>OLQH01000074.1_pt1 | contig 117499 bp, 96 predicted proteins | sample 1672671 | NCBI WGS metagenome assembly OLQH01 (sample SAMEA3136712, study PRJEB25190) | human gut metagenome | reverse complement strand
CGGTGTCCTGACCGTAGAATACCATCGCGGTCGGACACCTCTGCTGGATTTCATTGAATGCGTCCCAGACGATGTTGTACGCCTGTGCTTCGGTCAGACCCTGCTCGACCGTATCCGGCAGCGCGTACAGCGTCAGCACGCCGCGGCGGGACGGCGAATACATCTCCCGCACCTGCATGTCCTTGGTGTACTTGTGGCGCAGATGACTGCCATCGGCCAGGTAGAGCGCCGCACGCGGTACAGACAGGTGCTGACGGTAAATATCGTGGAACTTGCGCAGCTCTCGTGCCGAGACGGCATTGCGGTATTCCTCGCGCACCTCACCGTTCGCATCGGTCAGCAGTCTGGGATTCCCGCCGTTTTTGCCATGAAAGCGATACGGAATAAGATAGGCTGTGCGCAGCAGATCAAACATCGTGTTATTGCATAGCGCAATCGTCAGCGCGGAAATATCGCGGTTCTCGTAAGCCTGCAAAAGCGCTTTCGCAAAGCTGCACTCTGCACCGCCGCCATCCTCAAACGATGCATTCTCCTGCTCCATGCAGAAGGTTTCGTACAACTGCTGCTCTGCACCCGGATTGCTCAGAATTCTGTGGAACAGTGCCTCGGCGTGTTCCTCTCTTGGAAAAAGTGATGCCATGATAATTCCTCCTTATGCACTGTCAAGAGCTTGCTTTTTTGCAATACAAGCATAGCCCTGTTTATCTCGTATGTCAATCGTATTTTTCAAATTATAACGTAACCGTCAAACCTCCCGCATCTCCTGTGGCCAACTATTAGGATAGCATTCACAAAAGAGTCTATGAATATGAACCGTCGTTTTTACTGAGAAATTACTGCCTTTCTCGGAAAGCACGCTTTCAATGTCCACTTTTTCATTCTCAATATCCACTTTCGCATTTCCCATATCCACTTTTTCTTCATTCAAAAGTCCACTTAACTCTACTTCAGCTTCATCTTTCCCTCCATTCGCATCATCTCATTCTGGGCTTGCGCTTTGGTCACGTTTGCATAAACGCGCATGGTTGTTTCGGCATCTGCGTGCCCCATGATAATCTGAACTGTTTTCAAGTCTATTCCGCCCAGAATCATCCTCGTACAGAACGTATGCCGCAACATATGACATGTGATCGGGGGAAGGGGATTTTTCTCTCGGCCTTCTTGTTCTGCCTCGGCGTGTTCCTCCTGATTGTATTTCGCCGTAATTCTTTTAAGCTGACGGTTGATTCGATGATTCGAGTAAACACGACCGTACAGATCACGAAAGACGAAATTCGTATAGCCATCAATGACAATCTGATTATCTGCATTGAAATCATTTCTTCTTTCATACAGTGCCAGCAGCGTGTCCCTCACTTCTGTCAGCATGGGGATCTCCCGCTTTCCCGTATTACTCTTCGGCACAGTCACAGTGTACTTACACGTTCCGTCCAGGGTAGCAGTATAGTTCATCGTATGATTGATGCTGATCGTATTCTTTTTGAAGTCAATATCATCCCAGGTAAGACCCGCAAGTTCGCCGGAGCGAATACCGGTTCCGAGAAATACGGTCAAAACAGGCAGTAATTCACGATAATCCAGCGTATGAGCAACATAAGAAAGCAATCTATCCTGTTCTTCCTCGGTTAAGGCATCTCTGTGTTTCGGCTCCCAGTCCTTTCTTTTTTTGAACTCCTGATAAACACCATCAACCGGATTAGCGGCGATATAATGCTCTCGACAGGCCAGCTCAAACACTTGGTGAATTACATTGTTCAGATTTCCAAGCGTAGAAAGACTCAAGCCATGTTTGAGCCTGCTGATATAGAACCGCTTCACATCAGAATATCGAACAGATTGGATCGGTCTTTTTCCCCACTCGTTCTTTACATGCTTGTTATAAAGATAAATGTACCGGACCAGCGTTGTTTCCGCGATCTCGCATTTCATAGAAATATATTCTTGCCAAAACGCATTGACCGTTTTCGTTTTCTTAGGCATTGCTTTTGTGCGCCGGTCGGTAATCCTGTTCTCCATGTCACGCAGACATTCCGGATTTGTATCCCCTTTGGGCGGCTGATCTTCCGGGAGCAGCTTCCAGTTGGTTATGCTTTTGCGAACCCCGTTCTCGTCCGTATATCGGAATGTATAGCTGCCGTTTCTGATCTGAGCTTCTCCTGTCAGAAGCAGACGTCCCTTATTATCTCTTCGTTCCCTAGCCATTTCAGCACCTCACGATTCAGTGTTGTTATTACTAAACAGCTGAACCTCATTATTCAGATATTCTTCAAACATTTTTCGTTTGAAGAATACCCGTCCGCCGTTCCAGATCAGATACTTGGCATACTTGTCCTTTGCAATGATCTGTCGAAGTCTTCTTGTACCGATGTGGAAGTATTCAGCTGCTTCGGATAATGACAAAGCGTATTTCTCCCAGATTGGAACCTTCTTCATGTTATAAGCGACATTTTCATGAGTGGAATACATATCACTTCTCCCCTGCTGAAGATCCTCAGCTCGCTCCTCCTTCATGGTATCTTTTGTTCTTTTCGTTTTTTCTCTGCTCTCAGCCGGGGCATAATCGATTCCATCCTCCCGCTCTGCTTCCCGTTTCTTTCTGGGGCGCTGCATCTCTGGTTCTGCCTCCCTCAGCTCTTGTTCCAAAAGAATCCGCAACAACAATCTCATATCATCTGTCATCTTAATTTTCTCCTCTTCAGCAAGTTATATTTCTCCTTGCACAGCGCTATATCGTCTGCCGCAGCCGTCTTAATATGTACATGATGCTCTTTCAAAATCGTTCGGATAAATGCTGCCGCATCTTCTGCCGACTTGAATGGCTCATACAGGATATAGCGAACATCTTGCAGCTCGCAAATATACCTCTTAACCTTCTGCTCATGATTTCGCTCATCGGTACTTCTTTCTTCGATAGCCAGATTCAACTCCGGGATATACATTTCCATGCGGATTCCCGTCAAGTCATCTGTGTCGAACTCCACTTTCAAATGGTTTTGTCCTGTATACAGCATGACAAGTAATTGAGGGAGTACATAAACAAATTCCTGCTCGCACTTTGGACATGGCACTTTTCGCACCGTTCGATCATAGATTTTTGCTTTCCATTCATGACCGCAGCTGCTTTTCCACCAGTATTCCTGCTTTGACAAGGCCGAAACCTGATCTGGTGTAATTGTTCCGTTCTTCTCGCAATTCCACTCTACTGCTATTGCCGGGTGGGTCTTTGACAGGCTGTTCAGTTTTTCTTCTACCACTCGTCCAGCGCAGTACGGGCATCTGCTGCCATCAATTCTTGATGAAATCCACGCGCTGTACTCTCCTCCGCAGGATGGGCAATGCCACCAGAAAAGCCCCGCCTTGCTTGATGTAACTGCATCTGCTCCGACCTTATTCTTCTCTGACCACTCCTTAGCAAGCTGCGGGTACTGTGAAGCAAAGTCGTTAAAGCCTTTCAGCAGTTTATGATCCTCGCAGTAGGGACAGCCATGCCCATCCGATCTGCTGGAAATCAGAGCATACCATTCATGCCCGCATTTTCCTTTCCACCACGCTTTCTTATTGCTGAATGCTGTTACCTCGTCTGGTCTTAGGGGATAATTCTTCTCCGACCATTCTGCCGCGATCTCTGGAAACCTCGATGCAAGGTCATTAAAACCGTCAAGCACACGGTTTCCGGAACAGTACGGACAACCGGGAGAGTTTTTTCCGGTTCGGCTATGAGGACTTGCCTGCCATTCGTGTCCGCACTCTCCACGCCACCAAACCTTTTTATTGGAACCATAGCTGACATCCTTCGACAGCAAAGGAAAATTGCGCGTTGACCACTGTTTTGCGACCTCTGGGAACATAATTTCCAGGCTGTTTTTCATTTTTCTCACCTCGCTTTCCTTTAACGAGATTCAGTATAGACGAAAAAATTCAATATGAGAAATGTGCGAATTTGAAAAAAGGGACCTGTCAGGCGATTTTTCATCGTCTTGGCAGATCCCGTTTTGTGCTTATATATTTTGTACCTGTCGCTCTCCCGTCCGGATATAGTTACTGTAGGTTAAAATCTCCCTCTTTTTCATTTCGTTCGACACCGTAACATAAATCTGGAGAGTGGTGGTTACATCCGCATGGCCCAGCACTGATTGTACGACTTTTACATTCAGTCCAGACTCGCACATACGCGTTGCAAAAGTATGCCGCAGTACATGACAGCTGAAACATGGGAGGAGCACCGGCTCATCGTCAATGTCGTTGTTTTCAAGAATTTCGCCATTACAATCGCGCATGATTCTGCGCAGTGCCTTATTCAGTGTTCCCTGATGCTGTACCTCTCCGAATCGGTTGACGAAGATAAAATCAGAATAACCTTCGATATGACTGATACTAATGATATTATTTTCTTCTTGATACTCTTTCTCCATCTTAAATGCTTCGACAACGCCCTCTGTCATTGGAATTTCGCGGATACCAGCTTTGGTTTTTGGTGTATTGATAGAGAAATAGCAGCCATGCTCATCACGATGATTGTAATAGACCAGAGTATGGTTCACGTTGATAAGTCCTGTCTTGAAATCCACATCACACCAGCGCAGACCGGTAATCTCGCCAACACGCATTCCGGTGTTTGCCATGATATAAAAGACCGGATACCAGTGATTGTAGCGCGGCGAATTCCTGAGATATTCAAGAAAGATCCTTTCTTGCTCAACGGTCAACGCCTTTCGTTTTTCCATCTCGTGACCATGTGCCGATTTCAGCTCACGCAGCATATTGTCGGTCGGGTTATTCCGAATCATATCATCATCGACTGCGATGGCAAAGACCTGATGGAGTACATTGTGGATACCGTCTAAAGTAGAGATTTTCAAGATGCGCTCATCAACAAGCTGATTGTAGAACCGGCGTACATCTGATTTCTTAACCTGTGTCAGCTTTTTCTTCCCGAAAGTTGGCTTCACGAACATCTCATACATATAAATGTAGTTCTTCATCGTACTGTCTTTAACGCCTCTTTTCACCTGAACCCACAGGTCAAAGAGGTCATTTACGGTGATGTTCTTCACATTCGTTTTAATACCGTCATGCCGGTCTACGATGATCTGTTCTTCCTGCTCTCGCAAATCAGCCAGCGTGGGAGCATATACTGCATGGCGTTTTCCGACTTTATCCGTCCAGCGGTAAACATAGGTGCCATTATCTTTTTCACTTTCGCCTGTGCGTAGCCTGATATGCTTACTGTCAAAGCGAACGCCGTTCTTTGATTTGACTTTCTTCTTCGATACCATTGTTTTTCCCTTTCTTCATCAAATTTCTCTTACGGGAATAGCATAAACAATGACGTCCCGTTTTCCCAATGTACAAATGCAGTGGTCGGAAGCAAATCACACAGTTGCATTAGACGGAGTATGCGTTCTCCAAATACTCATCCAGTTTCCGGCGCTTAATCATTCGCCTGTTGCCAACCCACATGACATAATCGCAGGTCGGCTCGTCCGTCATTTCTCTCAGCTTTCTGACACCAATGCCGGTATAGGCAGCAGCTTCTTCTAGCGTGATTGTTGCCCGTTCCCATACGGGAACCAGGTTGTTTTTTTCTTCTCTATTCATTTTCTTTTACCTCCTGCTGTTCGTTTCTCCGCATAGTCCTGATAATTTGTGTAACGGTATTCACACCAGTCATATTCTCTCGACTTGAAAAACTTCTTTCGGATAGCATCATAAAAATGCTGAATCGCTCTGAGATTGATGTTCTCCGTAAGGACTAAATCCCTGATCGTAATCTTTTCAAGCTGTCTATGAATTTTTCTCCAGCCGGTGTAGTCGAAGCGCTGATTCATTGCCCCGCAGTACATTGCCTCGTCTACTGTGATATTTGGATTCAGACTGCGATACAGGCAAACGATAATTTCCTCGACTCGTACTGCATCGAGCAGGTTCATATTCAGCAGATCAAAGACGCGCATATCAAGCACCTGATCCAAATGTTCAAAGCCAAGCGAATCGAAGTAATTTGCCACAGTACGGTTTACAACAGCCTGCCAGTCATCAATTACCACAGAGGCGTTCAATTCGACATTCATCGTCACACCTCGTCTTTCTGCAACGAGCGCAAACCAAGACTGATAGCCGCTGCTGCATCAACCCGGCGCATAACGCTTTTGTTTACGTGGCCGATCTTATCTCCCAGTCTGCACTTATCGACCGTCCGCAGCTGCTCCAGCAAGACCAGAGAGGGACGTACACCACTCTCTCGACCTACATGTACATGAGTCGGCAAAATGGTTTTTCTAATATTGCTGGTCAGCGGTGCAACAACAACCGTCGGACTATAACGATTACCAACATCATTCTGAACAACAACTACTGGACGAAAGCCAGCCTGCTCAGAGCCAACCGCCGCACCCAGCTCGGCATAGAGAATATCTCCGCGCAAGATGGGACTTCTCTTGTAAGTATTCATATCGCCCCTCCTCAAATTTGTCCTCTCACTAATCAACTACAACCTTCGAGTCCAAAAACTGATAATCATTTTTGAAAAAATTCAAAATAAATTTTTCAAACAGCTTTACGCGGTATCTTGCCTGATGTTCCGGAATATCATATTTCTCCCTTAAATAATTGCATGCCTTATGTTTTCTGCCATTCAAATAGAATCTGAGAACCTCTTTCGCCCATGGCTTCCAGTTTTCAAGCGCAGCACGCAGCTGGCGCATAGTTTCTTTCTCAACTACAGCCTTCTCTACGCAAAAGCTATCTGCAATAAAGTTAGTCAAATCGCCTGCATCTTCGTTTGCACAAAGCGTGTCCGTAGATAGAAACTTATACTTTCTTTTTTCATTCTGAATTTTGTTTCTGTAAGTTTGCTTGCTGTTCCACTTCTGATAATCCGGCAAGCCTGTTTCGATGTACATGACATCCAATCCATCCGTATCAGCAATTACATCCTTGGTAAACAGCCGGCGTTCCTGTAAAGGCAGTTCCTTATTCTTAATCAGTATCTGCGTGAATTCCTCCTGAGAGGCAATCCGCATTCCCATACTTGTATTCTCTCGATCAACAAAGACCAGCACAGTCGTTTTCATCTTGCAATCTCCTTTGAATTTTTTGAAAAAATCAAAGGTGATCACGGATATGCGGCGATTAGCGCCAGCCAGTAAAAAACGCTCATTTCGTTCCTTTCTGGAACCAAATGAGCGCAAAAAAGCCACTTGATCTGCTAACCTATCGCCACAATGATCGAACCATGCTTTCTAAAGCACAGGTTGCAAATCAAGTGGCGCAATGGAAGTCAGCACATCAAGTGGCTCCGGGGCACAATCTTGTTACTCCATATTCAATTCAATCCGCTTATGCGGTATGCAGCCGAAAGGCAATCGGTGGAAACACTACTTCCTCACCGCAGTTCGGGCATTTTGCCCTTGAAGGGCCGTGTGCCCCACGATACAAAATCTCGATCTTATGCTCACAATACGGGCAGAGCCGCGCAACGCTTGTACCGAAAGCAGCCATGCTGAACTGGATCTTCAGTTCCTCCTGCTCTGCTTTCACTTGCGCATACCGTTCCGGGTTCTGCGTCCTTACATCAAGTCTTGCCATATTGAAATACCTCCTCTGAGAATCTATCTATCTGTTTCATCACAGCAAATATCGATTAAACTGTACGGATTATTCAGGTCGTTTCGATCTACCAGACCCAGCTGCTTCATTCGAATTGCCAGTGCCGTTTTGGAGACCCCCATCTTATCTGCAATCTGCAAAAATGCTTCATACTGCCTTGCCGCAAATATTCGATTGACCATACGCATTTTCTTTCCTAAGCCATACTCCTGCATATACTGCAGGATCAGGTCTTTGGGCATCAGCACTGCTGAAGCCAGCATATTGGTACGCCATTCTTCCCAGTCTGGCGTCACGTTTCGTGGTGCAAAACGCAGGCTGTAATAGACTCTGCGCAGCTGAACGCCTAAATAGGTTTCTGGATACAGCATTCCGTATACCAGATGGCAGGCTTCGTGCATAAGCGTGAAATTGTGACGCCCGATATTTGCGTTCTCGCTTCTCAAACTCTCGTCAACGAAAACCGTCCTGCCGTCCAAGGGCGCATATACCGGGTGCTCAACATCATCAAACACCTGAATCTGAACCGGAAGCATACAAGTCAGGCCCAGCACATGCCCAAACCGCGATAATTTATGATATGCGATCTGGAGGCCAAGCACATTGCTTGTAACAATTTCAGGGTCGATTCTCGTTACCGTTTGATTCTGCTGCGCACAATAGCGGCGATACGCCTGAACGATCCGTCCGGCAATTCTTTCGATTTCTTGTACTGTCAGATACGGCATAGGCAGCGCCTCCTACACATGGAGGTTTTTGGCTTCTACAAACCACAAGCCTTCATCTTCAAAGAGGAATGTACGATGCTGTCCGATCCGGATGGAGTACCGAATGCCGGTTCCTCCGACTTTACTGGCAGCGGCTCTCTTTCTTCCTAATACCTGGTCGATCTCATAGGTCTTGCCATTGGAGAACTTGATAGATAGCGGTATGCTGCCGCCATCCTTCGTATGGCGTACCAGGGTGTCTACATAGACCTTTTCCCAATTAACTGTCTGTTCCATAGTCTTTACTCCAAAGATTTATCTTTTTCCTACTGATACATCAGTCCCGGCATTTTTACGCTATCGCGTCCATCATCCGGCATCTTCAGATTGCCAAGCAGGCCGGCATATGTTAGAGATTTTTTGCCGAAACGACGACGCAGATCTTCGATCGCATCCTCCAGCCGCACTCTGCGATCTCGCCGCTCATAATCGACCATCAGTGAAAGCTGCTCTTCTGTTGTCTGAGGTATCAGGTCGATTGCGCGAATGGTGATTGCGCGAACTTTTTCAGTCCATATATAATGCTCTTTGAATAGCTGGAAGCCTGCTGCGGCTATTTCAGAGGGCAGCTGCGTTTTGAACGGCAGTTTGTACTGATACTGGGTACTGTAAAGGCTCTTGTTTCGCACAAAAATCTGAACGCCGGTAGCTGCCAGCCCATGTACGCGCAAGCGGTGGCCAACATCCTGGCTTAATTCCAGCAGCACATGAAATACTTCTTCCTCGTTATCAAGGTCAGCCGTACAGGTAATGCCATGTCCTACGGACTTGACCGGACTGACAAAATCCTTCTGCATCACGCGAGACTCGTCCGTACCGTTTGCATATCGCCAGAGCTTCAGGCCATTGATGCCGAACATATATTTCAGCGTGCTCGGCTCCGTTGCAGCCAGATCACCTATCGTCTTGATACCGTAGCTGGCCAGCTTCTTCGTTGTGGCGCTGCCTACATAGAGCAGCTCTGATGCGGCCAGCGGCCAAATGTTCTCCTTGAAGTTTTGCTTTGTGATTACGGTAATTGCATCCGGTTTCTTCAGATCACTGCCCAGCTTGGCAAATATCTTATTGAACGATACGCCGATGCTCACCGTCAGCCCCAGTTCTTCCTTCACCGACTGCCGAATCTCCTCTGCAATCTCCAATGGTTTGCCATATATCTCGCAGCCGGTCACATCCAGCCAGCATTCGTCCATTCCAAACGGCTCCACCAAATCGGTGTAACGGTAATAGATCTCATGTGCCAGCTTTGAATACTTCAAATACTGGTCATACTGCGGCGGAACAAGAATCAGATCTTTACATCGCTGCTTTGCCTCCCAGTTTACCATGCCGGTTTTGACCCCAGCTCGCTTTGCAAGCTCTGACTTTGCCAAAACGATTCCATGTCGGTTCTCTGTTGATCCACACACTGCAACCGCTTTGCCTCGCAGTTTGGGATCAAGCATCATTTCAACCGATGCGTAGAACGAGTTCATATCACTATGCAATATTGCACGATCGGCACTCATTGCCACTCACCTCGCTTTCTGTGCTTTAAGCATATCATTTCTTTATGCGATATGTCAATCGTGCATTTGTATCGTCTTATTCAACTCTTTCTTGACACTGCTCTTTCTGACTTATATAATATAAGCATAAACATAGAGGGAGGAACAGACCATGAAAAAGGCTAACCGTTCCAGCAAAATTATCAACTTCAAAGATTTCAATACCGGCTATAATGCTGTTTCTGAAAGGGAAGATAATATCATCGGTAAAAAAATTGCAGATTTCCGTGCGGCAAATAAAATGAGCCTGACCGATCTGCGTATACTGCTTGAAATCCATGGTATATCTATAACCAACGCTTCTATCAGCAAATGGGAAACCGGAGCTTCTGTTCCGAACATCTATCAGTTCATTGCCGTTATGCAGGCTCTTGGCATAGACGAAAATATCTCCTTCTTCACGCGCGCTGCCGCACAGCTGAACCCAGAAGGATTGCGGAAGCTGCGCGAGTATCGTGACGATCTGATAGCTACCGGAAAATACAGAGTCGTTGCCAGGCACTCCTATGAAGAAGAATGCATTGATATGCCAATCAGCACGCTTTCCGTTTCGGCTGGTACTGGTACATTCCTCGATGAAGAGAATTTTGAAACTATTTCTTTTCCAAAGAGTGCAGTCCCTGACCGTGCTGATTTTGGTGTTCGTGTCTGCGGCGATAGTATGGAGCCAGTTTATCACGATGGTCAAATCGCATGGATTCAGGAATGCAGTGAACTGTCCCCAGGTGAGGTCGGCATCTTCATGTATGACGGCGACGGCTACATCAAGATGTATGATGAGCAGAAACCTTGCGAAGCCGAACGTTACGATTTTACTGACAGCGACGGCACACTCCATATGCAGTCTGTTCTGATTTCGTACAATAAAAAATACGAGCCGAAGCTCGTATCTCCATTAGTTAGATTTTCTATTGTAGGTCGTGTACTGAACTAATTTCCAATTAACCTCAGAGGAGGTCCTTGACTTGAATACTATTAGCCGTGTGCAGGAACTTGCTGACGAACGTGGACTTACCCTTTGCCAGCTCTCTAAAATATGTGATTTGTCCGAAGCCACAATCCGCACTGCTAAGAAACGCGGTAATCAGCTAAGTGTGGATACCATAGAGCGTATCTGCGAGGCACTGGATATATCGCTTAGTGATTTTTTTGCAGAAACCTTACCCAAATAAATTCGCCATACGCATGAGCTTCTATCTCCACTTTCGTAACCATCTAATCTATCCTCGCCAAGAAAAATATTGGATACCATCGAGATATCCAGTGTTTTTCGAATGCGTTAAATCGTCAATGACGAACACTTTCGCGTCTACCACATCGTCACACGGTACATCGAGTTCATATGGGCGATGATAATGATGGCGCAGCCGGTGTCCTTGCCACGGCAATCAGGTGGTTGAACTCAGCTCTTGTTTCGTTGGCGTTGTTCATCGAGCAGTCGCCGCCGATATAAGAACTCATCAGGTCGAGAATCAGCAGCTTGGCGTTGTACTTCTCCACGACTTCACGGATACGGTCGTCCCCGAAGGTCAGACTCTACTTTTCCTTTCGGACAAAAAGTCAGCTCCTGAGAATATCTCAGGAGCTTCTACCTCTATCATATATAGCTTGAAATGGAGAAAAACAGAAACAGCGCAGCCGAAGCTGCGCTGTTTGCCTGTATGAGGTTTACTTGCTCATTTCGCAGAAGCGCATGAGAATTGCGGCAACCTCTGCGCGGGTTGCGTTGTTCTGCGGGTTCAACTTGCCGTTCGAGCCGTTGACAATGCCGTTGGCAACCGCCCACTGCATTGCATTGACAGCGTAGCTGCTTACGCTTGCGGCATCGGAGAAGCTATCGAGCGAACCGTTAGCCTTCGGGGAACCGACGTAGCGATACAGCATGGTAACAAGCTGCTCACGGGTGATGTTTACCTCCGGGTTGGTGCCATCGGACACGCCGTTGGCCTTCGCCCACTCCATGCCCTTCTGGTACCACGGCGTGCTGCCGGTGGTGTCCTCGCCTGCGTAGCGTGCGAGAACGGTCATCAGCATACCTCGAGTGGTGGACGCATTCGGGGAGAACGTATCGCTGCCGGTGCCGTTCATCAGACCCTTGTCGGTGACGTATGCAACCGCATCTGCGAACCAGTCCGACTTTGCCACATCAGAAAATGTTTTTCCGGTCGGCTGCTGTGCGATTTTCACGAATGTCGGCGTAACCGTTACCTTGCTTGCGGGCATGGTAAATGTATATTTGCCATTGCCCTTGTCGGTAACAGTGATCGTATTGCCGTTTGCGTTGGTTACCGTAACCTTGTCTACCTTGTAACCGTTGTCCGGCGTAACCGTGATCGTTACGGTGTCACCCTTTGCGGCATTCTTCGGCGAAACCGCTGCCGTGCCGTTATCTGCGGTCGGCGTGTTTACCGGATAGGTGGTTTTGCTGCTGCCGCCCGAGGAGGAAGAACGAGTGCTTACAGTTACCGTACAAACCGCCGTTTTACCGCCAGCCTGTGCAGTGATAGTAGTTGTGCCGTTGCCTACAGCAGTTACAACACCGTTTTCAACCGTTGCAACCTTTTCGTCAGCAGAAGTCCAAGCTACAGTTTTATCCGTTGCGTTATCCGGAGATACTGTTGCGGTAAGAGCAGCTGTTTTCGGGTCACGATTTGTGTAGAGTGTCAACGTGTTTTCGTTCAGTGCAATGCTTTCCACATTAACTTTCTGTGTACCATTCTTTGCTACAGTACCGCCAGCCAACCATACCGTGTCATTAACACTGCCGCCAGCCGGAACAATAATAACACCGTTTTCTTCATCAAGTACCAACGGCTCATCATTTCCAGACTGAATCGTTGTACCGCTCGTCGGATTCAGTTGAATTGTGGTTCCATTGCCAGATACCAGCATCAACATCAGTTTTGTTCCCTGATATGCCGAGTTATCAGAAGCTGCTGCCACCTTAAAAGACTTTCCATCAGCAGGAATCAGCCGATAGCTGCTGCCTTCCTGTTCAGCAGGTGCAGTTACCGTATAGTTGCCCGCAGCACAAGTCGTTCCAATACCCTTATAGCCACCAGCCAGTGTAATATTCTGCGTGTTGCTATCATCAGCAGTGAGCGTCAAAGAAACATTCTGAGTACCCAAATTGATATCGTTAGCGTACATATTGATGATGCTTGCAGAACCCTCTTGCGGAGTACCGGTAATCGCAGCTTTTCTGCCATCCGAATATGCAGTAATGACTGCATCTGAACCAATCGTCAGCTTCACAACAGGAGCGGAAGCAGAACCTTGACCTAATCCAGATGCATACTTACCACCATAGGCAGTCACATTTGCCGAACCGGAGATCGTAATAGTGCTCTCGCCCTTATCCTGATTATAACCGCCAATACCGGCGGCGTTTTCTCCACCATAAGCAGTCACTTTAGCATTGTCGGTAATGGTTATGTCATTCTTACCACCACCAATGCCAGCGCACGCATAGCCGCCATACGCTTTTACGTCTGCATTACCAGAAATAGTAATTAAACCACTGTCCATACCCTGCGAGCCGCCAATGCCGCTTGCTTGCTTATGCATACTACTGCCCCAGCCATCAGGTTCTGTACCACCATTGATAGCAGTTACTGTACCACCAGAAATCTGAATAGTACCACCGGAGCTATAATCACCGCCACCAATACCGGCACCGTAACCAAAACCATATGCATTTACAATACCGCTTTCAATTTTAATCGTTCCGGTATATGTTAATTGGCTACTGCTGTTCGGTCCGCCAATTCCTGCAAAACCTCCACCCGAAGATGCAATAATATCATCTCCGCCCATGTAGTTGTCTTGCTGTGCACCTGTTACAGTAAGGCTATTCGCAGAGGTATTATCTGCTTCCTTAATCGTCAGCGTTGCACCCTGGTTGACCAAAATACCAGGGCCACCAGCATCAGCTGTCAGTTTATTTTCACCAGCAAAAATAATGGTCACCGATTTGTTTTCTGCAATTTCAATAGGACTGCCGTTGCGCTCATTCAAAATCATCGACGCATTATTTAAGTGAAGCGTAACTCCGTCACCCGTAACCACAATACGGCTGTAACTTGTGGTGCCTGAAACATCAATATCTACACCATCATCAGTAATCTTATACACTTGCGCGTTAACTCCACTTCCAGTAGTTGGAGTTAACGGACCACCGGCATTAGCTACGTTAAAATCCGCTTCCGCCGCAAATGCCGCCGTCGGCAGCATAGCAAAGCACATTGCCAGCACCAGCAGTAAACTTGTTATCCGTTTTTTCATATATTTTCCTCCTTACCCTGTGCCCGCCGGACACCATTTTTATTTTGGGTTCTTAGGAAAAGGTTTATCTCTTAGGCAGTATGGCTAAGAGATAAGGGTACCCTTATCGTTTGGAACCTGTATATTATTAGTATAGCACATCTGTCCGAAGCTGTAAATCATGCCAAAGTATGAGACGATTTTGTATTAACTCGGCATTACTGCATAAACCGCCCATATAGCGACGCCTGCACGGACTCTCAGCGAAATCTTGCCGGAGAAATAGCGACACTTCGCCGGAACGCAGCGACAACCTTTTGAATTCACGATATAAGCCGAACGTTACGATTTTACTGACAGCGACGGCACAGCATCAATAGAAGGATCGTTAATGAACGAGTCTTAATTCCACTTCAAAAATCCATGAAAGCACTTAAAGTCCTTGATTTTTACTCTTTTAATTCCCATTTTGTCCTCCATGTCATATACAGACACATTTAGGATATTCAGCCACCAAGCAAGTCTAAAGCAGCAGTTCCTAAAAGCTGAACTACTGCACCATAAAACCATCCATGTTTTTCCATATGGTCAGAGATTCGCTGATATAGCTTCTTCTGCTTCGGGATACTGCGGCTGGCTTCAATGTTTTCAATCAATTCTTTGACTTCATTCAGAAGTTCATGGAGTTCTTCTTTATCCTTTCCGCCTTTTTCATCAATGGCCTGTTCAATCTGATAAATTGAATTATCGACAGTCAAAGTGGAATCAGAAACGTTACCGAAGATTAGATTTCCATAGTTTGTAATATTTCGCATTTTTGTTTCTTCCTCATGTTTCTTTTGGAGGGCAAAAGCCTTTTCCTTATTGTCAAAGTAGGACAAGGCCGGTGGTAACAAATCGAGCGTTCCACCACCCATCCAGTCCAACATATTTCCTACCATTCCATATTGAACTAATTTTTCTAATTCAATATCAATAGACATTTGAACATATTGCGGGAAAGTATTCCATTCATAGTTCACATGGTGTCCTTTCCTGTTTTCGCAATTCAGCAGGCATTTCAGCGTTTCTTCTGCTGTGGCATCCATAATGCGAAGCCCCTCAATCAACGGTTGGCCATTGACAATAGAAGCTGCTTGTCCCTGAATTGCGGCTTTTCGAGCCTGTCGCTGTTGGTCTTTTGCTCTCTTATCATCTTCTCTGCGCTTACGGTCAGCAAGTTGTTTTTCCTGCTTCATTTGTCGCTCGATTTGTTTTTCTAATGCACTTTTAGGCATGTCTTCACTCACCTTCACTTTGTTGGACGCTGATAACGGAGGGACTGTTTAGAAGCTATACGCATAGCGCTATTTAGTAATTAATTTGTATTTCTTGAAGCACTCCATTAAAATCATTTTCAGGTATATATCCGAAGTGATCTGTTGCAAGCCCAGTGTCCAGGACGAACATAAAGTCTTCAAAACTATATAGCGGGTCGCCGATCTTATCGACCAGATTTTTTCGAATGCTTTCTGTCTTACAAATCAAGCAGGTGTACTGATAGTCCTTACTGATCGTCCGTGTATTCCCATTAGGATGTGCTTTCTGCATATGCTGACCGCTGGTTAATGCAATCAGATTTTCCACATAATCTGCTATTACAGGGAAATCTCCCTTAGGGAAAATATGGTGCATATGTGTTGCAATTCTACCTACGGAGAGTTCGTCCGTAACCTCAGAACGGGATGCATTAAATTTATCGTTATATGCTTTGAGTCGTCTCTTCGCCTTTTCCACATTATACTGATATACAACATCAGGAACAGGTGCTTTGGCAAAATCTTGCCTTGAAATATTCTTATCTTTTCCTACATCTCTAAAGTTTGGACGGTTATATTTTATCTGGTCGACTGTGATGATATTTCGTGACAACGTGCCGCTTACAGTGCCCCTTTTATGATACTTAATGGCCAATGGATTCAGCACTTTTGTAAAAATACGCCTTGCTTCAGTTGTTGTATTAATGGGTGTGTATTGAATGCAAAAATTACAGAAACAGTTTTTTACATTATCATACTGTTCTTTAGTCTGTTCGTCGAAGAAGGAAGCAAATGCGTCCCATAAGCCGCTATCTTTTAATGTTTTTTCGATATATAGACAAAGAAACTCCATGCAGTTTCTTTCTCTTAAAGACAAGTGCTCCAATATTGGCAAATTTTCCACACTAAACTGAATGGCATTTTGAATCTTCCCATTCTCTTTCAATACACCAGCTGCAGCCAGCATCTTTAGCGGCTGTCTAAAAAACTTGTTGTATTCGTCTTTCGTACTATCGTCAGTTGGATCTGGCTTTCCAAACAATGCCTGCACATTCTCAATGGCATATTCCGTATGCCAAATATCAGGGGATGTAAAAGGTTGTTTACCTCCCTCCTGCAAGTATACAACGATGCAGTCTGCAACAAAGCACATTTCGTCCATTGTGCATTTCTGATCGATCCAACGTCCGTTTCCAGTAACACGAATATCATAATTATGTTGATTTACAAATTCAGCCATTAAGTTAGTCGTCATTTTTCAACACCCCATAAAAATACACACTCGTTTTATCTACATTAATAGATTGAGTGGATAAATTACGTGCAATGCGATAAAATCTTCTGTATTCCTGACTGGAGAAGTAGTCCATTTGAGCCTGGGTGAGTTTAAGAGGATTTTTAGGTATCAAAACAGCTACTGAGCCATCTGGAATTGCATTTGGAACATTAGGAATCACTCGTGGATTATATGTCATGTTCGGAGTCAGGTAAACGGTATCATTGTTCACATACTGAAAAGCTGAAAGATTCTCAGCTTTTTCTTTTGGAAGGAACACATCATATCCGTCGATATGGGTAATGCCTTGGCCGTCATCATCAATATTCCGAGCTTTAATTACCCATAGTGCGTCCGTTTTGTTTTCCGAAGTAGTAATTGCTTTGGTGATTTGACGATCCCGAAAAACCGTAAACATATCAAAATCCAATTTTTCAGCTACTTCATCAAATTCTGCATCCCTATATATGAGGAAATACGGGAATCTACGGTCAGTCAAATAATCTTGTGAATGCACTAATTGCCTATTATATTTCATGCTACAGACTGCAGTTTCCTTAGGCTTTTGTTTGGGATATACGACAAGACACATTGTCTCAATAGATACACCAGTAAAGCCATATCTACCGAAATCAATAATAGATTCAATTTTTAGTTTCCGCAGCAAGTCACGTGTTTCTTGAAATTCATCTGTACTTAAGAGTGTTTTGTTCAGCACCAATGCGACACAATCGCTATAACGTACACATTTTTCCAAGAACATCTCTGAGAGGTTGCTCGTTCTTTTGTTGGCATTGTTACGGAGTTCCCTTGCAATCTCTGGAGTACGTTCTTTCAACTTTGAAAACGGGGGATTTCCTACAACTAAATCATACATATGCGTAGGCGTGTAGGTCAAAAAATCATGGCAAATATATTGAATAGAAAAATTACTCGGAATGTCGATCTTTGCCATAATCAACTTCAGAACTTCTATACTGTCTGAATCAATATCAACTACATCCAAAATCACATGAGGAACACTCTCATAGCGTTTGAACAGGAAAGGAATAAAACTACCAGCTCCAACTGAAGGCTCTAAAATTCTAATTTCCGATTTGCTTATGGTGGGTAATTTCCCCATAATTTCATTTACTAAGAATTTGTTTGTATAAAAAGCCGCATTTTTTTCTCTTCGCGCATTACATAGTTCTGTGATACGCATAAGCGATGCTACATCGAGATTTAATGGATTTTCTTTTAGAAAATTGCACAGATTTGTTCTTTTATCTAACGAATATTCAGCAATAACTTTATTGGTTTCTAACGCATCACAGCGATTTTGGCATAATTTTTCTTTGATTTTGACTGCTATTTGACGCATGATTTCAGTTGGTACCGCTTCGCCAATACACTGCCGGATATTAATCTCATTTTCTCGATATATTTTTCGTTTATCGTGGTCAGGCATGGCGTTCAACTCGCTTAATGTTTTGCTGACCCACCTAAATTCCACTGGGATCGTCATCATTTTCATAAGCTCACGAATGCTGTATACTCTATCCTGTTCGGGATGGATAGTGTTTTGTGCTGCCAACTGGTCGTTTCTCGTGTGGATACACTGTACAAACCGATTCCACGGCTGACGGGTATACTTATCTCTGTTTTTTCTGCTGTTCTCTACAATTTTTCCGTCTACCACTTTGTGTGGCCGTTTTGTAGGATCGACATTATCAAAAGCAGATTCACCTTCCTTCAGATCGTGAATCCAACTCCGCATTTCTGTTTTGTATGTTCTAAATGCATGATAGAAGTCATTGTCACAGATTTCGCCCCATTCCAGTCTGGGCAAATCATATATAACATCACGAAGTGTGACTTCTTTTCTGAAGTCAGGGTATAGATCATATGGAACAATGTTGTTTCTAAAGGATTTATCAACACCAATCATCAGGGTTCGTGTCCTGGAAGAATTGGAACCATAATTCATAAAGTTCAAAATTCTTCCGGAGATCACATAATCTTCACCCAATGTCTCTCGGATATACTCTCCGATTGGAACAGTACATCCCTCTGGAGTTATGCAAAGTGTTTTCTGAAATGCCATAACATTTTCGAAAACAAAAAATCGGGGGTGAATTTGTTTGACAATCTCAACAGATTCAACAACCAAGCTATTGCGATTAATATCGTTGCCATTCTTTTTATGGTTGATTACACTAATTCCTTGGCAGGGAGGTGTTGCAACAACCACATCAACTCTGTCATTGCCTAGGTATTTCCATCGAGAGATTTCCCCGTAAATTTTGTTTTTGGTTATATCTGTTGAAATATCCCCAGAAATGTATCCTGTTTCAAATTGGCATTTGTTATTGACCCGCTGCACTTGCAGACGTTTCTCTATAAGTTCATTTGTTGCAATGCAGTGATACCCTTCCATGTGAAAACCATAGCACCCAACTCCTGCTGAGCTAAAGAGTGATACATAGGTTAAGGTTTTGTCTTTTAACATCGAGCGTCCTCCTGAAAATTACTTTTTGAATTCTATAATATCACCAAAATCGACATCGAGGACATCACATATCTTCTCAAGAACGCTTAATGTTACCTCTTGATCCTTTTTCATCCTAGTTACTGTGTTAGGCGCAATATCTGCAGCTTTTCGCATATCGGCCACGCTCATTTTTTTATCTATTAAGAGCTTCCACAATTTATTGTAGGAAATAGCCATATTTTCCTCCATCATATCTTTCGCTTTCGCCATTTTACTTTTCTTGAAATTCGTGTTTATAATATCACATTTTTGGGATTTTGACAATAAAAACTCGCAATAGAATGATAGTATCGCTCATTTCAAAAAGAATATATGTTATCTATATGACAATGCATTGATGGTGCGATATTTTAACCCATCGGAAAACGAGTGTACAAAATCTGCATGTGTACGATGATGAGGATTCTCTCTATCAAGTTGTTGAGGAGTTTGCATACGTCTAATATAACTACGTTCGTTACAAACCTATAATGGCTATGCAATGCCCCATGAAGCGCGATTCACCGTATAATCGCCGTCCTTAAGTGTTACAAAATACACTTGACCACAACACCCCCTAAAAGTTATTCGACACCCAGTATTGCACTTAAACCGGGTGTCGAATTTATTATCATTATGAATACATCGGCACTCCATACCCATAAATCCGCGCATCGCCTACCGGGTAACTATTCTCCTGACAGGCATCGCCAGAGTTGCCTTCTACGGTGTACACTGTACCGCCTTCCGTTTTTTCGACAATACCCACATGATCCGGTACGCCATCGCCGCCCCAGTCAAAGAAGATAATGTCACCGGCACACGGTTCGTAATCACGCTCCTGCCACTGACTGCGCGCCTTGAACCAGTCCGAACCATCGCTGCACAGTGAAAAGCTCGGAATTACTCCCGCATCAATATAGCCGCACTCATTCGCGCACCAGCTGACAAAGCAAGCGCACCACTCTACACGCGATGTAAAACCATACCAGCTCCAATAAGGCTGACCGCCCACATTGCCAAGCTGCGACAGAGCTATTGTCACGATTTCGCCATCTCCTGTTCCGATACCGTAAAGTACGGAACTCCAAAGCGACCGATACTTCTCGTCCAGCAATTCTGCCAGCTGCTTTTTCTGGTCAGCATTAAAATGATACTGATCTGCCATCTCGTCAGTAGTTTTATGCGAAATTGTAATGTACAGGTATACTACCGTTGTTTTATCCTTGCCGCTGCCCTTTGTATGGCGCTCCACACGATAGGAAATACTGTTCATATCCCAAAAGACCTTACGCAGCAGCTCCAGCTTCATATCATTCATTGATGCCACCTCCTGACCATCACTCTGGTCGGAGGTGGTCTTTACTGCATAAATTGAAAGAATTTCCGGCCATGTGGCCCTCGAACCGGATAGAATCAATTTATCATAGGGATGGTCTGTTTTGATTTTTTCTATCTTCTCGTTATACTCCTGATTGATTTCTCGTGCGGCGTCCCGCATGGTCATGCCAGTGCCGCTGTCTTCGCCTGAAAAAAAGATACCAAAGCAGGAGCCTGCCATCATGCCAATCAAGCACACAACAACAATCACCATGCAGGTCACTCCACTGCCGGCAGTCAGAGCCGCAACCATCGACCGCATACCAGCAATAATTGCTCGCAGTACCTCTTTCGTGGCCTCTGCCGCTCGTTTAGACATGGCTGCCGTCTGCTTTGTCGCTGTCCGAAATGCCTGTGCCGAAATTTCAGTAGACTTTACCGCAGCCTCCGCCGAACGATGCTCAACCGCAGTTGCATACTGCGCTGTTTGCCTGGCTAACTGCACCTCTCGTGCGGCACTCTTGATTCTCAACCGATTTGTCTTAGGCGAAATTGCCTCTTTTGCAGCAGTTTTGCTGCTGTGCAATACTGTTTCTCTCGACTTTATGACGCTTTTTTCTAGATTTGCGCTATGCTGTGAACCATGCACTACGCAATCATGGAAACTCGTTTCGGCAGGTATAATAGTTCGATCAGAACTCACAATTGCAGACTGTCGCTGTTTGATTTGAGCAGCTTTCAACTGTCTGACAGCTTTGCTCTTTGCCAATGTACATCCCTGTTCCACCGGGTCATTTGAAACTCTGCTCACAGTCTGCTGTCCGATTTTTATTCTCGGAGCATCTTTTCCGGCAGTTTTCCGGTTCGTTTTCACTTGTTGTGCACGAATTGCAGCCTGCCGTTGCGATTGTTTCTGAGGTGTGATGTCATTTTCACCCCATGGCTGATTGGGCATCGCCGACTCCTGCATCGGTTCCGCAAATCGTTCCCTGCGCTGCTTGATTGCCGCTGTTCCTTTTTTCACTGCCAGTTTTGCACCAGCCGCAGCAGCACGAGCAGTATCTTCTGCCGCATTTTCCGCTGCTCGTTGCACCTTGTCCCCAGCATAGGCATTGGGATTGTCCGAACGGTCATCTGTCAAATTTGTAAACTGTTCTTTGGAACGGATATATACCTCCTTCATGCGTTCTCCCGCAACCGCCGCCTTATCCAACGTCTTAATGCCTTGCACCTTTTCTCTTGTCTTGATCTTTGGCATTTTCCTACTCACCTCCATACGCAGAAACGGGCAGGATTACTCCTGCCCGTGTGCAAACTGACCCTCACCAGGTCGGGTCGTCATCAGCTCATACAGTTTCGTATTCTGCGGAAAACGGTTGATGAACGGCACCAGTGCGCTGCCATATTTAATCAGACCGCAGCCTGCATCTGCATTGGTGATATAGCTCATCTGCTCATTCGAGATATTCAGCAGATGTGCCAGCTTTTCACGGTCGGATGCTGCCTGATTAAGCATGACAATAAACTCCGAGTTAGAGAGCATGGTACTTGCCTGAACGGAATCCAGCAGATACTCCACATTCTGTGTGATAGCGGTCGGATACGCATTTCTCTTGCGGAACTGCCGCCATGCCGAATTGAAAAAGGCCGCGCTGAACTCGTTTTCAAACATAACATGGAACTCATCAATAAATACATGAGTCCGCTTACCGCGTTTCCAGTTGAGCGTTACGCGGTTCAGCATGGTATCCGTAATAACCAGATGGCCGATTGGTTTCAGCTGTTCGCCCAGTCCATGAATGTCAAACACAACCACCCGCTTGTCCAGATTGACCGTGCTTTTATGGCCGAAAATATCCAGAGAGCCGGTGGTAAACAGCTCCAGTGCAAGTGCAATGTCCTTGGCCTTTTCCTCTGGCTGATCGAGCAGCATTTCACGCAGTGTTGACAGCGTGGGTACCGTGCCGGACTGTTCCGCTTCCTGATATACCGCCGCAACGCATCGGTCAATGATGGACTTCTGCTGCGGACCGACACCGTTCGGGTCAATACGCTCTACCAGCGACATGATAAACTGCGATTTCACTACAATCGGGTTATTTTCGCCGTAGCCATCAACCATGTACATGGCATTCAGTCTGTCCTTACCGCCAGCTGAAACGCGAATCACAGACGAAATATCGCCCATTGCTTCTGCAAGCGGCGCATATTCTCCTTCCGGGTCACAGATCAGGATATCATCATCGGTATTCAGAATCAGGAACGTAATCAGTTCCTTTGCATTGAATGATTTGCCGCTGCCGGGAACACCCAACAGAAATGCAGACTGGTTCAGCAGGTTCGCTTTATTGCACATGATGAGGTTGTGCGAAATCGCATTCTCTCCAAAGAAGATGCCGCCCTTATCCTGAATTTCCTGTACCTTGAATGGCATAAACACTGCAAGGCTTTCCGTTGTCAGCGTTCGAAAAACATCAATCTTGCGAGCGCCGATTGGCAGCACTGTATTCAGTCCATCAAGCTGCTGATATTTCAGCACAGCCAGCTGACACATATGCTTTCGGGCAATCGCCTGTACGGTTTCCGTATCTGCGTCCAGCTGCTCCTTGGTATCTGCGGTAAGCACCATCGTCAGCACCGCGAACATCATGCGCTGATCACGAGTGGTCAGGTCGTCAAGGAATTCCTTGCTTTCCTTGCGCTGAAGCTCCATATCATACGGAACAACAGCAGAGAAGTTGTTGTTCGCATTCTGGCGGCGCTGCCAGTTCGTGATGTTGGTTTCCACACCCAGCAGGCGGCTCTCCACCTCATGTACTGCCTCATCAGTTGGAATGGGCAGAATATCAATGGAAAGCATCATATTGCGGTTCAGGTCAGTCAGTTCTGTGACCATGCTGTCCTTAATGTAGCTGGCATAGTCTTTGAGAAACAGCACCCGGCAATACTGATCGCCCAAAATCAGATAATCCTTGTTTTTTTCAATTACATCAGGGCAGATAAAGTCCCGAATATCATGTCCCTTTCTCGCCATGCTCTTAATGTCGAAGTCAAACGTCGTTTCCTCACCAGCACGGTAAAAATCATGCAGCATACGCAGTCGCTCCGCCGCCGACAGTTCCACACACTTTGAACCAAGTGCCGCAAAATGTGCCGACAGGTCGGCACCAATGCGGGAGAAGTACGTTCTTGCTTCCTCCACGTCCTTTCTGGCTACCGAGACCGTCAGGTATTTCTCCTGCATGATACCGTTTGCGCCCGTAGCCTTGTCCAGCAGCATCTGGTTATATTCCTTGCGGTACTGGTCCAGTCCGTCCTCCTTCATCGGCATCAGAATGGATTTTTCAAAGCTGGCGCGGTTCTGACGATGGTTATAAATCGTCAGTTTGGTAGTCGCGCCGCTGTCCAGACTGTTCAGCAGTTCCGAATAGGTCAGGAACATACTTTCCTTATCCTCGCGGGAGGCCACCAGATAGTTAATATCCGTAAACCGATACATCTTAGTGAACTTGCTGCCCACCTGAAAAATACCGTCCGGCCAGATGCGCCTGATAGGGATAGCATCCTGCACCTTGCGAGGTACCTTGTAGCGTTCCTTATCCTGCTTCATGATGGTACGAATACTCTTAATCATGGTTCTTCATTCCCTCTTTCTCTTTCTTCTCCAGCTCAGGATTTAACGCTTCATAATAGATATTATTCGGCTGAAATCGAATGACTTTTGGTTCCAGCACTTCTGACCGCAGCCATGCCCATACAAACTGCTCGGCAGTCATACCGTGATATGTCACAAATCCCATAGCAGCAAACGGGGCAGCGCCCAGGATACACATCCACGAAACCGTTTCTATGCCGACATACGGTTTGAGGACAAAGTACAGCAGGATTGCTACACCGGCGGAAAGCACTGTAAACACGCACTGCCGCATAGATAATCCAAAGAACATGGATTCGGTATAGTTCCGAATCTCTCGATTGATTTTTACTTCCAATGCCTTTCCCTCCTTACAGTCCCATCATCTCGTGCACAATTCTGTCTGCCATTTTTATCGAGCCAACCAGAATCAGCATATTGAAAATCAGTTCACCAATATAACTCCATACCATGGAAGCCGCTGCTGCATCCACATCAACCACCGGCGGCGATGCCGCAAATACGCTGAATATAATGCAGACAAGGACGATAATCGCTCCCTCCAGGCAAACCGCTGCATAGCCTTTTAAGAAGCTCTTACCAATGTTCTGGCTTGGTTCTCCCGCAAAGCTGGACAGTGGAATAGGCGCGATTGCCGTATACATGAACATTTTGAAAAAGCGTCCGTAAACGCTCAGAATCATCACAAAAGACAGCACCCAAATGAACAGTCCGCCGATCAGCGTGACTGCCCACAGAGGAATGCTTTCAAAAAAGCCGCATTCTTCTACGGCTGTAATAATCTCCTGCGGCAATACCGTCTGCTGCGCTCCTCCAAATCCAGCGGCATTCATAATCGAAGAAATAACGCCCTGTACAATATTGAGCAGAGCCAGCATCAATTCCATGCCATAGGAAATCAGTCCTTTGGCAAGGGCGAACCGCACAAACAGCTTTACTGCGTGTTCCGGCTTCTTGATTTCCGCAAAGCTGCCACAGGTTTTCATCACGCCAACCACAAAGAACACCACCAGCAGCGCATATCCAATCGCCTGGAGTGCGCCATGAATGCTGACGATCACGCTCCAAATCGCGCCGCCCTTAAAGTTTTCCGGGGACTGCGTAATGAGCAGCCAAATCTCTGACAGCTTATCATTCCATGTTTCCAGCGCATTGGTCAGGTTTTGTACGACCCAGTTATCCGACACTTCAAGCACCTCCTTCCGGGGCAGGCATCATGCCTGCCCCAAACTGTTGGATAACGTATCTTAGCCGCCGGTAATCAGCGTCAGGATTTCCTTGGCAAAGGTGATGACAATGCCGCCTGCCAGCGCCAGAAAGCCGTTAGAACGCTGAGAGGGGTCATGGGACTGAAGCGACAGACCTACCTGCACGATACCCCAGCCAAGCAGGATCAGACCAACAGCGCGAATCAGGCCGAAAATAAAATTGCTCAGGTTGTTGATCACTGCCAGCGGATCGTCTGCCGCAAACGCCGGGACGGTGCAGCAGCAGAGCACTGCCGCAGCCATCACCGCCGTACAGTAGCGACGGAAGCCCTTTTTCACCTTGTCAGGCACCGGCTTCCGGTTTTCATTTTTGTTTTTCATGTTGTTTTTCCTCCATCTTCTTGAAATGTTCTTCTAGCTCCTCTTCTGTGAGAAGCACGAAGTCATGTTGACTGGAAACGGTCAGTTTCTCTGCCTTTTTAGCAAGTTCAGCGTCCAGTACGACAGATGCGATACTGCGTGTGTCCTGTCCATGCTGGTAAGGCTCCATACCGCCGTCTGTGGTGAGTTTCACATTCGGATGTTTCAAAACATCGTATTTGAAGTCTTTGACCGGTCGCTCACCGCGTATAAAAAGAAGTGCGTAGCGGTTGTCCAGCATACGCACTTCATCAGGTGTCATCAGCTCTCGGCCTGTGATCTGCCAGTTGACCGAGTAGCTGCCGTTTCTACCTTTGGATTGTCCATAGGTGTTCGTATCAATCGTTTCCTTGCCGAGCAGCTTGGACACATATTCATGCGTAGACTGCTCGTTACCGCCGAGATACAGGAACTCATCACAGTTGCCCACGATGCTTTCCCACTGTTTTTCGAACAATGCTTTCAGCTGTGCAAGGTTTTGGATAATAATGCTCACTGAAATCTCACGGCTGCGCATCGTAGCCAGCAGCTTATCAAACTCATCGGGCAGGGCGACATTTGCAAACTCGTCCATCACAAAATGCACATGAACCGGCAGTCTGCCGCCATGAACAATGTCTGCCTGGTAGTAAAGCTGTTGAAACAGCTGCGTGTACAGCATACCGACAAGGAAATTGAAGCTACTGTCATTATCCGGAATCACTGCAAACACAGCCGTTTTCTTCTCCCCTACGCTCCACAGCTTCATTTCATCGATCTGCGTAATACCAGCAAGGGATTCCAGATTGAACTTCTCCAGTCTGGCAACCAGTGTGATTTGAATGGATTTCAGCGTTTTGCCGCTGCCGGAATGGTAGTTGCGATAATATTTCAGGGCAATGTGCTCCGGATTACGCATCTCCAGCCGGTCGAACAGCTCGTCCAGCGGCGATACAAACCCCTCATCATCCTCATGCACTTCACCGGCTCGAATCATCTCCATCACCGTGGGGAAGTTCTGTTCGTCCTCCGGAGCTTCATAATGGAGATAGAAAATCAGCGCCAGCAGAAGCATTTGCGCCGCCTGATCCCAGAAAGGGTCCTGCGACTGACTGCCCTTGGGCGTGGTGTTCTTAAACAGGTTCGTCACAAGGCGCTGGATGTCATTATCATTCCGCAGATAGACAAACGGATTGTAACAGTGGCTTTTCTCCATATTGATGAGATCGATTACCTTGATTTCATAACCCTTGGATTTCAGCAGATTACCTGTATCCCGCAGAAGTTCGCCCTTTGGGTCTAGGCAAACAAAGCTGGTATTCGCATTCATCACATTGGGTTTTGCAAAAAAGCGCGTCTTGCCAGCACCGCTGCCGCCGCAGCACAGAATATTCAGGTTTCGCCGGTGCTTTCTACCATCAAGTCCGATTGCAACAGTCTGCGTCAGGATTTTATTTTCTGGCGCAGACTTATTTGCATACTTTCGACTGATTTTCCTTGGAGAACCCCACTGTGCTGAACCATGCTCCTCGCGCCTGCGGTAATTTCGGTCATTCGAGAGAAATACCGCCAAAGCCAACCCGTAAATCAGCAGAAAAATAAGAACAGCCCGAAGACTATCCCTGCAAAGTACAATATGAAGCGGATTTGCAAATGCAGCACCGGCATTCTTTATCAAACCGATCAATCCGTCATCTAAATACGGAGCGAACAACAGTGCTATCCAGATGACCGGTATACAGCCGCAGGCATAGCAGATCAGGTTTACTGGCGAATACTTATCTTGCTTCATTCCGCCACAGCCCCCGTTTCCGTTTGGGCGGTGCGTCGATCACTTTAAGAAGCAAGTCATCAATATCGTCCGTCGGCTTACCCTCCCGAATTACATCGTTTCGGTAATCTGCCAGACCACGCACCATAAGCCGCTGCTCGTGTTCCTCCAGCGTTACAACTTTCTTATCAGATGCCATCTTTGTCACCGTTCCTCTCTGTTGGCGTTCTCTCTTTGCGGCTGTTTCCGGTCATGCGTATCCAGCACTCGGTTCATATCACCAATCATCACATTGGAAACACGCCTGATCGTACCAAGCTCCTGTCTTGCGCTCTTGGCGTCCATGCCGCCAAACTCCGCTGGCATTCGATCAAAACGAAACGTCTCGCAGGACAGCTGATTTTTCCTGCACAGCACATACGCAACCGAATATGCCGTAAAGGCAGGGTTGCAGCAGGTCAGTTTTTTCTGTTTCAGATGGACCTTTGCAATTTCCTGTGCCAGTCCGCGAAACAGCGGTTCTGCCTCCGTGCCCTGACGAACGTAAATCTTGTTGTCCGCTGGCTGATACAGTACATTCACTCGTTCCGGCAGGTCATCCGAAACCTCAATTTCGCAAGGCCGATGATCAACTAGCGCATTCAGCAGCAACTTTTTATCATGGGATACCAACGTCTCATGCTTCTGCAAGGCCGTTGTCTGTGACACATCGAACACCTTTTTCACCTTGTAAGAGGTCTTAACCGTACCGTCCTGATTCGTATATTCCTGTCCGGGTTCCAGAAGGTTGATGGCGCAAGCCCCTTTTTTGATATGAACACCAGTGTTCTTCCAGGCAGCAAAGTCTGCCAGCTGCGTCGCATCCGGACACTGATGGGCAATCAGCAGCGCATTACTGGCAGAATACCGGTCAAACTGCGCCTGAATATTCAGAAACGCCTGAAACTTCTCACCGCTGCTGACTGCCGCAACCGCTGCATCGTCAATCATCTGATAGACAACTTTGCGCTCCTCACGTTTCTGTGTTGCCCACTTTTCCTTATCAAAAGGTTCAGCATTGCTGTTCTGAACCAGACCGTCATTGTTTTCCATGCTCAACGCTCCTTTCTCTTCCTGCGCTTCTTCTTTGGGGCATGATGCTCAGTCGCAGGCATTTTCTCAGCACGGTCCTTCGCTTTCTCTGCGGCCTTCGCAGCCTGCTCTGCCTTAATGTCTTTCAGCTCCTGCCGTACAGATGGCCGTACCCGTTCTCGATTAGAGATATCCCGCTCGCTTCGTTCGCTGGGCCTTGAGATAGGCTCGGACTGAGGGGATTTTGTCGTCCGAGCCTGTGCAGGGTTTGGTATATGCCCCTCTTGCTCCTTGTCCGGTTTCTGCAACATGGAATCTACCAGCTGTGCCGTTTTATCCGACTCGGCTACACAGCGCTCCGGTTCCGGGAATTCCTCTGCGGCTTTCTCGTGGCGGCTGCGTTCGATTTCACTCTTAACGCTACCCATATCAACCGTTGCGAGCTGAAAACGCTCAAAAATGCGGTTGATCTTGCTGGCATCCTCCGCTCGAACCATCACATCCGTAATACCGTCATCAGCATTCCTGTCCTTCAGCACGCAGTACAGCACACCATACTTCTTTGATGCCTCGCAAAACTGCTTCAGATCAGTATCCTTCACAGCAAAGACTTTCAGCTCTTTGCCGCTTCGCAGCATATTCGTCAGCCGCGTCTTACCCTTGGTCTTTTTCTGCTCACGCAAAATGGCATACAGAAGAATAGCGACCTGTTTCGCGCCCGCACCGGTGATTTTGGCGGCAACTTCAGCCCCTTCCAGCGACATTCTCACGACCTGTTCTGCCGCGTCGCCCGAATAACTCATGCTCATCTCGCTCCTTTCGTTCCAGTTTCTTCTGTTCATTCAGCCGTTCCAGCTTCTCTCGCACTTGTTCAGAACGCTCTGCGATTTCACTACATAAAACCACCTCCTTTCGCTTCGCTCTGATCTCCGCAGTCAGTTCCTTAATCTGTGCCTTGACCGCATCATCCACTCCATTTCTGCGTTTAACGCATTTCAGTTCATTTCGCAATTCATGTCGTTTTTCAATGAGTGCCTGTACCGCAGCTTCTGCATTCGATTGATATGCAGATAAATCTTCACCTGTACAGATATGGTTTCTTGCCAAAAGCCTTGTCTGTGCATCCAGTCGATCTAGTTTTGTAATATCCTCTTTCAGTAAAAAAGACACCCGTTTTACGGATGTCGGATGCTTCACCAGAATATGCAGTTCATAACAGTATCGGAAATACAGTGCCTGAAGTCCCGTTACAGATCTACGTACTTTGCCGCGCACTCGATATTTACGCGGTGCATGATGCTCTGCAGCAGGAAACGGATACTGCTTTGAGATGTTATCCAAAATACGATCTTTAATCGCATCGAGCGAATACTCCTCGCCCAGCTTGTGAAAGCGAAAATATCCTTTGGCATCCGGCGGCTTGATGGCGGGGTATTTGAGCGGCTCACCACTTTTTCCGCGCGTCTTCAGTTCATACCCCATCTCTTGCATGATGCGGATAAAATCCCGTTCCGTTGTCGATGCCCGAATTGCCCAGTCAATATCCGCACGAATCATGCTGCGGTACGTCGGTTTGCCATTCTTTTCGGCAGACCACTGTGCGTAGTGTTTTCCTTTGCCGCTCGGTACATCAATCACAGAAATTGCATGCTCTCGACATAAGCGATCTGATATTTTTCTCATCTCGGCATAATCCGACTTCGAATTATTGAACTTGTAGCCGTCTGCCCATGAAACCGAGTTGATTACAAAATGATTGTGGTAATGGCCTGTGTTGCAGTGTGTAGCAATTACAACTTCAAATCGTTCTCCCCACAATTCTTCTGCTAATTTCACTCCGATTGCATGGGCGGTTTCCGCTGTCACTTCACCTGCTGCAAAAGACTGATACCCATGGAAGCACAACCGTCCATCATTTTTTCCCCAGTATCGTTTCGTTTCCATCATTTGCACTGCTGCATCGTCTTCTCGGCAATTCAGGCACGAAACGTATGCGCGTTCTTCCGTCTTGATTGTATCCGCCGCATATTCAATCACGTTGTCAATTGCATGAAGCGAAGCTTGTGCCGCCAAAGATCTTTCCCTTGTCTTCTCTGGATTTCGCGCATAATTGATCACATGATCCAAGCGACTCTTGACCGGCCAAATTGAAGTGACTGCCATATCAGTCATCCGGCATCGTATATGCCGCCGTAATCATCTTCTCAACTTTGCGGTTCTCCGTCAGCGCTTCGCGCAGCTTGGGTACATCGAGCATGCCGCGCGCATTCGCCATGCGCAGGATCTGATCGATGTTGTAGCCAACGCGACGCACCTCATTGATCAGCATCGGCACGTCTGCAGAAGGCGCTTCCTTGATCTCCGCGCCATTCAGCAGGTGGCGGCAAAAGCTCTCACGGGACAGGCCGGACTTGCGAACCTTCTTGGTCAGGCTCTCCAGTTCGTCCTTGGTAAAATAGATTTCTACACGGCAATTTCTCTTACGCATATTTTTCTTCCTTTCTAATTGTCAGCATGGTATACTGTGGTCAGGAGTTGATTTTATGACTACACAGCAGTTTAATAGACGTGTTGCGGCAGTAAAGACCGCTGACGCAATTAATGCAATCGAAGGTGCACCAGTTTCTGATTATGCCCGGATGCTTTCTCTTAGCTGGGCGAAAGGCGAGATTACTGGCGAACAAATGAAATCCGCACTAATGTCTTTTCATCGAAAGATTGCATCACAGGTACACCAAAATGACTGATTTATACTTGTATGACGATGTGCCTGTTCTCCGTAATTCGTTAGGCATTAAAGATGAGAACACACTTGATCGAATCGAGGCAGAGCAAAGTCGGGCAAACATGATGCTCCTGTACGAACGCGGTTTTCATGACTTCACCCCATCGGGTCTCTGTGAAATCCACCATTTTCTTTTTGGCGATTTATATGATTGGGCTGGCAAATACCGCATTATCAACATTGAGAAGCGTGAGCGATTGTTAGCTGGTCGCAGCGTTTGGTATAGTAATGATGAAGAAATTCCAAACGATTTGGAAAGAACATTTTCCGAGCTATACCAGCCGAATTGGGATAGTCTGACTCGTGAGCAATTTGTAAGTGCTATCAGTCGATGCTTCCCTCGTATTTGGCAGGTTCATCCTTTCCGCGAGGGCAATACTCGTACCGTAGTAATGATGATGACTTTTTTTGTCGAGCAGCACGGCTATTTCATGGATCAGGAATTGCTCGCCGCCAGTGCTGGTTACGTCCGTGATTCTTTCGTCATGGCATCACTGGATCAATTATCCGAATACGAGCATTTGGAACGAATCCTCTTAGATGCTGTTCAAAGCGCACCCATTCACTATGATGTTGAAACGCTCTGCAACTCGATTTCCCCATCGTCAGACCGCTATTCCAAATATCAGAAAGAGCCCTACAAACCTCAACCACATTACAAGCGTGAAACTTGAAGAACGCAGGCTGTCATTTCCCACGGCAGCCTGCGTTCTCCTTTTTTATTCATTCTGTTAGGGCAAATAGGGGTCATAGGGGGTCTCGCCCCTGTCAAGCTGGATTTGCACAATCAAATCCGTTGCTTGTTAGACCGATACCGCTATGCTCTCTTACGGCAGTTCGGTCTTCTGCCTTTTTCAGCGCTCCCGTTCCTTATCCGAATCCGATTTGACTGGCATCGGAATTGCAAGAATCTGATCATCAATCTGCACAAATCGTTCAGGGCGCTTATACTTTTCGGTGTAGCGCTTCAGCTGTTCCTCGCTCAAACTCTTGAAGTTCTCCGTACTGCAATCGCACACAAAAAAGGTTCCCGCCACAATATCATAGATGCGATTGTCTTCATCCCGCAGGGCGCGGTTCAGCGGAAGTCCCTGCAGCTTGCCTTCCTCATTGCAGACCAGACACACAGTTTCTTCAAACGGATAGACCGCCTGAATATAACCGCTAACCGTTTTCTGCATTCCTTCTAGAGAACCATCAATCTCTGCAACACGCGCTGCCTTGCCCGGCTCTACCAGAACAACACGCATCGTTCTCGTATCCAGTTTCTGTGTCTGTTCGGGCTCAAACTTCACAGGCTGAAAGCCAATGCTGTCACAGAAATAGAAGCCAGCATTTTCACCGTTAACAATCTCGACCACATCAGAAACCGACAGCGAGTGTCCCTGAAAATCTTCCGGGCAGTCACAGTTGAACATCTGATATACGCCTTCCAGCGTATCGACCTCAACCGCTCCCTCAAACACTTTATCGTAAATCTCACTGTTCACTTTCGAACTCTCCTGAAACTTATCAAGCTGGGACAGTCCCAGGAATGCAACCTGATCGTCATCTCTGCTCAAATTGATCTGATAGATTTTAATGTCCATCATCGTTCTCGCTCCTTTCCATTCCGATTTACAATCTCCATTCGCAGATAATCGTTCACATCTTTTCCGGCTCGCGGCGGGCGGTTCAGGACCGTATACTTCTTATCTAAGCCGCTCATAATACTTTCCGCCGCTTGCCGACCCACCCGGTCATTATCCAGATGCAGAACCACCTTCGTAATCTGCGGGTGGTCTTTCAAAAACTGCTCCAGCGCCACCGGCACTACATTCGCCCGTTTGCTCGCAAACACGCCTGCCAGCGACAGATACGCGATTTTTCTCCAGTCTTTGTGATACATGATTTTCAGCGAGGCATAGCTCATGGCATCAATCGCGGCCTCAAAGACATGAACCTCTCTAACTGGTCTGTCATCCCCAACTAGTGCAAAGGAAAAGTGCTTATCACTGCCGGTTGCCTCACCCTTGTAATCCGTAGTCATGGAGCGCAGCGCTGCATAACGCCGGGTTCCTTTGGTATCATATCCGACAAAAATAACATCATTGGCGTTCTCTGACTGAAACAGCAATCCGTGTTGAATGCAATATGCTATGATTTGCGGATGGATTCCTCGGCTCTTTAGATACGCCTCTGTTTTGCTCGTATTGGTGTCCAATAACGGCAAAAGCAGCTTTCTCGGGGCAGGCGGCGGTTTCTCGTAGCATATCGGCTGAACAGCCTGCCCGTTGAGCATTTTCACTGCCTCCGGGAACGACATCTCCTTCACCTTAACCAGATAATCCAGCGCCGACCGACCGCCGATATTCTGCGAAAACCAATACCACTTTCCGTTACTGATTTTCAGCGAATCATGCGTTCTGGTGCAGTACGTTTCACCCGAAAAGCGCACCAACTCGCCCGGTTCATACGCTCTGAGGTATGACAGCAGATCCATCTTTCTGGCATTGGCGATTTCTTCTTTTGATACAACCGGCATTACCTCGCCTCCCAGTTCCGGTCCTTTGCCGCTTTCCGCTCCGCAAACGACTCGATCGCACCGCGCACCGTTTCCATGTAGTCGGTTTCCAGTTTGCTGAAATCCTTGAATACGTCGTCGAGCGGTCCACGCTGTTTGAGCAGTGCTATCGCCTGATCGTCCGGCAGATTCAATTCTTCCATAGACATCAGAATATCCTCGCGCACAACATACTCATAAGCATGGGAAAGAATTTCCTCTGGCGGACACTGAACGAGCCACTTGCGATATTTGTCCTGCTCACGCTTCATCTTCTGATAGAGCGCAGTATTCAGTTTCTCGTTGTTCATTACCATCACCTTCTTAATTTCAATTCACAGCTGACACGAAAGCAACTATGTAGGGTAGGGGAGGAGATTCCCCTACGCAAGTTCATTCAGGCTTTGTGAATCACCCGTTTATATTTGGTATCCGAGTTCTCCATATATGAATTGATGATTCGGCTCTGCTTCTTGGTTTCTGCGTATGCTGTTACGGTCAGCGTCTTGCGATTCCAGTCCAGCGTATAACTGTCCGAAGCAACGTTTGTAATATGGTGCTTAGCAAGATAATCTCGAAAGTCCTGCATCGCTGCCATATCATCAGACATCACCACATTGACATAGGTGCGATCCTTGGATAGCTTGTTATTGATGCCGCTGACCAAAAAGCAGCCAACACCACTGGCTACCGCTACCGTCAGCGTTGTCAGCAGGCTGTCTGCCAACACCACGCTGCGCGTAATCCAGAAATAAAGAAAACTGGAAAGCGCAATTGCTACGCCCGCCAGCAGACTCCGGTTTCTCTGTATCATAATCGTTTTTACGGTGCTCAAGGCGTTATCTGCCATCTTTGCCAGAAACAGCAGACAAAGGCTCATTGCTGTTGTCAAATTTTCATCTCCTCCTTATCGTTCCATATCGCGTTTCTTTTCTTTCGGTTCGCTCTCATCAGGCTCGCCGTCCACAATTTCGTTCTCCCGCTTATCCAGATTGAGCAGGATATTCAGTTCGTCCAGTCGTGCCAGCTTGGTTTTCAGTTCATCTTCCTGCGGGAACGGCTTGTCCACTGCCGCCTTGGCATTGGACAGCTGAACCCTCGCATTATCCAGCTGTGCCTCGCACTGCTGGAGATCGCTTTCCAATCCGGCAAGCATATTATCAATGCGCTGGATATTGCCAAACAGATCTGTACCAAGAGAAATCGGATGACTGAGCTGGCCTTTCAGATTCAGTCGATACTCCTTTGCAAAGGTGTCGAACGAGAGTACCATGGCAAAGCCCCGATACATTCCGATTGGAATCGCATCAGGGCTTGTCATATTATGCGCCGCTGCCAGCAATGCGCTGGCAGCAGCTTTCTTTTCGATATAGACGGTTTCCTCGACCTCCATTGAAGAAAAACCGTCTTCATTCGGCATTGTCTGTGCCTCTCGCAGCTCAATATCACTCTTGTATCCGCTGATTTTCTGTTCCAGCGCCGCAATCTGATCTGGAAACGCTTTTGCGATCTTATCCTCCAGTGCATATCTCTGGCTTAAATGGCTTGCTTTCAGCATTTTCAGCCGTTGAACTGCAATGTCCAGATCCATCTTTTCCTTGATATACGGATTACCGGTGCAGAGTGCTTTCACCTCGGCATAAGATAATGCTGTTTCATCAATATCCTCCGCCGATCGGGCCGGTGCTTTGGAAGTCATGACCTGACCAATGAACTTTTGCTTTCCTTCAACCATCTGATAGAGGTAGCTGTCAAAAGTATTCTCCGTTACATAGGTGTAAATCTCAACTTCCGGGTTTTCATTTCCCTGCCGGATAATACGTCCCTCGCGCTGCTGCAAATCGGACGGCCGCCACGGGCAATCGACGTGGTGCAGGGCGATGAGCTTTTTCTGGACATTTGTACCGGCACCCATTTTCTGCGTTGAGCCGATCAGCACTCGGATTTCACCATTGCGGACTTTGCCGAACAGTTCCTTTTTCTGTGATTCGCTGGCTGCATTATGAATATAGGAAATCTGATCTTTGGGAATACCCCAATCCAGCAGCTTATCCCGAATGCCATCATAGATATTGAAATTGCCATCGTTATGCGGCGTTGACAGGTCACAGAAAACCATTTGCGTTGATTTCTGTTCCGCAGTCCTCTGCCAGATTTCAAAGACATTCTTTGCACAGGCACTGACTTTACCGTTTTCGTCATCAGGCAGCATAGGATTGATCAATCGCTGATCCAGTGCCAGCTTGCGGCCATCGTTGGTGATAAGCAGCATATTGTCTACACTGGAATCAACCATACGATTACGCACACGCTCGGCGCGTTCCGAAAGATCCTTCACCATTTCCACCTGATAGGCAGACGGTTTCAGCACAACATTGTGATAATTTGCTTTGGGGACCGGCAGCTTGAGCATATCCGCTGTTTGAATATCTGCTGTCTGCTTAAACAGCGACATTAGCTCCGGTAGATTATAAAATCGGGCGAATCGTGTCTTCGCCCGATATCCTGTTCCCTCGGGTGCCAGTTCAATGGCAGTAACCGTTTCACCAAAGGTACTTGCCCAGGCATCAAAGTGCAGCAGATTTTTCTCTTTCAGCGTCCCGTACTGAAGATACTTCTGCATCGTGTACAACTCCACCATGCTGTTACTGATTGGAGTGCCCGTCGCAAATACTGTTCCTCTGCCACCAGTAATCTCGTCCAGATAACGGATTTTCATATACAGGTCACTGGATTTCATTGCCTCCGTCTGACTGATACCGCCCACATTCCGCATCTTAGAAAATGCGGCAAGGTTTTTATAGTAATGTGCCTCGTCCACAAACAGTCGATCAGCACCCAATTCTTCAAAGGTAACAAGGTCATCTTTTCGGCTCTGGTCGTTCAGCTTATCCAGCTTTGCCTGCACTGCTTTCTTAGAGCGTTCCAACTGCTTGACCGAGAAACGATCTCCGTTCTGTTCTTTCAGTTCACGGATACCGTCCATAATTTCATTGTACTGCTGCTCCAGAATATAACGCTGTCGTGCTACGGACATAGGGATCTTTTCAAACTGGCTGTGGCCAATAATAACGGCATCAAAATCGCCGGTTGCAATTCTGCCGCAGAAGCGTTTGCGGTTCTTTTTTTCAAAGTCCTTCTTTGTTGCAACCAGAATGTTAGCAGAAGGGTACAACTGTAAATACTCTGCCGCCCACTGCTCAGTCAGGTGATTCGGCACGACAATCAGCGATTTTCGACACAGTCCAAGCCGTTTGCTCTCTTGTGCTGCGGCAACAATTTCGAAAGTCTTTCCTGCTCCCACAACATGTGCAAGCAGCGTATTGCCTCCATAGAGAATGTGTGCAACTGCGTTCAGCTGATGCTGCCGGAGCTGGATTTCGGGGTTCATACCAACAAATTTCAAGTGAGTTCCATCATACTCACGGGGTCGCAATGCGTTGAACTGCTCATTGTAGAGCTTGCACAGCCGTTCTCTTCTTGGCTGGTCTTTCCAAATCCAGTCCTGAAACGCTTGCTTAATCAATTCTTGCTTACCCTGTGCAATTGCTGTTTCTTTCTTATTCAGGATCGGTACTCGTTTTCCGTTTTCGTCTTCCACATAGTCGAAAACACGCACATCCCGCAAATTCAGTGTATCCTCAATGATCTTATAAGCATTTACACGATCTGTACCATAGGTGCTGGTCGCGTTGATATTGCTGCGGTCATAGGACTTGCCCTCTACATTCCACCCGCCGGTGTAGCGGGAATAATGCACCTTCACTTTCCACTGTGCGTAATACGGCGTGTCCAGCAGCTGATACATGAATTCCTGCACCACATCTTCCGGAAGCCATGTTGCTCCAAGACGAACAGAAATCTCGCTTGCAGTCAGGTCCGTTGGCTGAACTTCTTCCAACGCGGTCACATTCGCTGTGAATATTGGATCGCTTTCAGCCGATCTTCGAGCCTCCGCCAGTTTTTCACGCACATTGCCCGAAAGGTACTCATCTGCGGTAAGGTATTTCGCCTGACTGCCGTTCTCCTCATAAAGCGGATTCTGAAAAATAACGCCGCTGAGGTCTGCAAAGATTTCTTCTTCCGTTTTACCTGTCAGCTGCATCATATACGGCATATCGACCTTTGCCTTTTCGCCCATGGAAACCGCCAGGGCTTCCGATGCGGTATCAACGCTGATAATTTCGGTATGCTGCCGGATTGTGCGCTTGCTGAACATATCTGCCTTACGCACGAAGTTTCCCTCATCATCCAGAACTTCCAAGGAAGAAAGCAGGCAGAAGGAACTGTCATCAGCAAAAACAGATTTGTTTGCTCTGGTATTGATGCGCCCATACTTCTTCTCAAATGCATCGTACAGGGCATTCAAGTTAGTCTGTTCCTGCTGAATCATTGTGTCCGGGTAATCTTCTGTCTGATATTCGATCAGCTTGCGGACACACTCACGGATAGCAACCAACCCTTTGACCCGATTTACGCCGGTTACAGACAAATCGACCGGGTGCATGATGCTGTTTTCTCGATAATAGACTTCACCATCTACAACAGTAAAGCTGAAGTTGCGTACGGACGGGTCAGCCGGGATAGAGCGATCTTCTTCCTCACTTGCCGGATCATCAACTTCGTACTCCATCACAGAACCATTGATGTTTTGAATTGCATCCGTTAAAAGTTCTTCCAGACTGCTGCCGTCAATCAGCAGGCAGGCCGTTTCCGGACCATAAGGACCGCTCACTTCCTGCATGGTTCCAAGCACCATACTCGGATTATCTACAAAATACTGATTTATTGCCAAACCGTTAGCATCAATGCCAAGGTTGACCCATGCCGGCAGCTGATCGACCATGCGGTCACGTTTTTGCAAAATGAGAATATCTGCGGTGACTTCTGTTCCCGCTGCATCCTTGAACGTATTATTGGGCAGTCGGATTGCTCCGAGCAGCTCCGCTCGTTGTGCCAGATATTTGCGTACAGACGGATTTTCCTTATCCATCGTGCCTTTACTGGTGATGAACGCGATAATACCGCCGGGCCGCACCTTATCCATGGTGCGGGCAAAGAAATAGTCATGGATCAGGAAGTTATACTTGTCGTATCGCTTGTCCACAATCTTAAAAGAGCCAAACGGTACATTACCAATGGCGGCATCAAAAAAGCTGTCCGGCAGATCTGTTTTCTCAAACCCGCGAACAGCGATAGACGATTTCTGATAAAGCTGCTGTGCAATTCGTCCGCTGATGCTGTCCAGCTCTACACCATAGATTTTCGAGTCGGCCAGATTATCCGGACGCATGCCGATGAAATTGCCAACACCGCAGGACGGCTCCAGAATATTACCGCGCTGGAATCCAAGTCTTTCTAAAACCTGATACATCGACCGAATCACAACAGGCGGTGTGTAGAACGCTGTCAGCGTCGATTCGCGCGCAGCTTCGTACTCCTCATCAGGCAGTAGCTCTTTCAGTTCGGCATAGTGACTGTTGCGCTCATCAAAGCAATCCGCCAAACCGCCCCAGCCGACATATTGTGCAAGCACCGACTGTTCTTCCGGTGTTGCCAGCCGATGCTCAGCCTCCACCTTTTTCAGAACTGTAATCGCGCGAATGTTTCGTGCGTACCGCTCGCTCGGCGTTCCGACACCCAGCAAGTCATCAGAAATGTGATACTCTGAGCGTTCTGTGTCCGGTATCTCCGGCAGCAATGTCAACGGTGCTGTCTTGTCTTTTTTTCTTACAGCCGGCGGTGTAAGCTGAGGTTCCTGCGTCTGCTCCGGCTCTTTATGCTGAGCGGCATATTCATGTTCTGCAAAGGCAACGAGTTCATCGAATGTCATATTCACGAGGAACTCATTCATATCACCTAAATCAGCATACTGAATCTGAGCAACCGCCTCATTATCTACTGCATAAAGCATACGGCAGTGCTCAAGGTCTGCATCCACCTGAATACTGTGCTCACCATCACCCGATGTGCTGTACGCCAGCGGAACTGCGGTTAGATCGCTGAAATCCGCTTTCTCCTCAAAGCACTCCAGCGCGTACAGGTTGATCATGCGTATGCTTTCGTTCAGCAGATATTCTCTGTGTCCCTCTGCGTAGTCCACGACTGCAAAGCCCTTTGGCGGTGTTCCAAGGTCTGTCAGGAAATCCTGTGGAATGGTAGTGCCGTTCTGGTCACGATACAAGGTAATGGTAAACGGTGCACCTGTATCTACGTCTTCTTTGACTTGCTCGACAAGCTGGATTTCGTCATCATATTCCACCTGCTCTCCGACATGTCCATTCGAGTCCAGATAGTCCAATCGGCCAATTGCTTGCGGTTTTACACCGGCTGCCTGCTCGCCACTGTTTTCTTTCGGCTGGTCATTCAGCGGATTTTCTGCAATGCGCCGATCAAAGTCACTGCGGCTCAGTTCTTCGTTGAACAGCGGGTACTCCGAATCATACAACCGAACCATATGATCGTCGATTGCAAGAATTTCATATTCTTTAACGCCCAGATAAACCTTATCGCCAAGTGAGTAGTGCCGCTGTACCGGTTCTTCTTCATTTGCCGGGGCAGCAGTCGATTGATCCGCTTTCGTTGAAGACTGTTCCGCACTGATTCGCTCAATTTCTGCCTTACTCAGATACCGTCCCAGTGCAATCAACTCACCAATGCGCTTCTCAACAACATTCCAGGACAGATTAACTGCCTTGCTGCCGTCATCATGCAGTTTGCTGAGGTGAAGCCCCTTTGCATCATACTCCAGCCAGTAGTCTGTACCGGGAATGGCATCAGAATGGCCGCCGATTCCGTACTCTCGCCGCAGAAACCGAACATTCGCTTCTGTTCCTTCCTGCTTGAGAAACTGTTGGTAGATGCGCCGTTTTCCGTCTTCAAATCCGCTGCCACTGCTGAGTACATAATCAATCGCGTCTTGCGGCATAACAAAAGCCGAGTCTTTTTTGGACTCGGCTTCGCCAATCAGAGAAAGCTGTTCATTTACGCTGGGCAAAACTGCTTCATCCGGTGAAAGCCACTCATGCAGCACGATCATTCCGGTAATATGGTCTGCAACCGTGCTCCACTTCATAATCACTCTCTGCTCCGGGTCGCTTGCCGAGCCTCGCCACATCATAAACACTGTGTCAAATGCTCGATAGCCTGCCCGCTGACCGTTGCTCAGTATCATTTCGGTGAACGTGTTATCAAAGAACGTTTTGATAAAATCTGCACGTTCATTCTTGTCCTCATGGTCAGCAAAAAATGAAGCGATTTCTGTCCGATAGCCTTTCAGCGCATCACTGGTACGCAGCAGCTCATTCTTTTCCTCATCGGAGTGGTAATACGGCGCCTTGGAGTCCTTGTACCACTCATCGTGAAAGACCTCCAATCCGGTCGAGCCAACGGCCCGCATCGTGGCAGCGCCAATATCTAGCGTTACCGGTACACCAGTTCCTTCAGCACGATTTCCTCCGCTGCTGCCTGGATGTTGTTCATCAGCCCGACCCACTTCATCTGGTTCTCCGCTTTCAGGCTCTCGTTCACGCCCTCCTGCTTTGCCATCTGCGCGGTCAGCGTTTCCATCATCTCGTTCGCCTGACGGTCGATCTCCTCCAGATGCTGATTCAGCTTGCCGGTCAGCAGCATCGCTGTGTACGTGCCGTTCCGGTTCTCCCGAAGGAATCTCCGCCGCAGCATTCCATACCTCCCAACCTTCGGTGTCTCCGGCACGATCAAATCCGGCAGGTAATACTCGCCCTCCTTGTGGTAGGTCACTTCCATATTCAGCGCTCCCTTCTGTTGTTGCTGTTCTGTTCACATCATACCGGCTGTCCACCGGAACCTCAAATGTGCGATTTTGATTTCTTTCTTCTCGCTGCAAATCCTGCACTAATACTGCGATTTCGCGGAGCAGAACCTCAGACATATCACTGACTGCTGCTCCCAGAATAGAGATAACCTCTGGCGTATTAAAATTGCAGACCTTGTCCAGAGAATTTCCGAAATATGCTCTGACCGGAAGTCCACAGCGGATATGCAGCATATAGCCGACACTGTAACTGAGTGCGGTCAGCATTTGTAGGCGTGTATTGTCCTCGTCCAGCTTTTCCAGCAGGCTGCCCGCTTTTGCCTCCATCAGCTCTGCCAGATAATCCTGATAATTATCATTAACGAATGTGACTGCCACATTGAGCAGGCAATCCTCCAGTGACTCTTGGGCATCAACCTCATATCGTTCTGCCAACACATTTTTGACTGGCTCAATGAATCTCCGTTCCATCTTCCAGATGGGAACTTCTTTGCCTACTCTGCTGTTGGTATCGGATACATCAAACACATGACGCAGCTTATACGGTGCATCCGTATCGACCAGCAGCGCAATGCCTTTGGTATTGCGATTGACCCAGCGGCCATGCTTATTCCACCAGCTGACTTCGGCGCAGGCTGTCGCATCAGGCTTCTGTGCGAAAATCAGCAGCTGCTCCTGAAACGAATATTTGAAATTATTCGCCGCAGTGGTCAAGAAGTCCATATAGTGATTCGTATCCACTGTCAAAGTCCGCAGATGTTCCGCCTCCATCTCCGTGATCACCTGATACTTGTTCGGCATCTCGTTCACCTCCTCCATCATCAATCTGAATTGTCACCTCAATGGGAATCGGCAGCTCTCCCAAAAGCGAAGAATACAGCAGTCCTGTCCGGGCATTGGATATTTTCGTCACCAGTCCGGTCAAACGAAAGACTGTTGCATTCACTTCTTCCTGATTTGCTGCGAAGTAGTATCCGCTCCGGTCACTGCAAATCGGAACGCCATCCTGACGCAAGCGATTGATCTTGCGGCGCAGGTTACGCCCGTTCACGGAAAAAAGCTGCTCCAGCTCTGTGCTCGGAACAGCTTTTTCTTTTCCGGTATGATATTTCTTTAGATACACGCACAGTGCTGCGTTCTTATCCATACACTCCTTCCTCCATCATCGTGCATCTCTTTGCACACTTGACAAGCTCTGTTTCGGGAAATCCCAACCATAGACCTTGCCGATTTCATCGCCCAGCCGGTGGGTTATGCGCGTAATATCCGCCCTTGTTGCGGTGCCACGATAAATTTTCTCTTTCAGATTCTCAATCTGCGCATCGCTGACACCGTCCTTATAGGTTCGATAGAGATAATGGTTGGTACCATCATGGTGAACCGCATCACAGCGCATATCGCCTAGCCTGTCAACATACCAGGTTACATAGTCGCACTCCGAGAACAGGCAGTCCTTGATGTTGCCGCTCTTGATTTCCTTGTAGCCGCTGTAACGTCCATTCCAGAGGCCGAGATCGACAATCACCAGAATCGGCTTGTCCAGCTGAATATCGAGATTCATGCGTTCATCGTCTAGATATTCGCTATTTCGTTCATACATCTTTTCCTCACGTTCCTGTTCGGAAAGTTCGGGATACTCTGCCTCCAGGTCCTCGCGCCAATCCTCGTAATCCAACGAGTAATTGCTCCAAATCAGGTATTTCGGTTCTGTCATCGCGCATCACCTCGCTCCTTTGGGCGGCTGCGTGTATTTCGGGTAGTATTCTCCATCACATCCAGCGGCAGCACAGTGTTATGGCAGCGTTCCATCTGTTCGGCAAACTGGCAGATATGATATATCGAGTCCCAGCTGGAGCCGATTTCTACATGGTAATCGTCGATGTACCTGCAAACCCTGTCTATATGGGTTCCGTCTTGCCGCAGGATACGAATTTTACCGCCATCTGGCAGGCGAAAGAGCGCCGTATAATCCGATGTGATAAAGCGAATCCCTTTTTCTGCCTGATGCAAATGATGGTCCAGAAACTCTCTCTTGTAGCAGTAGCAGTAAACCGTGTACATTCCTTTCTGTGGCTTCAGCCGCAGAAGATAAGAATAATCCTTTGTATCCGCACGGAACGCGAAATCCTGATCGGAAAGATCAATCGCACTGTCGATCTGGCGATAGCAATACGCCGATACTGCCGCTCTGCTTTTCAGAAAACCGCCATCTTCTCTCAGCTGATTGATTACCTGATTAAACTCGTCATTAAACTCGGGCGTCAAAAGCCTCTCACAATGACTGGTCCAGTCATGAAAGAACTGATCACCACTGTCACCCATATCTGCACGTAAATGACCGATGCAGCCGGTCTGTCCCATAATCTGGTCAGACTGCGTATAGCAGTACATCTGCTCGGTCTTTGTGGCAGGTCTTACTTCAATATCCATCGTCTTTCCTCCTCATCTATGTGATTTCATACGCTGCTTGCAGTGTATGTAGCCGTACCTTTGCGCTTGTGCAGTTTCGCCTTTATACTAAATTCATCAAAATGAATCGGAGGTACTCCCATGAAACGAATTACATACTTTCTGTCCGGTGCATTAGCGGCTCTGCTGATCAGTTCTGCAACCGTTTCCGCCTTTGCAGCCGGCGGTCTTATCACCCTCAACGTCCAGCCAACACAGGTCATGGTCAATGGCGAGGTTTTTCAGCCTAAAGATGCACAGGGCCGTGATGCTCTTGTTTTCACTTACAACGGCACGACCTATGCACCGGTTCGTGCGCTGGCTGAAGCATACGGTCTGACCGTCGGTTATGATTCCGCCAAAAACATGGCTACTGTAGTCGGTGCTGCACGGACCACCAATAGCACTGGCAGTTTTTCCTCACAGTGGACGGTCACGGAAAAGCCGGTCACCCGATACGGTAATGAGCATATCTTCACTGCCGTTTATTCCGGCCCGCTTTCCATGGACAAATTCAAAAGCTGGTGGAAGTCGATGAATGACGCTGATCTGAAGGCGCAGGCAGAGCAAATGGCTTTGAAGGCTCAGTCTGACCTCCTCGGCTCCGAAATCACCATGTATTTCAGCTTTGGTTCTTATAATCTCGGCACTGCCTTTGCACAATCCGGCTACACATTCAGCAACTTCGACCCCGCCTCTGTCTGGATCAAGTAATTCTCATGACAACACCCTGTCCATAATGGACAGGGTGTTGTTCTACTTTCGCCACCAGCGCCAAAGCAATACACCAATGACAGTCGCTGCTGCCGCTGTGCCGCAGATTACACGCTTTCTCATTTTCAACCCTCCTCCCGGATAAAAGAACATCGGCCATTGCACAAGCAGCAGCCGATGTATGTAAGTCTATTCGCTTTTCAGCCCAGTTTGACCAGCAGTTCATCAACCGGATCGGTAATATGTCCCTGCGCCAGCAGCTTATTTCTCCAGATGAGCAGATATCTCCGGAGCATCTGCAATTCCTTATATGTGATTTCCAGCTGAACTGTATTCTCTCGTTTGAACATTTGCAAGCACTCCTTTCTCTTGACTTCATCATATATGCCGTAAGAAGTGTTTGCAAATATGCAAACGGTATGTATGTGGCCTGTCGATTGACAGACCACTGGAAAGCCTTACTTGTACCAGCTTTCCTCAGTGCCCAGAATGGCATTGTGTGCGTTTGCTGCTTCCAGAATATCACTGTACGCCCAGTAACGGCGGCTTACATCCGGGAAGGTATTCAGCTTCCTCAGATTATCGCTGACATACTCCAGATCAGCCACACGTCCAAGCAGTCGGTTCACAATCGTCATGACCTCTGCGCGGGTAATCTGACGGTCAGCGCGGAACGAACCGTCCCCATAGCCGGTAATCCAGCCATGCTTTGCCGCAGCCTTGATATACTCTGCCGCCCAATAGCCGTCGCTCACATCATCAAAGCTCTTGAACTGCTCCATGATTTCAGCATCACCATCGCCGTACACATCAAAGAAGCGGACCGCCATAGTTGTAAACTCGGCACGGGTAATCTGCTCGTCCGGCGCAAAAATAGTCTTGCTGTGGCCATAGGTCACACCGTTGTTGTTCAGGTATTTCACATAGCCGCTGTACCACGCATACGCAGGCACATCACTGAACTTGGTCTTTGCCACAGGGGAAATGTTGTCCCCATTCTTATCTGCCAGCAGTCGTGCAAAAATCGCCGCTGCTTCGCTTCGGGTCATGTTGCGTTCCGGTCCGAACGTACCGTCCGTATAGCCAACGACATAAGCGCTGTGATGTTCCGTTTTCTCGACTTCGGGAACCGTAACCTCACCGTTCTTATCAGTCTTGCCGGTGGCCTTGTCACCTAGATCGTTCTTCACAATCACATTGATATTCTTCTGCGGCACCTTCTTCTGGTCGGTTACGATTACCGTCACCTGATGCTTGCTGCCCATATCAACGCCCTTGGGCAGTTCAACTGTAATGTTGCCGGTCTTGCCAATGGATACCTCAGAACCCTGAATCGGACGTCCGGTATCAGTGCGAACCACCTTGACCGTCAGCGTCCAGCGGTCACGATCTGCATCCTCATAACCCTCCGTAACCTTGCCGTCCTCGTTGGTCTTTCCGTTTCCAATGGGAACCGTAATCTGACCGGCCTTGTCGGTTTCATCTGCTGCATAGTTATCATTCTTGTCGGTCACAGCGATACGCATACCCTGAACGGCGCTCTTATCCTTTACCAGCTGTACCAGAACAGTGGTCTGGTCGTCATAGTCCAGCAGTCTGCTGTTCGGCAGACGGATGGAAATGCTGTTGTCCTTGTTCAGCACCACGGACGCATTGGAAACAGGCGTTTTATCCTCCGTATCCGTTACCGTCACCAGATAACCGCCCACAACAGCCTGGCCCTTGCTGTCAGTCGTACCACTGTTGTAGATTTTCTCGATCGGCTGCGTTTCCAGCTTTTCGCCGCACTCAGTACACTCCTTGTGCTTGCTGCCTTCGGAGTCCGCAGTAGGCTGCTTGTCGATGATCCAGTCACCCGGCTTGTGACCGGTTGCCTTGGTATAATCGGTCTTGGTGGAATCGCCGCAGCGTGTACAGGTCATCATGGTGTACCCCATCTCCGTACAAGTCGGCTTAGTGATTTCGGTCTTATAGTCATGGCCCAGTGCCTTATTCAGAACCGCACCGCATTTTGTGCAAAGCTGAGGCTCCGTACAGGTAGCCGCAGAACCGGGAACATGACCGGCAGCAGCATTTCCCTCGATTTTGTGCTCACCGCAGCGAACGCAGTGATATTCCATCACGCCCTCACCGGTACAGGTCGCATTCGTCACCAGAGTACCCTTGTCCCAGCTATGGCCGAGCGGTTCCGTATAATCTGTTACGAATGCACTGCCGCAGCCATCGCAGCGATGAATGGTCTTGCCGCCATATTCACAGGTGGCGGGAATCACATGGTCTTCGTACTTGTGTGCCAGAGTCGCAGTAATATCTTCGATGTGCCGCTCTCCGCAAATCGAGCACTCACGAACGGTATAGCCGGGATTGGTGCAGGTAGCCGCAACCGAATGGGTTTCAAACTTGTGCTCACCCTTGGGCATTGCCGTTTCTTTCATTTCACCACAGCGAGAGCAGATTGCTAGTAGCTTGCCTTCCGTTTCGCAGGTGGCTTCGCGAATCTTTACACTCTGCCATGCATGACCCAGAGAATCTACATAATCGCGCTTTTCGATCTTTCCACAGGCTGTGCATAAATAGCGATCATAACCCAGCGTCTTGCAGCCGGCCTTTACGGAATCCAGCAGCGTGAAGTGATGCTTTTCTCCGCAGCCTTTATCTGTGCAGCAGTTGCCGCCGCAGTTTTTATCCTCGCAGCCGCAGTTCGGGTCTGAGCAGCCGCAGCTGCACTTACCGTCATCCTTAGTGGTTTCATCATGCAGCCAGACGTTTGCTACACCGTTCTCGGTCATCTCTACGCCCTGATAGGTGTAGGTGATCTGGTAATACACATCGTACTGCCCCTTGTCGGTATAGTTCGGTGCACTGGTCATTGTGCAGCTGTCTGCGCTGTTGCCATAGCGAATTTCCGTACGCACACCAGCATCAGAAAGGTCTGTCACACTGATGGTGTGCGGTGCTCCGTCCACAACACCGTAGTAGCTGGCAACAACGGACTTCGCACCCACATACTCGTATTTTGCGTAGTCGCAGTCCTTACACTTCTCTATGATGGCAAACCGGCCATTGGCAGGCTGAGAAAGGATTTCTTTCTCCATGTCATGCCGTTCCAGAACACTGCTCTTGGTGTGATTCGTGCCGTAACAGAACGCGCAATACTCACCGCCGGTCGTTGTGACCTTGTGATAGGTACTGTCCACATACTCATAGGTTTTCTGTTCGGGCAGTTCCTGCATGAATTTCGAGTCACAGTCATAGAGCCAATAGACGTTCTTGCCGAAACCATAATCGTTAATGCTCATGTTGCTGTTGACCGTACCGCAGGTCTCACATACTGCTTTCGTCCAGTGATAACCCGTATAACTCGCGTTCTGACCGGGAACGCCATCCAGGATCGTGCCCGTACCCGAGCCGCCGACCATCGTACCGTCCGAATATTTTACATTCCGGTTCATAGCAGTCTGGCCGTCCCTCGTATACTCCGGAGTCCGGAACGCCTGAAAAGAAGTTGCCTTGCCGCATACGCCGCAGTTGAAGGTTTCGTGCGTTACAACCGCATTGACATCCAGCTCATTCGTTCGACCGGAAGCCTGCATCCAGTGCTCCGCAGGATCATGATAGCTGTTCACCTGTGCAGCACCAGCCGAAACAGGAAACATTGAGAATGTCGTCATTGCTGAAAGCAGCATGGCAACGGCTTTCGTGCCGAACTTTTTCGTTCTAGCTTTCATTTGAGATACCTCCATTTGTCTTGATTTGCGGCATGAAAAAACTCCACAGTCCTTGCCGTGGAGGAAAATCCGCCGCTGTTTTCTTGTGTCCAATCACAGCTACATTGCAACCACCTCCTTTACGGTTTTGCTGTCCATATACTTACTTCTCAGGTAGTAATACAGATGGTTTACTAAAGGGGAGAGTGTGAGAGGGGGAATGAAAGAGCAGGGAAGGGAGACAGTTGTACCGCAAATGGGCATACCTTCCCCATGATGGAGGTTATCTTGCTTGTTCCCTTTTCTGCCGCTCCCTTGCACGCTGATAATATTCCAGCGCCTTGATGATATAATCCTCGGTTTTCTCCAGCGGCACTGTCGAGGGAATATACGGACGCAGCCGTTCTGCCTTGAAGCTGATTTTCTCTTTCTGGTTTGGCTTTTCCTCACCAAGAATCGCTTCGATGACCTCCGCACTCAGCTTTCCAGCTTTGGAGAACTCTTTGAGCCGAATGGCCTGCGGGAGTGATGGCGTGGCATCATTGTAGCTGATGCTGTTCAGAAGATTGTGCTGTTCCGTTTCCGTCAGATAGGAAAGCTCCACCGCAGGACGAAACGCAATCTTGTTCTCATCAACCATATCCAGAAGTTCGGGGATTAGTTCTGTCAGACGGATATAGCGGCGAACTTGATCTTGACTTTCACCAACTTGCTTTGCCAGTGTTTCTCTCGAAGTAGACTTCTGTGCCACTGGCACAGAAGTTAAATCCGTTCTTTGCCCCTGCCGCTTCATCGCTTCCAGGCGCATCTTGTAGCTGAACGCCTTTTCACTTGGAAGAATGATTGAGCGCTGCAAATTGGATTCCACCATCAGAATGATTGCTTCATCTCTGGACAATTCCTTGATTTCTGCGGGAACGCGCTCTAGACCGGCCAGTTCACAAGCCTTTCGCCGTCGATGCCCTGATACGATTTCATACCGGCCATCTTCTTTCTGGCGGAGCGTAATCGGTGTAATAACGCCGCGCTCTTTCACGCTCTGCACAAGCTGGTTCATGTCCTCGTCCATTTTAACTTTGAATGGGTGGTTCGGGAAATCGTCGATCTCAGATAAGGGGATATCATAGATGCGAGGCAAGCGACTTTCTGCTCGTCCCTCATCATTCATGAACAGTTCAGCGAACCCCGTCAGATCGAGATCGATGTCTTTCTTTCGACTCATGCTCCAACACCTCCTTCGTCACCGCCTCATACGCAGCCGCAACCTTTCCGCCCTTATCATAGGCAAAGATGCTTTGCCCTTCCTGGGCGCTTTCAGCAGCACGGACGGAAAAGGGTATTTGCGTATCAAAGACGCGGACTCGATCGCTTACAGCGGCTCTCAGCGCCGTAGAAATGGCTTTTGCGTTGTTAGTTCGGTTATCCACCATCGTCAATAGGATGCCGTCGATGTTCAGACGTGGATTGATCTGGCGTTTGACCTTGGCAACCGAGTGCATCAGCTGATTCAGACCTTTCGTTGACAGAAAACTCGGCTGCGACGGGATAATCACCCGGTCAGCCGCTGCCAGCGCATTGATGGTCATCATGCCGAGGGACGGCATACAGTCAATCAGGATATAGTCATAGTTTTTGCTGACCGAATCAATGTAGCTTTTCAGCACATACTCTCGGCTCATCACATTGAACAAGCCGACTTCTGTACCGGACAGCTCGATATTCGCAGGCATCAGGTCAACGCCCTCTGTACTTCTCAGCAATCCGAAGTTCTCCGGTAGCGACTTATCGTTGATGACGCATTCCATTACATCAGAGAGTGTTTCACTCAGCTGATCCGGATTACGCTCTCCAAGGCTGATTGTTAAACTGCCTTGTGGGTCTGCGTCAATCAGCAGCACTCGCTTTCCCTGTTTCGCCAAGCCGACACCCAGATTTACCGTTGTGGTGGTCTTTCCAACGCCGCCTTTCTGATTGGTAATTGCGATTACTCTGCATTGTTCCATATTGGTTTCCTCCTTTCTCATTTTAAGCTGTCTGAATCAGGCAGCTATGTATGTGAGCGCCCAGGCGCTCACTCATCCTGCGACAGTTTGCAGTAGTCATCCACATACTGAAGCAGCCAATAGGCGAATTCACGCATAAACCATGCGCAGAGATACGGGTTGTCCATCAGTTCAGCCGGAAGTTCAACTTCCATATCAAGCATTTTGGAAAGCACCCGAATAAAGAGCAGTGTGGAACTCGGCATATACAGATCGTTAAGTCCACTGACCACAACCGCGATAGCCTCCAGTTTACATTCATCACCGTTAAAGTGTTCTGCCGCCGCATCAATCAGGTACTCCGGATAGTGAACTGCCAGATCTGCGAGCTTTTCAAGTTCTAATTCTTCATTCATAACATCGTCCTCCTTCTCGTTATGTACGCACACTGTTTTTCTCTCTGCCCCGTGTGCCGGGCATCATCAGGCGGCTGGCTGCGAACCAGCTCCATAGGCATTTCACCTCCCCGCCTTCTTTATGACCGGGCCGCGAATTACGGAAGTATCATTATCCCTTGCACATTTCATCGCCTCCGCCGGTAGCAGTCCGGCTTTCTATCGAATCAGTTTGATCGCTCCTCCGTTTCCGGAATCATGGCGCACCGTCGATAACAGCTTGAGGTTTCCCTCGGTGCAGGTAACGTACCTGATGACTGTTATTCAGTTTTGCGGGAGGCTTTGTTTGACCTCTCACTTCTCTACCGCAGCACGAATAGCCCAAAAATTAACCCCTCCCAAAAAATATTTTCATTTTTGTTAGAATTGCACAAGTGAATAGTGACACGATGCTGCCGCTACACAACCTCAAATGGGTAAAAAAATAGACCCGTCGATTTCTCGACGGGTCTATTGCCCTAATTTAATTCGCACATTGCGATAGAAGCCGTATCAAATAGCTAAAACATACATGAATTCACAGGAATTTGCACATTCAAACCGCTTCATTTGTGGTAAACCTGTGGTAACTTGGTGTAAGTTATGGTGTAAGCTATCTGCTAAATCTCGCTTATACGCGGTTATTCTAACTTATACGCCCTCAATCAGTCCAGCGGCTTCATTGTCGGGAACAGCAGCACATCGCGAATAGATGCAGCGTCGGTCAGGAACATGACCAGACGGTCGATGCCCATGCCCATGCCGCCCGTGGGAGGCATACCGTATTCCAGCGCATTGATGAAATCCTCGTCCATCATGCCGGCTTCCTCGTCGCCTGCGGCGCGCAGAGCAACCTGACGCTCGAAGCGCTCCTTCTGGTCGATCGGGTCGTTCAGCTCGGAGAATGCGTTGCACAGCTCGCGGCCGTAAATGAAGCACTCGAAGCGCTCGGTCAGACGCGGATCGGACGGCTTGCGCTTTGCCAGCGGAGAGATCTCGACCGGATAATCGGTGATAAAGGTCGGCTGCATGAGGTTTGCCTCGACGTACTCGTCGTAGCACAGCGCCATCAGGTCGCCCCAGCTCTCCTTGCCCTTTTCGATCTCGAGGCCCTTGGCCTTAACGGCCTCCAGTGCCTCTTCCGGCGACAGCGCCATAAAGTCGATGCCGGCGTACTCCTTGACAGCCTCAGCCATCGTCATGCGCTTCCAGCCCTTGGAGAAATCGATCTCCACGCCCTGATACATCACCTTGGTGCTGCCCAGAACCTTTTCGCAGACATGGATTACCATGTCCTCGGTAATATCCATCATGCCGTGGTAATCGGTGTATGCCTGATACAGCTCGATAGTGGTGAACTCCGGGTTATGACGAGTGTCCATGCCCTCGTTGCGGAAAATACGGCCGATCTCGTATACGCGCTCCAGACCGCCTACGATCAGGCGCTTGAGGTGCAGCTCGGTCGCAATACGCAGATACATATCAATGTCCAGCGCGTTGTGGTGGGTGATGAACGGACGGGCCGCCGCACCGCCCGGAATGGTGTTCAGACACGGGGTCTCAACCTCCATAAAACCGCGGGAATCCATAAAGTTGCGGATCTCGCGCACGATAGCGGAGCGCTTCTCAAAGGTATCGCGTACCTCCGGGTTGACGATCAGGTCAACATAGCGCTGACGGTAACGCATATCGGTGTCCTTCAGACCGTGCCACTTCTCCGGCAGCGGTGCAAGGTTTTTGGAGAGCAGCGTCAGTTCGGTTACGGAAACCGAAATCTCACCCTTCTGGGTACGGAATACCTCGCCCTCGATACCGATGATATCGCCGATATCGAACTTCTTGTAGCCCTTGTATACGTCCTCGCCTACGTTGTCGCGCTTGATGTAAAGCTGCAGACGGCCGTAGCGGTCGCGCATATCCGAGAAGGAAGCCTTGCCCATGATGCGCTTGGACATCATGCGGCCTGCCAGACGGACGGTCTTGCCTTCCAGCTCGTCAAAATGCTCGTGAATATCGGTGGTATAGTGATCGCGCTCAAAGCGCACCTGCTGGAACGGGTCCTTGCCCGCAGCCTGCAGCTCTGCCAGCTTTTCGCGGCGAATGCGCTTCAGCTCGTGCAGTTCCTCCGCGGTCTGCTCGTGCTGATCCTGCGCCTGATGCTGTTCTGCCATATCTTCCCCATCTTTCATAAAATTTTTGACGGCAGCGCCAAACAATTCGCCTTTGTCAAATTGTTTGGTGTTACCTGAAATAGTGACTTCGCTTTTCACTTGCGATAAAGGTAATTTACTTCTCGATCTTGAGGATCTCGTACTTTACGATGCCGATCGGTGCCTCGACCTCAACAACATCGCCGACCTTCTTGCCCAGCATAGCCTTGCCGAACGGAGACTCGTCAGAGATCTTGCCGTCCATCGGATCGGCCTCCTGAGAGCCGACGAAGTGGTACTCCTCTTCCTCGTCCTCCTCGAGATCCTTAACAATAAAGCGGCAGCCGGGAGAAACCTCGTCTGCAGCGTAGCTGTCGCCGGTTACAACGACTGCGTGCTTGATGATCTCCTCAAGCTCGGCAATGCGGGAATACAGCTTGCCCTGCTCGTTCTTGGCTTCATCGTACTCGGCGTTCTCGGACAGGTCGCCGAAGGAGCGTGCTTCCTTCAGCTGCTCTGCAACCTCATCCGCACGGGTAGTTTTCAGATATTCCAGTTCGTCCTTATATGCGTCCAGACTTTCCTGTGTCAGTTTAATTTCTTTTGCCATGTTTGCAAACCCTTCTTACTCAGTGTCATCGGCTTTCGAGCCGTACAGTACATTATATTATAAATTAAGCACCGATACCATGTCAAGCGATTCGACCATTTTCTGTCCGATTTTCTGCCGGAGCGCTCGATTATCCCACAGTTTCCATCGCTTTTTGAAGCTGCGGATCGGTTTCCGACGTCAGAAAGAAAAAGTTCTGTGTCTGCTCATCGGTCAGCTTCACCTCAATGTCCGGCGCAATGCCGACATCTGCAAGGCTTTTGCCTTTAGGCGTAAAGTATTCCTCAACAGACAGATTGACCGCCGAGCCGTCGCTCAGCTGGTAGGTACGCTGAGCGCGTCCCTTGCCGGTGGTGTGCGTACCGACGAGCGTCGCGCGGTCGTACTCCTGCAGGGCTGCCGCAAAGAATTCCGCCGCCGAAATGCTCTGGTCGTCAATGAGCACCGCGATCGGCAGGTCGATGCAGTCCGCATCCGAGGTATAAACGGTCTCCGAGCCGTTTTTCATGCGCAGCGTCATAATGGTGCCCTCGCCGAGCAGCGGGTCGAGTGCCGCGCTCATCTCCTTGACACGGCCACCGCCGTTGTGGCGCACGTCAATGACAAGCGACTCGGCGCCGCTGTCGGTCAGCAACTGCAGCGCCGTCTTGAACTGATCGGCACAGCCGTCATGGAAATTCTCGATGCGGATGTAGCCGATTTTATCATTCAGCATTTTTCCCCATGCCATCTTCTGCGTGACAACGGCACGCTGCATGGTCAGCTTCTTGGCGGAGCCGTCCGCCTTCTTGACCGTGACGGTCACATCGGTCCCCTCTTTGCCGGAAATCGCGCTGATAACCGCGCTCGAGCCGTCCTTTTCGGTCGTCAGATCTCCCGTACCGAGAATGTAATCGCCCTTTTCGATGCCGGCTTTCGCCGCAGGCGAATCATCGTACACGAGCGTAACGCGAATACTCGTCTCGGTGCTTGTCACCGAAACGCCGATGCCGCAGCCCTTGCCCTCACCGCTCATGCGGTAGGCTTCGTAGTTTTCCGCCGGAATATACGACGACCACTTGTCTCCCAGACCGGTAATGTAGCCTGCCGCAGCGTAATCCGCAACATTGTCCGCATCCAGCTCACCAACGTATTTGTCTGACACCAGCCGGTCAATCTCGCGCAGCTTTTTTCCGACCTCGTTGGTGTTCCAGCCGGTGGAAATCAGGCAGATGACTGCCGTTATCGCGCCTGCCGCGGCACACATGGTCAGCGCCATCCGCAGAGAGACCTGTCTCTCCCGCAGTTTTTTCATGGTTTGTCCTCCTCCACGAGAAAAGGGAGAGCGTTACACTCTCCCCTTTTATATGATTGCGTCAGTTGAAGTAGCTCATCGGGTTCTGCGTCGAACCGTTTACATACACCTCAAAGTGCAGATGCGGACCGGTCGAGTTGCCAGTGGAGCCTACCAGACCGATGGTCTGACCGGCGGTTACCCTCTGGCCAACCGAAACATGGATGGCAGACTGATGGCCGTAAGCCGTCATGACGCCGCCGCCGTGATTGATAACGGTATAGTTGCCGTAGCCGGAAACCCAGCCTGCGGTGGTAACCGTGCCGGATGCAGCTGCTACGATCGGTGTGCCGGTCGGTGCCGGAATATCCTCGCCCTTGTGGAACTTGCGGGTACCGTAGATCGGATGTACACGCCAGCCATAGGCACTCGAATTATTGGTGTAACCCGGAAGCGGCCAGGTGAACGTGCCGCTTGTCAGCGTTGCGCTGCTCAGATTGCCCGCCGAACTGCTGCTCGACGAGGACGAGCTGCCGCCCTTTTTCTTTGCGGCCGCTGCCGCTGCTGCGGCAGCAGCAGCTTCCTTGCGGGACTGCTCTGCGATCTGGTCACTTACGGTGTCCATCGCGCTGGTGATGCGCTCGTACTCGGCCTTCTGCTCCTTCTGGTACGCCTGCAGGCTCTGCTGCAGTGCCTTCTGCTGCTCCTCGCTGGATTTCAGCTCCTCAGCCTTATACTTCAGGTTTTCCTGATACTGTACCTGCTCGTCCTGGGTAGCCTGCAGGTCATCGCGCTTCTGCTGAATATCCTCCTTGGCAGCGGTGTACTCCGCTACGATCTTCTTATTATCGTCCATGATCGCGGAAACAATCTCCAGACGGCTGAGAAGATCAGAGAAGTTGGACGCGTTCAGCAGAACCTCCAGATAGCTGGTCTCACCCTGCTCATACGTCGTGCGGACAGTCTCAGAAAAACGCTCCTTCTTGCTGTCCAGCGCCTTGATCGCAGCATCCAGCTCGGTCGTCTTGACGTCGATCTGGTCCTGCAGGCGGTCGATATACGCGGTTACCGTCGTAATTTCTTCCTTGGTGAGCTTGATCTCTTTCTGCAGGGCGGCACGGGTCTTTGCAACCTCATCCACCTTGCCTGCCAGACTATCCAGCTCCGCCTTGACCGATGTCTTCTGATCCTCCAGATCGGACAGCTTGCTTTTCAGTTCCTTACTGCTCACCGCACCGGCATAAACCAGACCGGAGGCGATCATCGAGAACACCATCGCTGCAACCAGGATGCCCGCAATAATGCAGGAGATCAGGCGCACGGTTTTCTTTTTCATCATATTGAAACATTCGCTCCTTTATGCAGTCGTTATACATCCATAAACTTGCGGATACTCGTTACCGAGCCGCCGATGCCGAACAACGCGCCTGCACCGCAGTACACGCCGAGCACCCACCAGCGCAGCACATCGAACGAGAGCAGATGGAACGAAGACAGCGAAACCGTACCTGCCACGTTGTACAGCTCAGTGTACAGACCCCATTCCGCGAGAAAGGCCAGTCCGCCGGCAACCAGACCGAGCACCATGCCTTCGATGACAAACGGCCAGCGGATAAACCAGTTGGTCGCACCGACCATCTTCTGGATGGAGATCTCCTCACGGCGGGCAAACATGGCCAGCTTTACCGTATTGGAGATAATGAAGATCGAGATAACAGCCAGACCGACGATCATAGCTGCCGCGATCATGTTGAACACGCGCTGAATCTGAATCAGCTTGCGGATAACATCCTCATCCGCACGCACGCTTGCAACGCCGTCAACCGCTTCGATTTCCTTGATCGTTGCGTCCGCCTGCATGGAATCACTCAGGGTGAACACATAGCTGTTGCGCAGTGGATTGTTATCCGCGCTGTAATCATCGAGGATGTCTGCGTCGTCGCCCAGCTCCTTGCGGTACTGCTCCAGCGCGACATCGCGGTCCTCGAAGGCGATCGACGCAATGTTGTCAATCTTCTCGAACTGCGTCTGCAGCGTTTTCGCCTCACGCGTGGTAAGCGAATCGTCGATCCAGACTACGATCTGGTTGGACTGCTGCAGTCTCGTAATGTTATTCGTAATGTTGTAGGCCACCAGCGTAACCGTACCTGTCAGCAGCAGGCTTACGACCATGATCACCACGGCCGCCACGGACATGAAGCCGTGCTTGAAAATGTTGCGCAGGCCTTCCTTCCAATAGTAAGCGATTGATCTCATATCTGATAATACCCACCTGTCTGATCACTGATGACTTCACCGTTGTCGATCACAACAACGCGCTTTTCAAATTCGTCTACCAGACCCTTTTCGTGCGTTACGATCAGCACGGTCGTGCCAAGCTCGTTGATCTTTTCAAACAGGGTCATCAGCTCCAGCGAACGCGCAGGATCGAGGTTGCCGGTCGGCTCGTCCGCGATGATGAGGCGCGGGTTGTTGACCAGCGCACGCGCGATTGCGACACGCTGCTGCTCACCGCCGGAAAGATTCATCGGCTTCTCGTGCGCCTTGTCGGCCAGGCCGACCAGATCGAGCACATACGGCACGCGCTGCTTGATGGCCTTGCCCTTGGCGCCAATGGCGCGCATGGCAAATGCAACGTTCTCGTAAACGGTTTTGGTGTTGATCAGGCGGAAATCCTGATAGACAACGCCCAATGTACGGCGCAGATACGGAATCTGCCGCTTTTTCATTCTGCCGATATCGTAGTTGTTGACGATAACGCGGCCTTCGCTCGGCCGAACCTCACCGGTCAGCAGCTTGATGATCGTGGTTTTACCCGAGCCGGACGCGCCGACCAGAAAGACAAATTCTCCCTCGTCTACACGCAGACTCGCCTTGTTCACCGCCCGGGTCCCGTTTTCGTAAACCACGGTGGCTTCACTCATTCGTATCACAGGCAATCCTCCTCGGTGCCAACGCAGAAGGCGTGCGAATGCCCCGGATTGGGCATTTTCGCCTTCCAGCAAACAAAAAAGACAAAGGTGTAAACATATACACCTTTGTCTATTATAACAGATATCATGTTTATGCGCAAGCCGACAAACTGTGGCATTATTGCACAATTTACGTTTTTTCTGTGTAGATTTTATGAACAGACAGCGATTATCTGGTACCTTCTTCGCGGCTTGCAAGGTATTTTCGAACCATGAGCGCTACCTTAAATACGATCGCGTGATCGAACTCACGCAGGTCCAGACCGGTCAGCTTTTTGATCTTCTCAAGGCGGTACACCAGCGTATTGCGGTGTACGAACAGCTTACGCGAGGTCTCGGATACGTTCAGGTTGTTCTCGAAGAACTTCTGAATCGTGAACAGCGTCTCCTGATCGAGCGAGTCGATCGAACCCTTGCGGAATACCTCAGACAGGAACATCTCGCACAGCGTGATCGGCAGCTGATAGATCAGACGGCCAATGCCCAGATTCTCGAAGCTGATGATGTTCTTCTCGGTGTCAAATACCGCACCGACCTCGATTGCGGTCGTAGCCTCCTTGAAGGACTTTGCGATATCCTTCATCTGGGAGGATACCGAGCCGATGCCGATCAGGCACTTGACCGACAGCTCGCTGAGCAGCGTCTCCTCGATAGAGTCTGCCAGCTTGACCAGATCCTTGATCTCACTGCCTGCCTTGACCTCCTTGACTACAACGATGTCCGTCTCGGAGATATGCAGCACGAAATCCTTCTGCTTGTCCGGGAACATGCCGTTCACCACGTCAATCGCGGCAACATCGGCCGGCGCCTGCTGGCGCACGAGGAATACCACGCGCGGCACATCATTGCCGAAGTGCAGCTCGCGGGACTTGATATAAATATCGCCCGGCAGGATGTTATCCAGAATGATATTCTTTACGAAGGTAGCCTTGTCGTGCTTTTCATCATACAGCGTCTTGATATTGTTGATCGAAACCGCAACCAGCGAGCAGATGCTGCGCGCCAGCTCGTCCTCGCCCTGTACGAATACGGCATATTCCAGACGCGACGCACGGTCACCCGTTGTATGATAAGTATAACCGCCGAAACGAACGATCTCGCCGGCGAAGCCCAGCTCAGTGATTGCTTCCTCCCGCATTTCACCGATACGAGGCAGATCGGTACATGCTACAACCGCACCGCTTGCATCAACAATGCCGATCGTACGATCCACCGTATCCTTCATCTGCAAAACAATCGACTGGAACAATCTCGAAGCCATTTCCATCACCTTTCCCGTCTTTTTCACGCGCCCCGGCGCTTTACTCCGCATCCGTCCGCCGAAACGCTTACTCCTTATGGTGTTCTCACCGCTAATGGTGATTCTGCCTATGACATTCTTCACAAGAACACCAAAAGTTCCCTATACATTTTAAGTCATTATATCACATGTCCGCGCATTTTTGTACAAAAAATTCAAAAAAATTTGTAGATTTTTTAAGTTTTTCAGGTTTGCGAGGTAAGTTTTTCCAATTCTTCCTGTGTCAGTTCCCGAAATTCGCCGGGCGCGAGTGTTTTATCCAGCCAGAGACCACCTAGCCGCAGGCGTTTAAGCGCCGTTACCGTGCCGCCGACTGCCGCAACCATGCGCTTGACCTGATGATATTTGCCCTCTTTGAGCGTCACACGCACGCGCAGCTCTGGCTCGGTCTCGAGGATTTCCAGCTTCGCCGGCTTGCATTCCGTGCCGTCCCGCAGGGTCATGCCCTGTTCAAAACGCAAGACTGCATCCGCTGCCAGCGCGCCGTCCACGACCGCCTCGTACTCCTTTTCGACATGGCGGTTCGGACTCATCAGCGCATGGCTGAGCGCGCCGTCGTCCGTGATGAGCAGCAGTCCCTCGGTGTCCTTGTCCAGCCTTCCCACCGCAAACAGGCCGCGCCGCAGCTCAGCCGGAAACAGCTCGAGCACGGTATCGTGGCGCTCATCGCGGCTTGCCGTGATAACGCCCATCGGCTTGTTTAGCATGTAGTATCTCTGTGCGCGGTAGCGCTGCACGTTGCCATCCACCGCCGTCTGTGACCGATCAGGATCGACCTTGAACGCCGGATCTTTTTGCACAGTGCCGTCCACCGAGACGCGCCCCGCACGAATGAGCGCCTGCACTTCCTTGCGGCTGCCGCAGTTCAGGTGGGACAGCAATTTGTCCAATCGCATCTGTGGCATTTTGTCCCCTCCGCCAATACATTTCTTTTATAAGGATAACACTTTTTCGCAAATTGCACAATAGCTAAATGCAAAAAAAGTGCAATCCCCCGAAAGTTACCAATAGATACCATAAACCTATGATAACTTTTTCGTTGAATTGCACAGTTATGCAGTTTTCGGAAGTCATTGCCCGCCGCTGTCAGGTCTGCGGCATATCCAGTAGGCCATGCACAAATCCATCCGTCTGTGCGGATGTGATATCCGCTGCGATCAGGCGGTTTCTGCGCACCAAAAGGTTGGCGGTCACGCCCTGCTCTCCGGTAGGATAGGCGGTCAGCGCGTAGGTGTACAGCGTAGCGCGCTTGCCCTGATACGGCGTGAGATCCAGTCCCTGCGCCTGCTGGATAGCGTTGTACTGCTCATATACCTCGTCGAAGTTGTCGGGTATCTGCACCTCCTGTGTGCCGACCGGTTCACTCTCCACCGACCAGCCGCATGCGGTCAGCAGCGCTACTCTGTCCTCGTTGGTTTTCAGCTTTGCACTAAGCGCTGCACCTTCAGCGCTGACCGCAGTATCCGCCTCTGCCGTTTTCGGCAGCAGCGCTGCCGCGCCGACCAGCACCAGCCCGACCGCCAGCACGCCCACTACGATTTTCCTCACCGACACCTTTGCCGCAAAAACGATCATGGCATTTTCCCTCCTGCTTTTGCTTCATTCTATGCGTACAGAAGGCAAAAAAGAACGCCTCCGAGTATCTCTCGGAAGCGCAGCTTGTATCAGTCCAGATTTTTCTTCTTCAGCATCCACCATGCAAAGAAGCAGCCTACCACTGTAATGGCCAGCGGCATCCACCAGACCCAGTCGCCCGGTATCTGTCCTTCACCGATATTCATACCGAAGAAACCGAACACGATATTCGGAATCGTCATGATGATGGTCAGAATGGTCAAAACCTTCATGATGATATTCAGATTGTTGGAAACGACAGAAGCATAAGCATCCATCGTGCCCGCCATGATGTTGGAATAAATATTCGCCATCTCGATGGCCTGACGGACCTCGATCAGCGCATCCTCCAGAATGTCGCGGTCGTCCTCATACAGCTTGAGCACGCGGCCGCGCAGCACCTTTTCCATCGTAACCTCGTTGCCCTTGAGGGACGAGGAGAAGTAAACCAGCGATTTACTCAGTCCGAGCAGCTGGATGAGCTCCTCATTTTTGAGGGAGTCGTACAGACGCTTCTCGATGCGGGTAAAGTCGCGCTCGATCATACGCAGGTTTTTCAGAAACCGGCCCGCGATGCGGAGCAGAATCTGGAACACAAAGCGCGTCTTGAGTGAGGTATGCACGCCCTTTACCGCGCCTTCCGCGATGGAGCGCAGGATGATGCTGTCCTCCAGACAAACCGTGATGACCGCATTCTGCGCCACAACAATGCCCATAGGAATGGTGGTGAACATCTGTCCGCCGTCCTCGACCGAACTTTTCTCCACCATCGGGATATCGACGATCATGAGAAGCTGCTCGTCCTCGGTATCGACACGCGAGCTTTCCTCCGGGTCGAGCGCCGCGCGAACAAACTCTTCCTCAACCTGAGCCGCCTGCGCGATCTGCTCCAGCTCGTCCGAGCTGGGATGCACCATGTTGACCCAGCAGCCCTCGGTGAACTCGCTCACTTCTGTGATGCGGCCGTCCACCGTTTTGAAAAATTCAACCATATTATACCGCCTTTCAGCAGCGGCACTCCTCGAAAATGCCACCGCGAGTAATATTCATCTGTCTACTTCCAGGGTCCGTACTCACGGTGATCACTCTCCTTTAATATGGATTTCATCTAAAATTAACCTTCCCATACCTGACAAAACAGCCCTGTTACGGGCTGTTTTGAATAGCTATCGGTTAGATTATCGGTTGTCCTTATCGAAGATGCGCATCAGAACATCAAATGCAGCATCGTCAGAGCCAACATCGGACGACGGCTTGGAAGCGGATGCGCGAGCCGGCTTCTTGTCAGCCGCTGCGGTAGCAGCCTCGGTGAACAGGCCGGTAGAGCCGGAATCCTTGTCCTTATTGCCATCCATGCTCATCTTTGCGGAGTTCGGAACATTGTCGAAACCGGTTGCGATTACAACAACGCGGATCTCGTCGTCCATGTTCTCGTCGATGAATGCACCGAAGATGATGTGTGCATCCGGATGAGCCGCCTGCTGAACCATGGTAGCTGCGGTCTCAACTTCATCGAGGCCGATATCGTCAGAGCCGATAACGGAAACAATAACGCCGTGAGCCATGTCGATGGAGGTCTCGAGCAGCGGGCTGGAAATTGCCTCGCGTGCAGCCTCTGCAGCCTTGTCCTTGCCTGCAGCGGAGCCGGTGCCGATGTGAGCGAAGCCTGCGTCCTTCATGACGGAGGTAACGTCCGCGAAGTCCAGGTTGATGAAGCCCGGAACGGTGATCAGCTCGGAAATGTTCTTAACTGCCTGACGCAGAACGCCGTCAGCGATCTCGAATGCGTTCTTGAAGGTGATCTTCTGCTCGGATACATACTTCAGACGCTCGTTCGGGATGATAACGAGGGAGTCTACGTTCTTGTTCAGCTCTTCGATGCCGCTCAGCGCCTGCTCGAGACGCTTCTTGCCCTCGAATGCGAACGGACGGGTAACAACGCCGACCGTCAGGATGCCCAGCTCACGAGCGATCTGTGCAACAACCGGAGCTGCGCCGGTGCCGGTGCCGCCGCCCATGCCGGCGGTGATAAATACCATATTGGTGTTAGCGAGAGCCGCTGCGATCTGATCCTTGCTCTCCTCAGCAGCCTTGCGGCCGATTTCCGGATTTGCGCCTGCGCCCTGACCCTTGGTCAGCTTCTCGCCGATCTGGATCTTCGTGGTGGCCTGCGAATAATTCAGAGCCTGCATATCCGTGTTGATGGAAACGAACTCAACACCCTGTACACCGTTCTCGACCATGCGGTTTACAGCGTTGCCGCCGCCGCCGCCGACACCGATGACCTTAATGTTTACTACGTTATCCAAGCCCTGTTCAAACTCAAAACCCATTGTCGTTGTCCTCCGTTTTATGATAAAGAATCGTTCTTTGATTATCAATTACCGCGTTTGAGGGCACTTCGCCCCTATTGTTTTAATTTTACCTCGATTTATTCTATTTTGCAACAGGAATTAGCGAATTCCTCAAAAAAAACTTAATCTTTTCCGTGTCTTTCCCGCAAACCGGCGGGCGATACGGAAAAAGGCTGTATTTTTTCGCGTTTTTTCCTGTGTTTTCGGTTATTTTCGCCAGTAGAAGCAGAAAAAACTCAGCCTTCGCCATCGTAGCTGTCGTCATAATAGCTGTCATCGTAATACGATTCGTCGTACGAATCATCGTAGCTGCTGTCATCGTAGGATTCGTCATAGGACGAATCGTCCGAGTAATCCGAATCATCGGAATAATCCGAGTTATCCGAACTGTCGCTGCTCGAATCGGTCGAGTCATCGCCGTCCGGATTGTCGGTCGTACCGACTTCACCGTCCGGATTGGTGTACGCCGGCGAGGTCACCGGATTGTCACCTGCCTGATCGGTACCGGAGCGTGCTACATCCTCCGCCGTCTCCGGCACAAAGTGCAGACGGTTCTGTGCATCCCAGTACAGCCGCCCGATATCCGATGCCGAAAGGCGATTGCTGATAACGGTCTGTGCAAACCGAAGACGGTACGTCAGATCGTCCAGTGAGCCTGCGCGGATGTCGAACCGCTTGTCATAGCCGATGCGCACATCGGTCAGGTCGTTCAGATTGAGGAAGCTCATCTTTTCGAGCAGCCCGGCGGCATCCATGTTCTCCAGCACGTTCAGCATAGCGTCAACGTGTGCATCCGTGCCGGTATCAAGGAAATCTCCAATCTGCGCATTCAGCGTAACGCCGAGCACGGTCGGCAGACCGCCGTCCGCGGCGTTGTTCTCAAGCACCTTGCCGCCCGCACTGATATAAGTGAACGTGTTATCCTCATTCCTCACGGCAGCCGCCGCTGTGCACTCGGTGACAGTCAGCACCAGTCCATCCGGCAGCTTGCGACGCAGCTGTGCGCTTTCCAGATACGGGAAACTGTGCATCAGGTCGGACAATACGCGGTTTTTGTTCCACAGATAGAGATTATCGCCCTTTTGAACATCCATACCGGCGATCAGCTCCTCCGAGCCGTACTGCTCGGCGCCTTCCACCGAAATGGTCTTAACCCTGAAAAACACGGTCATCGCCACCACGGCAGCCGCCAGCACAATGCCGGTCAGCAGCACGCGTCCCAGCACACGAAAGATTTTCCTGCCGCGGCGCTGCTGCTCCATCTGGTCGGGCGTGTGCTTTTTTCGCCTTCTGCGTCTCATCACAGCATCCCTTCTTTGTTACTTCTTGCCATGGTTTTCGATCGCCCAGAGGATCTCCTGATAGATCTTCTCGCTTGCATCGTGCGCCGCCAGCTTTGTCGCGTCATGCCCCATCCGGTGCAGACGGTCGCGGTCGCTCAGCAGATCCTGAATCTCGTCGTACAGCACCTGCGGATTGGCGTCCTTCTCGAGCAGAACACGGCAGCCGCCCTCCTTTTCGAGGGCGCGCGCGTTCTTCTCCTGGTGATTCTCCGCCACATACGGAGACGGCACCAGCAGTGCCGGACGGCCGAGCATGCACAGCTCACCGAGGGTAGCTGCACCTGCGCGGCACACGATCAGGTCAGCCGCCGCCATGCGGTCGGCCATGTCGTAGATGTACTCGGTCACTTCGATGTTTGGGTGCGCGTCAAAGTCGGCGCCCTGCTCCTTCGCCATCCTGGGCAGCCACTCACGGGCCGCCGCACCGGTTGCGTGAACATGGTGATAGGGCACGCCGTTTTTGCATTCGAGCGCCAGCTCACCCGCCATGTGCTCATTCATGTACTTTGCACCCATCGAGCCCCAGAAGGATACGACCAGCTGGTCATCATCGGTCAGGCCGAACTTCTCGCGTGCCTTTACGCGGTCCGCCGCCAGAATCTCACCGCGCACCGGCGCACCGGTCAGAATGATCTTATCTCCGCCGCCGAGCAGCTCCTTTGCCTGTTCAAAGCAAACGAGTACGCGGTCCGCGTCCTTTGCGAGCATCTGCGTTACCTTGCCGGGCAGCGCGTTGACCTCGAGCAGCACGGTCGGAATGCCGAGCTGCTGTGCCGCGCGTACCACCGCGAACGACGCATAGCCGCCGCAGCCGATCACGCAGTCCGGCTTGGCCTGCTTCAGCAGCTTTTTCGCCTTGCTGACCGCCGAGACAGCCAGCTTTGCCGCCTTCAGATTGTGCAGAATGCCCTTCGGGCTCATCGAGCGCGACATGCCGATGATCTCGATGGTGTCCAGCGGGTATCCCTCGCGCGGGACCAGCTTATTTTCAATGCCGCGTGCCGAACCGGCAAAACGCACCGTCGTCTGCGGCTGCTTTTTTTCAAAATAGCGTGCAATGGCAAGACCCGGTGTAACGTGACCGCCCGTGCCGCCTCCCGTAATGTACAGTTTCAAAACTGAGTTCCCCTCTCCTGTTTGTTACTTTTCAAATGCAAGGTAGGATCACATGGTCCGGCAAATCCTGTTTACCGGATCATGTGGTACTGCCTGACAGTACCGTGAGCCGCAAACAAGGCTGTTTGTATGCTGCAAACAGCCCTGATTTGCATAACTTAATCCTGATTTCTTCCGTCAATCCGCATATACCGCGATATATTGAGCAGGATGCCCATCTCGCCGAGCTGCAGCATCAGCGCTGTGCCGCCATAGCTGAAAAACGGCAGAGCCGCACCGGTTACCGGCATGATGCCGGTGACAACGAACAGGTTCATCAGCGTCTGGATAGCCAGCTTGGCAGTGATGCCGGTCGCCAGAAGACTGCCGAATTTATCCGGTGCATAGCGCGCCACGCGGAACCCGCGGTAAATGAGGTACGCGAACAGCAGGATGACCAGCAGAGCGCCGATCAGACCCATCTCCTCGCACCAGGTGGCAAAGATGAAGTCGTTATGCGGCTCCGGCAGGTACAGCTGCTTCTGCAGGCCGTTGCCGAGTCCGCGGCCGAGCAGACCGCCCGAGCCGATGGCGATCTGGCTCATCGAGCCTTGCAGACCTTTGTCCGCCATATCCGAAAACGGATTGAGCCAGACTTCAAAACGTGTTCGTACATGCGGAAACGCAACGTAGAATACTGCAACCGCGCCTGCACCCAGTCCCAGAATCGGCGCAAAGTACCACAGGCGCATGCCGCCTGCCAGCAGGATGATAACGCCGATACCGCAGATGATTACCATCGCCGAGGTGTGCGGCTCCAGGTACAGCAGACCGATGTACATCGCCAGCAGCAGACCGTACGGCTGCACCATGGTCTTGACGCTGCGCACGCTCTTCGGGTCACGCGCTACCCAGTAGGAAAAGCAGATGATGACGGTCAGCTTTGCGATCTCAGACGGCTGAAAGCCGAACAGCCAGCGTTGTGCATTATTAACCGTTGTACCGATGCCCGGTATCACAACCAGAACCAGCAGCGCGACCGATATCCACATGATGATGTTGTGAATGCCCGCATACATGCGGTACGGTACCTTGGAAAGTGCGATCATAGCCGCAAGGCCGGCTGCGGCGAAAATGCCCTGACGCATGATAAAGTATGTCGCGCTGCCCTTGTAGAACATCGCGTTGGTATAGCTTGCCGAGAACAGCGCGATCAGACCGGTGATCAGCAGCAGCAGCACCGAGAAGAACACACCGGTATCCCAGATGTGCGCCTTCATGCTGCGCATGCGTCTGCGCTTCGGCTTTGCGGTGCCGGTACGGTAACGCTCCTGCGGCACCGGCTCCCGCGAAGGACGCGCCGGTTTGCCGCTCGGCGCATTCCGCGGCATGGGACGGCGCGACGCCGGCCGGTACTGCGGATTCGTCTTTCCAGTTGTCGAAGCCATAGGGTTACCTCCGAATTACGAATTAAAACAGCGGTGCGAGTGCCACATGGTAGGCCAGCAGGCACAGCACAACCGTGATGCCGGTGAATACCAGCACGATTTTCTTCTCGCCCCAGCCGCACATTTCAAAGTGGTGGTGGATCGGCGCCATCTTGAACAGGCGCTTGCCGTGGGTCGCCTTGAAGTAGGTGACCTGCAGGATAACGGACAGCGTTTCGATGATATAGATCAGGCCGACCAACAGCAGGATGAGCGGCATTTCACACGCAAATGCCAAACCCGCAACCGCACCGCCGAGGAACAGCGAGCCGGTATCGCCCATGAACACCTTAGCCGGGTTGAAGTTATAGCGCAGGAAGCCCAGCAGCGCACCCGCGAGTGCCGCCGAAAAGATCACAACGCCCATGTCTCCGCGGCGGAAGCCGACGAACACGAAGAAGATGGCAACCGGCAGCGTAACGCTTGCCGCCAGACCGTCGATGCCGTCGGTCAGATTGACGGCGTTGTCCGCGCCGACGATAACGAACGCCGCGAACACGATATACAGCGGCCACGGCCAGCTGAACGAAATGCCTGTGAACGGAATCCACAGCTGCGGCAGACCGCTCGACCCCAGGAACAGTACGAGGATAAACACGCCGGCAACCAGAATCTGGAGCACCAGCTTCTGCTTCGGGGTCAGACCTGCGTTTTCCTTTTTCTTGATCTTAGCGTAGTCATCGACCAGACCGACCGCACCGTAGGCCACGGCAAGGCCGAGCACCGCAAGCGACGAGACCGAAATCTCACCCATCACGATATTGCCGATAATGACTGCCGCCGCGATACCGATAATGAACATAAAGCCGCCCATTGTCGGAATATTCTGTTTGTTCATGTGCCATTTCGGTCCGATTTCGAGAATCTTCTGACCGAATTTCATTTTTCGCAGATAATTGATGACCGCCGGACCGATAGCCAGCGTAATCACCAGTGCGATCGCGAAAACAAGCACAGCCTGTTTCATGCTTCAACTTCCTCCCCTAAAAACATTGCAAGTGCGCGTTCCATGCGCATGCCGCGGCTGCCCTTGAACAGCAGCGCGTCTCCTTTTTTCGCGTCCTCGCGCAGTGCCGCGACAAGCGCGGTCTGGTCGTCGAACGCATACGCATGCTCCATGCCCTTCTCCCTGGCACCGGCTACCATGGCCGCTGCATCCGGACCGTAGGCGTACAGGGCGTCCGCGTACTGCGCCGCCGCACGACCGGCACGGCGATGACCTTCCTCGGCGTAATCGCCAAGCTCGAGCATCGAGCCGAGAACCGCAAACCGGCGGCCGTCCCCGGCCATGCCGCCGAGCACGGACAGCGTAGCCTCCATCGCATCCGGACTTGCGTTGTAGCAGTCCGCATAGATTCGGTAGCCATCCTGCTCATAGATGTTCTGGCGCATGCCGCTCGCCTGATAGCTGACAAGTCCCTGCGCGATCAGCTCGGGTGTTTCACCGAGCAGCAGACCGACGGCTGCCGCCGCCAGTGCATTGAGCACGTTATGCTTGCCCGGAATACTCAGCTTCGCGGTGAATTTCTCTCCGACCGGCAGGTGCGCCGCGGCAAGACCGTTATTTACTATATCAAATGTACCGTCGCTGTGCAAGTCCGCAGTAAGGTCGCAGGCGGAATTTTCGATGCCATAAGTTACCACCTTGCAGCCGAGGCTCTCGCGTTTGTCCCACAGAAGCGGCTCATCGCCGCAGAGAACAGCCGCGCCGCCCTCCTGCAGACCCTCGAGAATCTCCAGTTTGGCCTTGCAGATGCCCTCACGCGAGCCAAGGAACTCGATATGCGAGGTGCCGATGTTGGTGATAACCGCCAGATTCGGCTTGGCAGCCGCCGTCATGCGGGAAAGCTCACCGAAATGGTTCATGCCCATCTCTGCTACCAGCACTTCGGTATCCCGGGTCATACGCATGAGCGTCAGCGGCAGACCGATCTCATTGTTCAGGTTGCCTTCTGTCTTCTGTGCGCGGAAGCCCTGCGAGAGAACGGCATACAGCAGCTCCTTGGTGGTGGTCTTGCCGACCGACCCTGTTACGCCGACGACCTTGCCGCCGCACATCGTGCGGTAGCCGCCCGCGAGGTCGAGCAGCGCCTGCGAGGTGTTCTCAACGTACAGCGCCGGCACCGGATATTCCTCGTTTTCGCGATGGCTCATCACGGCGGCCGCGCCGTTCTCGATCGCCTTGCCGATGAAATCGTGCGCGTCAAACCGCTCGCCCTTGATCGGCAGGAACAGCGCCTCCGGCGGGATCTGCCGCGAATCGGTCGTGACCGCCGTCAGAGCCGCCTCGCCTCTCGCTTCGCCCTTTGTCCATTCCGCCGCCTGCGCTAATGTAAATCGTTCCATGCCGTTTCCCCCAATAATTATCAAATCTCGCCGCTGCTTGCAGCGGCTTACATTAAGACAGGTTTTCCTTTCGGAAAACCGTGTCTTTGTTCCCGTCCGCAGACGACCATGTGCTTGCACATGGTATTCAATTAGAAATTGCCTGCAATTTCATAAAAACCGGGAGCATGTATCGCGCAGCGCGGCAACACAGCCGCGCAAGGATAGCGCTCGGTTTTTATTCCCCGACCCAGCCGCCTTGGGGCGCAGCGCGGCAGCAAAGCCGCGCAAGGATAGCGCCGAGCGTCATTCGGGTTTCGGAGAACGGTTTCCTTAGGAACCGTTCTCCGTAGATAGGGGACTTTTGAAGTCCCCTATCACGCGAAATATTCCGCTACAATCTCGCGTTCATCCATGTGGTGCTTCACATGGTTTACTTCCTGATAGGTCTCATGTCCCTTGCCCATCAGCACGATGACATCGTCCTTCTGTGCGTGTGCAAGTGCCCAGTGGATCGCCTCCGGACGATCGACAATGACCTGCATCGGCGTATCCGAATCCTTCATGCCCTCGAGAATATCATCGATGATGGCCTTCGGCTCCTCCGTGCGCGGATTATCGCTCGTTACAACGCAGAAATCCGCGAGATCCGCCGCAATTTTACCCATCTTCGGGCGCTTGGTGCGGTCGCGGTCGCCGCCGCAGCCGAACAGAGCAACGACACGGCCCTTTGCAAAGCCGCGAACGGCCTTGAGCACGTTCTCCACGCCGTCCGGCGAGTGTGCGTAGTCGATGAGCACGGTGTAATCCGTATCGGTCGGCACGACCTCAACACGGCCCTTGACGCCGGTTGCAGTTGCCATGGACTTCGCCGCATCCGCAAGCGGCATGCCGAGCTGCAGCACGATACCGAGCGCGGTCAGTGCATTCTCGACCGAGAAATGACCCGGAATCGGCAGCTTGACGTCTGCCTTTTCGCCCTGATACTGTGCGGTGAACTCCACGCCGTCCGCGTGCAGCTGCAGATCGGTCGCTTCGAGATCGGCCTCCGGCTTGCCGCAGGAGAACGTCATACACGGGCACTTTGCGTCCGCGAGCATCTTCTCCGCCGCAGCATCATCCAGATTGATAACGCCCTTCTTGCTGATGGAGAACAGCAGCGCCTTTGCCTTGCGGTACTCCTCCATGGTCTTGTGGAAATCGAGGTGATCCTGCGTCAGATTGGTGAACGCGCCTACCGCAAACGGAATGCCGTGTACGCGGTCAAGCACCAGGGAGTGCGAGGAAACCTCCATGATCACATGCGTACAGCCTGCGTCTCTCATGCGGGCAAACAGTGCGTGCAGCTCGTAGGATTCCGGCGTGGTGCGCTCGGTTTCGATCACTTCATCACCGATGAGGTTCTGGTTGGTGCCGATCAGACCCACCTTGTGGCCTGCGTCCTCAAGCATATGCTTGACGAGGTAGGTCGTGGTGGTCTTGCCGTTGGTGCCGGTCACACCGAGCATGACCATGCTCTCTGCCGGATGACCGAAGCGGTTTGCCGCAATCTCAGCCAGCGCGATACGAGAATTCTCCACAACGACTGCGGGGACGCCCTCCGGCGCCTCCTCGCAGACAACGGCTGCCGCGCCCTGCTCCATCGCCTTGGCGATGTACTTGTGGCCGTCGGTCGCGTAGCCGCGGATGGCTACAAACAGGTCGCCCGGCTGTACCGCGCGGGAGTCGTAACGCACTTCCTTGATCTCGATATCCTGTGCGGCAATGCTGTTTTCCACTGCTACATCCTTCAAAAGTTCCTGTAATTTCATAATTTCCTCCTATCGGTCGTTGACCGTCGTTGTATCGGAAAATTCTACCGTGACAACCGCACCGAGGCTTACCTTGGTACCGGCCTCCGGACTCTGCTTGGTCGCGGTAGTATCGCCTGTGATCTGCGCGGACGAAACACCCTTCTGCTTGAGGTACAGACCGTACTCCTCCAGCGTATCGCGGCACTCATCCGGCGACATGCCGGACAGATTGGGCACTTCAACGGCCTCAGTCGGCTTTTCCTCGCCCATGTAGACGATAACCTTGCCGCTGGCCGCAATGCGCATGCCTGCATTCGGCACCTGATCGGTGACGGTATCGCCGTCGCCCTTGATGATGCAGTCAAAGCCTGCGTCGGACAGCGTGGAAATTGCATCGTCACGCGTCTTGCCGGATACACTCGGCACGGTCAGCTCACGGCGGTCGCTCTCGCTGTCGTCATAGACCGGCGTAATGCCGATATACGGCAGCACATCCTCCATGATGCGGCCGACAACCGGAGCGGCGATCGTACCGCCGGTATGCGTTGCGGATTCCGGCAGGTCGTTGATGGCGACCAGAACCGCGATCTGCGGGTCGTCCATCGGCGCTACGCCGATGAAGGAGGCCGTGTAGCGGTCCTCGGTATCGAGCACCTTGCCGTCACTGTCGTATTCGGGCTGAATCTCGGAGGTCGCAGTCTTGCCGCCGACGCGGTAGCCGGGCACATACGCGTTCTTGCCGGTGCCGTTTGCGACAACCTGCTCCATCGCCTCGCGCATGTAAGCGGAGGTATCCTCGGAAATGACCTGACGGACCACCTCGGTCTCGTTCGTAGACTTGACCGAACCGTCTCCGCCCAGCACTTCCTTGACAACATACGGCTTTTTCAGCTTGCCGTCGTCCACGATCGCGCAGACCATGTTCAGCATCTGAATCGGCGTTACCGTGAAGCGCTGACCGAACGATGCGGTCGCCAGTGCGACTTCGTTCCAGTCACTGGCAACATCCAGCTTATGGAACTGGCCCTTGCCCTCACCCGGCAGGTCGATGCCGGTCGGCTCGGTCAGGCCGAACGCCTTGTAAAAGTTGTAAAACCGATCCATGCCGATGCTCTGGGCAATCTGCATCATCGCTACGTTGCAGGAATTCATCAGGGCTTCGGTCAGCGTCTGCATGCCGTGGCCGCTTGTGTTTGCACACTTGATCTCCCAGTTCTCCACCTGCAGGGAGCCGCCGCAGTAGTAGGTATCCTCGGCATGGGTAGCACCCAGATCATACGCGGTGGAGACCGTCATCAGCTTGAAGGTGGAGCCCGGCTCGTAGTTATCCGCGATAACCGGATTGCGCCAGGTTTTCATCAGGATATTCACGCGGGCGCTGCCCAGCGCATCTACCAGATCGGAATTGTCATGAATCGCCTCCGGCAGATTGTCCAGACCGCCTTCCGTATACCATGCATCCGGAATTTCGACCTTGACGTTCTCTTCCTTGAGGATTTTCGCAACATTTTTCTTGAGTTCGTTGATATACTTTTCGCTCGTCAGCTTGTAGGCATCGTTCGGATCAAAGTCCGGCAGGTTGGCCATTGCCAGTACCTCACCGGTCTTGACGTTCATAACGATGCCGGAAACACCGTCTCGCGCCTCCGGATTATCGGCAAGTGCGGTCTCGAGGTGCTTTTCCAGATAGTTCTGGATATCGCTGTCGATGGTCAGCACAAGAGAGTTGCCGTCGGTCGCCGGAATGTACTGCTGGGTTTCCGGCATAATGTCCTTATTCTGTGCATTCTGCACGCGGACCAGTCGTCCGGCGGTGCCGGCCAGTTCATCGTTGTACTCGGATTCCAGACCGTATGCGCCGTTGTTGTCGCTGCCGACATATCCCAGCACCGCAGACAGGAAGGCGCCGTGCTGATAGTACCGCTTGGTATCCGGCTCGGAGTAGACGCCGGTGCAGTCTGCCGCTTCGAGCTTCTCATCCAGTTCCTTGGATACGTCCTTATCGACCTTCTGCGCGATAATTTCGTACTGCGAGTTCGTCTTCTGGATCTTCTCCATCACGGTATCGTAATCAACAGCCAGCGTTTCGGACAGGATGGTCGCAAGCGTCTGCTGCTGACTTTCCGCCGTGATGCCCTTCTTGACCTTGTTCTCGTCCACAACGGCCTTCGGATCGACCGTAATGCGCTCTACGGCAGCGGATTCAGCCAGAACCTGCATATTCGCGTCGTAAATCTTGCCGCGGTTGGGCGTGATGAACGTGTCGCGCGTCTGCAGCGCCGTCGCCTGCTGCACATAGAAATCGTGATTGAATACCTGCATATACAGCAGCCGCACGCCTACCAGCCCGAAACCGATCAGTGCGAACAGCACAGTCAGTCCGCGGATACGCGTGCGCATTTGATGGTTGGGTCCCTTAACTGCCATTTAGTCAGCCTCCATATTGTTCCTGAAAAAGCGTAAGGAGTCAGAAGTTATCCACCTCTCACTCCCCTGTACGCATTGTATTCAACTGCTTATCGGATATATTCCACAAGTGCGGAAAAGCGCGCTGCCAGTGCGCTCCACAGACCGCGCAGCGTCATGCTGTCGTCTGCAACGGTGACAAGATCCGGATTGGTCAGCTCCACATATTCGATCTGCGAATTGTCCAGCTTTATCATTCCGAGCGTGTCCGTGGCGTACTGCTCTACCTCATCCATGTTCATGCTGTTCATCTGCTTGGTCGTCAGAGAAACATTCTCCGACTGCAGCTCGCTGAGCAGGTCGCTCTGCTCACTCGCTTCCGCGGTAAGCTGGGTCAGCTGCATCTGGCAGAACAGGATAAACGCCGCCGTGATCGCCACCAGAAAAATGCACGGGTACACGCCCTGCATCACAGCAGGCTTGCGGCGGTGCTTCTTTTTCTTGACCGGTGCTGCCGCTACCTGCAGATGGCGTTTCGGCTGTACCTCACGCTGTGCAGGAACCTGATCTTCATATTTTCTTGCCGCGTTGTTCCCGCCAGAAGCCATCTTGCGCTTTCCTTTCTTTTGAATTTGCTTTTTCGGTTTAGATTTTTTCACAAACCCGGAGCTTCGCGCTTCGGGCGCGCGGATTCTCCTCAATTTCCCTTTCGTCCGGCAGAATCGGCTTGCGCGGCGTCAGCCGAACCTTCGGCTTTTTGCCGCAGATGCATACCGGAAAGTCCTTCGGACAGGTGCAGCCCTGTGCCGCCTGCTGAAAAGCCGCCTTGACGATGCGGTCCTCCAGGCTGTGGAAGGTGATGACCGCCAGTCTGCCGCCCGGATTGAGACAGTCGATGGCTTTTTCCATCGCTTCCCGCACGGCACCCAGCTCATCGTTTACCGCAATGCGGATTGCCTGAAAGCTGCGCTTCGCCGGATGCTGCTTTTCGCGCAGTGCTTTCGCGGGCATTGCGCCCTTGATCACACGGACAAGCTCCAGCGTGGTCTCAATCGGCTTGTCTGCGCGTTCGCGCTCGATCGCCGCTGCGATCAGCGGTGCGTAGCGCTCCTCGCCGTACTCAAACAGAATGCGGCGGATCTCCTCGCGGCTCCAGCCGTTTACCACATCATACGCGGTCAGCTTCTGCTGCCGGTCCATGCGCATATCGAGCGGCGCATCCTGCATATAGGAAAAACCGCGCTCGGCATGGTCCAGCTGCGGAGAGGAAACGCCGAGGTCGAACAGAATGCCGTCCGCACCTGCAAGTCCCTGCCCTTCGAGCACCTTGTCGATATCGCGGAAGTCGCTCTTGACCGGTGTGACACGCTGCCATACATCCTTGAGGCGGTCCTTCGCGTTTTCGAGTGCTTCGTCATCTCTGTCAATACAGATCAAACGGCCGGTATCATGCAAACGCTCCGCAATGCGGAGCGAGTGACCGGCGCCGCCGGTCGTGGCGTCCACATAAACGCCGTCCGGCTTGATCTGCAGAGCCTCAAGGCAAGGCTCAAGCAAAATGGATACATGATGAAATTCCATAGTTCCCTGCCCTTTTGTTAAAAATCAATATCTTCTACGTCCGCGGCAACAACTTCCGCGTCGATCTCGTCATTGTAAGCGCGCCACTTGTCGCTGTTCCAGATTTCCGCGTGGTCGAGCTGACCGATCACGGTAACATCCTTCTGCAGCTCCGCAAAGGTACGCAGGTTTGCGGGAATGAGGATGCGGCCCTGTGCGTCGAGCTGTGCATCGAACGCATTGGCGAAGTAGTAGCGCTTGACGCGTCTTGCCTTTTCGCCGTTGCCGAGCGTGCGGATCTTGTCCTCCAGACGCTTCCATTCCGCTTCCGGATAGACGGACAGACAGCCATCGAGGCCCTTGGTGACCGTGAAGTGCTCGCCGAGCTCCTCGCGCAGCTTGGCCGGCATTGCCAGACGACCCTTAGCGTCTATGGAATGCTTGTATTCGCCCTTCACTCATTCACACCTGCCCTTCCGCTTTGGTGGAATTTGTGACACTTTACCCCACATCTCTCCACCTTGATTTTATTATAGCGGTACGGAGAATAGATTGCAAGATATTTTTTGCATTATTGCACGAAAAATTCGGGCGTTTTTCTTGCAAATTTTATAGTTTTCGCAATTTTTGCGAACAGTTGTTCGATTGTATTCGTGTGCGGTGTTTTCCTGCATTTTACTGTGAAGTGGAGAGTTATCCCAAAGTTTATCCACAGAGTGTGTATTTTTGTGCAATTTCAGCCGGACATTTTTCAGCCCGGTGGCGCAAAGTGGGTGTGAGGTTCTCTTTTTCGGCGTTGGTGGTGAGGAGTGGGTGAGGTGGTGGTGCAGACAAGGTGACGGCTGTTATCAAATAAAATTCGCAGGTGCCGTCTGCAACAACGCGTAAGCGAATTGTGCGGCACTGTCATGCCGCACCCAGCGTAGAGTTGCCGATATGTGTAGCAGTACGCTATCTGACACTGCAAACAGGTCTCGACATGGGAGCACACTGTGCTCCCCTACGGCAGAAAAAATCCTCTACCGTTCCCCCATAGTCTCAGTTCTCTGGCAGGCAGACGCTAAGAGGAAACGGGGTGATTCACAAGAGGGGTGGAAACCTTAGGTGTCCATCCCTCTTGTGCCCCTGCCGGGCAGGCAAGTTCCGTTCGCTTCGCAAGCGACAAATTCCCGTTGTGCCGGTACCGCAAAGAACACGAAAAAGCAGCCACCCGAAGGTGACTGCCTGCATTTCGTTTTTACTTTGCGATGCTCTTGAAGCGCTGGCGTGCCTTGCGGACCTCCTCCAGACCGAGAGCTACTGCCTCCTCGGTACGCTTGAGGGTATCCTCACAGTACTCATTTGCCACGCGGCGCAGCTCACGAGCCTGAATCTCGGCATTGCCCTGTACTTCCTTGGCCTTGCGGCGTGCCGCTACGACAATCTCGGTCTCGGAGACCATCTGGCGTGCATCCTCCTCAGCCTGACGGCGGATCGCCTCAGCCTCACGCTTGCCGGATGCCAGCATCTCACTGCGCTTTGCAACAATTTCCTGTGCCTGCTGCAGATCGTTCGGCAGAGCCTCACGCAGCTCGTCCAGCATATCCAGCATGTGGTCGCGCTCTACGATGCACTTCTCGCCTGCCAGCGGAATGCCCTTGGCGTCCTGCACCATATCATACATGCGGTTAATGAGTTCCTCTAAAGTTGCCATTTTTACTCTCCCTTTCTAATTCGGCGCACAATGTCCTGCATAATCCCCTCGGGAACAAAATCGGCGACACTGCCGCCGTGTACCGCAATATCCTTCACGATCGAGGAAGAGAGGTACATATATTCCGCACTTGTCATCAAAAACACGGTATCCAGCTCAGGGTTAAGCTTGCGGTTGGCAAGTGCCATTTGGAATTCGTATTCAAAATCCGAAACCGCACGCAGACCCTTTACGATGGCGCATGCGTTTTTCTGCTTGGCGTAGTCCGCCAGCAGGCCGTCGAAGGATTCCACCTCGACGTTTGGCAGGTCAGCCGTTGTCCGCTTTAAGAATTCCACACGTTCCTCGGCGGTAAAAGCGGGTTTTTTGTTCTGGTTGTGCATTACCGCAACGATCAGCCGGTCAAACATGATCGACGCACGGCGGATGATATCCAGATGTCCCAGTGTGACAGGGTCAAAGCTGCCCGGATAAATCGCAATTTTCATTTATTTCATTCCGTTTCGCCACTCTGCCGCTGCAGAATGGTAATCATGGTAGCGCCGTAGCGGCGTTCCCGCACGACCGCGAAGCCGTGGGAGAATCTGTCCTCTACTGCACTTTCGCATATTATTATACCATTTACAGAGAGAATGTCAAACGTTTCTATCTGTTTCAGCGCATTTTCTAAGATCACGCCGCCGTACGGAGGATCGAGGAAGATCACGTCGTACCGTTCCCTGCCTGCTTTGGCAACAAATTCCGCTGCCTCCGTGCGGTGGAGCGCCGCCTTATCCTTCACACGCGCACTTTCGACGTTTTTGCTCACGATGCCGTAAGCTGTCTTGTTGTGCTCGACAAAATCGCAGTGAGCAGCGCCGCGCGAGAGCGCCTCAATGCCAAGCTGACCGGTGCCCGCAAACAGGTCGAGCACCTCGGCACCGCGCACATGATCCTGTATCAGATTGAATACGTTTTCTTTTACCCGATCGGTGGTCGGGCGGGTGTTCATGCCGGGCACGGGCTGCAATTTACAGCCCCGTGCAGTTCCGGATACAACTCTCATGGTAGCCTCCTGCTGAAATTTAACGATTTCGTAAATGGAAAATTGAAAATGGAGAATGGAAAATGAATGTGCGGCGTGCAACGCCGTTATTAAATCATCGCGCTACGCGCGATACCTCAATTCTCAATTCTCCATTCTCAATTTTCAATTACTGCTGCTTTTGATGAAAAAACTCGTATACGCTCTGCGCGGCATTCCTCGGCAGAATTCTCGCCAGCTCCTGCTCGGACGCCTGCTTGATATTCTCAATGCTGCCGAAATGCTTGAGCAGGTCGGTTCTGCGCTTATCGCCCACGCCCGGGATTTTATCCAGTGTGGAGCCGCGCACCTTTTTGCCGCCCAGCTTGCGGTTATACTCGATGGCGAACCGGTGGACCTCCTCCTGCATGCGGCCGATGAGCGCAAACAGCGCCGGAGTCGCCGAGATGCCGAACTCACGGCCGTCCGGCGCGACAAGGGCGCGGGTGCGGTGATGGTCGTCCTTGACCATGCCGAAGCACGGCACGGACAGCCCGAACGAGTCGAGCACCTCCTTGCAGACGTGCACATGACCCAGACCGCCGTCGATCATGAACGCGTTCGGCAGCGGCGCAAACTTCTCGTCGCCGTCCACATAGCGCTGCACGCGGCGCGTGAGCATTTCGCGCATGGAGGCGTAGTCGTCCTGTCCGTTGGCGGCACACGCAATCTTAAACTTGCGGTAATCGCTCTTTTTCGGCTGACCCTCGACAAACACGATCATCGAGCCGACCGTATCCTGTCCGGCGAAGTTGGAAATGTCGTAGGCTTCCAGCCGAAGCGGCAATGCCGCCATGCCGGTGACATTCTGCAGCAGTTCAAGCGATTTATGCCGTCTCTCGGACTGCTTCTCTCTGCGTTCGATCTCCTCGAAGGCGTTTTTCTCCGCGAGGCGGGTCAGCACCCGGCGTTCGCCACGCTGCGGCACGGCCAGCTCGACCTTGCGCTCTGCGATGGATGAAAGGTACTCGCCAACGGCGTCCTGCTCCTCGATTTCATGCGAGAGCAAAACGGTTTTCGCCACCGCATTGCGCTGCGCGTAATACTGCTTGATGAACGAGGAAAGTACCTCGGCAGGGTCGCTCTCGGTGACGTGGAAGAACGTGTATTCCTTATCCTGCAGCGTGCCGGCGCTGTAATGCAGCACGCAGACGCACGCGCGGGTCTGTCCCTGCACAAAGGCGATAACGTCCAGCTCCGCGAACGCACCGGCAACCACATGCTGCTTGGTGCCCAGCTTCTGGATAGCACGCAGGCGGTCACGCAGGACGGCGGCACGCTCAAACTGCAGTTCCTCGGCGGCTTCGTTCATCTTCTCGGTAAGTTCACGCTCGAGCTTTTTTGCGTCGCCCTCGAACAGCGAGATCGCCTGTTCGATCAGCGCGTGATACTCCTCCGGACTGACCTTGCCGGTGCATGGTGCACAGCAGCGGCCGAGGTGCAGATTCAGGCACGGCCGGTCCTTGCCGATGTCCCGCGGGAAGGAACGCGCACAGCTTTTGAGGTGCAGTGCTTCTCCGATCGTATCAATCGCTCGTCTTGCGGCGCCACGGCCCATGTACGGACCGAAGTACCGCGCTCCGTCATGTGCAGGCTTGGAGACAATTTTGAAATCCGGGTAGGGCAGCGTGGTGTCCAGCCGCACATAGGGATAGCCTTTGTCGTCCTTGAGCAGAATGTTATACTTCGGCTTGTACTTCTTTATCATCGAGTTCTCGAGCACGAGCGCTTCAAACTCGCTGTCCGTGACGATGATATCGAAGTCGTCGATATGGCTGACCAGCTGGCGCGTCTTGGCGTTCAGCCGTTCGGGCGGCTGGAAGTAGTTGGACACGCGGTTCTTCAGCAGCTTGGCCTTGCCGACGTAAATCACCTTGCCGGTCTTATCCTTGTGCATGTAAACGCCGGGCTGCATGGGCAGCTTGCGCACGCGCTCCTTCAGCTGTTCTCTTGTCATGCGAACTGCCCTCCTTCCCTCAATCGTCATTTGCAAAAATAAAAGCGCCGATCAAAACAACCGGCGCTTTTCCCTCAGGACGCGATAACTTAGTCAGTAAAATTGGATGTGATAAGCTCAACCAGTGCGGAAACAGCCTCTTCCTCATCCGGGCCATCAGCGATCAGGTTGATGGTAGTGCCCTTGGTGATACCCAGGGACAGAATGCCGAGCAGGCTCTTCGCGTTTACGCGGCGCTCTTCCTTTTCTACCAGGATGGTAGACTTGAACTCATTTGCCTTCTGAATGAAAAAAGTTGCCGGGCGGGCATATAAGCCTACCTGATTGGTAACCTGTACCTCTTTTGAATACATATCTGCATCGCTCCTATTTCTTCAAATCCGTTGTATATAGTCTATCGCTTTTTTGCATTTTCGTCAAGGATTATTTCCATATGTGTCCTTTGCTTTTTAGATGAATTTTTCAAAAAACGTACTAATTTATAGGGCATTATGCCCTATTCACCGGTTTTTGATTCCTGAAACAGGTATTTTTAGGGCAATACCACATAATTCATTAAAAGAAATCTATGCGTAAACTGTGCGGGATTTCCTCAACGCAATTCGACGATTGTTACGCCCTGCTCTCCTTCACCGTAAACACCGCTGCGTACGCTCTTGACGCGCTTGTTTCTCCGCAGATGCTGCTGCACAGCCGTGCGGAGCACGCCGGTTCCCTTGCCGTGGATGACCGTGACAGACGGCAGTCCGGCCATGATGGCGCGCGACAGGAAGTTGTCCACCTCAAAGAGAGCCTCCTCGGCGCTCATGCCGCGCACATCAACCTCGCTTTCCGCCGAGCGGATGTTAAGTTCTCTGCGCGGAGCGTCACGCCGCGGCTGCGGCTTGGGCTTAGGCGCGTTCTTCTTCTCCTCGACGAGGCGCAGCTCGTTCTCCTTGACCGTCATCTTCATCGGGCCGGCCTGCACCTGCACGCTGCCGTCCCTGTCCGCCGGAGCGAGCACGGTCGCAATAACACCGCCGACGTTGAGCAAGCGCACGCGGTCGCCCTTCTGCACCGGGCGCACCTCGTCAGCCTCGACAACGCGCTTCTGGATGCCGCGGCGCTGTTCGTTCTCGGTTTGGGTGATGACACCGCGCAGCGCCGCCTTGGCTGCCGCGAGGTTCTGGTCGGCGTTCTTCTTCTGCGCCTTCTTTTTGAGCGTTTCCAGCTCGTCAAACACGGTTTCCGCCGTCATGCGGGCGTTTTTGAGGATGTTGTCCGCCTGTCCGCGGGCGCTCTCCATCATCTTGTCCACACGGTCCTCGGCAGCATCGCGCTCGGCGCGCATCTTGTCGCGCTCGGACTGCGCCGCAGAGCGCATGCGCTGCGCTTCTTCCTTCATCTGCTCGACACGGCGGCGTTCGCGCTCCAGTTCCGCCAGAACGTCCTCGAAGCGGGCGTCCTCGGTGGAGACCTGCTCCTTCGCCCGCTCGATGATGGTCGGCTGCAGACCCAGACGAGCCGCAATCGCGAACGCATTCGACTTGCCCGGAATGCCGGTCAGCAGACGGTAGGTCGGCTGCAGGGATTTGACGTCAAACTCGCAGGAGGCGTTCTCTACGCCGTCCGTGGTCAGCGCAAAGGTTTTCAGCTCGGCGTAGTGCGTGGTGGCGGCAACGCACGCGCCCATCTGGCGGGCATAGCCGATAACGGCAACCGCCAGAGCCGCACCCTCAACCGGGTCGGTACCGGCACCCAATTCGTCGAACAGCACGAGGTCGCCCTGCCCGCAGCAGTCCATGATGGACACGATGGTCTTCATGTGCGCAGAGAACGTGGACAGGCTCTGCTCGATGCTCTGCTCGTCACCGATATCGGCGTAAACATGCTCAAACAGGCCGATTTCCGACTGCTCGTTCGCCGGGATATGCAGGCCGCTGGCAGCCATGAGCGACAGCAGACCGAGGGTTTTGAGCGAAACCGTCTTGCCGCCGGTGTTCGGGCCGGTGATGACGAGGGTGTCGTAATCATAGCCGATGGCGATGTCGATAGGCACCGCCTTGTCCTTATCGAGCAGCGGATGGCGCGCGCGAAGCAGCTTGCAGCGGCTGCCGTCCTCAACAAGCACAGGCGCACAGGCGTTCATGTCGAACGACAGCTTGGCACGCGCAAAGATGAAGTCCAGCGTGGTCAGCGCATCGTAGTCCTGCTCGATGGCACCCTTGTACATGGACACGCGCGACGACAGCTCCGCGAGGATGCGTTCGATCTCGTTTTCCTCTCGGCCTTCGAGCACCTTAATCTGGTTGTTGATTTCCACGACCTGCTGCGGCTCGACGAACACGGTCGCACCGGTGGACGAGGTATCATGCACCAGACCGGGCACATCGCCGCGGTGCTCCACCTTGACCGGCACAACGAAGCGGCCGTTTCGCTGGGTGATGATGTTCTCCTGCAAATACTTGGAGCGCTCGCCCGAGATCATGCGGTTGAGTGTTTCGCGCACCTTGCCGGACACGCGGCGCAGCTCACGGCGGATGCTCAGCAGCTCGGGAGACGCACCGTCCGCGATCTCCTCCTCGGAGATGATGGCGGTCGTGATGGATTCCTCCAGGTCGCGGTTGCCGGAGAGCAGACCGAAAACAGGCGTGAGCGTGGTCTTGGTTTCGTGCTCGGCATCGTACAGCAGGGCACGGCGCGCGGTCTGCAGCAGACTTGCCACAGCCAGCAGCTCGCGCGGGTTGAGCGTGCCGCCGCGGTCCGCACGGGACAGGATCGCGCCGACCTCTCGGATGCCGCCAAAGGCAGGGCTGCCCTGCCGAACCATCAGGTCCTTCGCGTCCGTGGTCTGCTGCAGCCACAGCTCGGCCTGCTCGTGGTCGTCCAGCGGACGAAGCGCGCGGCATTTCTCCTTTGCCGCCTGCGATGCCGCCTGTCCGGCCAGTTTTTCCAGTATTTCGTAGTATTCCAGTGTTTTAAGGGATTTTTCGCCTAATTTGTTCATTTCAAATCCTCTCAATTATAATTTAGGAATTATTTCAACCTATTGCGCAGGGTTTCGTCGATGGATTACCAATATACATTCATATACCCACGCAACCCTATGACATTTCTATACGTTTACCCCATCCAAACCAGTACCGCCATGACCGCCAGCGACACGATGACAAGCAGCATATTCCCGCGCCAGATGCGCAGCAGCGCCGCACCGGTCTCGCCGCTTTCCTCGGCGGTGTACTGCCACTGTTCTCTCCGACTGGGGTTCCAGAACCAGATAAAGCCGAACTCGGCGGCAATGCGCTGATAGTCCTCATTCGGCAGATTGGCCTTGCAGTCGTTCAGGAAGCACCGTCCCAGCCACAGCATATATCCGACGGCGCACAGTACACCAAGCGGCAGCACGAGCATCTTTGCGCTCGGTATGAGCCAGTACAAGGCGATCGCGCAGACGTCTGTAAGAATCAGATTTCTCGTTACCTTCCACATGGAGACTGCTTTGCGATCCATACTGCTGCTCCTTTCTGTCACCCGTTTATTGGGATAGATGAGTATTCGTGTAGAAATGCGTAGAATGTCGTAGAAGAATACACTATCATTCCAAATATTGTATATTTCTCTGCACGTTTATATACCATCACTTCATCGGCGCCTGCAGCGACCGATAAAACTGCAGACTCTCAAACCCGCGTCCGAGGTGGTACTTCACATACTCCTCGGCCATGCCGCAGAACTGCTCTCTGGCGGGTCCGCTGAGTGCGAACGCATACACCTTGTGCGGCTCGGCTGTCAGCGCATGAAGCATCGCCCGCAGGGTACTGTCCACAAGCTGTGTATAACCGCCGACACGCTTCGCGCACTTTGCGTCCGCGGCTGTGCCCGCCCGAACGGAAAAGCACACCGGCGGGTTCTCTATCACCTCGCCGCACACGCCGCACGAGGTTAAATCCGGCGCATAGCCGCTCTCGGCCATAATGCGCCACTCGAACGCCGCCTTGACAATCTCCGGGTCGCGTTTGCCGCCCTCGAGTGCATACAGCGCGTACAGCAGCAGGCGGCACAGTGCCGGATTGTCGAAATCCGGCACTGTCAGAGCGGTTGTCAGCTCGTTTAAGTAGCACGACAGTGCGTACTTCTCGATATCGCCTGCCAGCGCGAAGAATGAGTGCACAAGGTCGGCGTCTCTTAACGTGTACCTACCGCCTCTGTCCGACAGAATGAACTCCGAGTAGCACAGCTGCCGTGCCGCCGGATTCTGCTTTTTGCCGCGCCGCGCGTTCTTGCACAGGATTTCAATCCTGCGGCCGTCCTCGGTCAATGCGGTCAGATAGCGGTCAAAGTCACCGAAATCCACCTCACGCAGACCGAGTGCCCGCAGCTTGACCTCGGCCATTTACTGATCCTCGTAGCCGAAGTTGCGCATCTGGTACTGGTTGTTGCGCCAGCCCTCCTTGACCTTGACCCACAGCTCGAGGAATACCTTGGCATCCAGCATGCGCTCGATGTCCGCGCGCGCCTGCTGGCCGATTTCTTTCAGCATCGCGCCGCGCTTGCCGATAATAATGCCCTTGTGGCTGGCCTTCTCGCAGTAGATCACCGCGTTGATCTCCACCAGACCGTCCTCGCGCTCGTTCCAGCGCTCAATGCCGACGGCTACACCGTGCGGAACCTCGCGGTCAAGCAGGCGCAGCATCTTCTCGCGGATAATTTCAGCGACAAGCTGACGCTCCGGCTGATCGGATACCATGTCCTCCGGGAACAGCTGCGGGCCTTCGATGGCGTATTTGTCGATTTCGGTGAGCAGCTCCTCTACGCCCTCGCCGGTGCGTGCCGAGATGGGCACAACCGCATCGAACTCATGCACCGCCGCATAGGTCGCAATGACAGCGAGCAGCTCCTCCTTTTTGATGGTGTCAATCTTGTTGATGACGAGGATTGCCGGCATGTGATGCTGCTTGATCTGTGCAATCAGGCTTTCCTCAGCAGGACCGATGTTCGGGATAGGCTCTACCACCAGAACGGCAACGTCCACCTCGGAAACCGTGTCCGTCACCACCTTGCACATGTAGTCACCCAGACGGGAGCGCGGCTTGTGCAGACCCGGGGTGTCCAGCAGAACATACTGCGTTTCACCGCGGCTGAGTACGCCCGTAATGCGCGTGCGCGTGGTCTGCGGCTTGCTCGATACGATAGCTACCTTCTGGCCGACCAGCTTGTTTGTCAGCGTGGATTTGCCCACGTTCGGCCGTCCTACAACGGATACGACCGCAGTTTTTGTAATCTTGCTCATTATTTATCTCCAGTACAGTAATTGAGAATTGAGAATAGAAAATTGAAAATGTCGCTATCCATTCTCCATTATTATTGAATTCTTCCAAAATGAAAAACGAACCAAACCGCAAACGGCACGGTGACCACAACCGCCATGCCAAGCCACAGCCTGTACCACAAAAATTTGATGGCTGCCGCAAGCACGCCGTTTCCGATAAAGATACACGCGCCGACCGCGACGCACGCTGCCGCGCACACAAACACACCTGCCGCCGCGATATCCTTCGCGTTGCGTACCATGCCGTCATACCCGCTCGCCTGCTTGTCGCACAGACGCTCGATGGCGGTATTCAGCAGCTCCGCGCCCATAGTAAGGCCGAAGCAGATACACAGAATGGCCGCTTCGGTCATGCTCACGCCGCCGAACACACCGAACAGGATGACGTAGAACGCCGCCGTCATGTGCACGCGAAAGTTGCGCTCATCATGGATGCACAGCCGCAGGCCGCGGAACGCGTGCAGAAAGCTCTCGCTCAGTTTTCGGATATTCTTTTTCATGGCTCAGTCCCGCGTCAGGCCGAGGAACGCAAGGTTGTCCTCTTCCTTGCTGCGCATCAGGCGAGTGTCCTCGTCGTTGCGCTCGTGGTCGTAGCCGAGCAGATGCAGCACGGAATGCGTGGTCAGGTAGCCGCACTCTCTTGCAGGCGAGTGCCCGAACTGCTCCGCCTGCTCGCAGGCGCGCGTGTAGCACATGATCATATCACCGAGCATGACACAGCCAGAGTCCGGTTCGGCCTCCAGCTCCTCCTGCGGCTCGCCGTTGAGAAACTCGTACATCGGGAACGAAAGAACGTCGGTCACGGCGTCCTTATTTCGGTATTCGGCGTTCATTTCGCGGATGGCGTCGGCATCGACAACGGTAACGTCGATTTCGGCGTCAAAGTCCACCTGCTCACTCGCCAGCACACGCTCGGCGCAGGTGCGGATCAGCTCACGCACGCTGTTTTCGTCTGCTACCTCGGTCTCAAAGCCGATATTGATCTGATGATTCATCATTTTCCCTCCTTGCGGCGGGTCGGAAGGCGCTTTCCTGCCGGTTTTGCGGCAGGCTTGCCCTTGCCCTTTTTGTTTTCGTACTCTGCATACGCCTTGACGATGCGCTGCACCAGTTCATGGCGCACAACGTCTTTTTCGGTCAGGAAGCACTGGGCGATGCCCTCTACGCCGTCCAGCACGCGCAGCGCTTCGCGCAGACCGGACTGCTTGCCGTCCGGCAGGTCGATCTGGGTAATATCGCCCGTAATGACTGCCTTGGAGCCGAAGCCCAGTCGGGTGAGGAACATTTTCATCTGCTCGGGCGTGGTGTTCTGCGCCTCATCGAGAATGATGAAGCTGTCGTCGAGCGTGCGTCCGCGCATGTAAGCAAGCGGGGCAACCTCGATGGAGCCGCGCTCCTGATACTTGGTGAAGTTTTCCGCGCCGAGCATGTCAAACAGACCATCGTACAGCGGGCGCAGATACGGGTCTACCTTGCTCTGCAGGTCGCCGGGCAGAAAGCCGAGCTTCTCGCCCGCCTCGACCGCCGGACGAGTCAGGATGATGCGGGAGACCTGCTTGTCCCGAAAGGCCGCAACCGCCGCCGCAACCGCAAGATAGGTCTTGCCGGTACCGGCAGGGCCAACGCCCATGACGATGGTGTTCTTGCGGATGGCCTCCATGTATTTCTTCTGGCCGAGCGTTTTCGCCTTGACCGGCTTGCCCTTTGCCGTGATGCACAGCACATCGCGGCTCATCGTGTGGACCTCGCTCTCGCGGCCGTCCTTCGCCAGCCCGATGACGTACTGCACGGTCTGTGTGCCGATGGATTCTCCTCGGCCTGCCATCGCCAGCAGCGCCGTAATCGCGCGTGCAGCGATGGACACGCCTTCGTCCTCGCCGGTGATTTTCAGCTCGGTTCCGCGGCTGATGACCGAGACGTTCAGTTCGCGCTCGATCTGCTTGATGTTTTCGTCAAATGCACCGAATACTGCCATCAGCAGTTCAGTCTGCTCGATTTGCATTACCTGTTCTATGGTTACACCCTCTTATGTTTAATTAGTAATTAGGAATTTCCGTGTGGAGAGTTAAGAGTGGAGAGCACGTTCCGATTTTCCATTCTCCATCTTAACTTAATCTTGGAACGGCGGCATGGGGTCATGCCGCCCTACAGGATACCGTGTAATTATGGCGCAATTACCAAAACATTTGGTAGAATATATCGTGTAGGGCGGGGTGACCTCACCCCGCCGTGTAACAACTAACACCACATTTTCAACAACGGTTATAATGCGCCCACGCAACGTAAAATCACATATTTTTTCGATTATGAATCCAGAAACCCACCGCAAAACACAGCCACACCACTGAAACCGCCAGCGGCAGAAGCATTGCGGCAGCTGTTGACGTCATAAAATTCGTCACGCCGAAGAACGGCACGAGGAACACGGTAAACGGCAGCAGGATCGAATTGGCCGGAAGGATATCCGCCGTCATAAGCAAACCGGCTGCCGCTCCGATCGCAATCAGCGCTGATGCAATCGTCAGCAAACACATAGCGGTATTGCTTTTCCGCCAGGCGTACACCAGCAGCGACACCAGCACGATAAATACCGCACTGACACAGAATTTGCCTGCGTTCGCGGAACCGCCGTGAAGCCAGTCCGAGCCGTTTACGGCAAATGCTGCTGCGGTGCTCAGTCCTGCGAGAATCGTCGTAAGTTTACGGTTCATAGGCGTCTCCTTTTCTGTCTCTACGGCACCTGTTCCGTCTCCGCCGTTTCCTCCGGAATGGTACTGTCATCCACGGCCTCGGTGCCGATCTGCTCCTCGGCGTGGACAGTGAGGTACAGCACAGCCGCGCCGTTCTGCTCGGTGAGCGTTTCGCTGTGGCTCGTCACCATGCCGTCGATATCCGCGGCGGTCTCGCCCAGTGCGCGCGAGAGCATATCCACCCGCACGTCCTCGGCGGTGCGCGTCGTCGGCTCCCGCTCGTAGAATGTATACGTTTGTGTGACCAGCGCCACAGGCAGCACCACGCTGTCCGACAGCCAAAAATGTCTGGTCGTTATTATTTTATCACAAGTACCCCCTGCAATTCCACTGCCAATATAGAAATTTAACCGTTTATTTCCCATCACCAGTGCATATTGATGACGAATTTTACCCGTATACCGCTTGCTCTGCTCGGTGAGCGGCCGCGCCGCCCGAACCTTATGCGTGGTGTACGCCTGCACGGTGCCGCGCGCATGCGCTGTGCGGTACTTTCCACCTTCGCGTGTTGGCTCGACAAGACCGCTGATGAGCGTATCGCCGGTCTGCACCGCGTCTCCTGCCCGCACCATTGGCTGTCCCTCGAGCGCACGCACCTGCGTTACCACGCCGTCCCGAGCGGCCACCACCTTGGTAATGGCGTGCTCGTCCAGCACCTCCGGCGGGTCGGTACTGCCGTAGGCGACCACGGTCAGGCTGTTGCCCCGCAGATTAAGCGAAAAGAACGTGATATTCGGCTGCAGCTGCATCATCTTCCACCGTATCTGACGGGTGTTCAGCTTCTTGATGGGCATGCCGATGCGCACGCCCATTTCGCTCAGCTGCTGCATGACAGCCGTTTCGTCTATCGCCGGTGCGATCTCGGTCTGTATCGCCCATACATGCGTGCCGAGCAGCCAGCACAGCGCCGCGGCGAATACGGCTCCGCCCCAGAGCGCCGTGCGCGGACGCAGACGCGCCGCAAGGAACGGCAGACCGCGTTTTCGGAAAATATGCACGCGGCAGCCCGTGCGGCCCATGTGCCGCCTGAGCATCCGGAAATCCCGGATGGACAGGGTTGCGTGCAGCTCATTCCATGCCGTGCGGTCCATCTGCCGCAGCGTGATACCCTGCGCCGCGCACAGGTTGAGAAACCGCGTCAGGCTTGCGCCTGTCACACGCACGCGCACCTGCCCGCAGGCCAGCAGCCACAGCCGCCCGATCATTCGCGCTCCTCCTTTCTCACTCGGTCGTGATGTACTCCACCGACGAAATCACGCCCATCACCGCCAGTTCGTCCATGGAAAGCGCCGTCAGCTCCAAATCCGCACCCAGAATGCGCACCTCGCACCCGCGGCACTTGACGCGCAGGATGCTGTTGTCGTATTCCTGTATACCGCAGTGGTTCTCCACGATCACCCGGCTGTCTCCGAGGATTTCCACACGCGGGCGGTTTGGGTGGAGGTCCTCCATGAGTTCGGCGTATAAGTTATCTTTTAGCATGTTGCGCCACCTTCATATCGCATTTTACCTTCTCCGCAGGGCGGGGCACTCCAGAGTGGCTTCTCTTGCGGCTTTGCCGCAATTCACCTTCTGCCCTGACCCCGCCGTGTAACTCATTTGCAGATGCGTAGCCGTAGGGGCGAACAGCGTTCGCCCGCAACGCGACCGAAGTCTGCGCAAGGAACGGCCAAAACCGTATGATTTCACGTTGCGTGGGAGCACAATGTGCTCCCCTACGGGATAGATTGTGCCGACCAGACAGATACGGCGGGGTGAGGGTGCCCCGCCCTGCGGTATATCAGGTATAACGGTATATGTTATGTATAAACGTACTGAAACTTTCCTGCTTCTCATACACTGTTCCGAGGTGACGCTATGAAGCTGTTCTTATCGCTGGCTCTTTTTGCCGCGTTTTTGCTTTGCCCGACTGCCTGCGCGGATGGTGTCCGCGAGGGGCTTTCTTTAGCCGCAGTGCAGGCTTTACCGGCTTTATTTCCGTTTTTCGTTGTCAGCGGACTGCTTGTCCGCTGTGATACCGCGCGGCTGTCGCCGCTGCTGGCAAAGCCGCTTGCCCGCTTATACGGCCTGCCGTCCGAGGCTGCGCCTGCACTGGTGCTCGGACTCATCGGCGGGTATCCGGTCGGCGCCGCGACCGCATGTGCGCTGCTCTCCGAGGGTATGCTTTCCCGCGAAGCGGCAGAGCGCGTGAACCGGTTCTGCAACTGCGCCAGTCCGGGCTTCTGCATCGGACTGGTTGGTCTCGGTGTGTTCGGCTCCGCGCAGGCAGGCGCGATGCTGTACGGGATACATATCGTTTCAGCACTGATCGTCGGATTGTTTTTCGCGCGTACCCCATTATCTGCCTTGTCGCAGCGTATCCATAACCGGAACCGCACCTCATTCCCCTCGATTTTCTGCGCGTCCGTACAGCAGGCAGCGTCCACGGCGCTGACCGTGACAGCATTTCTGACCATGTTTTCCATCCTGCTGCGGCTGCTTTCGCCGGTTTTTGCACTTTTGCCGTACGGAAACGTACTGGACGGCATGATCGAGCTGACTAACGGCTTAGACGAGCTGGCGGTGCTGACGCTGCCGCGCAGGACACGGCTGACGCTTGCGTCCTTCCTGCTGGGATTTGGCGGACTGGCTGTGCAGTTTCAGGTGCGCGCCCTCGCGGAAGCACACGATTTGCCGGTGCGCGGCCTGTTTGCCGCAAAGCTGCTGCACGGTACGCTCGCAGCTGTGCTGACGGCTTTCCTGTTTGCCCTCTCGCCTGCCGTGCTGACGGTTTCCTCACCGGAGCTGACACCGGCACCGGTGCAGTTCCGGTATACGCTTGCTGTGCTGTTCGTTTCCGCTTTGTATCCAATTTGGGGGTGGAAAAAGCGCAGAAAATGATATATAATATTTATATATGTCTTGTGTCCGCCAATACTGATCCTGTCGGACACTTTTTCACCTGATTTTATCACGACTGGAGTGACCACGCATGAGGCTCAAAAAGCTGCTGCGAAAAAATATAGAACCGCGCTGCACCTACTGCGCGCACGGCTCTCCGCTGGCGGACGGCGAACGCATTGCCTGCCGCAAGCGCGGTGTGGTAAACGGCACCGATCACTGCCGTTCCTTCCGCTACGATCCGCTGCGGCGCACACCGCCCAAGCCGGCGGTTCTGCGCGGGCACTTCACCGATGCCGATTTTTCTTTAGGAGATACCGATGAAGAGCAATAATTTCAAAAACCGTCTTACCGCACTGGCGCTGTGCTTTACGCTGCTGCTCGGTGCGGCGCCGATCACCCGCGCTTATGCCGTGAATGACGAGAGTGATACCTCATCGAGCCAGTCGGATTCCGACAGCACGGACACCTCGTCCACCGATTCGGGCAGCACGGATTCTGCCGACAGCAAGGATTCCAAGGACACCAAGGACGCGACCGCCGACAACGACAAGGACGTTATCGCAGCGGCAAGTGAAGCGCCTGCCGTAACGGCTACCGCCGCCCTGCTCATCAGCCCGGATTCCGACATGGTGCTGTATGAGAAAAATGCGGACGAAAAGCGGTATCCGGCGTCCACGACCAAAATTATGACCGCGCTGCTGACGCTTGAGAATGTCGAGGATCTGAACGAGACCGTCACAGCCGAGCAGGGCGACTTCGCCAAGGTCACATCGGACAGCTCGAACGCAGACATCAAGGTCGGTGAGACCGTGCGCGTCATCGACCTGCTGTATGCGCTTATGCTGCCCTCCGCAAACGAGGCGGCGTACATGCTTGCGCGCCATGTCGGCGGCACGAGCGAGCACTTTGTGGACATGATGAACACCCGCGCCGAGGAGCTTGGCTGCACCGGAACGCATTTCTGCAACCCGTGCGGCCTGCACGAAGAAGACCACTACACCACCGCCCGTGATCTGTACCTCATTGCCCGCGAGGCCATGAAGAACGACACGTTCACCAACATTATCGACACCGTGCAGTACCGTATGCCCAAGACCAACATGCACGAGGAACGCATCATCTTCACCACCAACCAGCTCATCTTCAGCTCGTTCAATCCGTGGTCGTACCCGTACAACAAGGGCATCAAAACCGGACATACCTCGCAGGCGGGCAACTGCTTTGTCGGCTACGCGGAGTACGGCGATGCCAAGCTGTATTCGGTCGTGCTCGGCAGTGCCGCCTCGTCCAAGGAGTACCCGACGGTAGCGGCCAGCTTCACGGATACCAAATCGCTGTATAAGTGGGGCTTCACCCACTTTAAGACCAAGACCGTTGCGAAAAAGGGCGACACACTCGCCCATGTAAAGGTGGACTTGTCCACGCAGACCGATCAGCTGGTGCTGACCGCGAAAACCGATCTGGTGGCGCTGCTCCCTGCCGATGTAGAGACCGATTCGCTGGAAGCGACACCCAATCTGCCGGAAGCCGTTGACGCGCCCATCAAGGCCGGTGATGTGGTCGGCAGCATGACATACAGCTACAACGGCACGTCCTACGGCACGGTCGAACTGGTCGCGCTCAGCGATGTGGAAATGAGCCGCGTACTCTATTACTCGGACAAGCTGAGCCATTTCTTCCAGAGCACCGTGTTCAAAATCGTGCTGATCGCAGCCGCAATCTTCATCGTGCTGTACATTCTGTTCAACATCACATTCGGCGGAATCCGGCGCCGCCGTCGCCGCAAGGCGATGCGCAAGCGCTACGATAACGATGATTATCCGCGCAGACACCGCCGATAAACAATCGCATACCGGCGGTTCAGCGAACTGCAAATACAGAGGCGGACCCATGTGTCCGCCTTTCATCTTACCCCAAAAAATCATACGTCAAAAGGAGCCTTTTCCCATGCAAATCATCGCAGACCTGCATACCCACACCAATGTAACCGACCACGCGTTCAGCACGCTCACCGAAATGGTGCAGGCGGCCGAGGACCGCGGTCTTGCGGCTATCGCCATCACCAACCACGGCCCCACCAATCCGGACGGCCCGCACGAGTGGCATTTTTCCAACCTGGACCTTATCCCGCGTAAGATTGGCAAGGTAACGGTCATTCGCGGCATTGAATTCGACATCACCGCTCCGGCAGGCGGCATCAACGTCATTTCCAACAAGAGTCTCAAGCCCGTTGAGTTTGCGCTCGCGTCCTTCCACGAATGCATGTTCCCGCCGGTGGACAGCAGCGTGCACACGGCGGCGCTCGAGGCCATCCTGTACAACCCGTATGTCAACGCGTTCGGCCACCTCGGCAACTCCAACTTCCCGTTCGACCACGAGTACATCATCAGCCGCTGCAACGACCACGGCAAGATTGTCGAGATCAACAACGCATCTCTGTCCATCCGTAAGGGCAGCCATGACAACTGCATGGACATCGCCCGCCTGTGCATGAAGTATGAGGTGCCTATCTCGGTGGACAGCGACAGCCATATCTGCTACCGCGTCGGTCATGTGGAGGGCGCACTGGAAATGCTCGAGGAAATTGGTTTCCCGGAGGAGCTGATCATCAACAGCAGTGTGGAGCGGCTGAACAACTATTTCAAGGGCCGCGGCCTGCATCTGTTCGACGAGGAGGATCTGCTGTGAGAATCGGTATTGATCTGGGCGGCACGACCGTCAAGGCGGCGCTCTGCACCGAGGACGGCACTCTGCTGTGCAAGGACAGCCTTCCGACCCGGACCGGCAACGCAGCCGGCCTGAAAGCAGATATGAAAACGCTGGCGCTCTCGCTGTGCAGGGCGCACAGCTGTGCGGTAGAGGACGTAACGGCGATCGGCATCGGCGTGCCCGGCTCGTTTGACAAGAAAACCTGCACCCTGCGGTTCGGCACCAATCTGGGTCTGAATAACGTCAGCTTTGCGGATACGTTTTTGCCTGAGTTCGGCTGTCCGGTGCATCTGGATAACGACGCAAACTGCGCCGCGCTCGGCGAAGCGACTGCCGGTGCGGCCAAGGGCACGCGCAACATGCTGATGGTAACGCTCGGCACCGGCGTTGGCGGCGGCATTATCATTAACGGCCAGCTGTACACCGGCTGCAACGGCATTGCCGGTGAGATTGGGCACATGGTTATCCGAAAGGACGGCGAGCCGTGCAACTGCGGACGGCGCGGCTGTCTGGAGGCGTACTGCTCGGCGGCTTCTCTTGTGCGGTTTGCCGAGCGTGCGCTCGAGGACGGACGAAAGAGCGTGCTTGCTGTACACAAGGGTCAGCTGAACGCCAAGCAGATCTGCGATGCGGTAGACGCGGGGGACGCGCTCGCGCAGGAGCTGTTCGACGAATACTGCGGCAATCTGGCGAACGGTCTGGCAAGTTTTGTGAATCTGTTCCAGCCGGAGAGTATCGTGCTCGGCGGCGGACTGGCGGGCTACGGCGAAAAGCTGCTCGAGCCGCTGCGCATGCTCACTTTCCCGCAGACCTTCCGCGGTGAGGACCGAAATACCGAGATCGTCTGTGCGTCGCTCGGCAATGACGCAGGTCTGGTGGGCGCAGCGATGCTTGTAGAGTAATCGCTTCCGAAGCGAACGAATCTTGCCTGCCCGGCAGGGGCACAAGAGGGTAGACACCAAGGTTTCCACCCTCTTGTGAATTACCCCTTTCCCTTTGGGATAGTCTGGCGAAAATCGGAGAGCGGCGACCGCTTCGAAAAGGAGAACGGCAGAGGATTTTTTCTTCCGTAGGGGAGCACAGTGTGCTCCCATTTCTCTACCTCTGCGCAGTGCCAGATACATGGCTTCTACACATACCAGCTACTCTTCGCAGGCGCAACATAACAGTGTTGCGCAACTCGTTTGCGCGTTGTTACGGACGGCATCTACGAATTGTATCTGATGTAAGACTATACCGTAGGGTGCGACGACTCGGCGCACCGTATCAAACAACCTGCACACGCGTAACCGTAGGGGCGGTCATTGGCCGCCCACGCAACAGAAAATCGTCACGTCAATTTTCCATTCTCCATTATTCAACCGCATAAAAAAAGGGCTGACCCGTCGGGCCAGCCCTTTTCCCTGTCCTGCTGTTTTGTCTGCCGTTACTTGATTATGTTTTCGCACCAGCGCTGCATGATCGCTGCGATCTCGGCACGGGTGGCGGTGCCGGTCGGTGCCAGACGGCCGCCATTCTTACCGTTCAGCACGCCTGCGCCGACTGCCCACTGCAGAGCCGGAATCGCGTACTCACTGGCCTGCTGAACATCCACATAGCTGAGAATATTGGTATTCTCACCCACGCTTACGTCGATACCCTTGCTCTGGGCGTAGCGATACAGGATCGCTGCCGCCTGCTCGCGGGTGACGGCTGCATTCGGCCGGAATGTACCGTCTGCATAGCCGGTTACGACCTTATTAGACGCTGCCCAGCCGACTGCTTCGGCATACCACGCGTCAGCCTGCACATCCGAGAAGTTCGCTGCTGCGCCCTTCGGCTTGCCTTCCAGGTTATACAGAATCTGCACGAGCATACCGCGCGTCAGGTTGGCATTCGGTGCAAATGCACGGCTCGATACACCGTTCATCATTTTGTGCGTGAGCACATAATCAACGGACAGATGATACCACTTTGCAGTATCTACATCCGTAAACGGTGCGGACGGACAATCCCTGCCGCCATCGCACGGCTGGTCTGCGGTGGTCTTGAAGCCCACGCTGACCTTAGCCGACGGCATCTTAAAGGTGTATTTGCCGCTGCCGAGGTCGGTCAGGGCAACCGTCTTGCCGTTTGCGTCCGTGACAGTCAGCGTACCTTCTCCGGCAGCAGTCAGCGTTACGGTGTCGCCTGCGGCCGCCTTGGTCTTATCCGCCTTGACGATATTCGCCAGCGCGGACGGGATCACGATGTCGTAAGTGGTCGGGGCAACGGCTCCGCCGCCACCGCCACCGCCGCCGCCCGTCGTCGGCGCGGTATACTTCGTCCAGCTTACGCCGAACGGAGACAGGCTGGTTACATGGAACCGCAGGCCATCGGTCTCCTTGGTGATATGGGTAAACTTCTCGATCTTGCCCTCGGAGCCGGTCTTTGTCAGCATATGGACGATCTGGAAGGTATCCTTGCTGTCCGTACCGTTCGGATACGGCAGAACAACGTCTACGCCTTCCGCCGGGAAGTTGGTTTCGTCTACCGTAATCCACTTGCTGCCGTCATAGTATTTAAGCGCGATGTCGTAGAACGCCACGCCATCCTTCCTGCCGGTCAGTTCCGCTGTCAGCTTTGCCTGAATCTTTTCGACCGTATCCAGTTCCGGAATATTTTTGAATTTCTCCGGAACGGTCAGACTGCCGATGATTACCTGATGTGCTTCTACGCTCATATCCGGCACTGCCGTTACGTTCTTGATCGTGACAGTGTAGCTGCCGTTTGCGTTCTTCCTAGCTTCCACTGCGTCACAGCCGTGCAGCGTTGCATTTTCGACAAGTTTGCCGTTGATGCAGTCGTAGCCGTTAATGACCAACTTGCTGATTACCGTGTAGTCGCCTGCCAGACCGACTGTAAATATCAGCTCGCCGTTCTTGCGGATTTCGCTCGTCGGCTGCGTATCATTCGGTACGCGCTTCACATCGGAGACCTTCCAGCCGGTGTCGCCGGTCGGGATAGCGAAACCTTCATAGGGAACGAACTTGACAGCCACATCGGTCTTGCCGGTCAGGCTCGGGATAACCAGCTCGTTAGAGATGTTATTCTGATCTACACCGTTTACCTTCCACTGTGCGACCATCTGCTTGTTTCGTCCGTTTTCTACGGCAGGCGTTGCCGTGAATACGACCTTGCTGCCGCGGGTAACACTTGCCGGACTGTTCTTCTGCGGCGTAATGGCCTTGCCGTTTGCCGCTGCAGCAACCGTTGTGCCGGCATCTGCACCCTGAACATCCAGGGTTACATCGTAGTTGATCGCGCCGTCAAATACGGCCTTGACTGTGGTATTTCTGCGAATTTCCGTCAGTGCCAGCGTATTGCCGGAAGCAGCCTGTGCAGCACCGCCGTTAACCGACCATTCCTTGAGATAGTAGCTATTGCTGCTCGGCACTGCCGTAATAGTCGTGCTGCCGCCGCGCTTGATGCTTGCCGGTTCTGCCGACGCCGTGCCGCTGCCCTCGCTCGTTACCGTAATGGTGTATGTCGGGCGCTCAATCAGCGTTGCGGAAACCTCAGTCTTTGCGGTTACATTCTTGACCGTATAAGTGAGCGGTGCATCTGCCGTATCGGTCATCTCAGCGACTGTCAAGCCGTTCACCTGCCATGCCTGCACCATATCGTCCGTATTCTCCGGCGTTACGGTGAAGGTTACGTCCGAACCGGAGGAAACATAGCCGTCCGTGATCGTCTTGCCGTTTGCGGTGATGGCGATATTGCCGTTTCTGCCGTTCGGCACAGCGCTGACCGGAACCATTGCCTTGAAGGTGACTGCAACCGTGCTGTTTTCGGTTACGTTCAGGGTGTAGGTGCTGCCGCTGTTGGCAACCGAATGACCGTTTACCGTCCACTCGTCAATCTCATAACCCTTATCAGGTTCTGCGGTGAAGGCAACCTTAGTGCCGCCGTTGACCGGTGTGCCATCTGCAACCGATGCACTCAGCGTGCCGCCCGCCGACTGGCTGTACGTTACTTTGTACTCTCCTGCGCTGAACTGTGCTTCAACATGATATGCCGTTACGTTCGGCTTCGTGAGACAGCCGTTCTCAACCGTCCACGTCAGCGTATTGCCGTTACCGGCAACTGCCTCGCCGTTGACCGTCCAGCCGGTCACATTCTGACCCGCCGGCGGTACTGCCGTAAAGGTGAGCGACTCGCCGCCGCGTGCAGTTGTGCTGTTCTGTCCGTTTACGGTGACGTTATCGCCGGTGGTGATGTCATACTCGACCTGCTGGAACTTCGGCGCAATGTAAATCGAGCTTGCACTGGTCGTGTTCGGATAGGTATAGGTTTCGCCTGTGCCTGCGCTGTCATCACGCACATTATTGACGTACCAGCCTTCGATTTCGTAACCAGGCTTTACCTCTGCCGTGAACTTGATCGGCACGCTTGCCGCAATATTCGCGCCGGTAGCCGCATCACCGAGGATAGACGTTTCATTCGCCTCTGCCGCGCTGATATAGCCGCCTTCGCTTGTTTCGTGCGTCGGACCGAAGGTAATGCCGGTCACCAGCTTGACAAAGCGAACCTGAACCGTCGTTGCCTGCTGCAGAGTGCTCAGCTTCTTGCTCACTGCGGTATCCGCCGTGGTCGTACCGTTGATGGTCCAGTCCTGTACGCGGTAGCCTGCGTTCGGCACCGCCGTGATTTTGATATCCGAGTCGCGGTAGAAGCTGTGCGTGCCTGCTTCGAGGTTCTCCTGCTCGTATGCGCTCATGCCCTTGCGGGTGATTTCTGCGGAAACCGTGCCGCCGTCTCCCTCGTCACCGAGCGAATCAACGGACAGGGTGAAGTCGTACTGCGGGATCTCTGCTGCCGTAACAACGACGGTCTGATCTGCAGTAATCGGACCGGTCAGCTTGTAAAGCTGCTTCTCCTCCGGCTTCTGCTCAATCCCGCTTGTGATTGCATTACCGTTCACCGTCCATGCGGTCAGCTCGTAACCGAAATGCGGCGCCGCGAGGAATTGCAGCATCGGCGTGTGCATGAATACAAAGCTGCCGCTGTTCAGCGAACCGTTCTGCGCGGTAATATCCGCATATGTGCCGGAGAACACGATAACCGGTTCCTTGCCGAACACAGCCGTCACCACGGTATCTGCCGTGATATTCTTTACAGTCTCCGTGCGAGTACCCGACTGATAGGTATTCTGAGAATCATAATCAAACGTCTTGCCGCCAACGGTAAGGCTCTTAACGTAGCAGCCTTCCTCCGGCTCCGCCGTGATGGTAATCGCGCTGTCATAATCAACATGCGTGTTGGTACTGTCCTTCGTGATAGATACCTCGTTCACGCGCGTGCCCTTGACTGTAACCGCGCCGTTCTCAGCAGCTGCCACCGTCATCTGCGGCTTCTCCGCGATATGCGCGATAACGTCAGTGGTCTTTTCCAGACTTGCGATGGAAGCCTTTGCCGAATCCTTTGCATCCGCTGCTGCATAGGTCCAGCCTGAAACATAGTAATTCTCGTTTACCGCAGCAGCAAACTCAATCGTCGAATAATTGCCGACCTTACTGCCGCTGGTAATCGCATTGCCGTTTTTAATCTTTGCGGTAACGGAAGCAATGTCTGCGTTTATCAGGTCACCCTTTGCATCCACTGCCTTGAAGGTCAGCGTTACCTCCTGCGCCGCATTGATCACAGCCGTAACCGTATGCGTTCCAGTGATATTGCGCAGCGTAAACTGCTTCTGCGTACCCGAATTTGCGGCTTCCTTACCATCCACCTTCCACGTCTTGACCGTGTAGTTGCTGCCCAGATCTTCCAGTGCAAACGTTACTGCCGCACCGTCCGGAACCGCATTCAGATCTGCCGCTGTGCCGTCTGCCAGCTTCGCCGAGGTCTGCACGGACGGCAAGGTGCCGCCGGTTTCCGACTCGATGTTGAAGGTGAGCCTATAGGTGCCTGCGCTGCTGAATTCTACCTTTACATTGCGGTCCTTCTGCACATTTTCCAGTGTCAGCGTGGACTCACGGTACAAATCGGTCGTACCCGGCCAGTAATACGGCTTTTCGTCCACCATCCAGCGTGCTACCGACATACCGGTGTTCGGCGCAGCCGTGAACGTCACATTTGCGCCTTCCGCAATCTTCTGTCCGGTCGTGACTGCACCGCCGTCCTTCAGTGCTGCGGTCAGCTTACCGTCTTCGCCGCTGCTGAAGGTAATCGTATGCGAATCACTGCTGAAGGCTACTTCTACGTCCAGCTTTTCCGTCAGCGCCGCTACCGTCAGTCGTTCGCCGACCTTTTTGTCGTTCGACAGAATAGCCGTCACCTTGTACTTTGTATTACCGATAATGGGCTGACCGTTGACCTTCCATTCCTTTACAATGAAACCGTCGTTGCTCTTGGCATCAAACATCAGCCTGGTGTTCTTAGCGATGTTCTTACCGCTTTCAAACTTCTGGTCGAGGTTGCCGCTGTTGTAGCTTGCACTGAGCGAGCCGCCTTCCCCGGCGCGATAGGTTACGCTCAGGGTGTCCTGCTTGACAACCAGCATGCGCTTGGTCAGATTCAGCTCGTACTTCTCGAGCAGCGACTTCACAGCCGCGTCCTCACCGTTGACCGCAATCGTTACCTCAAAGCGGCCGCTGACGTTCTTTCGATTGCCATTGTCATCATACAGCGCACATACGGCTGTAATTGCCGACGGCAGGGAGTCACCTGTCTCCAGAGCATCCGACTTGACCACCAATGCGCGCTTGCTGTCCGGTGCCTCTGTCGAAGTATGCTCGCTGTTATCCTTATCCCAGGTTACATACAGCTCCAACGGCTTGCGCTTTACCGTAATGGTCGTGGACGCCAGCTTGGTGCGCTTGGAAGTATCGCTGTAATTCTGGTATGCCGTGATGATATAGGTTCCCGCCTTCTCCGGTCGGAAAGTGCTGTCAGTGATCGTCTTTTCACTGCTCTCGCTCTGACCGGACTGCCGCCAGGTGTAGGTGATATTTCCCTCAACCTCTGTTTTGTTGCCTGCGGTAACATTGTTTCCGTTTTTCGTTACAGTCTGCTGCTGCACGGTCAGATCAATCGGCGTACCGTATACGCTCGTAATCTTGTTTTCTTTGCCAACAGTGCTTTCAAGCGTGTAAACGGTCTCCGTTGTGCTGGCCTCGCCGTCCTCTACACTCTGCACGCCTGCCAGATAATATACCGTATCACTTGTCAAGCCTCCGGTCGCGGTGGTCGTGATGGCATACAGACCGGCTGTCGGTGCGGTCCACGTTTTGCTGTCTGTGCCGCTGCTGTTTGTTCTGCCGACAATCGTGCTGACCGTGCCGTCCGACGTGTTCGTAATCGTCAGCGTGTACTCCACATTGCCGAGTGCCGCGCCGTTCTTTTCCGCCGTTTTCGTCGTCAGGGTCAGCGCCGTACCGGAACCCGGCGTAGAGGTAGTAACCTTATTTTCAACCGTAGTTTTCTCTGTTACCAGTGTGAAGGAAGGCTCCTCATAATCGCCCAGCTTCGTCTGCTGTGTGCAGGTCAGCACGGTCAGTTCATAGCTGTTCTCTGTCTTCTTCACCAGCTGATAATACTTGACAGTATAGGTGTCCTCTTCCGCACCGGCGCTACCACTGGTCGACTTAGCCATTGTACTGAGAATATAGCGGTCAAACGTGGTTCCGTTCTCCGTCACGGTATCCGTACCGTGAATCAGGTACTGTTCGCCATTCCGGTACTTGCTTTCGTCGTATTCCGCGTCTGTCGGTGCATTCGTTGCACTGTCCAGCGTAAACGCTTTTGCTTTTGCGTTTTCGTTTTCGTTTTTGTCTATCACCACGGTTTCCGGCGTAATTGTGCTCGGCACCGTTACTGCCGTCTCACCGTTCTTCCACTGATAGGTGGTATTCATGGTGAGTTCCGAACCTACGGTATACGTCTCGCCAGTCTTTGTTACGGCGTAGTATACGGTCGATATCGAACTGTTTGTTTCCTTCTTTTCACCGATGCCGACATATCCCTGTACCGCACCCGCTTGATTGCTTACTGCGTAAACATTCAGCGTCAAGCCATCGACTTCTACGGTGCACGGAACGGTTGTCTCTACGGATTCTGTCGTGGTTTTAACCGTGTTGAAATTACTCTGACCGATATACGGCTTCTCCTGAGTGCCGCTGCCCTCCGAAGCACCGGATACCGTCAAACCGGCGGTTGCCTGCGGTGTACCAACCGTCAGCGTTGCCGCATCGCTGTAGAACGAAATGGGCGTTCTTGCGCCGTCATAACATGTTACCACGCAACGGTACATCGCACCGTTCAGGTCACTCGTTACCGACTTTACAGTATAGCTGTCCTTAGCTGCCCCTTCAATATTGCCCCACTTTTTGCCCGGCAGACGCTGCTGCCACTGGTATCTCGTGCTGCTGTACTCAGCAGGTACAGAAGCCAGTACATTGAAGGTCGCCGAGCCGTTCATCTGAACGGTTACGTTATCCGGTCCGTTGATGTCCGGACGGCTCTTATCATTTGCCAGAGTTGTACCGGCAATAATCTCGCTTTCAACCGATTCTTCCTGACTGGTGTAATATCCCGAGGTAATCGCATACCGATACTTCGTATTAGGTGCAAGATCCTTCAGCGTGTACTCATACTGACCACTCGAAGATTCAGCCGCATCCACAGTATCAATCAATACGAACGGTTCTTCCTTATTATCTTCAAGATAGCGGTAAATCTTGTAATACTCTGCCGGACGGTCGCCGGATTCCCACGACAGCACCATGCTGTTGGTGGTCTGCTCACTCAGCGACAGATCCTGCGCCGGAGACGGCGGTGCCGTCACATTGCTGACAACATAGCCCAGTACCGGTACTTCATCGCCGTTGAACGGTACCGTCCATGTGCCGAAGCTCCAGTCAAAGTTATAGCGCGAATCGCCGCCGCCGGTAACAGCGCCCAGCTTGGTAATCTCCTCGGTGTTTACCTTTTCGGTTCCGGCGCTTGCTCCCCAGTGATAGCCGCCGCCAGCCTTAAAGCCGCCAACTACACCATACATCTGCACCGAACCCTCATAGGTGTAATCAAAGGTTACGCCACTGCTAGTTGCAGTCGTAAAACTCTGCAGCTGTGTACCCGAATCTTTGTAATGACCAACTTTACCGGATAGCTCCGAATGCGAACCACTCGGCAGACTGGAACGATAGGTATTCGGCTGACCGGACGTGCCCAGATGCAGGTTGCTGCCAATCTGCTGCATACCCTCGTACGCCGAAGCAGCCTTATTATAAGTATCTACCGAAACCATGTTCATCGAAGGATTACCCGGAACCGCCAGCGTCATAGAACTGGTCAGCTTCGGCGAATTGCCCTTCTTTGTGCCATCCGGATACTTCACCTGATACTCGTAATATGTCATCGGTGTTGCATACATGAGCACCATATTGTCGTTCGTATCATTAGAATACTCGACCGTTATTTCCTTGCTTGTAGATTTTGTTGCACCAACAGTAAAGGTATGACTGGTATTAAATTCAACACCGCCGCCGGTCTCAATCAGCGGTGCAACATATTCAAAGCCCGCCATGATATCAAAACCAAACGAACCGGATGCCGTTACTGCTACAGTATTATCCTTACTGTATCCGATTCCGGTCTGCGAGTTTCCGATATCGCCGTCATTCACCTCCGCAAAATGCGGCGACGCCTCCAGAATCGCCATTACCTTCGGGTCGGTGTAGCCGGTGCTGACGCTTTTGATCTTCGCGAGCATGGCATCGTTGTTTACATCTGCCGTTGTAAGCGCCAGATTGCAGTTGCTCTTGTCATAGTATGTCCAGTCATCCTCCCAGCGGCTGAACTTGCTGTCCGGCGTAACCGTTGTCTGACCGCCCGAGGTGCTCGTACTCGATTTTTTATAAAGCTGACCAATCTTCAAAAACTGCTTGTCGAAGGTCTCCTGCTTTCGGTACTCAACGTAGTATACCTGTTCCATGCCCTGCTTGTTGCCGTCAAAATTACCGACAGCATAGTCCAGAATACCGCTGTTGTTGATGAGTCGGCCGCCCAGCCAGCGGTCATGGCCCTTATTCGAGCCGTCCAGGATAGACAGCTGCTGACTGCCGTTCACCGTGCCGACTTTATACATACTGCCGGAAATGAACAGATATTCCTGGGAGTTCACGCCGTCCGCTGCAACAGCCGCTACCGCGATCGGATTCTGCACATCGTCACCCTTGGTGCCGGTATTTGTAAAGCCGTTGGTGACAACTTCGGTGGCCTTGCATTTCTCTGTCCACGACTTATCCTTCGTGTTCGTGCTGTACTGATAGCTGTACGCCAGCAGCTTGCTCGTGTCAAAGTCGCAGTCCTTGTAGTCTCCGTTCTTATCGTAGTAGCCAACCGCAACGACTTCCGGCGGCATGCTGCCGCTCGGCTTATCACTGACATAACCGATGGTTACACCCGCAAAGCGAGCACGGCCTTTTGCGCCGTCGCTGCTACTCAGCAGTGTTTTTTTCATCATCTGCTGCCATTTATTATCTTTATTGGTATCATTGTAGTCGTAGACCGTCAGATAGGATTTCTCATAATTGGTATAATTGCCATACGATTTCTCCTTCAGGTCGTTGACATTGACCGTCATTGCCAGCTCGTCGATACCGTCCATATCCACGTCGCCGACTTCCATATCAACGCTCAGATGCGCGCGCAGCTCGTTATTGCCGTTGCCATCATGGTACAGCATGGCCTTCAGCGCCTCTCGGCCGCCGTCGATGACGTCACCGAGGTTGATTACGCGACCGTTGTCAGTCAGTGTGCTGCCGCTGAACGTATACTCCTTAATGCTGTCTACCGTATCCGTACTCTTGTTGTTGCCCGGCGTGTAGACCATCAGGGTGTCCTTGCCGTCGCCGTCAAAGTCGCCGGCGGTCAGGCACAGCATAGCGCGGGTCTGGTAGAATTTCAGTTTCTTGATGTATTCACTGTCGTTTCCATCACCAATCTGGACAACCTTCGATACTCTGCGATCCTTGTTCGTCACATACAGGTGAAGCCGTGCCGAACTTTTATCAAATACCAGATTCGCAATGTATTCATCCTTGCCGGTGCCGTTCGGATCAAACGCCACAGTCGCAATACGCTCGGCATTGCCGACATCGGTCGAGTTGCTCCACCGGAACGTGGACATCTGACTGCCCTTGCCGTTGGCGGCGCCCTCGTATGTCGTCTGGAACTCATCCGAGTCCACACCGGCTACAACCAGCTCGTGGTTCTGGAACAGCGGAACCCATCCCAGCGTGCCGTATGGGTTATTCCGAAGTGTGGCTGTGTCTGTTATGCCTGTTTTTTCTTCCGTGGGCAGACCAAAGCCGTCTCTTGCTGCAGCAGTATCCGCTGCCGCCGCCTGCGGCAGCACGATCTGCGGCAGCAGACCCGCCAGCATACTGCATATCAGCAGCAAACTGCAAATTCGTTTTTTCATCTTTCTTCCTCCTTGCCTTATGAAATAAACGGTTTCCACGGCTTTCCCCTTGCTTTACCGCGGAGCACCGTCCGAGGATACAGGTATTTCACCGTACTTTCAGTATAAGGGCAAAAAGGCGGCGGACGGCGAAGGTACCAAATTTGTTACCTTCGCCGTCCGCTGTAAATATTCAATTATTGCTCCTCGAGCCGATAGCCGCTGCTGCGGTACGAATTGACCGTGACCCTCGCATCCTCGCCGCCGAGCTTCTGCTTAAGCCGTGAGATCGTCATGCGCACGGCATGCGGGTCGGCTCCCATCGGCTGCTGCCAGACCGCCTCGTACAGCTCCTGCGCGCTGACGCTGCGGTTCGGGTGCCGCGCCAGATACAGCAGCGCCGCAAACTCCTTCTGCGTCAGGTTCAGGTCGGTCTCTCCGATGTACGCGCGTCCGCTCAGCAGATTCATCTGCAGCGGACCAAGCCGTACTGCGCGTTCCTTCGGGTGCGCCGCACGCAGACGCGCTTCCACGCGGGCCATGAACACCTCCAAATCATACGGCTTTGTGAGATAATCGTCTCCGCCTGCGGTCAGTCCCTTGACGATATCCTCATTTTCGCCCATAGCGGTCAGGAACAGGATCGGCACATCGTATTCCTGCTTGATCTCGCGGCACAGCGCCACACCGTCGCCGTCCGGCAGAAGAATATCCAGCACGATCAAGTCCACCGCGTGAAAGCACAGCAGCTCCCGGCACTTGTGTGCAGTTTCCGCCTGCAGGGTGCGGTAACCGCGCATGTGCAGTGCCGCGTCGTTGATCGCCATGATGTGCGGGTTGTCCTCCACCAGCAAAATCAGTTTATCTTCCACAATCGTTCTCTCCTTGTGTTTTAAGCGGCTTTTTCGGCAGTTCGAGCCGGAACACCGTGCCGTCTGCATCGGTGTGCTCCACCTCGAGCAAGCCGTGGTGCATCTTCATCGCGTCCGCGCAGATCGTCAGGCCGATACCGCTGCCGCCGTCGCCGCTGCAGCCCTTCTCAAAGATATGAGGCAGCAGGTCGGGTGCAATGCCGCTGCCGGTGTCGCTCACGCGCAGGCAGACCCGCTCGCCCTCGTCCGCAATGCGGTAGGCGATCACGCCGTTCTCCGTGTGACGGTTGGCATTGACCGTCAGGTTGATGAGCACCTGCAGCAGCATTTCCGTATTGCCCCAGAGCGTAATGCCCTCTCCACTGTCGCTTTCCAGCCGGTTGTGCTTCTTTTCCAGCATCGGACGGCACACATCCACCGCGCCGGACAGCAGCTGCGCCGCGTCAATGACGCCCATCTCAATATCGGGTGAGCCGCCGTTGGCGAGGTCGATCAGCCGCGATACGAGCGCAGAAAGCCGCTGCGCCTCGGACGAAATGGTCTGCATGTGTTCATGCGCGTCCGCGCTGACCGCTCCGGTGCTAAGCTGCCAGTCGGTCAGCTGCGCATAGCCGCTCATAACCGTGAGCGGTGTTTTCAGTTCGTGCGCCATCTGGTGCAGAAATTCGCTTTTCAGCCGGTTGAGCTGGGTCAGCACCTCGCGCTGACGGCGGCTCTCGGACAGCTCCTGTTCCCGGCGGTTGATCTTCAAACTGATGGCTCCCGCGATCAGGAATACGAACACCAGCAGATACGGCGGCGCTGCTCCGTGGCGCGTAATGGTCGTCACGATACGGCCGAATACCGCCTCGTATACATTCGACCCGAGCAGCAGCAGATAGCCGAGCAGAACAAGCACGTCGTCCCACTCAAGCCGCCGGATACGCCAGAACCGCCGAATCAGCTGTACGACCAGATACAGGAAAAACGGCATCGAGAGATAATACCCGATCCTGCTCAGCGGTGCGATATCCTGCGTCGGCAGGATAAAATGCGCCGCCGCCAGCACGGCATACAGCACCGCATAGCACCGCACAACGATCGGCTTCGCCAGCTTTTCGTACAGGCTTTGCAGCAAAAGCAGCAGAAAACACGGCTGCAGCGTAATCATCAGCACCAGAAACCGATATGCAACTGCCCAGTTGTAATTTGCAGGCAGCAGATGCAGCACATAGAAATTCTGGTCGCGCAGGCCGAGCAGCGCGCAGATAACCGCGAGGAAAACATACTTGATCTCGCCCTGAAAGACCGCAAACAACAGAAAATACATGCCGAACAGGCACAGCGAACCGCCAAGCACCAGGGAATACAGATTCCAGCTTCGGCGCATGCGGTCGATGTTCTCCGCAGTGGACAGATGCATCTGCGTCAGACCGCCGCCTTCGCGGTGCACGAAATTCGCATACTGACAGACCACCTCGACCTCGCCATCCTCGCCGGTGTAAATCGGTATGAGCATGTAGTCGATGCGCGGCTCAGACTCCGCCGCAGACGCCCCCACCTTGCCGATTTCGAGCACTTCACTGCCGTTTACCAGCACGCGCGTGCTGTAATCGAATGAGTAGCCGCCGAGTGTCAGGTATTGTTTCGGCTGCGCGTGTATTTTCAGCCGGTATGAGCCATATGGAATGGATTCATTGCGTTCTCCCGGTTGGGCAGCGTCCAGCTCTGCGCCGCTGCCGAGCACCTCAGGATAGAACGTCCATTCACCGTCTATCTCATATACCGCCGACGAAAAGTCCGCTGATGTTGCATCCAGTACGCCGTCCTGCGCTTCCATTGCGCTGAAATCTCCCGATCGGTTGGAAAACAGCAGCATCAGCAGCACAAAAACCAGCAGGATAGCCGCCGTTATCGATATATAGCGCATTCGTTTGTTCTTCATGGGCAGACCCCTTTCAAATCTCATTATAGGAGAAAAAGCCCAATGATTCAACAAGTTAATTTTTCGATTGACATAATGGAGAATGGAAAATGGAGAATTGAGAATGAACGTAAAGATTACGTTATACTGTAGGGCGGGGTGCCCTCACCCCGCCGTTTGTAAATCACTTGCAATCGTGTAACCGTAGGGGCGACCAGTGGTCGCCCACGCATCCATTAAACCATAGTGCGGGAGGCCAATGGCCTCCCCTACGAGATTAATGTTGCCGATGAATTTACATCCGGCGGGGTGAGGCAGAAGGTGAATTGCGGCAAAGCCGCAAGAGAAGCCACTCTGGAGTGCCCCGCCCTACGATTACATTTCATCTTCCATTCTCCATTTTCAATTTTCCATTTTCGTATCGTTACATCTCAATTTTCCCAAAGAAAAACCGGCCGCTCACGCAGCCGGTTTCAATTTCACAAAATGCAGGGAATGTTATTCCTTGTTCAGCGCCTCCAGACGAGCCTTATTCGCTGCGATAACCTTTTCCTGTACCGGAACCGGTGCCTCATCGTAGCGCTCGAACTGGGAAACAAACGAGCCTCTGCCCTGCGTCATGGAGCGCAGCTTGATCGCGTAATCGCCAAGCTCTGCCATCGGGCACTCGGCTACGATCTCCTGCTTGCCGCCGTCGAGCGGATTCATGCCCATGATGCGGCCGCGGCGCTTGTTCAGATCGCCGATAACATCGCCCATGTAGGAATCCGGGATAACGACCTTGAGCGAGCATATCGGCTCAAGCAGTACCGGATTTGCCTGCGGGATACCAGCCTTGTATGCCAGACGTGCTGCCATCTTGAAGGACAGCTCGTTGGAGTCTACATCGTGGTAGGAGCCGTCGAGCAGGGTTGCACGCAGGCCAACCATCGGATAGCCGGCCAGAACGCCGTGCTCCATCGCCTCGCGGATGCCCTTGTCAACTGCCGGATGGAAGTTCTTCGGCACGGAACCGCCGAAAATCTTCTCCTGGAACAGGTAATCGCCCTCGGCATACGGTGCAAATTCCATCTTAACGTGGCCGTACTGACCATGGCCGCCGGACTGCTTCTTATGCTTGCCTTCTACCGTAACAGCCTTGCGGATCTTCTCGCGGTACGGAACGATCGGGTCGGTCAGCGTAACCTCTACGCCAAACTTATCCTTCAGCTTGGAGCACAGAACGTCCAGATGAATATCGCCGGCACCGGAGATCAGGTGCTGCTTGGTTTCCGGGTTAAACTCGGTATCGAAGGACGGATCCTCGTCGTGCAGACGAGCAAGACCGGTGGAGATCTTCTCCTCAACGCCCTTTACCTTAGGCGCGATGGCCTGCGTGTAGCACGGCGGCGCAATCTCGATCGGCTCAAGCTCAACCTTGCGAACGCTCATCGAAAGCGTATCGCCGGTCTTGGTGGTAACCAGCTTGGAAACCGCGCCGATGTCGCCGCAGCCGATCACCGGAACCTCGGTCGTCTTTTTGCCGCATACGGTGAAGATGTGGCCCATCTTCTCGTTTGCATCGGCACGCTTGTTGACCAGCGTCATATCCTGCTTGACCTCACCGGACATAACCTTAAAGTAGGAGAAGCGGCCGTACTGGTCAGCGACCGTCTTAAATACAAATGCACAGGTAGAGCCGTTCGGAGTGCAGTTGATCTCAATCAGCTCGCCCTTTTCGTCCTCGCAAATCTCGACCGGCTTTTCATCGGGAGACGGCATGTAGTCCGCAATGCCCTTGAGCAGTGCGTAGGAGCCGATACCGGTTGCAGCAGTGCCGCAGAATACCGGCGCGAGAACCAGATCCTTTACGCCCTGACGGATACCGGCGATCAGCTCTTCATCCGAGAACTCCTCACCTGCGAAGTAACGCTCCATCAGGTCCTCAGACAGCTCGGCGATGTTCTCGCACAGTGCTGCACGGTGCTGGTCGATACGGTCCTTCATGTTGTCCGGGATCGGGATCTCGACACGCTTGTTGCCTTCCATGCGGTACGCCTTGCGGATAACGCAGTCCACAATGCCGACGGTATCGCGGTTGCCCTCAAAAATCGGAACAACGATCGGCGCTACCGATACGCCGAACTGCTTCTGCAGCTTGTGCAGAGAGTTATAGTAATCCGAGTTTTCCTCGTCGATCTTGGAGATGTAGAACATACGCGGCATTGCGTGCTCCTCACAGTGAGCCCAAGCCTTTTCGGTGCCGACGCCCGGACCGGACTTGCCGGTTGCGACGATCAGCGCGGACTCCGCAACGCGCAGTGCGCACTGCACTTCACTTTCAAAATCAAAGAAACCCGGGGTATCGAGCAGATTGATCTTGCAGCCGTTCCACTCTACCGGCGCTACAGCCGTGGAAATGGAAAACTTGCGCTTGATCTCTTCGGGATCAAAGTCACAAACCGTGTTGCCGTCCGCGATCTTGCCAACGCGGTCGGTTACACCGGCGATATTGAGCAGGCTCTCGACCAGCGAGGTCTTGCCGTCGCCGCCGTGACCCATCAGACATACATTACGGATCTTGTTAACCGGATAATTCGCCATAGTTTATATTACACTCCCCTGCCCTAACCTGTCATCGTGCCCTGCCGGCACGTTATACTCCTGGGCGCTTTGTTTCGCGGGAGCAATCCTCTCTTTGCGGGATCGTTCCCCTTCTTCGTTATTATACACCATACAAACCAGGTATGCAAGCAGTTTTTTGTGCAATTTTCATGTAGCATTTTTCACAACGCCGTCGAATAACAGCGGCGGCCACTTAGTGTACGTTTCGCACACATTCTGATAAAAAATCCGAATTTTCCTTTGTTTTTTGCATTTCTGAAAGATTTTCAGCGAAATCACTCGCTTTTGTTTATTTCTTACAAATAAAATGATATAATTTTAGTGTTACTTCACAAAGGAAGAAAAAACACCCTTCGCACAATCTGACAAAGGGAAGCCTGTGACGGCATTTTGCACAGCTGGCCGTTCCGCCGATCTCAGGCAATATTCTGCCGCAGTTTTACAACACGATAGACGCATCTCCGGCGGTCAAGCATTTTTGCGGTATCTCGAATATCGCAGTAACTGAGAATGGAGAATTAACGCAACGGTTTCATTCTCCGTCCTCAATCCTCCGTTTTCCATAAAAAAGCCGCTTACCTGTCGGTAAGCGGCTTTGGGCTTCTTTAGTTCAGGAAATCCTTCAGCTTCTTGGAGCGCGACGGATGACGCAGCTTACGCAGCGCCTTTGCCTCAATCTGGCGGATACGCTCGCGAGTTACGTTGAATTCCTTGCCAACTTCCTCGAGGGTGCGGGTATGGCCGTCCTCGATGCCGAAGCGCAGGCGCAGAACCTTTTCCTCACGCGGCGTCAGAGTCTTAAGCACCTCAACGAGCTGCTCCTTGAGCAGCATGAAGGAGGCCGCCTCTGCCGGTTCCGGTGCGTCGTCGTCCGGGATGAAGTCACCGAGGTGAGAATCCTCCTCCTCGCCGATCGGCGTCTCGAGCGATACCGGCTCCTGCGCGATCTTCAGGATGTCGCGCACACGGTCAACCGGCATGTTCATCTCCTTGGCGATCTCCTCCGGGCTGGGATCGTGGCCCAGCTCCTGCAGCAGCTGGCGGGAAACGCGGATAACCTTGTTGATGGTCTCAACCATGTGTACCGGAATACGGATCGTACGCGCCTGATCCGCAATCGCACGGGTGATTGCCTGACGGATCCACCACGTTGCGTAGGTAGAGAACTTAAAGCCCTTGGTGCTGTCGAACTTCTCAACTGCCTTGATCAGACCGAGGTTGCCCTCCTGGATCAGATCGAGGAACAGCATGCCGCGGCCGACATAACGCTTTGCGATAGAGACAACCAGTCGCAGGTTCGCCTCAGCCAGACGCTTCTTTGCACGGTCGCCGAGCTTGATATCCTTCTCAAGCTGTGCGCGCTCCTCCGCCGGAATGGCATCGCCTTCGTTTGCGATACGCTCTGCGGCCTCGTTGCCCTTCTGCATGCGCTCTGCGAGCGTTACCTCCTCCTCGGGGGACAGCAGATCGACCTTGCCGATCTCCTTCAGATACATGCGGACCGGATCGTCAATGGCGAACGTCTCAGCCATGGCAGAGGTATCGACCAGTTCTTCCTCCGGAACCTCTTCCACTTCCTCCGGCTCAAAGGAGTCGTCATCGTCACCGATGACCTTCTCCAGCACACCGTTCGTCTCGACCTCGATGCCCATGGTCTCGAGCGTCTCGTACACCTTGTCGATGTCCTCGCTCGACAGCTCCAGATGGCTCAGTGCATCCGAGATCTCCTTGAGGGTCAGTCGGCCGTTCTTCTTGCCAAGCGCGAGCAGGTCGCGCAGGATCTGCTGCTGTGCTGCCTGCTGCTCCTGTGCGTTTGCGGCTGCATTTGCGTTTGCTTTCGTCATATCGTTTGTCCTCCCGCGTTTTGTTTTTTGATGCGTCCGAATGTAAGCAGCGGGTCCTCTCCCGCCTGCGTAATGGTTCCATCCTTGACGCGCTGCATTCGTATGGTGTTTATGTATTCCTGCAGTTCCCCTCGATGCTCTCCGGCCGGAATGCCGGGTTCGAGTATCGCGGACAGCAGGCTCATTTCGTTAGGCTCCAGCCATCCCTCAAAGGACAGCACATCGACCATCTGGTCGTTTCGGTTCAGCTCCAGTACGCGCTCGTATATCTTACGCAGCACCGGTGCGGAAAACCACGCCGGCTGCAAGTCCTTTTCGGCAACGGCAATCAATTTCTGGTCCGAGAACAGAAGTCTAAGCACATTCTCCTCGGCCTTGGCGGATTTCATGTCGGTATACGCCAGCGACCTGTCCTTCGGCTGCGCCAGACCGACCGGAGAGCGTATCTCACGCCGTTCGGCGGCCTTTCGCCGCTTGCGCTGAATGCCGAGTTCGCGCCGAACCTCAACGTTCATGGCTTCGGCGGTCACGCCTGCCATCTTGGCGGCACGTCCGGCGTAGACCTCGCGCTCAATGGTGCTCTCGATGCCGGCGAGCATGCGCGCTGCATCTCTGAGGAACAGCACGCGTGCTTCATCGTCCTCAAGATCGTACTTTGCGGCGATCTGCTCAATGCGGAACGCGTTGTGATCCTCGCTTCGCTCGATCAGGCTGCGGAACGCATCCGCGCCGCGTGCCTTGATGAATTCATCCGGGTCCTTGGCCCCCGGAATGCGCAGCACCTTGACCTGCAGATCACATTTTTTCAGGATGTCGATCGCGCGCTGTGCCGCCGCCTGACCGGCTCCGTCCGCGTCATACGAGATGACAATGCGGTCGGTATGCCGCGCGATAATGCGCGCCTGCTCCTCGGTCAGCGAGGTGCCAAGCGATGCAACCGCGGAATCAAATCCCGCCTGATGCAGCGCGATGACATCCATATAGCCCTCGGCTAAGATAAAATAATCGTTCTTCGTGCTTTTTGACAGGTTGAGCGCAAACAGATTGCGGCTCTTGTGGAAGATCGGCGTTTCCGGCGAGTTCAGGTACTTCGGCTTGGAATCATCCAGCACACGGCCGCCGAATGCGATCACATGACCGCGCACGTCGATGATCGGGAACATGACACGGTTGCGGAACCGGTCGTAAATATGTCCCTTTTCGCTGCGGCTGACCAGACCGGCGTCCATGAGTTCCTCGCGCGTGTAGCCTTTGGCCGTCATCGCATCGATGAGCGCGTGGAAGGAATCCGGTGCATAGCCGAGTCCGAAACGGTTCATCGTCCTTCGGGACAGACCTCGGTTGATAAAATACTGCTGCGCGGTTCGGTTTTCCGGCCGCCAGAGTGTGTCATAATAATAGCGTCCGGCATCCCTGCAGAGCGCGTACAGACGCTCTCTGTGGCGCGCCGCTTTGCGCTCGGCTTCGCCCTGTTCGGGTATCTGCATGCCCGCCCGCTCGGCGAGATAGCGTACCGCATCCGGGAAGGTCAGACCTTCCGCCTTCATAATAAAGGTAATGACACCGCCGCCTGCGCCGCAGCCGAAGCAGTGAAAGATCTGCTTGTCCGGCGAAACCGAAAACGAACCGGTTTTCTCGTTGTGGAAGGGACACAGACCGAAATAGTTCGCGCCGCTCTTTTTCAGCTGCACATATTGCGAAACGATCTCTACAATGTCGTTCCGCGCGGACAGCTCGTCCAGAAATATACGGTCAAACGGCATTTCGTGCCCCTCCTTCCCTATTTATCGAACGAAAACGAATATATGATACCCATTTTCGTTAATCCTCAATCTTATTCCAGCTTTTTGGAATAAATAAATTCTTATAGACCGCTATCGAGTAGCGGTCGGTCATGCCTGCAACATAGTCGCACGCGATCCGCTCGAGCGCCTCCCCCCGGGCCTGCAGCACGAAGTAATCATCCGGCAGCTCGTCGGGATGCTCGATAAAATATTCATACAAACTGCGCAGCATGGATTTTGCGCGTTTTTCCTCGCGCTGTGCAGCCGTGCCGTGGTACACATGATCGAACATGAACTGCCGCAGCTCCATCATGTCCGCGTGCATCTGCTCGTCCATGCCGATCTCCAGATACCGCTGACCGTACTCGATCATCGCCGTCACCAGCGTGTCAATGCGCTTGCCGTGCGTCTCACCCAGACGTTTCCTCAAGTGCTGCGGAATATCGTTCTCGCGGATAATACCCGCGCGTACCGCGTCATCAATATCATGGTTGATGTAGGCAATGCGGTCGGCAAAGTGGATAATGCGGCCTTCCGGCGTACTCGCCTTGCGCCTGCCGGTATGGCAGACAATGCCGTTGCGCACCTCGCGCGTAAGGTTCAAATCCTCGAGCACATCCACAATGCGCAAACTCTGCTCGTTGTGCCGAAACCCGAACGAACAAGCCTCGTCAAGCGCCGCCTCTCCGGCGTGACCGAACGGCGTGTGCCCGAGATCATGTCCGAGTGCGATCGCTTCGGTCAAATCCTCGTTGAGTCCGAGCGCCCGCGCGATGGTCCGCGCAATCTGCGCGACCTCGAGCGTGTGCGTCAGCCGAGCACGGTAGTGGTCGCCCTCCGGCGAGATAAATACCTGCGTCTTGTTGCCCAGCCGCCGGAACGCCTTTGAATGGATAATGCGGTCCCGGTCGCGCTGAAAGCAGGTGCGGTACGGACACGGTTCCATCGGGCGCAGCCTGCCTGCGGAGCTGTCCGCAAAGGTCGCCCACGGCTCAAGCACCACGTGCTCGCGCTGTTCGTTCTGCTCTCGAATGGTCATATGTACCGCCTCCTCAGCCTCGGAGAATCCGTCACATAATAGTTATACGAAACGAAATCTGAAAATCCTCTTTTTTTCACAAAAATTTTTTCAGAATTTTGTGAGCCTTGCAAGCCGATATCTACTTGACACGCCGACCCATGAATCGGGTCTCCATGACCTCGGCGTAAACCTGCCCTGCCGTGGCTTCGGCAAGCGCCCGATTGAGCTCATCCTCCCGACCGGCGGGCAGCGTCACGGTCAGCGTTACATCCGCGCCGTAGTCGGTCTCCTCGACCGCGCAGTCGTGATCAGGCAGCAGATGCAGAATAATCTCGTACAGATTGTACGGGCACGCGATGAGCGCCACCGTGTACAGGCTCATTCTCTGCACACCGGCCGCCGCGACAGCCACCTGCGCGCCCTGCGTGTACGCGCGGACCAATCCGCCCGTGCCGAGCAGAATACCGCCGAAATAGCGCGTGACAACGCAAACGCAGTCGGTCAGGTTCTCGTGGCGCAGCACCTCGAGGATCGGCATGCCTGCCGTGCCCTGCGGTTCTCCGTCATCCGAGTAGCGCATCACATTGCCTTCACGGAGAATGTAGGCGTAGCAGTTGTGTGTCGCGTCCCAGTAGGTCTCGCGCATCTCCTTTATCTTCGCTACCGCCTCTTCGGCGGTTTCAACGTGCCACAGCCGTCCGGTGAACTTGGAGCGTTTTTCTTCAAATTTATCCTCGCCGTAATCGGCAAAAGGCACAAAGTAGTCTTTTTCCATCAGCAAATCCTTAAATAATTAGGAATTAGTAGTTAGTAATTGCGGTATCGCGCCATGCGCGATGATTCAAAATGCGCTTCGCGCACCTTAATTCCTAATTTCTCATTACTAATTACTCATTATCCATAATGTATGTTGAAACTCTGCCGTAGGTCTTATCATCCACGACCGCCTCGACAATCGTGCCTTCCGCGGCATAGTCGGTCGAGTCGATCTGCGCTTCACGGTGCAGCATATCGAGCACGGCGCCGTCGCTGTACGGGATGCACAGCTTTACCTTATGCTTGCCCTTGCCGAGCGCCTTTTCGATGGCAGTCAGCAGGTCGTCAATGCCCTCGCCGCTCTTTGCGGAAATCTTCACGCCCTCATCCGGCCGAATGAACGGAATGACATCCGGATCGCACTTATCCGCCTTGTTGTACACCATCACGCGCGGAATATCCTGTGCGCCGAGCTGTGCCACAACCTTATCCACAGTCTGTGCATGAATCTGCCAGTTTTCGTCCGAAACGTCCACAACGTGCAGCAGCAGATCGGCATACGCCAGCTCCTCGAGCGTTGCCTTGAACGCCGATACGAGATGATGCGGCAGCTTGCGGATGAAGCCTACGGTATCGGACAGAAGGATTTCCTGCGTATCCGAAATGCGTTTTTTACGCGTGGTCGGGTCGAGCGTATCGAACAAACGGTCGTTCGCCTCGATGCCCGCACCGGTCAGGGTGTTCAGCAGCGTGGACTTGCCCGCATTCGTGTAGCCGACAATAGCAACCAGTGGCAGCTCGGCCTTTTTGCGCTGGCGGCGCTGCACGGAGCGCACCTGACGCACCTGCTCCAGATCACGGCGCAGCTTGTCGATGCGGCTGCGGATGTGACGGCGGTCGCTCTCCAGCTTGCTCTCACCGGGTCCGCGCGTGCCGATGCCGCCGCCGAGTCGGCTCATCGCCTTACCCATACCCGCCAGGCGCGGCAGAATGTACTGGTACTGCGCCAGCTCGACCTGCAGCTTGCCCTCGCCGGTGCGCGCACGCTGCGCGAAAATATCGAGGATGAGCGCCGAGCGGTCGAGTACCGTGCGGCCGGTCAGCTCCTCCAGATTGCTCATCTGCGACGGCGACAGCTCGTTGTCGAACAGGATCAGACTTGCGTCGTTCATCTCGGCAAGCTGCTTAACCTCTTCCGCCTTGCCCTCACCGATAAACGTGCGGGCATCCGGCGCCGGACGGCGCTGCAGCGTCATCGCAACGGCCTCCGCACCGGCAGTCTCCGCCAGCGCGCGCAGCTCGTCCATCGTGCGCTCGTCCGCATCCTGATCGGTGTTGAAGCTCGGACACGACAGACCGACCAGAACCGCCCGTTCGATCTGCTTTTCTTCTGTTTGATTGGTAAACGGCATGGAAAATTCCTCCTTGCTGTTAAGGCAACACCGCATAATTAAAGCGGCGGCTCCTCGCGCAGGCTCCGGTCGCGCTGCCGCGGTGCTTTGCGGAAATTTTGTGCCCTGACTTTGTTGCAGTTTCACGGTAATAC
>OLQH01000072.1_pt1 | contig 118197 bp, 129 predicted proteins | sample 1672671 | NCBI WGS metagenome assembly OLQH01 (sample SAMEA3136712, study PRJEB25190) | human gut metagenome | reverse complement strand
CAGACCTCACGGTCTGGGCGATTTTTCTGTCAGGGGAGTTTTTTTACAGCCCCTTATTCCTTTTCCGTTATAAAACACATTTATCAAAATTGATTTTATAATCCCTGTGTCATTTTATAATCAATTAAAGACATAAGTGATTCCGAATCGAGTGCAAGCTGCTCACATTCCTCAACCCACTTCTCATATGCCTCGCTGGCTTCATCCTCTGGCTCCCTTGCCTCGAGTGCCTCCATCATCTTATTGACTTCGGCAAATTCAGCCTTGATATCCTCCAGTAAAGAGTCTTTTGTTGATTTCATGTTTCCCTCCAAGTCATATTAATGTACTATCGGAAATCTAGCCAGAATTATTCGTTTAAAGAAGATTTCGAGAGTACATATTATTATACTTACCTTTTAATTCTTCACTTAAAATAATTATTCTACTATACAAAGTGTGGCTCCAGCATCTCAAGCTCCGACACATCTATGCAGTTTGGAATCTTTCCATCTATTACATCCTTTTTACACTCATTGTAATCAAGCCACATGACAGAATCGATTTCCTCCTTCTGTACAGTTATATCCTCTGCCCCGATATCCAGCCACAGTAAAAAGACCTTGCTTATCTGGTTGTCAAGGAATCTCTCGCCATGAAAAACTTCATCTGCGTGATGTCTGTGAAGTCCGCAGTCGATAAGCTGTGACGGCTCAATGGTAAGTCCCAGTTCTTCTTTCAATTCTCTGAGTGCTGATGGTATATAGTCCACACCGGCCGGTATGTGTCCGGCACTTGATATGTCATAGCAGCCCGGAAAGGAGTCTTTTTCCATACATCTTTTCTGTAAAAGTATCTGTATTGAGTCTCCGCGACGTCTGACGATCCAGACATGTGCAGTCCTATGAAGTATGTTGTTTCTGTGCGCTTCTTTTCGCTCGATAGTTTTTCCTGTCGGATTTCCCATCTCATCAACTATATCAAAATATTCCATATGAGGCTCCTTTCTATGCTATGACCAATTTCTGCTTATTTTGAGTTCGGTACTTTGCAAATTGAGTTTCTTTTTTCGAAGTACCTATCCCCATCACTCTATAGGTGCTCCTGCCGGCATTGGTTTCTCCGGTGTCATGAGTGCGAGATTTCCCTCGGCATCCTCTGCGCACAGCAGCATTCCCTCTGATAAAACGCCTGCAAGCTTAGCCGGTTTCAAGTTTACGAGAACCATTACCTTTTTGCCAACCATCTCCTCAGGAGAATAGTATTTTCTGATACCTGATACGATCTGCTTTGTCTGGTTTCCGATCTTAACCTGTGAGCATAACAGTTTCTTTGACTTCGGAACTGCCTCACATTTTACGATCTCACCTACCTGGAACTGAAGCTTTTCGAAATCATCAAATGTGATTTCTTCCTTTGCTTCCACATCCATAGGCTCAAGGTCTGCACCGTCTGCGGCATTTTCACCTGCACCACAGCCACATGCTGCCTTACCCTCGACTGCTGCAAGCTTAGCCTGCTCAGCATCAAACTCTGCCTTCTGTGCTGCCTGGATTTTCTCTACCTCAGGCATAACATCCTCTGCCTTTAATCTGCCGAAGAGGATCTCAGGTTTGTCTGTAACCTTTGTGCCGCTCTCATAAAGACCAAATTTGTCAAGGTCATCGAACTCACGGAGTGTTGTGTTAAGCTGTGCCACAATCTTTTCTGCTGTCTCAGGCAGGAATGAATGAAGCAGGCTTGCTCCGATTGTGATAGACTCTGTGAGGTTATAAAGCACCTCAGCAAGACGCCCCTGCTGTGCCTCATCCTTTGCAAGCACCCAAGGTGTTGTCTCGTCGATGTATTTGTTGCAGCGACGGAAAAGTGCGAATACCTCTGTGATGGCATCTGCCACACGAAGTCCTTCCATTTTCTTTGCCACTTTATCTCTTGTGCCGGTAACAACAGCCTTAAGATCTGCGTCAATGGCAGTCTGGTCGGCATCGCCTGTTGCGCCTGTGCTCTTTACGATGCCGTCAAAATATTTATTGCTCATGGAAACTGTTCTGTTTACAAGGTTTCCAAGTATGTTTGCAAGGTCTGAGTTGAATCTCTCGATCACAAGATCCCATGTGATGATACCGTCGTTCTCAAATGGCATCTCATGGAGTACAAAGTAACGTGTGGCATCTACACCGAAAAGTCTGACCATATCGTCTGCGTAGATAACATTTCCTTTTGACTTGCTCATCTTGTCACCGCCCTGAAGCAGCCATGGATGTCCGAATACCTGCTTAGGAAGCGGAAGGTCAAGTGCCATAAGGAAAATAGGCCAGTAAATAGTGTGGAAACGCACGATATCTTTTCCGATAAGGTGCAGATCTGCAGGCCAGTTTTTCTTAAAAAGTTCTGATGATCCGTCAGGATCATAACCGATCTTTGTGATATAGTTTGTGAGGGCATCAAGCCATACATACACTACATGCTTTGGATCGAAGTCTACCGGGATTCCCCAGCTGAATGATGTTCTCGATACGCAAAGATCCTGAAGTCCCGGAAGCAGGAAGTTGTTCATCATCTCGTTTTTCCTTGAAACCGGCTGGATGAAATCTGGGTGTGTGTTGATATAGTCGATGAGTCTGTCTGCGTATTTGCTCATCTTGAAGAAGTATGCCTCTTCCTTTGCAGGCTGTACTTCACGTCCGCAGTCCGGGCATTTTCCGTCTACAAGCTGTGACTCTGTCCAGAAAGACTCACATGGTGTACAGTAAAGTCCCTCGTATGAACCCTTGTATATATCTCCCTGGTCGTAAAGCTTCTTGAAGATCTTCTTTACACATTTTTCATGGTCATCGTCTGTAGTACGGACAAAATTGTCATATGATGAGTTTACCATATCCCAGATTTTCTTTACCTCACCAGAAATCTGATCTACATACTCCTTCGGTGAAATCCCGGCTGCCTCAGCCTTTTCCTGGATCTTCTGTCCGTGCTCATCTGTTCCTGTCTGGAAGTATACGTCGTATCCCTCTGCTCTTTTGTATCTGGCGATTGCGTCGGCAAGGATGATCTCATATGTGTTTCCGATATGAGGCTTGCCTGATGTGTACGCAATAGCTGTAGTCATATAAAATTTGCCTTTGTCTGCCAATTTAGTTTCCTCCTGATTTTTATATTGCGTATAAATACATAACTCCACCCTCAAATTCGCCTTTTCATGGCTTCTCCGCTGCTTCGCAGCTACAATTTTCGGTTTCCGTTATGCTCATCATACTTCTTTTATACGCTAAAAAACGCCTCCTTGAGAAAAAATCCCAAGAAGACGATTATATCGTGGTACCACTTCTGTTCACGCAGCTCCCCTAATAATAAATGCATTGCTGCGCCTCTTTCCGCTATAACAGGCGGTTCCTGTCAGTATCTAGCCATTGGTTCGATACTGCTGCTCCAAAGCCATCTTCCTCTTACTTTAGGTCATCCCCTCTCAGCCTATGGGAATTTCTCTGTGAATCTGCCGCAAAAGTACTCTCTTTTTCGTCGCTTTTATCTAACATATATCTAGGGTAGCATGGCATTTTTAAATTGTCAATGCTGTTTTTCTCATCATACATTTTTACTTTTTCTTAATTGCTTTTCACCTTTTACGAAGTTATAATAAATTTGACTATAGAGCATACCTTAAATGGCACAATTGTCTTTGGTTGGAATGCTCTTTTTTCTATCCAGCCTGAAAAAGGAGATTATTATGAATCAGATTTTTTACGATGCCATCATGGAAAATCCTGTTATCGCTGCAGTAAAAGATGACGATGGTGTCTTAAATTGTATGCAAAAAGATATAAACGTCGTGTTTGTCCTATTCGGAGAACTTACTACTATTTCAGACATCGTAGACCGTTTAAAATCGGCCGGGAAAATAGTAATCGTCCATCTCGACCTGATAGGAGGACTTGCTGTCAGAGAAGAATCTGTCCGTTTTATAAAACAATATACAAAGGCCGATGGAATAATTTCGACAAAACCAGATATGATAAAATATGCCAAGGAATTAGGGCTTTATACTATATTCCGGATTTTTGTAATTGACTCAAAAGCTTTCAATGCAATAAGCCATCATGCAATAAGCTCTGCCGACCTTATAGAAATACTTCCTGGGATCATGCCGCGTATAATCCAAAAATTCTCCCAGAAAACCCATGTGCCAATAATTGCAGGTGGACTCATCTCTGAAAAAGAAGATGTTATAAATGCTCTTGACGCTGGTGCGATTGCAATTTCTTCTACTAACCAGCAAGTATGGAACATGTAAATACAATGTTTATTCACTTGACATAGTTTTCAAAACCACATATAATTACTTTTGTAACCACATGTTAAATATTTTATAAGGAAGTTGTTATGTTTGAGATAATTGTTGACTCTGCTGCAAATATTCCAGCAGATCTTGTAAAAAAATTCAAAATCAAGGTGCTTTCATTTGTAAACCTCGTAAATGGAAAAGAAGTTACATGTTTTGATCCTGATCTTTCAGAAGAAGAAGAGCGCCAGAAAGGCAAAGAATATTACGATGCTATCCGTTCGGGCGCAGAAGTAAAAACCGGACTTATCAGCAGTGGCATATTTGAAGATACTTTCCGTGAAATTTTAGAGCAGGATAAAGATATACTTTATTTTTCTCTCAGTAAAAATATAAGTGGAAATTATAATTCAGCAAGAATTGCCGCTGAAGAATTAATGGATTCCGGCGAATACAGCCACAAAATCCGCTTGATAGATTCTCTTAATGCTTCCCTGGCACAGGGAATACTTGCCATTTATGCAAGCGAAATGCGTGACAAAGGCATGGCATTTGATGATGTAGCTGATGAACTTGAAACATATCCAGCCCGCATGAATGGTGTGTTTACAGTAGGCGATCTCAAATATCTTTCACGAACAGGACGTATAAGCGGAACCAGTGCTTTGATTGGAAATGTCCTGAGCATCAAACCTATTCTCCGCGGAAACAAAGACGGATATATTGTCCAGTACAAAAAATGCCGCGGTCGAAAATCTGCATTAAATGAACTTATATCCCTGGTTTGCGACAATATCGTAGATTCCGAAAACCAGATTATCGGTATCGCACATGCCGATGCATATGAAGATTCGCTTTATATAATGGAACAGATACAAAAACGCATAAAAGTACGCGACTTTATCAATACATCATATGATTTTTGTACCGGAAGCCATGTAGGTCCCGATACAATAGCATTATTTTTCATGGCAAAAGACCGTGAACTAAGTGGTAAATAAAACATACCGAAATTAATCATAAATTAACTTTGCAACGCATAATATACTACTAATCTTTTTGAAACTATTTAGTCAAACCCCACTAATCGGCATGATCCGAACTGAGTGGGGTTTTCTAAAATGTAATGACTTTACTTATAGCCGCATCCACTGCGTCCCGGCATATCCTCTCCGTGAACATATCTGGCATTGAACTCCATGTTTATCTCACGAAGTTCCTTTTTACCATCAATATAATCCTGATACATTTCAGCCAGACCCGACATACATCCATCGCATGTCGCCTCTATGTTCCCTAAAGACCCAGCAACAATCTGTTCCCGTTCTTTTTTTGTTGTCTCACTTATCAAATATCCCATTTTATTCCTCAGCTTTCTTTGTATTTAAAATTGATGATTAAAATCCAAGCTCCTCATCCACTAAGATAATCTGGAATCGGCCTTTTACCCTGCAAAAACGTGTAGTAAGTATCTGACAACAGATACACTGTGGACTTTTGCAATCAAAACATGTACCATTTTTGACACACGGTGTCTCAATACCGAATCTCTGTGCGTTGACAGGAGCGGCCTCGTTTCTGGCTCGATGCAGAGCATCCTCCTCTGATTTTACAACTTTATTCATGCCGACAATAAGTAAAACGTGCTTTGGTCCATACGCATATGCCGCAACACGGTTTGCATTTCCATCGATATTGACAAAAACACCATCCTCACTCATTGCATTCACACTTCCAAGAAAATAGTCTGAACTGAAAGCCTTCAGTGCAATTGCTTCTTTTTCCTCAGGTGTCCCGACCTTATCTCTGTCATAAAACTCGTAATCACCATTTGAAATGGCATCATAAAGTCCGCACTCCTTTATGGAAGCGGCACCGCCCATATTTATGGTGCTTCCCTTTGGAATAAGCTCAAGTGCCTTTTTTAGTGCTTCCTCTTTTGTCTCCACATAGTATGCCTCCATGTTGCGGGATTCAAGTGCCGCAACAACCCGCTTTCCCAAAGCTGCATTTCTCATTTTTCTTACGTCCATTGTGTAAACCTCTTTTCCTTTATTAGCGGACCGCCTGCCATAATCCATTCCAGACGGCATATCCCATTCCAGATGGCATATCCCATTCCTGCCAGCATATCCCATTTCAGCCAGCATATCCCATTGAATCTCAGACATTCACTACAGTATTTGTTTATTATCTCCATTGATTTTATTATACACCTGATCCGCTTCTTTTTGTATATTTATTCCACATTCTTAAGTGACTGATCCATCGGGATCTTCTTGATCCTCTTGAAGTCGAATACCATTACTATCAGATATCCTATCAGCACAAATGCAAACATTTTTACATAGCCCAGCGGTTTTACCTTGAATGCAAACCAGCCGCTGTATGAGAACAGCATCATTTTCCATGCAACATTCATCACCAGTGTCCCGATCACAACGCTGATCAGATCCGCAAGCACTACGACGATCGATGTTGACACCAGATAAAGGCTTGCGATTTCTTTATTTTCATAGCCCAGAATCTTTGTCATGGAGATAGCTGTCTCGTTTTTCTCAATGATGAGCTTCGTGAGCAGATAGATCATAACTGCTGCAAGCAGAATACAAAGTACCTGGAAATAGCTCATGTATGAGCCCATTGAATGATCCAGCTGATCCGCCATCTTTGTGATATCATGTATCGTAATGGTTGTTGCGATATTGTTTTCGTCGATATCTTTTATCTTTGTATCTGAAAGAAAACCGCTGAACTGGTTATCCTTCAGATCAAATATATCCGCAAATTTGTCTATTGGCATAAATACCGCAATGCTCTGCGATTTGTCGTATATACCCTTTACTTTAAAAGTATATGTTTTTTTCTCATACTGGGCATCAAGCCTGACCTCATCCCCCTCATTAAGTCCATACTTTTGTGAAAATGAATCTGAAATATATACTTCGTTTTTCTTTAATGAATCAAAATCATTTATCTTTACATAACTGCTGTTATCAGCAATTCCGTATATTGATACCTCCTCATCAAGTGCATCGCTTTTTTTAAGAAGGGATGTCATATCAAATTTCTCAGCATCCTTATTTTCAGTTGATACTATATTTCCTTCCTCATCAACGTATGATTTCAACACATACTGATATTTAGCAAACATCATGCCATCTGTATTGCTCTTGTAGTAATCCAGCGTGTCCGGCATTCCGACCGCCATTGCAAGCATCACCATGATAAAAAGTATCCCAACAAAAAGTATAAGATAATTTGCTTTGTTCTGGAACATGATACGCAGCCTGAAACGGCTCATAAAGTTCCATCTTGGCAGGCGCATTGCCTTTTTACTTTTATTTTTCTTCATATCATGACGCAGGAACTGCAGTGGTGTATGCTGCATCATACGAACAATAACTATAAGATTTACAACCAGCATTATAATGACAGGTAAAACCGTTGTTTTAAGGAATGCGTCAGGATTCCAGATCGTCTTGTATACCGGAAGGCTGTAACTGTTATAATACATCGAAACGACTACGTTTTTAAATACAGTATAACCAAGTATATTTCCTACTATCGCTGCCAAAAGCGTCACAATAACAGGCATCGACAGATAATGGCGTACCAGTTCTCCCTTTGTGTAACCCAAGGCACGCAGCGTTCCGATCGCTGACGATTCGTTTGCGATAGTATTGCTTATAGTAACTGCAAAAATAAATGCGATTATGACTACAAGGATGTCAAGCAGTATACCGCCCATCGCCTTGTCTGATCCCATATCATCTGTTGCAAAATTGATAGCGGGATTTCCGTATTTTGGAGTATAGTCCTCCACCTCATTGCCGGCAAGCATCGCCTGTGTGACCATCGCCTCCATAAAACTGTCTGACTGTTCTTTTTCCTCTATATCATCTGCCGGAGCATGATCGTACTTCCATGCATATGAATAATGGATGCTCTTATCCAGACGATCAAAGCCCTCCTGAGTGACCATTGCCACATCAAATTTGATCGCATCAAATATAATATCAGTCTTTTTTTCATGTAATGTCGAATAATTTACATATGCAATAAGACCTGTTATCTTAAACTCTTTTCCACTGACACTGATCTTATCTCCCACCTTCATGCCTGCGTTATCTGCATGCATACGGTCAACTGCGATTTCATTCTCATTTTGTGGAAAATCTCCGTCTAAAAGACAGGCAAGGTTGATATCATCTGTCTTTGCATAGACACGGATCGTTCCGTCGCTCTTACCATCGTTGTCATTATCTTCATCTTCGTTCCTGAAGAAATTTTCATATACAGTTACTGAAGTTTTCTTGCTGTTGTCTAAATCGTCACCTGATTTTCCGTTCTCTTCTGAATCATCATTGTCCCCGTCAGCTGTGTTTCCTTCTGCCTGCCCCGGTATATCAGCCTTTTCTCCTGATTCAATTGCCTCGATCAGACTACTGTCAGCTTTTTCCTTCAACTCAAAATGACCATCCTCCTGCTTATATCTGGTAATTCCCTCATCTGCGGCTGTGAGCATACTCTCGTTTGCCACATACATACCGGATACAAATCCGATCGTAAGTACCAGAAATAAGAAAACCACAAGATACTTTTTCCAATCTCCGGCAAGTTCTTTCGGTATACGTTTTATCAGGGGATTTTTTATCTTTTTACTCTTCATAGCTGCCCCCTTACCACTCTAACTCTTCTGCTGAAACCTTGTCAGTGTTGATATCGTTGTGGCGGACAGCACCATCACGCAGTTTTATAACATGATCCGCCATGTTTTTAATTGCCTCGTTGTGAGTAACCATTATGACTGTATTGCCGTATTTTTTATTTACATCTTCAATCAGCTTTAAGATTTCCTTTGAAGTATTGTAATCAAGTGCTCCTGTAGGCTCATCGCAGAGCAGGATATCAGGATTTTTCACGATCGCACGACCGATCGAAACACGCTGCTGCTGTCCTCCCGATAGCTGGTTAGGCAGCTTATATCTGTGCTCGAAAAGCCCTAATGTATGTAACAGATCATCTATATCCAGCGCATTATCAGACAGATAAGCGCCTACCTCGATATTTTCCTTTACATTTAAGTTCGAGATCAGATTGTACATCTGGAACACATATCCGAGGTGCTTTCTGCGGTACTGTGTAAGCTTTTTCTCATTCATATCCTTTAACTTATCACCGTTTATACTGATATACCCTGAATCTGCACTGTCGATTCCTCCAATGATATTAAGAAGTGTGGATTTACCCGAGCCTGATGGTCCAAGCAGTACGCAGAATTCTCCTTTTGCCACTGAGAAATTCATTCCACGTAATACTTCCTGGCGTGTCTCACCACTTCCGAAGACTTTCTTTAAATCAACGATCTCCAAAAATTTCTTCTCTTCTTCTGACATATTTAATCCTCTCTTTCAACATGATTTTCATTATACGTGTCTTACTATAGTTCCCTTATGTTTACTTTTGTTAGCTTTTTCTAACTGCATGTCATTTTTTTAGGTCTTCCACCTTTACTTTATGTATTCTGAAAGACCTTAAAATTAAAAATACCTATATGGCTTGCTTTACACACTTATGTTTTTCAACAATCCTGTTATTTTACTATCGCATACCAGCCTGCGATCAGATACTCCATACCCTTTTCAGCGAATGCCAATGCTTCTTTTTCATTGTCAATATGTGTAACCATGAATATAAACATATCAACCTGCGAATGAGACATCCAGTGAACAACTTTTTTGTCTACCATGTGGACATCATTTGCCTTACACATTGCCTTACATATAAAAGCATTATGTTCATCCATCTGATCCACCAGACGATCCATCACATTTTCCATTGTCGATCCCTGTGATTTCGTCAACACCATAAGTACTTCAGCCCTGTATTGGTATATCTCATGGACAAGCTTCTTTGTACATTCAAAATCCAGACTATCGTCATGTTCGTTTTCGTAGCCCCTATCAGCCTCCTTTACTTCGTGGCCATAATGCTCTTTAATAATTTCATTGAGGTGATCCATAAAATCACCCACTACTTCACAAAATAGATCATCTTTATCATGAAAAAAGAAATATAAAGCTCCGGTTGTAACTCCCGCTTCCTGACAGATATTTCTAAGCGAAGCTCCTGCAAAGCCCTTTTCCATGAATTCCGCTTTGGCGCATTCTATAAGATGTTTTTTTGTTTCACTATCATGTATCTTTCTTGCCGTCATTGTCTTCCCCCGGTTGTATATACAAAAATAACATAACAGCGTTATGTTTGATAACGCTGTTATGTTAACTCTAAATTCCTTATTTGTCAAATATTTATTATTATCATTTATTTTATCCTAACTTATCCACACTTCCTACATGGTATGGAAATGCTATTTTCTAAAAACTGCTGCCATACTATTTACTCTTATAATATGCGCACTGGAAATTTTACAATAACCTATCGCATGATAATATATGCCGTGTACACTGCGTACATGAGCAGCATTACTATTCCCTCGCCCCTTTTTATCTCTCGTTTTGTCCATGCCATTATCCACACTATAAGTGAAAATACCACAAGCACGATTATATCAATCATATTCTCCTGTATAAATGTAATCGGACTTATTGCTGAAGCAACACCAAGCACCATAAGTATATTGAAGATATTTGATCCTATTGCATTTCCGAGTGCCATATCTACTTCATTTTTTCTTGCTGCGACTATTGAAGTCACAAGCTCAGGAAGTGATGTTCCAATTGACACGATTGTAAGTCCGACAAGAGTCTGTGACATTCCGATATCTATTGCTATACGGCTTGCACTGTCTACTACCACATCGCCTCCGACTGCAATTCCTACGGCTCCGATCACAATAAAAATTATTGCTTTCGGCATTGAAATAAGTGGTATATCATCAACTTCCGGATCAGATGCGTTTTTATTTTCCTTTAAAGTATGTCTGATCAGATAGAAAATATAGCCTGCGAAAAAGCCAAGCAGAATTATTCCATCTACCCTGCCAAGTGTCATTCCTATCACACCCATGACAAGAAGCAGAATTGCGCAGATCATTGAAAATGGGAAGTCTCTTCTCAAAGAAGCTCCATCCACCGCTACCGGTGTCATTATTGCACAGACTCCGATAACTACCATAAGATTAAAGATATTTGAACCTGTTACATTGCTGACCGCAAGTGTATTGTTGTGTGCTATCGACGCAGCTACGCTGACTGCAGTTTCCGGGAGTGATGTCCCCATCGCCACTATTGTGAGTCCTATGATAAGTGACGGCACCTTAAATCGTTTTGCCACACTTGAGCTTCCCTCTACAAACAGATCCGCACCCTTTACCAGGAATACAAATCCTGCCACCAGACACAGCAGCACTACAATAAATGGTGCTTCATTAATAAATTTTTCCATTGTGTTTCCTCCAGCTTTACTATTTTTGTTTATATTTTATTATACATAAATATTTTTACATAATAAAATCAATTTAAACGATATGTCTACGAGTTTATTTACTTAAAATGCCAGTATCCCCAGATGTTCAAGCAATATCTTTAATCCGATGAAGATGAGGATGATACCACCAACGACTTCGGCTTTCTTTTTGTATTTGCTTCCGAAAAAGTTTCCAACTGCAACAGCTATTATAGACAGTACAAATGTTGTAAGTCCTATTATGGTAATTGCTTCATAAATGTTTAAGTTATCATATGCGAGCGCAAACATAATTCCGACTGCCAGTGCATCAATGCTTGTGGCTATCGCAAGTAAAAACATTTCTCCGTGGTTCAGCGCCAGATCTTTCTCAACTACCATATCATCTTCGTTGTCCTTTACTGCCTCGTATACCATTTTTCCACCAATAAATGCAAGCAGAATAAATGCGATCCAATGGTCAATGCTTGTGATATACTTTTCAAACTGTGCGCCGAGCATATAGCCAATAAGCGGCATGAGTGCCTGAAATCCTCCGAAATATAACCCGATCGTTACTGCCTGTTTCTTGTTGAACTTTGTCATTCCAAGACCTTTACATATTGATACGGCAAATGCGTCCATTGACAAACCCACTCCTATGAGCAGGATTTCAATAAAAAGTACCATATTTTATTCTCCATTCCCTAGTGTACGATGACCGAAATTACATATTTCTGTACTTAATAGTTACAATATTTTATATATACAATGATATAAGGGTCAAAAGGTATTTTGACCTTTTAATCATACAATAAAAAAGACCCGTGCATACAGTCACCTATAGCATAACGCTATTGTGTACTGCATACATGAGTCTCATTCTTTAATGTTTGCCAGGTCTTACAACCGGGTTTGTTGACAAACCACGTATATATCAAAATACGCGAACTACTCCCTCAGATGTAGTATTGCATTTTACTGACCACACTATTGTGTGAGCAGTAACTTGTATTTAATTGATCACCATTGTTAATAGACTATAGCAAACTTGCTCTTGTCTTGTCAATGGCTTTCTGTGCTAATCTTTGTAAGTATTGGCTAACATATTATGATATGAGTGTCAAAAGATATTTTGCCACTCATTTATCCGACTTTAAATTCTTCTATCATACAAGTGTGCTTTTTGGTGTCTTTATCGTAGTTTACGCCTACAAGCAATAGATTGCCCTGAAATTCCTTTAGTCCTTCCACATACTGTCTGTCCTTTATCTGTGATATCGCACCTTCTGCACTCTTATCCCATTTTAACTCTATCACAGCAGCCGGTTTATCAGTATGCATTTTTCGTGGGATAAAACACAGATCAGCAAAACCCTTGCCACTTGGAAATTCCCTGATTATCGTATAGTATTCACGCGCAAAATAAAACGCAAGGTTTATCGTACAGGCAAGTGAATTTTCATTGTTATATTGCAGACTTGAAATCTCCTTATGAGCCTTGTCAATGCCTGCTGCTACAGCATCTGCATCCTTTGTCCACATTGCTTCAAGCAAATTTTTTGAATCCTTTACAGATTCAATAACCTCGTTCCAGTCCATTGTACTGATCGCATTTACATACTCCTGCGACACTTCCTTATTGGGAATAGACACCGTTTTATCCTGCCAGCGATAACTCAGATATCCTAGATGTACAAGCAGTGTCAGCACATCATCACGGTTCTGGAATGTAGTCATGTCATTTGAAAATGTACCTGTATTGATCTGTATCCGATCCCCTGCAAGCATACGCACGATCGCATCCTTTAAACCGTCAAAATTCATCTGGATGTATACCTTCAAAGCCTCATATGTTTCTGTCTGATTCCAGTAATTATCAAACAAACCACTAAGCATGGCATCTACAACAGATTTAGGACTGTACATGGCATATATCTTCGGAGTTTCCCCATCCATGGTCATGAGCTCATATCCATCATACCATGCCTGTGCTTCCTCAAAATTTCGCTTATATTCCGCACAGAGTGACCTTACCTCATCCTCAGTAAATCCGAAAAACTCAGCCATTTCACGAGGATTGATCATGGAGTATTCACTGAACATATTTAAAGCTGAATGTGAACCATATTTTTTTATCGGTAAAATTCCTGTCATATACGCAAGTGCAATATATTCCTGATCCTTTAACCATGCCCTCAGAAAATCCAGATATTTCTTCTGCGCTTCTTTATCCTGCTTGTACTCACGAAACAGACAATCCCACTCATCTATGAGTATGATAAATGGTCTGCGGGTGTTGGCGTAGATATCCTTCATTACCTGTACCAGATTATCCTCATCCCGAAAACGAATCTGTGTATATTCATCCATTAAATCATAGCGTAGAAATTTGCTAAACTTATCCAACATTTCATCCATACTATGTGTCATGCTTAGGAAAAACTGCATATTTATTTTGAGTACATCATACTGATTAAGATGTTTTTTATAATCTTTGGTACTCGCTATTTTCAATGTATCAAACAAATCTGCTGTATCTACACTGCGATCATAATATGCCGTGAGCATATCCGCAGCCATAGATTTACCAAATCTCCTTGGTCTGCTGATACAGATGTATTTCTGTCTCGTATTGACCAGTGCGTTTATTTTTTCTATCAGCCCTGTTTTATCCACATAGATCGCAGAATTAAGGCTTTCCTCAAAACCTTTACTTCCCGGATTCAGATAGCTTCCCATGTCCGGCACCTCCGTACTTAATAGTCTGTATTTATTATAATACAAACTATGTGCTTTATCTACTGCGCTTTATAAGTCTTTATACTTTTTCCAGCTCTTTATACCTTTTTATACTTTTTTACTGTTCTTTACTGTTTTGACCAGTATTTTCTTACCTCTCCCTTGACAAATCCCTCCCCCAACGGCTATAATATCGTCAATTGAAGCACAATTACATTTCAAACGGCTTTGATGGGAACAAGTACATTTTTGCAATACTTACAGAGAGCTGCCGGTCGGTGAGAGGCGCAAGGAAAACAGATTTGGAATACATCCCGGAGCTTTGCACCGAACGTCGGATTGGATTGCCTTAATTATTATCCCACCCGGTTAATAAGCTGCAACGTATTGGCACACGTTATAGTGCTGGAGTGTTAGCAGTAGTCCTTTCGGATATGCTGTACGACAACTCACGGAGGCATACCTGTGTGAGCAGGATGCAAATTAAGGTGGTAACGCGAGAAATCCCCCTCGTCCTTAAATGGATGAGGGGGATATTTTATTTTAACTAACGATTCAGAACATGCGAATGTGTGTTGCAAGGTTCTGAATACAAATTCAATCTATCAGGAGGAAAATCATGACAATTTATGACGAATTAGTTGCCCGCGGTCTTATCGCTCAGGTAACAGATGAGAAAGAGATCAAAGAACTTATAAACAACGGAAAAGCTACTTTCTACATCGGCTTTGATCCTACAGCAGACAGCCTTCACGTAGGACACTTCATGGCTCTTTGCCTTATGAAGAGACTTCAGATGGCTGGAAACAAGCCTATCGTGCTTATCGGTGGAGGTACAGCACAGATCGGTGATCCATCAGGACGTACAGATATGCGTCAGATGATGACAACAGAGACTATCAACCACAATGTAGAGTGCTTCAAAAAACAGATGAGCCGCTTCATCGACTTTGGCGAGGGAAAAGCTATCATGGTAAACAACGCTGACTGGCTTATGGACTTAAACTACGTGGACGTGCTCCGCGAGGTTGGTGCTCATTTTTCAGTAAACCGTATGCTTACTGCTGAGTGCTACAAGCAGCGTATGGAAAAGGGTCTTTCCTTCCTTGAGTTTAACTACATGATCATGCAGAGCTACGATTTCTACACACTTTTCCAGAAATACGGCTGCAACATGGAGTTCGGTGGAGATGACCAGTGGAGCAACATGCTCGGTGGAACAGAGCTTATCAGACGCAAGCTCGGAAAAGATGCATACGCTATGACGATCAATCTGCTCTTAAACTCAGAGGGTAAGAAAATGGGTAAAACACAGTCAGGCGCAGTTTGGCTTGATCCTAACAAGACTACACCATTCGAGTTCTTCCAATACTGGAGAAACGTTTCTGATGCCGATGTCCTTAAATGTATCAGAATGCTCACCTTCCTTCCACTCGAAGAAATCGACAAGATGGAAAGCTGGGAGGGCGCACAGTTAAATGAAGCCAAGGAGATCCTTGCATTCGAGCTTACAAAACTTGTTCACGGTGAGGAGGAAGCCACAAAGGCTAAAGAGGCAAGCCATGCACTTTTCGCAGGCGGAAGCAACAATACAAATATGCCTACAGTTACCGTCACAGCAGAAGACTTCCCTGACGGAGAGCTTGATATCATCTCTGTTCTCGTAAAAGCAGGACTTTGCGAGTCAAGAGGAGACGGCCGCAGAAATATCCAGCAGGGCGGTGTTTCCGTTAACGACGAGAAAGTAACTGATATCTCTACAAAATACACTCTCGACAATTTCAAGGGCGAGGGTCTTATTATAAGACGTGGTAAAAAGAAATTTGCTAAAGTTATAGCTGAATAACATTTTTAGTTTAATACCTATATCTTTTGACAAAACAGAACCGGTGGAAAATCTCTAACACAAATGTGCCAGATCATTTCCACCGGTTTAATTTATCCTATTTTATTCTAAATCCGTATTCATCTTCTAGAAGCGGAATAGTTTCCACATTCATATTTTCAATATTAACATATGTCCCCTGGCTTACCATAATAAAAACTTTATCTATCTGCTCCTCCGTTCCTTGAATTTCCAATAAAACAGAACCATCCGGCTCATTCCTTACCCAGCCGGTTGTTCCCACCATACTTGATGCATGTTCCATCCGGTATCGGAATCCAACTCCCTGAACCGAACCAGACACTCTTATCTTCCTGCGTATTATTTTGCTGTCATAATCAGTCATTTTATTAATTCTCCATTTGTGCTGTTAATAATTACAAATTCCCCTTCCAGATCCAGTGTAGCAAATTTTCCTTATATCACTTTATTACATATCTGATAAGCTTCATCATCCAATAAATTAATGTATACATCGTCATATAAATTGATATATACATAATTCCGTCCTGATATTTTAAATTCTTCTCTGCTTAGAAAAACGAATATATACCAAGACCTATGCCGGGTAGAAGTATATATTTCTATCCGGCATCTAAATCCAGACTCAGTCCAGCAGCTAACTCCTATCTCATATTAGTTTTTTATAATATGCCGTATTATAAGAATACTTCCAACGGCAAAAATAAAATATAATACATAGCTTAGTGTATCGCTGTTTTTAAGTTGTGTAAAATAATATGTAACTGATATTTTGGCGATTACAAGAACAGCAGCCAATATTAAACAGCAGCCAATATTAAACAGCAGCCAAACGACAACAGTATCTTCTTCATAAATGTCTCCCTAGCGATTTAATTATAATTTTATTAACAAATATCCTTGTCAGCAATATATCACAGCTACCCATATTACCCCATATTCCCTCTATAGTTCCTATTAGATACACTATAAAATATGTTACTTTCGTTACTATGCAGAATAATTCAGAAAACCAAGGCTAATATAATGATGACCAGCACTATCGCCACCAGACCCAATATTACCCTATATGTTCTTGATGACATATTTAAGTGCATCTCTTCTTTTTCAAAAGTATCAAAATTATCATTCTGTTTTTCATGCATATCATTTACATTCATAATATCACAATTAAACTTATCCATCATATTCATAGATTATTCTCCTTGTACAATTCCAACAATTTGTTGTTGTTATTTCTGTGTAATATGACAATTGCCACAATAAGCATTATGATAATAACAGGAATTTGTCTTACAAGAAAATTATATGATCCGCTGTATCGATATCTTTCTATAGCCATCATGTAATTACAATATTCCGAAAAATCCCATGCAAAATGCAGTAATATTACACTCCATAAACTCTTAGTTCTTAAATATATTACAGACCATACAAATCCTACTATACAGCCAAATATGATTGTAGACCATATAGTTACCGAATTCATATCTTCACCCCAAATAAGGTTTTCAAGATGTGCCAGCCCAAACAGTAGTCCTGAATATAAGCACCCCAATACTATCGTTTTATTTTTTCTAAAAATACAATTAAGCACCACACCTCTAAAAATCAGTTCTTCCTCGATACCAACCGTAAGATATAGCAATAGATTAACAGCCAGTTTTTCAACCAGTTTATGACCATATAGCCCTGCATGACCATTAAAAATCCAATAAATTGCCTGTACTGAATAAAATACTGAGAACGCAGTTATGGGTAATCCATATACGCAAATTCCTTTAGCACAGCCTTTCATACTGCCTTTGCTCACTTTCATCTTGAAAATAAGCAATAAAATAATAATAGATATTATATCTATAACATTTGCAATAAGATTTGCGATATCATAATGTTCTCTCATAATTGGTATTCCGTTGATAAGAAGCGACAATACCAATACTTTGTAGAGCAAAAATATCACTACCACACCTATAGAAATAAAAATCCAAAATATATTCCTTATTTTACTAACCATTATCATTATTCCCTATCACAAACTTTTATCATTTTCTCAACACAAACTATTCCTGCTACAAATATACTCAGCACAATCACACTATCCCCACAGTTAACTTTCGTTATACTACTAATCACTAATCTGGCAATATTAAATATCATACAAAAAGCCTGTATCGCTAAAAATACTCTATTATCTTCTGCTCTTTTTGATTCAATATAGTATATGGCAGTTATCGTACAGACCACAGTCAATGAACTCGCCAACCCCATCATAAAATAGCACGATAAGGCACTAATTACTAATGATATGACATATAATAAATATCTCAATGTTAAAGTTTCCTTCCTTCTACTAATCGGTTAGTAAATTGTTTTAGTGCAATGTTACATATATGAACCTTCCCGCTTATTTAGTCTGTTCATTAATTTCCTCCTCGATAGATGCAAATGGCACATTATCAAATAAACCTTCAAGTTCGTTCTCCACGTCGAGAGCTATTGCAATTTTTGTCAAAGACTGCAGGGATATTTCTCCGCTCTGCTCAAATCTCTTAAGTGAACCAAGACTTACACCTGACCTTGCAGCTAATTGCTTTTGAGTGATTTTCTTTCTTTTTCGCAAGCGTACTATCTTTTGTGCAATGTCGTTATTTATTTCTGTCCATGGTTTTTGATATAAGTTAATCATGCTAATATATTATCTCTTTTTAGGATTTTTATCAAGATACGACTAATATATTATCCCTAGATATCTTGTTATATTTATTTTTGGTATTGTTCGACTGCTATTTCCTTTTTCTTACTAAATACACTCCCTCAACAAGATTTGCAATTGAAACTATTCCCCATGCAAATCCCATGAATAAACTATCCGTATTAATAGAATAAACAGCTATTGCCATATATGCCAAAGAAGCCAAAATATAAAATATACCCTTTTTATCTTTCATGTATATTTCCTCCATCATTAAATTGCTTCATTTTTTACCAGCCCCCCCTATTCCAGCACCTACAACTCCTCCTGCTATAAGAACTGTTCCTAAAAAGGCTTTTCCAAATTCATTCCAGCCACCTCCATCTACCATCAGTTCATCTTCCTGCGGTATCTTGCAATTTTCGTCCGGCACTCTTGCCTTTTTCTATACAAAATCTAAAAAATTATTATATAGTTCATGTTCTATTTCTATATTCCTTTTATTCTTCCACCCAATTACCAATTAACCAAAAATTCTGTAAATATCGGTACCTACTCCATATCCTATATTATATAGCATAAGTCCAATTATCCCTATAATTAATATGTTTCCATAAGTTTTATGTTCCATATACCAGCTAATGATTTCTTGCATATAATTCACCCCCTTAGATTTTTATTTATTGATGTCAGACACCAATGTGTCCACAATTTGCTATAAAATTTATAAAACTAACCTAAATAAAACCGCTAATATTATCACTTTATCTTTCCAGACCCATTTTTTTGTTATAAATCTTCATCCTAATCTCATTAATCTCCCATGCAAAAAAAGGAAATGCACCTGCAAATATAATTGAAATAAGTAAATAGATTACATTAATTTCTTTTTTACCAATACACGATGCTATAAAAATTCCCATCATGATCATTGCAATACCGCCAAAATGTTTAACATAGTAATTCCAAAATCCGTTTTTTCTCTCTTCAATCCACTTGTTCTCAAAATCAAGTTCCTGTTTTCTTTCCATATTCAATATTGGTTTACCTCATACCATTTTGCTATTATCAAATTTTTCTTTATGAATAGACCTATTAACGACATCTAGCATAATTGTTGTCGCTGCCACCATAATATATGCCCCATTTGCCTTGTACTGTGCTATTGACTCATAAATATAAAACATCGTAGATAAGGCTAAAAATATATAATAAAAAATAATACACATTTTTATTATTTTAGATTCTATTGTTTTATCAAAAATGTTTTTTCCATCTTTGTAATTTTCAAAACTTATAAATATCATTAATATAGAAAAACATGTGCATAATATAATTCTCAATGCCATATTATTCTGATTGGCTACTCCCATAATCATTGTTAGTATAGTCGTAGCTAAAACAATAACAAAATATAATAAAGCAACCCCTACATTTATTTTATATATTCTACTCACTTTCATATTCACATATCCTCCATAATATAATTTGATAGCCTACAGAGACGTTAATAAAGCTTTCTCCTGCTTTATTATCCATTTATACCTAAATGCTATAATAAAATAATTAAAGCAGAAATCTTGATAAATACGTAATCAATATATTTATTATCAAAATTAACACTTATTCAATAAGTACTTTTTTATTCTAAAAAAATCTTCGTCAAAATAGCGATCTGTCCCTATTTTTTCACCGTTTTTCCAGAATTCAACTTCATATACCGTTCCTTTTGTCGTTGCCCTTTCCTTTGATACACGAACATCTTGAATATAACTTAAATTTATTATTTGTCTATCTGATAATACAAATTCATCATTGAATCCTGTTGTTATATCTAAAAAAGGTTCTAACACTAATAACACCACAATTGGAACCATCCATATCCAATATACATCATATAACGTATATCTTTGAGCAATAACCAACCCATAAAATATATTTATACAACATCCTATAGTTACTAATATGCTGGTAGGAAAAAGCATCTTAACTTTATTTAAATAAATTTCAGTATTTTTTCCCATTTCAAATCCTTTGGAAAAATACTTCATCTTTATTTTATATCTTATATAAAATTCACAAATACCTATTATATAAATAAGAACAAGTCCTACCATAGCGAAGACATCACTTTTTTGAATTTTTCTGAAATAGTAAACAATAAAAACTGCTAAGAATTCAAGTAAAAATACAACTAAACCAAGCCATCTTGGATATATCTTTGTAGCACCATTCTTGATATTTGATCTTTTGAAATATGTAAAAATATCCATTAATTCTCCCTATAAGTTGGGTTATAGATTTATTAAATACTATAACCCATTAATTGAAACAACTATAAATTAAACACACTTGTAATTAATCTGTGCAAAGAAATACTGCAACAGTAAATGCAGCAACTGGTGCCCAAGAAGCCATAACTATTCCTACGTGCGCTCATAGGATTTATATATAAACCGGTAATCCCGGAATATACCTTATTTATTTTACTAATCTACTAACTTTATCTTACTCAGGACAAAATGCAGCACACTGTCATCATCCACAACAATTTTTGCCTGTGCAGCCATTCCACTTTTCAGATTTCCTTTTTCTCCATCCTTATTTTTTATCTCCATATTTTTACATTCTACTTTTACAATGTAATATGCATTCCCGGTATTCTGGTCTACAGTCACATCTTTTGCAATTTCTTTTACTGTTCCTGTAAAATATCCATACTCACTCGACGGATATGAAGCCAGTTCAAATTTTACTTCCTGATCAGGTTTTATTTTTGCTATGTCGGAATTTTGCACATACACCTGTGCATAATAACCGGACTGCTCCTTTGGATATATCTGCCCTATAGTATCGCCTTCCTGTATATATGTTCCATTTGCTATCTCCTGACTTGTATAAAAATATCCTGATGTCCCCGCTTTTATACTACAGTTACTATTTTTAATATCATAATCTTTAAGGTATGCCTCATACTCCTGCCTCTTATCTTCATAAGTAAGGATCTCCGTCGATACATTTCCCTTTTCTGTAAGGATCTTTATATCAGTCTCATCATTATCATTCGACTTTTCTGACTGTTTTTTCTGCAATTCCACAGAAGACAGATTTGACCTAAGATTTTCTATCTGTTCATTTGCGGTTTCTATCTGCTGTTCTATTGTAGAAATCTCATTAGACTCAAGATTTGACAATGCCTGATCTTTTTCTGTATCTATCTCTGCCAGTTGGGAGGAATCCATTGTAGTTTCATCTTTTTTATTGTCATATTGAAGCGCTGTATAGTCATATGATGAAATATAACTGTTTACCATTGAATAATAATATGTATCACTTTCATCAAATGTATTGTTTCTAGATATGATACATTGCTTTACATCATTAAGTTTATCAATTTTTTCATTGTACTTATCAATAGAATCATTTATATCTGTAATATTTTCATCATATACCTCTCCTGTATTATTTTTTTCCTTTTCGGCATCAATAGAGGTATTTAGCAGTTCTTTTCTGTCTCTAAATTCTGAATAATATTCATTATCAGACAATGCATCGAACTCAGAACTATCACCATCAAGACTTTTCTGATATGCATTTAGCATGTCAAGGCGTTGCTGCACGCTATCCAGTTTATCCTTATAATCTTCGATAGTACTTCCAAGATTTTCAATATCTACCTCATACAGTTCGTCTCCCTCATTGACATACTGTCCGTCCTTTACCGACATTTTAGTTATCTTGCCTGTAACTGCACAGCTTACTGCCGTGCTGTCATCGTCACCTCTAAAGACACTATCAGCTTTTACAACTATATCCATCCTAAAAAAATACATCCATAACAGTGCGATTATCAGAATCGCACATATAATATATATAGTATATGAAATAAATTTATTTGGTTTTGAATCATATACTTCTGTACTGTCGCTTATATCTTTTAAATCCACAATTATAGGTTTCATAATTTTCCTCTTTTCATAATCGAAGTTATGCGGTTGCTTTAACATCCACAGTATCAAGCGACTGCTGTTTTACAAGCTGTGCATATTTGCCGCCCTTTTCTACCAGCTCTGTATGATTGCCACTTTCTATTATCCTTCCCTTTTCCAGTACATAAATCCTGTCACAATTCTTTATTGTACTAAGTCGGTGCGCTATAAAAATTGTTGTAACATCTTTTGAGAATTCATTTATAGTTCTATCAAGTGCTCTTTCTGTAATAGCATCCAGATTGCTCGTAGCCTCGTCCAGAATCAGTATATCCGGTTTCTTTAACATTGCCCTTGCAATAGCAAGTCTCTGTCTCTGTCCGCCCGACAGATTGGCGCCGTTTTCCTCAAGTCTTGTTTCATATCTCAGCGGAAGATTATTGATAAATTCATGTGCCTGCGCCTTTTTTGATGCCTCGATGATATCATCCATAGTTGCTTCATCCAGTCCCAATGTCAGATTTTCAAAAATCGTACCACTAAAGAGAAATGTTTCCTGTGGGATATATGCTATTTTTTCTCTGAGCGTTTCTATCTGTATATCCTCAATATTGTTATCATTTATCAGTATGTTTCCTGATTCAACCTGATAGAGGTGTAAGAGGAGCTTTGATAATGTTGTTTTTCCTGAACCGCTTTCTCCAACAAAAGCAATTTTTTCGCCCTTTTTTATTGTAAAATCTATATCCTCAAGTACCCTCTGCCTTGTTCCGTATCTGAAATTCACATGTTCGAATTTTATATCCCCGGCAAGACTTTCGGGTGCCATTTTTCTTTGTTCATTTTCCTGCTTTTCAGCTTCAAGATCGAGTATTTCACCCAGTCTGTCTGCCGCTACGACCGCAGTCTGCATCTGCGGCTGCAGATCCACCAGATTTTTTACAGGATCAAGGAAATATGCCAGCAGTGAATTAAATGTGATAAGTGCACCTATTGTCATGTCTCCGTTTATAACACTGACACCGCCGGCCCACAAGATGACTACACCACCTATGAGTTCTACGAAAGTTTTCAGTGACACTTGTATATTGTTAGCCCATGTGAGATTGAATACACTTCTTAACAGTTTTACAAATTTTACTTCGGTTTCCCTGTTTACCTTTCTCTCCGCATTATAAGCCTTTACAGTCTGTATTCCATTAAGAGACTCGACCATATAAGACGTAAGCTGGGCATTATCTTCCATTTCTTTTCGATTAAGTTTTTCATACCATTTATTAAATCCAAGTACGATTACTGCGTACAGTACGATCATTATGATCGTGATAAAAAATAATTTTGAATTCTGTATGTATAAAATAATTGCTCCGGCAACAGCCATAAGTGTATCTATCATTATGGTAAGTGTTGCTCCCGATATGGCATCCCTTACCTTTCCTGCATCATTAAATCGTGAAATTATCTCTCCGACCTTCCTTGTTCCGAAAAAGTTCATCGGAAGTTCCATTACATGCCTGTAATATCCCAATAATAACGCAATATCCAGTTTCTGACTAAGATACAAAAGTAAATGTGACCTGAATGCATTAAGGATTACCCTGAAAAGATTTAGCAATATCACTCCTATTGATAAAGTCATGAGTGTTTTCTTTAATCCATCCGGAAGAACACTGTCTATTAACATCTGAAAATAGAATGCTGCCAATATTCCAAGCACGGTATATATAAGAGATGCTAAAAAGATCTGAAATATAAGTTTCTTCTGTGGCATGAGCAGATGAAAAAATCTGGAGAAAATTCCTTTTGTCTCATCCTTTTTCTCAAATGTCTCATTCTTAACAAGAAGGATAAGGATACCGCTCCACTGATATTTCGGTGGTTTTCCATCTTCATGTACATCCCCGAAAAACTCTTCTGGTGTCAGTTTTACTATTCCTTCTCCCGGATCTGCAATCACAACCGTCTTTTTCGTTATTTTATGAATAACAACATAATGCAGTAATGCTCCATCTACGATAACATGTGCTATACATGGTAATGGAAACTCCGAGAAAAATGCTTCTTTATCTCCCTTTACTCCTTTGGCGCTAAATCCAAGCTGCTCGGCAGCTTTTATAACACCGTATGCATTTGTTCCCTGCTTATCCGTACCGGCAACTTCACGTATTTTGCTGATACCTATTTTATATCCATTCTGTCTGCAGATTGTTGCAAGACATGCCGCTCCACAGTCGGTTATATCATGTTGTTTTATACAGTAATATTTCATCTTTCAAATCTCTTTCCAGTTTTTAATAGAAATGCCGGTATTAATATTCCTAAAACCATTCTGTTTACGAATGGTAGCAAGACAGGCTGCACCACAGTCGGTGATGTCGTGTTGTTTTACACATACGTAATTCATATATGTCCTCACTATTATTTATCTTCCTTATTATTAGTGCCCAAAATCAATCCGATTGCCATCCCAACACATCCACATAATGGCAATGCCATTATCCCCAATTCTATCGAACACATTGAGCCAATTGTAAGACCCAAAGCTAACCCAAATAACATCTTCACACTACGTTTCATATCATCAGTCTCCTCTTTCATTTCTAAATACATATTTAGAGAATGATAGCAATATGCCATAGTTGACATATCACTATCATTCCTATTCAAAAGAACTTATTTATATTTACGATTTTTTCTGTTAGCACCTACTGACGCGCCAATTGCCATTGCAGCCAAAAAAGCAGTAAGTAACAAACCATCATCTATTCCGCATACTCCACCATCAATATCTAAAAGTTCGTTTTCACTTAACATATTAAATTTTTCCATTTTTTATCTCCTTTTATCCACCAAAATATCCGAAAACATAACCAGCTGCTAAACCACCCGCTATCACAATAGTGTAAATAAGAAATGGGGCAACTCCACCGTCAATATTGATGCATTCATCCTGTGACATTTCACAGAATCCATTGTTTAAAGTCATTTCCATTGCTTTAAATCTCCTTTTCTTTAATAAATTTTGTTTACACCTATTAAGAAAAGTGATATACTTTACTCGAGTACTTTTCTTAAAAGTACTTGTGCTTTTGGACTCTGATGGTTGCGCAAATTTATCAGAGTCCTCTTTTTATATAAAACAGTCTACTTAAAGCAAAACTATTTTATAACGTAACTTATAAGATGTTTGGGCTGATTCCCACATATACATCTATCTCTGTGTTTTCCGGATTCAACATGTCCGTTTTCTTCGTAACATTATAGCCTACTGTTATAGGCTGTAATCTACGCTCCATTATGTATTGATTCAACTGGTTGCATGCATCCTGCACTCCCATTGGATGACCTATATATGATGCAACAACAGCATTTACTATCTTAATCTGGTTCTTGAAATCAAATTTATCCATTGATTCAATGCTCTTATCTATAGGCATAAGCAATTCAATATCAATCTCATCACCTTCAAGTTCGTAAGTAGCAGTTATAGGATTTCCTACACGTTTTGCACCTGCACTCTGAATATAGCTTTCCATTTCTTTCCCTATATTCTCCAGTTCTGTCTGTTTTAATTTTCCTCTGTAACTAAGAAGATTAGTTACATTCAATTCCTGATTTTCTTTAATTTCTAACATTTTACTCCTTTGGCGCTAAATCCAAGTTGCTCGGCTACTTTTATAGCACCGTATACATTTGTTCCCTGCTTGTCCGTACCGGCAACTTCACGAATTTTGCTGATACCTATTTTATATCCGTTCTGTCTGCAGATTGTTGCAAGACATGCCGCTCCACAGTCAGTTATATCATGTTGTTTTATACAGTAATATTTCATAACTTTATACTCTCTTTTGTAACTCTTTTATTATTTTGTTAACATTATTTTTGTTAATATCATTACAGCTCCAATCAAATTCCAAGTGCCGTGTATCGAAACATTTATCCAGATATTTTTGTATTTTGTATAAATAAATCCTAAAATTATTCCTGGAATACAATATTTTAACCATTGAAACAAAAAAAGCCATATATTTGTATTTCCAAATGAAGAAAGCATATGCATTGTTCCAAATAAAAATCCTGTCACCAATACTGCACACAGATTTCCATATTTTCTAAAAAATTCAAGCAATATATATCTATAAATTATCTCTTCTGTAAAAGGAGCCATAATTACACTCATGATAACCGCTAAGACTGGATAATATATGAAATATGCATTGATATTTGATTGGTTTTGAGGAATTGCTGTATTTGAACATATTATTATCTCAGCAATTACAACCAAGAAGCTTGACAAAAATGCGATCCCCACACCTGCCATAATTATCTTTATGTTTTTAGAAATTTTATTCGCTTTCATTTTTTTTAATGAAATGTTCAAATATTGCTTCATCGATAAGCTAATCATGATAATCAATATAAATTGATAAATCAGATTTATCAGCACTCCATAAAATAAATTCTTTTCTTTTAAAATATCTGTAATTCCACTATTCTTAATAATTAAAAAACAAATATGTATTATAATAATTGTAATTATTAATTTATTATGTTTCTTTCCGATAGAAATGTGATTATCTTTTTTACTATTCATTAGCATGATTCTCCTATTGAATAATTTACATTGTTGGTATTATTCTAAAAATATTGAATTTTCACAAAATCATAATAATTTTATTAATCTTTTACTGAAAAAGATATTTATAAATCAGATGGATAAGAGGCGAAATATTTTGCACCTGTTTCGCCTCTCTTTCTTTTAGAATCTATGGTTTTAGCAAGCACCAAACCAATCCAAGAAACCATCTTTTACACCAATGAAAAAATCGCCAACATTATGAACAATTTTATTAAAAGTTTTACTCTTTCCACCATCAATAAGTAAAAGATCACTTCCACTAATTTCTTTGAACATTTATGTATCACCTCCTCTACAAATAAGATAGCTTCTAACAAATTAGACCTATTATCACATTTATAACAGTAATTTTAGATACCCATTAAAAAAGCTATTACCATTTAATTTCCATAGGCAGATCAATTTAAATCCACATTACTAATGTAAGCAAAATTCCAGCATACTTTCCTACTTGATAGCCTATATCATGTGCTTTGCTTCCACCATCAATCACACATAACTCTTCGCAATTCAAATTTTCAAATTGTAACGCTAATTCCATGATTTTTCTCCCTTCATATAATTCCTATTTTCTCTTTCTGCGCATTGTTGAGAATATATAAAGCAATTTCTTGCCTCATACCATATTTAATTATTTGATAGCATATCCTAAATCGTCTGTATTTTGTAAAGACAATTTCTAATTTTTGTGTTGTTTTCACAATTTAATCTACTGTTATAAAATTATAACTTTTTTAATATTTTGTATATATTTAAGGAAATATTACTAATAAAATCTACTACTTCATTTCCTCCACTATACTCAACCAATTCATTTGTATTAAGCTCTATGAACATTTTCGATTTCTCCTTCCAAATATAAACATACTATTTATCAAAATATAAAACAATAAAGCTGTGCTATTTGGTAAGATTTCGGTGCTATTTGGTAAAACAATATATTAAAATTCTTTTTTTAGTAGTATAATATTTAAAAATGTTGGAGGGAAATTTCGATGCAAACATTTTACGACATATATTTTGGATTGCTATATGATATTCCTATTGCTTTACTTCTATTTCGTACAGTTGAGTCTAAACAGACTAAGCCTATACCTTACTATATTAAACTAATATATTGTGTAATTTTATTTTTCTCATCATTTTTTTCATCTTTTTTGTGCTTTGTTATATTGCCATTAATATACTGCATATATGTTTTTTCAGGAAAATACCAAATTGCTTTAAAGCATCTAATTAAGTTTGAATTTTTTTATTTCGTAATATTTATACTTTTAATTGCTGTTTATACTATTATATTTAATGATTATGATTTCTCCATAGATTCACATCTATATAACACTTATAAATCAGCAATATTAAATTTAATGACATACATAATCTTTGTTTTAACATCAAATGCAAAACAAATTACGTGTACTAAAAATAGTTATATTTTATTTTTTAATATAACTATAATGACTATCAGTATAACTCTTGGTTACACGACATTATCCTTAAATCTTATGATTCCTGATTCAACAGTACTTCCTGTTATCTTTGCTACTATTTTTGTCTTAATTATTATCTGTATTTCTTTATATAATAAATTCTTAGCTATTATTGAAGAAAACACTAATTACCAGATCAAACTGGAACTTGACAAAATGGAAAAGGAATATTCGGTGCAGATTGATGATAAGTTAAAACAGCTTCATTCTTTAAGACACGATATGAAAAACCATTTAATTATACTCTATGGATATGCAGCAAAAAACGAGACAGATCACATATGTGCCTATATTAATAGTATTGCAGATGATCTTTCTCTGACAAATACTGTAGATTCAGGCTCTCATATCGTCTCTGCTCTCATAGCTGAAAAAGAGAAAATCGCAAAGTCACAAAATATCAGATGTGATATTAATATAAGTACACCCGATATTAATATTGATGATTTTTCAATTACGACCATAATAGGTAATCTGTTTGATAATGCGATAAAAGCCGCCTCAGAGTGCGGGCATGGCTGGATCAGATTTGCCCTTACACAGACCGGATCTTATATGAATATAGTTATTGAAAATTCCTACTTCGGAAATATTATAGAAAACAATGGTGAATTTACATCTACCAAAAATGACAAGGCCTTACCTCACGGAATAGGCATAAAAAATGTCCGTAAAGTCGTTTCAGACCTTAACGGACAAATTGATTTTTCTTATACTGACGGATATTTTAGCGTAAAAGCAGAGATCCCTAATTATAATTAAATGCAACACAGGTGTTCTCATGGAGTCTCGAATAAATTTTTTTCAGAGGCTCATAGCACACCTGTTCTCCATCAACTTTGTAAAATATACACTTTTTCCCTCTTTTTTGTATAGTTTTAACCCTGCATAGATCAATAACAACATTATGCGGCGCACTTTCTATCTCCATATACCTGTTTTCAGCCTCTATTGGGCTTCTTTTTCTGCATATTTCATATTCAATTTCTTCTAAAATACATTTAAACTCCCTGTATTTGTAGGGTTTATAAAAGTTCCAGACCTTTGCTTTATAAAAACGGCCAAGATAGCAGTCCTCATCGCCCATTATAAAGCATATTTGCACATCTTTGTCTATATTTTGCATCCAGTCTATAACATCCATACGCCACATTCCCGGAAATTCGGCATTTAATATCAATATATCTAATTGTTTTCCTCCACTCAGATCATTTTTCAGATTATCTGCATTGTCATATGTTATTACATTGATATCAATATCCTCTTCATTTCCAAAAACATTTACCATCTGTTTAAACATGATAGTATTTTCTTCTCTTTTGTCACATATTGCTATATTTCTATGCTCCAATTTTATTTTTCCAGCTCCTTCTGATCTTTATATGCTCTCCTGATCTTGTCCAGATGAAGTTCCTTTATCTGATCATGGTATCTCCTGCTCAAAGGAACTTCCATCCCTCTGCCAAAGCATACCACATCTTTTTTTACTTCTTTAATATGATTAAAATTGGCTATATAACCCTGATGTGTATACATAAACATATCATGATCCAGTTTCTCATATATCTTTTTTAGCGGCTCATAGCAGCTGATTTCTTCATCCCTTTTATGAAATACACACTGATTTCTGCGTTTTTCTATATATATTACATTTTGAAGGTCTATTAGAACATCTTCATATCCTGATTTAATTTTTAAATATCTCTTTTCAGCTTTTTGTGCATTTTTACGATAATCAATCTGAATCCTTGCTTTTTCGATAATGTGCTTTACCTGTGTATATTTTATCGGTTTCATGACATAATCAAGTGCATCCAGTCTGAATGCCTGTATCGCAAATGCATCGTAGCTCGTCACGAAAGAGATGCACACCCATGGATCGATCTTTCTTAATGCATCAGCCATCTCAATTCCTGTCATACCGGGCATTTCCACATCAAGGAACAATAAATCATATTCCTTACTTTTAGAAAGTATATTATTCATGAGTTCTTTTGCATTATCATAGAGATCTATACTTACATTAACATCCATCTCATTTCCATATACACTTACCATATCATCAAGCTGACTTCTGTAAAATTCTTCATCATCGCATATTGCTACTTTTATATCTTCGCTTTGCATGTATTGCATTCCTTTTAATGATATTCTAAAATTGATTTGTTGATCTTTTAAACCACTTATTCCATGGATCATTATGATTATTTGTGGCTAAATTACCCCAGACACCCTCAACAGCTCCTAAAACATATATTATTAAAAAAAATATTTTCTTTATATACTTTATCATAAAACGCTTTACCTCCTGCTATGCAATATAACTACATTTACCATTCTGCTTAATCATTATCATATCCTAAAAAAATATATATTCAATAAAGATGTGCTATTTGGTAACATTTCGGTGCTATTTGGTAATGTTATTCCTCTATAACCACCTTACAGTCCTTCTTGAAACAGGCTATTCCATACCTGATAAAGTTGCGCATGCCATCCTGCCTGAGTTTATCCACATAGTCTTTTTCTTCTATCTGCTCCAAAGCCCTGCTGCAGGCAGAATCCATATCGCCATCCTCGGCATATTTAAGTTCTATTACGATTCCTGTCCGGTTATCCGGCACTTCGACCAGAATATCGCTGTAGCCTGTTCCGGATTCTGCATTTGACTTTATAAGCCAGCTTGCCTTATAGCCCAAAAGTCCGAGCAGAATACCATGATAGAAGTTTTCTTTTTTAGCTTTTGCCGTGGCGGTATCCATTATACTGATCGTGTTCCAAAGATAATCGCCAAAGATCTGCTCTATTTTTCGCGGATCTTTATCTACAAATGCATTGCAAAATTCTTCTAGGGTTTTTCCGTCATTCCTTGTTACGTCGCTAAACCATTCCCTGATCTTCCGGATAAAAAGATTTCTGACTTCTTTGTTTGGGATTGTCAGACGATATCTGCCACTTTCTGTGCAGCCCTTATGGGTCAGATATCCTGTGGTAAAAAGTACACTCCACAGATTTTCTATGCTTTTATCGATCTCATCATATGTAAGTTCCTGTGATATATCTTTTTCTATATCCTCCCCGGCGATAAGACGCTCTATCTCATTTTTTGTCCTGATATCCGCCTTATCTATAAATCTGCGAACCATGGCGTTTCCACTTGAGTTTGACCAGAAATCCTCCGGCAAAGCGGCAGGGTCAGCACACAGATTTTTGCAATACCGTATGACATCCCACGGGCAGTATATATCGGTGTTCCCGAAATGATAACCATCATACCACTCTTTTACATCCGGATAGTGATCCGATAAATCATAATCTTCAAGTATCTGTTTAACCTCCCCATCTGTAAATCCGAAGGCTTCATCATACTGCGTATTTAAAATGGATAACACCTCAAAGTTATTTAAGCCTGTAAAAATGCTTTCTTTTGAAATCCTCAGACATCCTGTCAAAACTGCAAACTGCAAACTGTCATTAGTCTTTAATGCCATCCCAAAAATACCTCTGATAAGTGAAACCATCTCTTTATAATATCCATTCTCAAATGCCTTATCTAAAGGGACATCATATTCATCTATTAAAATAACCGTTTTTTGTCCGTAATGTTTGTATAATAAATGTGATAACATCTGGATACCGGATATCAAAATATCATCATCCATAGTATATTTACCGTTATCTAAGGCAATAAGTGCCTTGTACTGCGCTTTTTCATTATCCGATAGTTTATCACTTTCTGCTAAAAATTCGTATCGCTGGGCTTCTCTTCCTATCATCTCAATAATACGATATCTTGCATTTTCAAACTTTAGTCCTTCTACACTCTTTAACGAAAAAAATATGACCGGATATTTTCCCATATGTTCTTCACACAGTTCTTTATTCTTAGATATATACAGACCGTCAAACAGGGATTTATCTGTGCCAAGTTCAAAAAATGAGCGCAGCATACTCATGTTAAGAGTCTTTCCAAACCTGCGCGGACGCGTAAATAATGTTACCTTGCTCCAGTTATCCAATAATTGTTCTATAAGATTCGTCTTATCTATATAATAAAAGTTAAATTTTCTCATATCCTGAAAATTTTCAATTCCTACAGGTATTTTTTTAGTAGCTGCCATATGATCCTCCAAAAAATAAAATCCGCTGTACTATAGCTATAGTATAGCGGATTGTGCTTTGAATTACAATTTATTATCTGCTTTGTATCCAGTGTCCCACGTTCGTAAGGCACATAAGAAATGTAACGAGAAATGCTCCCGGTATTATTATTATCCACCACGCATCTGTCATCAGTGCATTTTGTGCGAGTGAGAGCATGCTTCCCCACGAGATCACCTCAACCGGAAGTCCGATCCCCATGAAACTTAAAGTTGATTCGGCAACAATCGCCGCTCTTACATTCATGACCACCATAAACATAATCGATGGTATAAAGTTCGGCACAAGATGCCCGCGGAGTATGTACCCAAAACCGCCTCCCATACATTTTGCGGCGATGACATATTCGCTGTTTTTTAGCTTTTTTACTTCTGTGCGGACGATCTTTGCGATGCTGCACCAGCTTGTAAGCCCGATAACTACCGAGATAGATGCGACGGTCGCATCTCCCATCACCGCCTGTAAAAAAACTACGAGGAGCAGGGTTGGTATCGACAAAAGTATCTCCACAAATCTCATCATGCACGTATCTGCTATATCCCCTGCCATCGCACTTAGCGATCCATATATGACCGCTATCACTGTGGATATTATAGTAGAGATTATCCCTATCGATATAGACACTCTTCCGCCATACCATATACAGGAAAATATATCCCGCCCCATAGTGTCGGTTCCGAATAAAAATTCAGTTCCGGGAGCCTTTGTATAGTTTGCCAGATCCATATACCCAGGCTCTCTTGTCGTGATAAGGTCTGCAAATAAGCAGCCTGAAATTATTAATGCCAGAACCGCCACTGATACCACCGGAAACCCATTTTTATTATATATTGTCCTTTTATCATATTTTATTTCTTTATTATTTTTTATTTTTTTTCCTATTTCATGTGTTTTCATATGTGTACCCTTGGATCTATCTGCTCGCTTATGATCTGTCCCAGCATATTGCTGAATATAACTACGATCCCTGTCAGAAGGCACATTACCATAAGCATATTGTAATCAGCATATCTGGCACTTTCATACGAAAGTGTTCCAAGTCCGGGATAAGAAAATACCATTTCCACTATGTATGTCCCGCCAAGTATATGCGGCACTGACACCGCCATCATGCTTATATATTCCGGAAGTATGTTTCTAAGGCAGTGCCTTGTAATTATCTGGTTTCTTTTTAGCCCTTTTGAGCGGCATAAAAGCACATAGTCTTTTTTTCCTTCGTCTATAAGCATATTTCTTATCATATATGCGTAATACCACAGATGTCCCAGCACTATCACGAGCATTGGCAGGATAAGATGTCTTATGCGGTCTGCCAGACTGCTTTCTTTTCCTATTGTATATGCTCCGCTGCTTGGCAGTATCTTCCATGTCACGCAAAACAGTAATATCAGAACGAGTGCCAGCCAGAATTCCGGTATACAGCTTGAAAAAGTTCCCGCTTTACACATTATCCTGTCAAATATGCTGCCCTCATGCCTTGCGCACAACATCCCGACTGCCAATGCCCCTGCAAAAGTAAGTAAAAATCCGATTCCGCCAAGTATAATCGTATTTCCTGCCCTGCCCTGTATAACCGCAAGCACCGGCTGTTTGTATTTGTACGATATCCCGAAATCTCCACGCACAGCCTCCTCTATCCAGCGTACATACTGCACCGGGATTGGATCGTTCAGCCCGAGTTTTTCGCGCGCTGCGGCTTTTTGTTCTACGGTCATTTTTTCTGTGCGCTCCCCATAATAGGATTGCAGAGGATCTGTAGGCGTAAGCCTCGATATCCAGAATACGATCACGGAGAGAATAATTACACTTAAAACAAAAATAGCAAACTTCTTTGAAAAATATAAAATTCCCGGTTTTATTTTTTTATCATTAATTATCATCTATTTTTATAATCCTATCACACAGACTATTTACAAGTTCTAAATCGTGGGAGATAAACAGGATCGTACAATCATGTTCCTGTCTTATATGCCTGAATAGTTCCACTATCTGCTTTTGCGTCGATACATCAAGTGCTGATAATGCCTCATCCGCTATGAGCAGCTCCGGCTCCGTGCAAAGTGCTCTCGCTATCGCTACACGCTGACGCTGTCCACCTGACAATTCTGCCGGATACCTGTCCAGATAACTTTGATCTAATCCGACATATTTAAGCTGAAATGCAGCCTCTTCTCTTGCGCCATTCCGTTTTGTTTTTATGTGGTTTATTCTAAGCGGTTCTGCGATTATATCGGCGATCTTCATGCGCGGATCAAGGCTTGACGTTGAATCCTGAAATACAATCTGTATACTGCCATCATTCTTCCGTCCCTGCTGCCCGATAAAATTTATAACACCTTTTTCCGGTTTGATTATCCCCATTATGCATTTTGCCAATGTTGACTTTCCTGAGCCGGATGCCCCGATAATCCCTATTATTTCGTTTTTGTTTACGGAAAAAGATAGATCAGTAAATACTGTTTTTCTGCTTTTTCTTCCGAGTTTAAAAGAATGTGACAGATGATTTATCTCTAAAATTGCTGCTGCTTTATCATTTATATTTCCAGCATTTTTATTCGTTTTACTCTCGTTTTTTATATCATTATCTATTGCGTGGACTGCGTTTGATGCTTCCAGAAGCTCCTTTGTGTATGCATGCTTTGGTTTTTCAAATATCCTGTCCACTGATTCAATTTCTACAATTTCTCCATCCTTCATGACTGCTGCCCTGTCGGCAATCTGTCTTACCACCCTAAGATCATGGGAAACAAGTATGATCGACATTTGAAGTTTTTCCCTTAGATTCCCCAATAACGCAAGAATCTGCGCCTGTGTTTTCACATCAAGCGCAGTTGTAGGTTCATCTGCCAAAAGTATCTGTGGTTTTGCCGCCAGTGCTATCGCAATTACAACTCTCTGCCTCATTCCACCTGAAAACTCATGTGGATACATCCGGCTTCTTTCTTCTGCATTATCAATTCCCACTGTTTCAAGAAGTTCTATAACCCTTCTGTTAACCTGCGATCTGACCGGCTTTCTACCACAGCTTTTTTCATAAATATAAATTGCCTCCGCAATCTGTCTGCCTACTTTCATAGATGGATCAAGTGCCGTGAGCGGATCCTGAAAAATCATAGCGTAGCGCAAACCTTTACTCTTAGTTCCGGTACATAATGCATTTCCCGGCAACAGCCCCATGAGACTTTTACACAGTACTGTTTTTCCGCTTCCCGACTCGCCGACAAGAGCAAGGATTTCCCCTTTACGCAGTGCAAAGTTTACATCTTTTACTGCTGTAATGTATCCTTTTGCAGAATCGAAAACCACTTTTAAATTTTCTACTTTTAATATTTGCGGTGTATTCATGTTCATATGCGTAATGATATCAGCATGTTTACAGGTCGGCAAGCCCTATGGGGGGATATTATTATATTCTTTTTCAAGCATCAGTATTTTTAGACAGTTTATTCCATCGTCCATTCACAGACATTCCAGAATATGCCCACTCCATGGTGCCCCAGTACCGTATCTTTATTAATTCCTTTTATGCCGCTATCTGCTACATACATTGCATCTATATAGCAGAAAAATGTATATGCCGGTGTTTTTGCCAGTTCTTCCTGGAATTTATCATAATATCCAGCTCTTAATGTCTCGTCATCTGTCTCCCTCGCCTTTGTCAGATATTCATCTACAAGCTTGTTTGAATATCCGGAATAATTTGCACCTTTATCCGTACCGAAAACTTTATATGTATGATCGTCCGCATCAAATGGTGATCCCCAGCCGATTATGCAGCATTCCTGTCCGCCCCAGTCGATTCCCTCAGCCGGCACATCAGCTTTTACATCAAGTCCCGCCTCACGGAGCTGCTGCGCTGCTATCTGCGCCATATCGATCCTGACCTGATCATCCGGTGATGCATTTATAGTAAATCCTATTCGCTGCCCGTTTCTTGTCCAGTATCCATCATCATCTTTTTTACATCCAGCCGCCTCAAACGCTTCTGCTGACTTTTCCAGATCAAAATCATAATGTTCTACATTTTCATTATTATATTTATTTCTCTGTAGCGGGCCGTAAGCTATCTCTCCGTGTCCCAAAAGCACCGCATCTACTATCGTCTGCCTGTCTATTGCATAATTAATAGCCGGTATCAGATCTGAATTTTCTTTCCAGTATTCATTCGCAAAATTATATAATATTCCCCTGTAATCAGATGTTTTCATATCATAGACTGTGTATCCGTCATTACTTCCAAAGTTTGCCGCATCTTTTGGTGTGACCTGTGACAGATTAAGCTCTCCCGATTTAAGCTGGAGCGCTCTCGCATTCGCATCAGTAACAATTTTAAAGACAATTCTGTCTATATTTGCCGCTCCTGCAAAATAATCTTCGTTTTTCTTTAAAATGATCGCCTGCCCGTCATCCCATCTTTCCAGTTTGTATGGACCTGTTCCGACCGGATTTCTAAAGAAGTCCGACTCCTGCATATCCTCTCCCTCGAGAAGATGTTTTGGCAGGATCGCCATTGTCATGTAATCAAGAAATGCCACATTCGGAGCCTTTAGTTTAAAGGAAACTGTGTAGTCGTCAATTACATTTATTTCCTCTACATCCTCGTAGTTTGGAGCATTTTCCGATCCGTTGTCAGGATTCATTATCGCCTCTATCGTAAATTTTACATCATCTGCTGTAAACGGCTGACCATCGTGCCATTTCACCCCCTCTTCCAGATGAAATGTATATGTATATGTGCTTTCATCATAATCCCAGCTTTTTGCCAGGCGCGGAACGACCTGATTATCTCCGTCATGATCTGTAAGCCCGTCAAAAAGCAGGGCATTTATCTCCCCATGCTCATCCATTGCCGGATTTATACGGGTATAATCGTTCGAACCATATACTATAGTGTTAGTCATATCCCATTCACTGCCCGATGCCGTTTTGGCTCCGCCCTCAGAGCTGCCATAACCGCCGTCCGTTGTTCCACACGCTGCCACACCCAGACTAAGCGATGCAGCAAACAGTATGGCTGCACATTTTTTTATAATACTTCTTTTTCTCATTTATTCCCTCCAGATAAAATATGTGTTCGCTAAAAAAAGCTGAGCTTATTCTAACAAGCCCAGCTTTCTCTCACAAGCCCCTTGGGGGGATGTATTTATTAAAAATTATGCATTTGCTCCATCCACTGTATTACCATCAGCCGCCTCATCTGCTTTTTTTGCAGCCATCTTGTCTTTAAGGGCAAAGGCTCCGGCAAGGAGTGTTCCTGAAATTGAATGCCAGGTACATGATACCGCACAGATTATAGCTGATTCCGGTGTAGACGCAAACTGTGCTGTTGTTGTGGCAAGATTTGTGGCAAGTCCGGCATTCTGCATTCCTACCTCTATAGAAATAGTTCTTTTCTTTGCCGTATTCATTCCGACAAGCTTTCCTGCACCATAACCAAGGAGATATCCCAGACCATTGTGTAAAAGAACTGCTGCAAATATAACAACTCCTGATTCAAAGAATTTAGAACCCTGTGATGATACAACACCACCAACTACACATGCAAGACCAAGAACTGCAATGCCCGGCATAACCTTCTGAGCCTCTGCAAATGCTTTCTTCTTTCCAAGTAAATAGTTGAGTAAAAATCCAACCGCTACGGGAAGTATTACAGTCTCAACGATAGATACAAACATCGGAAGTGCTTTGATTGAAATATGTGTTCCGCTTGCAAGGAAAGATACAAGAAGCGGTGTCATAAATGGTGATAATATTGTAGATACTGTAGTCATCCCTACAGAGAATGCTACATCTCCTCCGCAAAGATATGACATGATATTTGATGACACACCTCCCGGACAGCAGCCTACAAGGATGAGTCCAAGTGCGATCCCATCCGGAAGTCCAAGTACTTTAGAGATTCCAAATGCTAAAAATGGCATTATAAGATACTGTGCTATAGCACCTACACATATATCAAATGGTCTTTGTGCCAGTATTTTAAAATCCTGCGTTGTGAGTGTAAGACCCATGCTGAACATTATGATACCGATTATTATAGACTGACTTGTGAATTTATTTGACACGGGATCAACAAATAACATCTGATTTACCCATGCCATCATATTTGGAATAAAAAATGTCACCACTGCAATAGCTATAACTACTATTGAAGTATAATCTGATAAAAATTTGCTTACTTTTTGTAATGCTTTCATTACAATGCCTCCTTAACATTTTCTGTCCACTAAAACTCTTTGGGATAAAAAAATCCCTTTCCAGAAATAAATCTGAAAAGGGACGAATATAATCCGCGTTACCACCCTGATTCCGCATAAGAATGCGACACTTTACATACCAACATATGCTATCCATATAACGGTGGACACCGGCGAGGTTTACTGGCATATACTATGCATTCAACCTGCTTCTTAGAGAGGATATCCAAAATCTGATCATTACCTGTTCACACCATACACAGGCTCTCTGAAAATAGATCAAAACTCGGCATTGTTCTCGTCAACGAATTTTGGTGAACAATATTTATAAATTTCTTTTGATAATATGTATTATAGTACTGTGAGACCATATGTCAAGGAATAATACAACTTTTTACTATAATTATTGGTTATATATATCATTCCATGGTCTTGCCTGATCCTGCGGAGCAGACTGACCAGCCTGCTGTGAAAGCTGATTCTGATCAGATATATTCTGATCAGCCGCCTGACTATATGTGTTCTGGTTATACACATTCTGATTATTCTGCTGACTATATGCATTCTGGTTATACATATTTTGGTTATCAGGCTGGCCATATGGATTCTGGCCATACATATTTCCACCATACATATTCTGGTTATTTGGCTGGCCGTATGGATTCTGACCATACATATTTCCACCATACATATTCTGGTTATTTGGCTGACCATATGGATTCTGACCATACATATTTGAGCTGCCATATGGAGTTCCATTTGGTCCGATGTATACGAACTCCTTGTTAAATCCCAATATACAGATAAATATAATGTTCAGAAAAATAAGTCCGCATGCAAATCCGCCGCCCTGTCCAAATGATTTTGCAAGACCGATACACATGAGTATGCGCAATACAAGTGAAACTATAGCAAATACTAATAATAAAACCGCACAAACTCCAATCAATGCGACATTTATGTCCGGATCTCCATAACTATATGAATAAAACTGTCCACCTCTATACCTAGCCCTATAGTAATACGGATCCGGTTCATATGCCTCAATTAACATCACAGCATATGAAATAACAGCACCTATGCCGCATACAAGACTTCCCCAGAATAAATTCTTTTTTCCTGAAATCTTATACATGATGTATGAGTTATAAAAAGGTACGATTGCCGCCCATCCCGGCTCACCAGCCTTTTTATACAGCTTCCATGTAGCTACGATCATAACAGTTATAATTGCCAGTTCCACTACAAAAAATATAAGTGAAAACATGGCCGAGAATAAAAATACTTTTCCCATTTTATTTTCCTTCCTTTTTATTAATAAATTTTATAGTCCATCTGACTATACTTATTCAAAGTATATATTAATTTCTCCAAATGTACAATCAGCCTTTATTACTATAAAATGTGCATCCATATCATTATTTCCCTGTCCGTGTACATTTACTTCACCGAATGTTGCATTTCTTATAATTTCTGCACGCCATGTTCGCGGAATATATATATTTGTTTCTCCAAAAGAGTTTTCTACATTTATGCTTCCATTTGCCCCTGCCGGCATTATCGCATTGTTAAAATATACGTTTGTCTGTCCAAACTTGTTATCAATATCTGCACTTGAAAAATTAGTAGAATTCACATACTTGCTGATCTCTGAAAACATATTTTTTACACTTACATATGCTCCATCAGCCGAGTTATCCACTTTTCCGGAATATTTTGCATAACTTTGCTGTGTATATCCCCCATTTACACTGTCATGAAATTTTTTATACTTTCTATTTTTTTTTACATTTTTGAGAACCATGTCAAATCCAATAACAAGAAGGATCATGGCAAGCCACCAAGGCCATGGTACAAGCGATTCTATTCCCAGCGCTTTCTGATACATGCAGCCTAAAATTCCGATCGGCACGAAAAATTCAAATGATGATAATGTACACAATCCTTTTATTGCCCATGCCGCAAATAATATGGTAAACACAATTTTTACAACCGGCAGTTTCGGAAGAAGACCTACGCTGCTTACAACAATGTATAATGCTATCAATATAAGGATAAATCCCCAGTATATATCTTTCTTACTCATTTTTCTTTAACCTCTTTTCTTCTAATTTTTCCATTAATGCTTTAATGTAATTTCTGGAAACATAAGCCTTTTTTATCGAGCCGGCAAACTCAACAGCGCTTGCGCCGGTAATGTTTTTGCTTATGGATCTGATCTTTGCCGTGTTTATGATCGTAGATTTTGACACTCTCATAAAACTTCCCGGCAAAAGCTCCTCCAGCTCATACAATTTCTGTTTCGTCTCGAAAATATCCTTTGCGGTGTGCACTGCCACAAAGGAATCCGCTGTTTCCAGAAATAATATTTCACCAAGTGTCAGCAGATACTCTGACTTTTGTTTCATCACATGAAGCTGCATTTTTGTATTCATTGCCTCCATTATCTGCTTTTGCAGTATGATGATGTCGTCACTTAAACTGCCGCACCGTATCACCAGCTCATCTTCAGTTATGTTTTCGTCGATTTCCATTCGTATTTTCATGATTAGATTATATAAAAAGAGGTTCACCTTGTAAATCAAGATGAACCAACAGGTCAAAAATATGCGGTAAGAGGTGCATATTTTAATTTCGGCAATAAGCATCAGGTAGTTCAGCTCATAAATTGTCTGATATCTTTTTTGCACAATATGATAAATGCTATCACAAACGCGATCGCGCCACTGTATATTATCCCCATCCTCGGACTTACAGCTTCCGCGATAAAACCGCCTATAAAGTTTCCCGCCGGTGATGCCGCCATACAGAGTGTCAGTTTGACCGCAGAAACTTTTCCACGCATATTTTCCGGTGTATTCACCATGACCGTAGCGTTAAGCAGCATATTAAAAACTATCTGGAACATAAATGCCAGTATAAAGCAGACGACCACCGACCAGAACTTATTTACTGCTGCACCAAGTGTTACAAAACCGATAAACGCAAATACCGACAGCCTGTATACATGATATTTGATCTCGTCTTTTATAGTCACAATAGACAATATGAGCATACCCACTATCATTCCGGCGCTGCACGCTCCGTTTAAAAAGCCATAATGCGCCTCCCCGAAGCCTTCTGTGTAAGTAAACCACGGAATAAGCAGCACCCTTATATTTCCAAACAGGAAATTGATAAAAAATGACATGACTATCACCCAGAACAGCCCTTTATTTCTATTGATATAGGCAAGTCCCTGCTTCATATCCTGCCATATGCTTTTTTCCTGTTTCGCAGTCTTATCATAAGGCACTTTAATAAAGGTCTCCGTTCCCGCCGAAAAAATATAGGATATTCCATTTATAAGAAAGATCATCGGCGCTCCAAGCAGCTTATACAGCGCACCTCCGATAGTCTGCCCTATTATATCCGCCGCAGACTGCCCCATTCCAAAGATCGAATTTGCTTTCACAAGTTTATCCTCCGGCACGACCATCGGCATGACCGTCTCCATCGCCGGATTGAAAAACGTAGCGCAGACTCCATCTATCACGGCAACCGCCATAAGCATCCAGACTTTGAGCATATCATTGTATGCTAAAAACGATACTGCCACTATGCTGATACCCCTTATAAAATCCGCCCACACTATGAGCATTTTTCGGTTATATCTGTCAACAATAGTTCCAGCAAACGGTCCGAGTATTATCCTAGGTATCGTAACTATTCCCATGATCATCCCGACAAGTGCGGTAGATCCTGTCAGTTTTAGCACGAAAAAAGCAAGTGCGATCGAATACAGCGAATCCCCGATTGTTGAGACAAGCTGCCCCTGCAAAAGTAATATATAATTTTTATTCCAGATCTTTCCCTTTTTATCCATGATATATAATGCTCCGTTACAATATATTGAGTGCTTACAAAAGAGGCAAATCTCATCTTCTCAGATATAATTTGCCTCTGTAAAAGTCTATTAACTTTATGCAATGTTATTATATTTTTTACTCAACTTTATTTTTTCGTATTATTGAAGTGGCTAATAATACAATTGTCAATACCATTGCTGTAAATAACAGACTTTGCTGCGGCATAAAATAGTCACATATAAAATATACCACTACAACTGCGAGTAAATGTAAGCTATCAAAACACATATTAGTAAATGCTAACAGGCGTCCCCTAAGTTCTCCCGGTGTATGTTTATAAAAATATCCATACCATGATGTCACTATCAAAGGCTGTCCAAAACCATATAATACACCAAACCATATATTTTTAAACACAAAAATTCCAACTAACGAAACCACTATCAAACCCATTCCAACTTTTTCCCAAAAAAACTCTTTTTGCACCATTTCATATCTGCTCAATACAATCTGCCCCACTACCACTCCTACAAGCAGGCAATTCTGATAAAAAGCATAATACATATCATCCAATAACAAATACTGCTTTATAAAAACTACCATTTGAGATTGCATAAGACCCTCTAAAAAGAATAAACCACCATATACTATGCACATGATCAAAAATAGGTTGTCTTTTGAAAAATATTTAACTGCATCCATAAAAACATATTGATGTTTTTCAATATTTTGATGTTCTGTTATCTGTTCTGAGCCTAATCTAAGTCCAAATACACACAACATATTTATAATAAAACTTACGGCATCAAACATGAATAGTATCTTTGTTCCCCAAAGTCCTAATACTATTGCAGCGAGTGAAGCTCCAAGAATTCTTGCTATTTTTAATGTGAGTGATATAAGACTATTTACTCTTGTAATAACACCTTCATCATTTACAATATCTGGAAGCATAGTTTTTGCCGAAGTTGAATAAAACTTTGCACTGATACTTATTAGGGAATTACCTATAAGATAGTACCATTCATTATTATTTATTATCAAAAACGAACCTAATATCAGAACAGATATTAAATTAGAAATGATTATTATCTTTTTTTTCTCACACTTATCTACGATAGTCCCTATTAGTGGCGATAAAATAATAAGCGGCAAAATATCTAATAACAAAACCAGCGCTGAGAATCTTGCAGATTTTGTCAAATTAAATGTAACTAGAGGAATAGCTGTAGATGTAAACACATCTCCAAATGCAGACAATGTACTTCCCGATAGCCATAATAAAATATTTCTGTCCATAAAATATAATTTTTTCATATTTATAATACCACCTATAATTTTTATAAATAAAATAAGATGCACTTACAAAGATGCTATCCACAATATACAAGACATTTGAAAAATCCCCCTGTTGCAGAAGTTTCACTTTCTCTTAACTATAAAATATATAGTCATCCCTAATAATAAGCCGATGACTCCCCACCCTATAAATGAGTATGATACTCCTATATACTTTACCAAGACTGGAGCAAAAACTGCCCCAGCAACAGCACTTATAACAACTACAATTTTTCTAAATGACATCACCATTCCCATTACCTCTTTTTTTACTTTACTCATAAAGATAACGTTCATTAAAATCTCTTGACTTGTTGAAAAAATACCTATTAATACATTTGTGGTCAACGATAATAGCATATTATCTGTACTCCCCCATAATACAAAACTAACTATACATAATATACTCGTACACATATATTTTTTTAAATCACTTGTATTATATTTACTCAATATTTTTGTATATAGAGTTGCTATTAAACTTCCTATTGACATTGCATAACTAAAATATACTATTCCTTCTGCTCCTATTCCTAATATTTTATCTGCTACAAATACTTTATCAATCTCATATAATCTGCCAAATATCCCAAAAATTATAGACATTACAATCATATATTGAATTACCGGTATTTTTTTTACCTCCATAACACCATTTTGGGCATGCTTAAATAACATAAATTTTATTTCTTTTTTTGAATTTGTATTTTCTTTATATGGTAAACTCCATAAACAGAGAATAGCTATAAAAAATGTAATTGCATCTATAACATATAAAATTTGTTCCCCATAAAATTTATATAATACACCTCCTATTCCCGGTCCCAATAACATAATAATAGTTCCTATTGCGGAAAATATATTTTCAGCGTCTATTAGTTCTTCTTTAGCAACAATTTCAGAAATTATTCCCATTTGTGCCATATTATCTACATCACTTACCCCCTGCAAAATAAATATTATTATATAAGCAAACACAACATATCTACTTCCAACCAATGAGAAAAGTATCATTAATACGGCACTTATAAAATATACCATTATAGACACCTTTTTTTTATCAAAATAATCAATAACTATTCCTGCCATAAACTGGCATGGTATTCTTATCAAAGCCCTTATAAGCCACATTAATGCAACTCCTATTATTGAGCCTGTTATTTTGTATACAGATAACGTTATTGCAAGTGAATATAAACTATCGCCTAATGAAGAAATAGTAGTGGCTCCAACCAAATATCTAAATGCTTTATTTCTAAAGATTTTCATATAATTTTATTATTTTCCCTTCATTTTTTCTTTTAGTAAATTATTTTATATTTGCTTTGTTTATTGATATCTACTATTCCAAAACTTACGACCATTGCAGCCGCCAGACATACAATTCCAGCCATAAGCATCAGGTTAAAGTTTACGTCATATAAAAATCCAAATACCATCGGTGACACTATCGCCAGAATCATCTGTATGATCGTATTTACCGAGTAAAGTTTTTCCATGTCATATTCCTTATATGCTTTGAAAAAATAGGTCTGTTCCACATTGTCTAAAACTCCCTTTATCCCAATAAATACAAGGCTTAACGCATACGCATATGGTGTCCTGAAAACTAGCGCAAAGCAGCTTAAAAAACACACTAAAATGTATGCCAGATACATGATCTTTGAGTTTACGCGGTCGATTATTATTCCACCGCCAATCGAAAAAACTGCCGTTATGATGACTGATGAAGCATAAAGATTATATATGTTCTGCGCTTTTACGCCGAAATCCTTACCGATCATTGCCGAATATGTATGTATCTCAAGTCCGCAGGCTATCAGACAGCCGATCGCAACGATGATCACAAAATTAATCTTCATACGTTTTGGTATATCCCGCCAGCTTTTGAGTGTTTTCTCTGCGTCCTTATCATCCTCGCTGTCATCTGTATCAACTTTTGCAATCTCTATGAATTTAGTATTTATCATTATAAACAAAAGAGCTGCCAGAAGCAGTATCATATATATCGAAAACCAGAGCAGGTTTTCCTCCAAAAAACCCGATATAAAAAGCCCCGCCGCACAGCCGACACTTAAGAAAACATCTCTTACACCAAACCCGATCCCCATAAAATCATTCGGCAGAAGCCTCGCCAGATATGGGTTTAACACCGTATTTACAATAGTCCTCGTCAAAATAAATACCGCAAAAATGTAAAAAGCGAAAAATTTTCCATTCATATACAAGAAACCGAAATGCAGCATATTTATTACTACAAACAGTTCCAGAATCCTGCGCTTATTTTTCATCTTCGGTTTCGCCATGATCCATATAACGGCCATACGCAGTATCGTTGTGACCGACTGGAGGCTTCCGTAAGTCACTGCTGAAAGTCCGTTTTTCTTAAAATACAGCGGAATGAAAATTTCCATACTGTCGGACAACATAAAGAACAGAAAAAATATGATATTTATCTTCATGATATCCCTGTAATATTTAAGTTTTCTATATTTAACTAATTCATCTTTTGTCTTACTAAACATTTTCTATAACTCCTATACTCTTTAATGTCCTTATTATATTTTCAACTGTATATTTTATTTCATCATATTTTTCGCATAAGCTATACACATTTACAACATCATTTACATTAAAAATACTTGCTACCATGTTAATTCTAATCGTAATGCAACTTTTTCCTAATAATTCAATATTTTTTATAACCCTTTGAAATAAATCTGTATTTCTTTGAGCTTTAAAAATAGATGCTGTACTTCCATCAAGACTTACTTGAATAACATCTATATCATCTAAAATTTTTTCCAATTTGAGAATATCTCATCCTTAAAGTACTTATTTTGATTGTTTTATTTTAACCATTATAAGACAATTTTTAAAGGGACAGATCGTGTCCGATTTTCAGACACGATCTGTCCCTTTTATTTTTTCACCATATGGTGTATTATCGTAATATACTACCGCCTACGGCTGACTAATTTTAATACTTTTCATATATTCTTTAATAGATTTTTGATAAGCATCCTGATAATACATTTCACTTATACAAAGAGCATGTTGAAAATATTTTTCGCTGTGCTCTTTGTCAACCATTTCCATAGTTTCCTGATAGTAACCCTCATTACAAATCCACCCTGGTTCTATTAACAGTGGTACTATTTTATCCCCGCGATCTAGTTTGAAACATATTTTCATGTATTCGTAGACATTTTTTATGGCTTCATCATACATTTCCATATCCGTAAGCAGATTTTTACGTTCTATGTACAATACTGCTATTTCTTCCATTCTTGATTCACAATTTACCTTACTGCTGTTGAGATATTCTAATAGTTTATCCATCAATTTAATTGCAATATCTGATCTTCCTTTTTCTCTATATGCTACAATTACATAATACAATATAACTAACTCTCTTCTGGTATAAAAATGATGCTCCATGTCTTTATGCCAGTTATTTATTGTCATATCAAGAACGTTTTTTAATTTATCTAAATAATCATCTATTTCTATATTTCCGTCACAAAATTTTTGAAAATCTCTCCTGCTATCTATCATCTGTCGGTTTTCCGGATATTTCATCCATACTCCAAGTTTTTGTTCAAGTATATCTATAAGTTTTTGCTCTCTTCCTTTTACACTTTTTCTGGATATGAGCTTAATCTCCTCAAGCATCTGGATATGCTCATACTCATTTGTTATTATATCCGCATTATATTTTACAAGCGGAATACCCAGTGCCTCTGCGATCGCCTGATACGTGCCTCTTTTGGGTTTACGTTTTCCATTCTCAAGCGCTCTGTAGGTTTTTATATCACAAACGCCCTCCGCCGCCTGTGCCGGTGTAAGCCCTCTTTCAAGCCGGTATTCTTTAAACACCTCGTCCAGCAGATAGATCTCGTTAGTCATTTTTATTTCAGGGGCATAGTTCTCCGTTATCTTAAACTCATTTTTTACCGCTATTATCGTTTCATACATCTTCTGATAATCGTCCGGGATTTCCTGCTCAAGCTGCTTGTAAGAACAGATCAGTCCATATAGCAGCCTGTCGATGCCGCTTACTCTTGCATATTTGCGCTGAAGATCCAGTGCGCTTTTGTAATGATGTATTTTATCGTCAATATCATCTATCGGTATAAGTTCACCATAAACACATGCTGCCCTTGCGTATATCCTTACAAGTTCCCGTGTTTCATAATTGAGGTTGATATATTTTAAGATAAATCTTACAGTCTCATACTCCTGCATCCACTCTTTCGGATTTTTTTGCAGTTTTCTTTCGATATAATAGAGCATATATGCAAATTCTTCCCTGCCTATGCACTGATGCATGGACATTTTATCTGGAAATTCCGGCACGGTCATTCGTATCGCCTTTTTCATAAGTTCCGCATCACTATCATCATAGCCTTTCCAGAATTGCACGAACTGTTCCTGTAAAAGTTCATTGATGGTCCGGTCTTTTGCAGATCTGCTTTCCCAGTCGGATTTACATATTTTGCCGGATATGATTTTTTCTATGAGGTTTTCGCGCCATATACAATAATCATATTCCTCGCTCGTCATCATTATCGTAAAAATATCAGATGACTCTCCAATCCTTTGATACAGCCTTTCTATCATGAGAAAATCCGGCAGGATTTCTTCGTCCTCAAATCTGTTTATTATCTTTATTCCGATCAGATCTTTAATTACTGTTTCTTTAAAACAACCCTTTTTTTCCCGGGTATGTTTATATATCTCTCCAATTACTTCTGTGTATTTCATATTTATCTCTCAATTTTTACTATAGCAACCAACGAGCTTACCAGCAGAAACATTGGGTAAAACAGATACGGCAGTACATTAAATGCCGATATTTCATATCCAAGTTCGTGTACGGCTGAGATTGCCACGAGCATCTGCGCTCCATATGGTATCACTGCCTGAAAAATACATGAAAATGTATCCAGTATCGATGCCGTTTTACGTGATGTTATGCCATATTTTTGCGCCATTTCCTTTGCTATAGGGTTAGCCATGACTATCGCAACCGTGTTGTTTGCTGTTGCAATGTCTATCAGTCCGACAAGTAATCCCATTCCGAGCAGTCCGCCTCTTTTTCCCTTAAAAGTCCTGTATATCGCACTAAGCAGCGCTTCAAAGCCGCCATATTCACGGATCAGCGCACACATTGCCGCAACGAGTACTGCAACCATGCACGTTTCAAACATACCGGAAGCCCCGCTTCCCATATTTGTAAGCAGTTCATACGGAGTGATGTTTCCTGCTGCGATCATTATCACCGCACCTGATACGATCCCGATTATAAGCACTAAAAATACATTTATTCCGATTATTCCGCCTACAAGTACAAGAATGTACGGTATTATCTGTAACAGATGATATTCCTGCGATACCGCTCCGGCAATGTCGGTTTTAAATGATAATACCGCTATGCATATAAGTGTAAGTATTGCCGCCGGAAGCGCTATAAAAAAGTTTTCCCGGAATTTGTCCTTCATCCGGCAGCCCTGTCCGTTGCATGCGGCGATCGTTGTATCCGATATAAATGAGAGGTTGTCCCCAAACATTGCGCCTCCCATGACTGCACCGACACACAGCGGAAGTCCAAAACCGGATGCCTCAGACACAGCCGCTGCGATCGGCACGATAAGCGTTATAGTTCCAACGGATGTTCCCATTGCGATCGACACAAAGCAGGCAACCACAAAAAGAACCATCACTGCAAATCTCGCCGGAATAAGTGACAGCATAAAATATGCCACACTTTCTGCACTGCTGCGCCCCACAACTCCGACAAACGCTCCCGCTGTGAGGAATATGAGCAGCATCGTTATGATATTTTTGTCCGCAAGCCCCTGTGCCATTATCCCGAGTTTTTCATCAAATGTAACACTGTGGTTTTGTAAACAGGCTACAAATATTGCGACAAGAAAAGCGATTATGATAGGCACATTGTAAAAGCCCATCGGTATCTTCATTATATATTCAAAAAGTATTCCAAGTCCGAGGTACAGGACAAGGAATACTGCTATTGGTAATAAAGCAATTGTGTTTTGTTTTTTCATATAGTCCTCCATATTTATCACTGTCTATCCTTGATTATACGTGGAACTTTAGATAAAATCAATAATACTATGATCATCAGGCATACCCATTGATTTACTGTAAAAATATGTCTGCTTTACAGTATAACTTTTTTATAATTTTCGCATAATATATAGAGAAAGTCTACTGTTATGGAGAATTATATGTGTGGAATTGCTGGTTTTTGCAGCTATAAAAATAATTATGATGAAAAACCCGATTATTGGCATTTCCGTCTCGAAAAAATGCGTGCGGTTCTTGCTCACCGGGGTAACGATGCCCGCGGCCGGTATCTGAAAAAACATATCGGTCTTGCTCACAGCCGCCTCGCAATTCGTGATATATTGTGTGGCAATCAGCCGATGACACGTTCATGCGATGGACGGAGCTGTACTATCGTATATAATGGGGAGATTTATAATACAGACGAGATTATCCCGGAACTTAACAAAAACGGATATGTGCTTTCAACCACATCTGACACAGAAGTGATACTCTATGCATATATGCACTACGGAGCTGATTTTGTCGAAAAATTGAATGGTATTTTTGCTATTGCCATATGGGACGATGCCCTGCAGAAGCTGTTTCTATTCCGCGACCGGGTAGGAGTTAAACCACTTTTTTATGCTACGCCAAACGACACTCTTATCTTCGGTTCAGAGCCAAAAGCCTGTTTCGTCCACCCTGATTTTGAACCGGAAATAGATAAGCAAGGTTTACAGGAGCTTCTTTCGATAGGTCCGGCTCACACCAGTGGAACCACTTTATTTAAAGGACTTTATGAAGTTCTGCCCGGACATTATATATCATATTCAAAGGAAGGGCTGTACGATGAAAAATACTGGGACATTGTAAGCCATGAGCATACTGACGATTATGCCCGGACTGTGGAACATACCCGCTATCTTGTTGAGGATTCAATTATCCGTCAGATGGTTTCGGATGTTCCTGTATGCACATTCTTATCCGGTGGAATCGATTCAAGTATAGTCACTGCTGTCGCTGCAGATTACCTGAACCGAAACGGAAAAACTCTCAATACTTTTTCATTCGACTTTAAGGACAATGATAAATATTTTAAATCAAACTCCTTCCAACCCGAACGTGATCTTCCATACGTCAATCGGATGCTTGAAGAATATGAAACTGCTCATTCTTATCTTGAATGTAACGAGATTTCCCTCTACAACGAGCTTTTCAGTTCTGTTGATGCCAAAGATATGCCAGGAATGACAGACGTAGATGCATCACTTTTATATTTCTGTAATCTTGTCAGCAAAAAAAATAAAGTTGCATTGACTGGCGAATGTGCTGATGAAATCTTCGGTGGATATCCATGGTTTTACCGGAAAGAACTGCTTGAAAAAGATGGCTTTCCGTGGTCCTCGGACATAACTCCCCGTCTTGCTTTTCTTCGTGAAGATGTAGCAGACGAACTCGCCCTTTCCGATTATTCCCATATGCGCTATGAACAGTCAAAAGCTGCCGCACCTCTGCTTCCCGGCGAATCAAAAGAGGACGAAAGCCGCCGTATGATCGGATATCTCAATATAAAATGGTTTATGCAGACTCTTCTCGACCGGATGGATCGTGCCAGCATGTTTTCTGAGCTTGAAGCACGTGTTCCGTTCGCAGATCATAGAATTATAGAATATGTATTTAATGTTCCATGGCATATGAAATTTCAGAATGGTGTAGAAAAAACACTGCTCCGTGATGCTTTTTCCGATATTCTGCCACCTGAACTTCTGCATAGAAAAAAGAGCCCATATCCGAAGACTTATCATCCCGGATATGAAGCTCTTCTCATTAAAGGTATGAAAGAAATACTTGATACTCCGAATTCTCCCGTACTCTCACTCATTGATCCCAAAAAGGTATGCGAATTTCTGAAAGCCCCTGCAGAATATGGAAAACCATGGTTTGGCCAGCTCATGGCAGGTCCGCAGCTAATCGCATATTTTATCCAGATTAACTACTGGATGGAAAAGTATAACCTGAGCATATGATTAAAATCTGATAACCATAAAGCTCTGTGCCGGAATTGTGACATCACCGATTATCTGCAGATTTGTCTGTCTTACATCTGTAATCTCAGGCATGCCATCCGGTATCTCTCCTGTTCCCTCAAGCACCCACGCATGTCCGATCGCCTCGACCGGCACATCCTCGTAATCTGTAAGTGGCAGTGTGTATTCACTGTCATTTACGTTTACGGCTTTAAGTATAGTTTCTCCGTTATTTGTTCTTGATAACGAAACATATATTCCATCTTTTCTAAGCTCTTTTTCCTGTCCGTCCATAGGAATAGTCTCATCTCCGACATGATTTGCAAAAAGCTGCTGAACAAAATAGTTTGGTGTCAGATATACTTTTTCATCATCAAACCATATCATGTCCGGTTTCCACTGGCTGTGGCCTATTCTGTTGAAAAGAGGCGCATAAGATGCGAGTTTAACAACATCTGCATTTTTCTCGATTCCTGTAAGAAGTGCAGCCTCTGCCAATGCACTCTCCATTGAATTTTCTTTTTTCTCTGTATGCGCTGCATATTCTCCTGCAAATACTGCTATATCTCTCGGATAATCATCATAGTGGTCTACATGATCATACATCCACTGCGGACTTACATAATAATGCTCATCAACTGCATAGCATGTATTTGGATTCTTTTTAAATTCATTATTATAGAAATCCCATGCATCTTTTGTGATAGGCGAATCCAGGAACGGACCTGCTGTTCCGAGTATTTTCATGTCAGGATATTTCTCATGGATGGCCTTTTCAAAGATCTGATGACGCTTATATAAATCAACATATTTAGACTCCCATTGTTCATTTCCCACAGAAATCATATCCAGTCCGAAGCTCTCCGGATGTCCCATTTGAGCACGGAGTGCTCCCCACTTGCTGCTTACCGGACCATTTGCGAACTCAATAAGATCGAGTGCATCCTGTACATATTCATCAAACTCTTTGCTGTCTGATGTTACAAGCTGTGTTGAACGGAACTGACATGCTGTGCCGATGCTCAATACTGGAAGAGCTTTCGCACCAAGCAATTCACAAAGTATAAAATACTCATAAAATCCAATTCCAAAAGACTGTCCATAATGTGAATCCGGGCGTTTTACATCCCATCCTTCTTTTGATCTGTCATCATCAAATGCCCAGAGATTTGGTATATATTTTCTGTCTTTTAATTCTCCGACAGTTCTCTTCCAGCGGTATCTGTTTTCGAGGCTTATTCCCTCTACGATACATCCACCCGGAAATCTGATAAATCCCGGTTTTATCGCTGCAAGTGCCTCGAAAAGATCACGTCTGAAAATGCCGTCTACAGCATCCTCAGGTATCATCGAAATAAGGTCAAATTCTATGACACCCGCTCCATCAAGAGATATCGTGAACTCGGCTCCTGATACATCATTATCTGCTGTGATTACCACATCATATTTGATCCAGTCATTGCAGCGGCTCATTTTTTCCGTGTCAAGCTGCTTTATCTTTTCCATCTGTGCACTTATGACAGGATCTTTCAGTTCCATATCGATCTTTAAATCAGAAAATGGTATATATGGTATTGCCTTTACTGCTTCTACACTGGCTTTGCCATATATCTTGCCATCTTTGTTTACGGATATGATAAAGTTATTGCCGGTGTATTCTACACATCGTGCATAAAATGATACATTGTATTTCATTCCTTTATGCAATCTGATCCCGTCATATGCTTTATTGGAAAATCCCTGTCCTGCTTCTGTTGCAGTAAATCTCAGATAATGTGGATTTGCCTCTGAAAGTGGTGTGCCCATTATATACTGCATGCGAGGCTTATCCAATCCCCCCGCCGTATATGGTTTCCATGCGTATCCATTGTCATCAACTGAATAGAAGTTTCCCGGCGTTCCGAATGCCTCTTTTGCCTCAAACGAACGATTCTCTATCATTTCTGCATACAAACCACCATCTGCGGCAAAATTAATGTCCTCAAAAAATAATCCTATCATTTCCGGTGTAACCTTTACACCTTTTTTGTCTGTAATCTTCATTTCGATTACCTCCCCATGTTATATATTTTAAGCCCAGCAAAAAGTCTAATAGCCCTATTCTATTTTTCGCTCCTTTGTTATGGAAATTATGTTATTTTGTTCAATATACTCCACCGGGTTATCAAGGTTTTCCTCCTCAGGAGCTTTATCCCGGTGTTTTCTATTATCACCTTTATTTTCTTTTAAATCTTTATTTTGTATATGGTTTAAATTTTCTGTGCTGTTTACACTTCCTATTTGTTCTGTTTTTCCTGCATCGATTTCATTTTCAATGATGCCGGCCTTTTCTATTACATTTACCTTTTCTATTGCTTTTACCTTTTCATTATCATTTATGTTTTCTGCATTGTTACCATCATTATTTTGTATATCAGGCATTATCCCGGCTTTTTTATTAATTTTCATAGCCTTCGCCATCAGTTTACTTCGCTTAAGCTCCGTCTTCATCTCCATTTTTTTCTTTTTCTGTTCAGACTTAAACTCCCGTTTTTCCATCTTTAACTGATGTTTCTGCTGCCTGCGTTCATATTTTGCTTCTTTTTTTGCAAGCTTTGCCTGTACTTTCTGATCTTTTGCTTCATTCTTCATGCGTAATTTCTGATTTTTCTTTACGCTCTTTCTGGCAGCCTTATGTAATTCTTTTAAGTCAGCCTGTGCTTCTTTGACATATTTCTTGTCTTTTCTGTATGGATTGTAGAGGAAGTATGTAGCTGTTCCGATAACAACCAGCAGTATTGCTGCTGCCTCACCGATCATTGTCACATATTCATAATAATTCTCATAATATTTAAAGCTTATAACTTCTGCCGCCATAAGTATTACCGGAACAAAGAAAAGTGTTCTGAATATTCCCCCCAGCAGATTTCTCTTTTTGTGCGGGCCTGAAAGCAATGCGCCCTCCGCACCTATGCATAAAAGCATGAACATACATACCTGTGATGTAACTCCATATGCATATGCCGCAATAGCAGCTATCATTATAGACATTACAAATACAACTGTCGCCTCGCCCTGAAATTTTGCATTTTTATATCGTGTCATGCCTTCGAGTTTGTCTGTCGTAACCCCATGAAGTGAATAGACCTGATCTGTAATATCCTCCAGACAGCCCTCATGATATCTTTCAAGTTCACGGTTCCTGCTTATGTCATCATCTATGGAGCGCATACGTTCCGTTATGAGTTTCTGCTCCTCCATGATTTTTTCCCAGGTTTCATCCTCACGTTCTCTTTGCAGCTTTACCTGATCATGAATCCATTCTGCTCTTTGGATACGCTCGCTTTCATTTATATCTTTATGCTCATTTACCGGCTCTACATTATGCACAGCCTGATTTTCCAGCTCTTTCGCCACTTGCCTGTTGCGCTTTCTTCTCGACATATGCACCATCCTCACTTAACATAACATATTTGAAATACCCATCATTATTGGCTAATTTATATACTTTATTAAAACATATTTTCAAAAAATTATCTATATGTACTATATAATTTCTTGTCAACTTTAAGTAAAAAAATCACCAATTTTGCAGCTTAATTTTTGACATATATGTTGAAACCAATTTCCTATAAAAAAATCCTCCTGCCATATACAACCGCATATAGCAGGAGAACCTTTAATCATATAATATTATACATGATGTGCAACATCTATCCTTATAAGTGCCTTTCGGAGTGCATACTCCGCACGTTTTATATCAGTCTGTGCTGTATGATTTTCCAATCGCTTTTCAGCCCGCTCTTTTGCAGCTTCAGCCCGGCTTACATCTATTTCATCCGGCCATTCAGCTATTTCTGCAAGAAACGTTACTTTATCTCCAAGTATTTCTGCAAAGCCTGAATGAATGGCTGCAACTTTTTCCTCGTCCCCATTGTGTATAGTGACAATTCCTGGTGCGAGAACTGTTGTCATCGGTATATGGTTTTTGTATACACCGACTTCTCCTGACTGCGTGTTGAATTCCAGAAAGTCTGTCTCCCCTTTATAAAAAACGCGGTCAGGCGTGATTATTTCAATCTTAAAAATAATGTCTGCCATACGCCATCTCCTTATTACTACCGGTCACATTTTACTTCATTTTCGCACGAACTTCATCAATGCTTCCGACATTAAGGAAATATCCTTCAGGTACATCATCATGCTTGCCTTCCAGAATCTCTTTAAATCCTCTGATCGTTTCAGAGATTGGAACATATTTTCCTTCAAGTCCTGTAAACTGTCCTGCTACAAAGAACGGCTGCGAAAGGAATCTTTGAACTTTTCTCGCACGGCTGACTACGAGTTTATCATCCTCTGACAACTCATCCATACCAAGAATCGCAATGATATCCTGCAGTTCTTTATATTTCTGTAAAATTTCCTGTACTCCATGTGCTACCTCAAAGTGTTCCTGACCTACTATTCGGGGATCGAGGATACGTGATGTAGATGCAAGCGGATCTACCGCCGGATAGATACCAAGCTCTGCAATGGAACGCTCAAGTACCGTTGTCGCATCAAGATGTGCGAAAGTTGTAGCCGGCGCCGGATCTGTAAGATCATCCGCCGGAACGTATACAGCCTGTACGGAAGTTATAGATCCATTTTTTGTGGAAGTGATCCTCTCCTGAAGTGCCCCCATCTCTGTCTGCAATGTCGGCTGATAACCAACAGCTGACGGCATACGTCCCAGAAGTGCCGACACTTCTGAACCAGCCTGTGTAAAACGGAAGATGTTATCTACGAAAAGAAGCACATCCTTTCCACCTTTGTCTCTAAAATATTCAGCCATCGTAAGCCCTGCGAGGGCTACTCTCATACGCGCTCCCGGCGGCTCATTCATCTGACCGAACACCATGGTTGTTTTATCAATAACTCCTGATTCCTTCATCTCATAGTATAGGTCATTTCCCTCACGGGTACGCTCACCTACACCTGTAAAAACAGAATATCCTCCATGCTCTGTTGCAATATTGTGAATAAGCTCCTGTATAAGAACTGTCTTTCCTACACCTGCACCACCGAAAAGTCCGATTTTTCCACCTTTCTGATATGGACAGAGCAGATCAACTACCTTTATTCCCGTTTCAAGCATTTCCTGAGATGTCGCCTGCTCCTCAAAATCCGGAGCTTTTCTGTGAATTGGCCATTTCTCTTCTGTAACCGGCGGAGCAGCCTCATCAATTGGATCTCCTAATACATTGAACATTCTTCCAAGTGTGTGTTCTCCTACCGGTACAGAAATTGGTGCCCCCGTTGCTATAGCATCCATTCCACGGATAAGTCCGTCAGTCGGTCCCATCGCTATACATCTAACTGTATCGTCTCCCAGATGCTGGGCAACTTCTACGATAAGCTTTCCTCCATCTTTAAGTGGAACTTCTATAGCATCATTTATCTCAGGCAGATTGCCTTCTGAAAACTTGATATCCAGAACGGCACTGATAATCTGTGTGATTTTGCCTACATTTTTATCTGCCATTTTATTTTCTCCTATCTTTTTACTCAATGGCATTCGCCCCGGCTATTATCTCAGTAAGTTCCTGAGTAATTGAGCCCTGACGTGCCCTGTTATATTTAAGTGTCAGATCATCTATCATTTCTTCTGCATTGCTCGTTGCCGAATCCATAGCCTGCATTCTCGCACCATTTTCGCTGGCAAACGACTCTACAAGCGCACCATAAAACAAGCTGGTGACATATTTAGGAATTATGAGGTTTATAGCCTCTTCCTCATTCGGTTCAAAATTCATGAGTACCCCGGATTTATCCTGCGCCGCCTCATCTGTATCTATTTCCACCGGAAGAAGTTTTATAAGCTTAGCTTCCTGTGTGACAGTATTTTTAAAATGAGTATATGCCAGATAAATCTCTCCGACTTCGCCATCCGCAAATGATTTAAGCACCACCTTACAAAGAGCAGCTGCATCATCATATTCCGGATCTTCCATCATCTGAGGTGCACTCTTGACTATGTTATAGCCCTTTGACAGCAACGCCTCCTCGCCTTTTGCTCCTATGGCATATATGTCCAGATCGTCCTTAACCAGATCACCATGTGTGATAAGTTTTACGATATTACTGTTGTATCCACCGGCAAGACCTCTGTTCGATGTGATAACAACAACCGCTTTTCTTTTGGACTCCCCTGCCTGCAGATATGGATGATTTATGTTTCCGCTCTTTGCAAGCATAGAACTTACGGTTTTATACATATAATTGAAATACGGATCAGTCGATTCGGCATGTGCCCTTGCTTTCTGCAGTTTAACGGTAGAAACAAGCTTCATGGCTTTAGTGATCTGCTGTGTACTTGAAATACTGCTTTTTCTGCGCTTTATATCCCGCATTGAAGCCATTTTACCACCTACTTTCTGCCATTAACGAAACTGTGCCTTACACTCTTCTATAGCTTTGATAAGCATGCTCTCAGTTTCTTCACTGATAACCTTTTCTGTTTTTATGGCTTCCGGAATTTCCGGATATTTTGTATCTATAAAATCGAAAAGTTCTGCTTCAAATCTTAAGATGTCTTCTATTTTGATATCGAGAAGATATTTATTTGTCGCTGCATATATGATTATTACCTGTTTTTCTACCGGCATCGGTTTATACTGCGGCTGCTTTAATATCTCCTTTATTCTGGCGCCCTGCGCAAGCTGTTCGGCTGTACTTTCATCAAGCTCTGAGCCAAACTGCGCAAACGCAGCAAGCTCTCTGTACTGTGCTAATTCAACACGGATAGGCGCTGCTATTTTTTTCATAGCCTTTATCTGTGCAGATCCACCTACCCTCGAAACAGAAAGACCCGCATTTATGGCTGGACGGAAACCTGAGTTAAACATCTCTGTCTCTAGATATATCTGACCATCTGTGATTGAAATTACGTTGGTAGGAATATATGCTGAAACATCTCCTGCCTGCGTCTCTATGATAGGCAGTGCAGTCAGTGAACCGCCTCCCAGTTTGTCTGAAAGTCTTGCTGCACGCTCTAACAGTCTTGAGTGAAGATAGAATACATCTCCCGGATATGCTTCACGTCCCGGTGCACGCTTTAATAAAAGCGAAAGTGTACGGTAAGCTGCTGCATGCTTACTAAGATCGTCGTAAACAATAAGCACATCCTCACCATTTTCCATCCATTCCTCACCAATCGCACATCCCGAATATGGTGCAATGTACTGTAATGGTGCAAGCTCTGAAGCTGTCGCCGCAACTACAGTTGTATAACTCATCGCACCAAATTCTTCCAGCTCATTTACTATCGAAGCTACAGTAGAGGCTTTCTGTCCAATGGCTACATATATACATTTTACATTCTGGCCTCTCTGATTGATGATCGTATCTATTGCTATAGCTGTCTTTCCGGTCTGTCTGTCTCCGATTATAAGTTCTCGCTGTCCGCGTCCTATCGGAACCATTGAATCAATAGCCTTGATACCTGTCTGTAATGGTGTATCTACTGATTTTCTGGATATAACTCCGGATGCGACTCTCTCTATCTGACGAAACTTATCAGACTCTATCGATCCTTTTCCATCGATTGGCTGTCCAAGTGCATTCACTACTCTTCCAAGCATTGCATCCCCGACAGGAACCTCTACCACTCGTCCTGTTGTCTTTACGGTATCTCCCTCACTTATGTTATGCTGCATTCCTAAAAGAACCGCACCCACATTATCCTCCTCAAGGTTTAATACCATTCCGTATACTTCTCCCGGGAACTCCAGAAGTTCTCCCTGCATCGCATTTTCAAGACCATGAATACGCGCAATTCCGTCAGCCACCTGTATTACCGTTCCAACATCGGCGACTTCTAACGAAGAAGCATAACGTTTTATCTGCTCCTTTATAACAGAGCTGATCTCCTCTGGTTTTAAATTCATGGAGCGCATTCACCTACTTTCAATTGTATTTTTGTAAGTTCTCGGGTCAGATCTTCAAGTTTTGTCTTTACACTTGAATCTACTACTCTGTCTCCGATCCTGATTTTCATACCGCCAATAAGTGCGGCATCCACATCAAATTTCATTTCAATTTCTACATATCTGGTTGTGTCCAGAAGTCTCTTTTCAATTGCCTGCTTTTGTTCATCTGATAGTTCCACAGCAGATGTTATATATGCAGTGCCTATGTTCTTATACTCCTTGACACATTCTGTAAAATGATCAAATACCGATACCAGATGTTTGTAATGATTTTTCTCGATGATCATTACCATAAGTCCTAAAAGTTCATCTGATATCCTGTTTTTGAAGATGTTTTCAATGATTTTGACTTTTTCTTCTTTATCTATCTGCGGATGATTCATAAGTTTGGTCAGATCCCCATTATCTGAGATAATCTCTGATACTGCCTTTACCTCATCTGCCAGCAAATCCAGTTTTCCTTCCTCAAGGGCCAGCTCAAACAATGCATCACCATATGTTTTTGATACTAGCTTTGCCATGTTGATTCTCCAATCTCTTTAAGTGTCTCTTCAACAAGTGTATCCTGGATCTGTGTATTGATTGAGGCAGCAACAACCTTTGAAGCCATAAGAGATGCTATCTGTATCATCTCCTGTTTTACATCATCCATAGCATGTTTTTTCTCAAGCTCGGCTTCTTCCTGCGCTCTTTTTATGATGCGTGAAGCTTCTTCTTTTGCATCATCAACAATTTTATTCTGATTTTTAAGTGCCTTCTGCCTTGCCTCTGATAAAATCAGTTCAGCTTCTTTGTCTACGTTCTTAAGTTTTTCCTCGTACTCTGCCTTAAGAGCCTGAGCCTTTTCCTTATCTGATCTTGCTGTATCAATATCATTTTCAATCTTTTCCTGACGATCCTTTAAAAGTTTCCTTGCCGGGTCAAATAGCAGATACGACATCAGCATAAATAAGAAAAATACCGCAATCGCAAGTAAAGCTGTGTCAAATAGCAGCTGGGCATCCAAATTGAACAAAAATGAATATTCTGCTAACACTTTCTACTCTCCTTTCTGTAGGATTTTCTGCTGCGCCTTTAAAGTGCACAAAATATTTAATCCCAATATTATCCAAGCGGATGTACGAAGAGTAAAAGTAACGCAACAACGAGTCCGTAAAGACCTGTTGTCTCTGCAACTGCCTGTCCTAAAAGCATAGTAGACATGATCTGTCCTCTTGCTCCCGGATTACGTCCTACTGCCGCTGCTCCGTGTCCTGCTGCGATACCCTGTCCAACACCAGGTCCAATACCTGCGATTACCGCTAAACCTGCACCTATTGCTGAACATGCCCTGATTAAATCCTGTCCGTTGATATCCATAATTGAATCCTCCTTAAAATACATAACTGTCTATATCATAAAACAGTTATTAAATACATTAAATATCTTTCATCCTTGTAGATGTGTTATTCATCTGTCTCACAAGCCTGTGTAACATATGTCATTGTGAGCATACAGAATACATACGTCTGAATTGCCCCTGAAAACAGATCAAAGTATACGTGTAATACTGATGGCCATGCTATAGCTATAAATCTGAGCAGACCATATACCAGTGCCATAATAACAGTTCCTGAAAGCACGTTTGCAAACAAACGCAATGACAAAGATATCGGAACTGCAATTTCACTGATAATGTTTATCGGTGCCCATATAGGCAGCCATGGTGGAAGTGGTGAGCACATTCCTGTCCAGATATCTTTTGCACTTTGATGCTTAGCCTTATTGAATCTGATCATGCAAAACGTAATAAGCGCCAGTGCAAGTGTGGTTCCATAGTCTGCTGTAGGCGGTCTGAGACCAAACAGACCTGAGATATTACTCATCAGTATGAAAATAAAAATAGTACTGATATAGTTTACAAATCTCGGAGCCCATTTTCCCATGGTACTTTCCACCATTCCGTCAAGCTTTTCCACTATGAGTTCTATGATATTCTGAAAACCATCCGGAACTGTCTTTGCCTTTTTTAACTTTCTGTTTGCTGCAATTGCAAAAATGACCATAAGTGCCATGACTATAAGTATGCAGGCATGAGACGTTGTGATCCAGACCTCCTGTCCGAATATCTCTATGGAAAAGATACCATGAATCATAAAATCGATATTATCTGCGTTGCTTTCCAGCAAAATCGCCTGATTCACATTATCACCTCCTTGTACATTATTTAGTTATTATCTGCTATTTGCCTTCTCCATCAGGGGCTGCATCACTTCGCCCTGATAATTTGCCAGCAATCTTTTGAAACAACGGCTGAACATATGCTGATACCTTCAGCCCAAGAATTCCAATAAGTGCTGTATACAAACTGCCAAATTTAAAATAGCCCAATATAAAAAACAGAATTACCACGACAGCATAACGCATTACTGATTTCATGATAATTCTGCGATTGGCATTCTCTTCTCCGTATATCGTAACGGAATCAAATATCACCTTTGCCAGGTTAATTGCCATACCTATTGCTATTGTAATTCCATACCATAATCCTATAGAATATGATACTCTGTCCTCTACAAACCACACCCCTGTAATCTGTATAATAATCCCATACAATATAATACCTGCTACTAACCCCGGCAATGCATCATTTATCCTTCTTAGCATTACCCTTATCCTTCTCGTCTAAGTCCATTAGCTTCTTTGCCATCCTGTATATATTATTGGCACCGGCTAAAGCCCCTAAAAAAAATAATGGAACTGTTATCCAGTCCATGCCGGTCTTTTTACCAATCCATACACCAAGCAAAGTACAAATAAATATCGGCACTATCATATTTATCCCAAATTGAAATACCATGATAAGCGCATCAAATATCTGTTTATTATTATTCTTTTTCATATAAACTATTATACCATTTTTGCTATTTTTGTCTACAAAAAAGAGAAAAAGCCGAAGCTTTTTCTCTTATGATCTCAAGCTATAATTTTAAGTGTATCATGCGGTCAGTATGCTCGTATCTGCGGAGCGTAACGCCTGCCGCTTTAAGCATTTTCTTTGATGCTATAACACTTTGTGTATGCTCGTATTTATCGCTGTCATATACAACTTCCCTGATGCCCGTCTGGATTATTGCCTTGGCACATTCATTGCATGGAAACAATGTCACATAAATCGTTGCACCCTCAAGGCTGCCTCCTCTGTAGTTGAGGATCGCATTTAATTCACTGTGCGTCGAATAATAATATTTGTTATCCTCACCCTCGCGTGACCATGAAAATTCATCATCCGAACATCCAAGAGGAAAGCCATTGTATCCCATCGATAAAATCTTATGTTCAGGACTTACTATGCAGGCTCCGACCTGTGTGTTCGGATCTTTTGAACGCATGCCAGACAGCATTGCAACTCCCATGAAGTACTCATCCCATGTAATATAATCCTGTCTCTTTGTCGAAGTACTCATGATACCGCCTCCTATTTTGTTCCGAAAATCCTGTCCCCGGCATCTCCGAGTCCCGGAACAATGTATTTTTTCTCATTGAGATGATCATCTAATGCACCTATATAAAGATCTATATCCGGGTGTGCCTCTGTAAGCTTTTTTACACCTTCCGGAGCAGCTATTATACACATAAAATGTATATTTTTTACACCCTTTTGTTTTAAAAGGTCAAGTGCTGCAACTGCAGAACCTCCTGTTGCAAGCATTGGATCTACAACAAAAACTTCCCTGTTTGCACAATCAGCCGGCAATTTACAATAATATTCTACCGGTTCAGCTGTCTTTGGATCCCTGTACATTCCGATATGTCCAACTTTTGCAGCCGGAATCATTTCAAGCATTCCGTCTACCATTCCAAGCCCTGCCCTGAGAATAGGAACTACTGCCAGCTTTTTGCCTTTTAGTTCTTTTACGGTGGTCTTACAGATAGGTGTATCTATCTCAACGTCAGATAATTCCAGATTTCTTGTTGCCTCGTAACATTCAAGCATCGCTACCTCACTTACTAATGTACGGAAATCTTTTGAACCTGTATCCGCTCTCCTCATTATACCGATCTTATGCTGGATCAACGGATGATCCATTACTACTACTTTGCCCATTTACCATTTCTCCTTCATTTAATATTTTTACAAGTTTTTTGATCGTCGCCCTGAGACTCTCATAACATAATCCATAATTAGGCAGTGCCCCACCATATGGATCCAGTATTTCCAATTCGTCCCCAACAAACTGTGATAACACAAATACCTGCTCAGGTGATACGTTTTTGAAATTTTCAAGTATTTTTTCACGATGAACGGCTTCCATCGTAAAAATCAGTGTTCTGTCTGTAATATCTTCTTCTTCAAGCTGGCTTGATACAAGCCCTTCTGTAGATATTCCGTTGCTTATAAGTACTGCTTCCGCCTTTTGGTTTATCGGCTCCGGAAACTGCACCACAAGACCCTTTGCCTCAATCTCTGCCGGGTTCCTTAATGGGAAATCCAGCATTATCTGCTTTGCCATCTGTTCCCTGCATGTACCTGATTGTGCAACAAAAATTATTTTGTCATATGGATTCATTTTCTGCCTCCCAATTTTAGCTCTTAATCCAAATTGATCACGTGATGTCCTGCTGCCTTAAGCATTCTGTTCATTATAGCCTGCCCAATCCTCGGTGTTGAAAAACTTTCTGAAAATATTTTTTCGACATCCAGTTCATCACATTCTCTGAGTATTTTATACAAATGCTGTGCAATGGAATCCTCATCTTTTCTGCTTCCCATTGAAAGCACAACATCCGCATCATAGCTTTCTTTTGTCTCTTCTGTTGCAATTACTGCAACCTTTTTTCCCTCTTGTCTGTTATCTATTACAAGTGAATTTATTTTCTGTAAAACCTTTTCCTTTGGCCCGTCAACAATAACCATATCTGCTTTTGGCGCATAATGTTTGTATTTCATGCCCGGTGCCTTTGGCTTTCTTGTGTCGTCTGCTGCTATTATTCCCGGATCGATCACCACCTCTACGCCAAGAACATCCGAAAGCATATCCGGCGTAATGTAGCCCGGTCTTAATACCATAGGCACAGACTCCGTTAAATCTATTATAGTAGACTCTATTCCGATTCCAACCGGTCCCCCATCAACTATCATCGCTATTTTACCGGAGAGATCCTCTGCTACATGTGAAGCCTCTGTCGGACTTGGACGTCCTGACTTATTCGCACTTGGCGCTGCTATAAGGCATCCGCTTTTTCGGATAAGATCAAGTGCCACTGGATGATTCGGCATCCTTATCGCAACAGTATCCATTCCACCGGTCGTCGCATCAGGAACCGCCTCACTTTTTTCAAGTATCATAGTAAGTGGTCCCGGCCAGAATGCATCTGATAATTTTTTTGCTTCGGGCGGGATCGTTTTTGCAATTCTTTTAAGGTCTGAAAATTCTGATATATGTACTATCAGAGGATTGTCTGATGGGCGGCCTTTTGCGGCATAAATCTTTCTTGACGCTTCAGGATCCAGGGCATCCCCTCCCAGTCCGTATACAGTCTCTGTAGGAAAAGCCACAAGCTCGCCCTTTGCTATAAGCCTGCCCGCATGCTCCATCAGTTTTTCATCTATATTGTCTTTATTTATTTTTATTATCTCTGTATCCATATTCTGCCCCTGTCAATATATGTCTGCATGGTCTGTTTTCTCATAATCTTTCATCCACACATACTTCTATTATTATATAATAGTAAGTGCTACTTTTCAAGAAATTGTGCTAAACTAAAAACAAAGTGATGATTACTTGAAAAAGGATATGATTTGTAATACAATTCGATTAAGCCAATGGTGGCGGATAATGATCATTATTTTATAAGGAGGATTTCATTATGGCATACGTAATTTCTGATTCATGCGTTAGCTGTGGTACATGTGCTGGTGAGTGCCCAGTAGGAGCTATCTCTGCTGGAGATTCACAGTACGTAATCGATGCAGATTCTTGTCTTGATTGCGGTACATGTGCTGGTGTTTGCCCAACTGGAGCAATCAGCCAGGGCTAATTTCAGCCATGCATAACGCTAAGTAAATTAAAAAGCGGCCGCCTCAGAGGCGGTCGCCTTTTTTATATTATCTTTTACATTCTTTATTCTACTATATGTACAGGCTTAAGCTTGTCCTTTTTTTCATGTTTCCTGAAAAGAAGTGGTTTTTTTCTTATATTTCCACGTATCGCACTGTCAAGCTTCTTGAAACGCTCTTCCTGCTGGTTATCCTGTTCTCTCATCAGGTAGTTTATCTCTTTTAATATTTTTTCCTGTACCTCTGTTGTTATCTGCATACTCAGTTCTTCATTATTCTGGGCAATCGCATTCCCCACTATACCCGCCATAAGTTCCCTGAATTCGTCCATTCTTGCCTCCGGCGTCCGCATCGGTGACGCATTTGGTATACTCTCACCTTCTCCATGAAGAATGCTCTTAATTGCACGGAGCTGATATCCTTTTTCCTTCAATTCTTTGATCTTTTGAAATTCCTGTATATTTTCTCTAGTATAGTATCGGTGTCCCATTTCGTTTCTTGGAACTAAAAGGCCGAGTTCATCTTCCCAGTAACGTAAAACATGTGTCTCTACATTTACAGCAGCTGCTGCATCAGAGATCATGTAACGTACCTTTTCCAACCTGGCATCCTCCTTTTTATATACCGTATCTGTAATAAACAGTTACTATGTTTCATATAAATTATAGTTCTTATCATCCGCACATTCAAACCTTTTTAGTCGTATTATTTCGACAATATATATAAAAACCGTAAAGGAGATATTGTCTTACAACATCGTCTTTACGGTTTTTCATAATAAGTATATTAATGTTCCAGATTTGCGAATTTCGTGTATTCCGGCAGCCATGCAAGATTTACCGTTCCGATAGGACCGTTTCTTTGCTTAGCTATGATAATTTCTGAAATTCCCTTAAGTTCAGTGTCCTTATTGTAGTAATCATCACGATATATGAACATTACCACATCGGCATCCTGCTCGATTGCTCCCGATTCTCGAAGATCCGAAAGCATAGGTCTGTGATCCGGTCTTTGCTCAACTGCTCGTGAAAGCTGCGACAATGCAACTACCGGAACAGACAATTCTCTCGCCAATGCTTTTAAGGATCTTGAAATATCAGATATTTCCTGCTGACGTGATTCTGTTCCCCTTCCTGATCCTGTCATCAACTGAAGGTAATCGATTATTACAAGCTTAAGATCATGTTCAAGCTTATATTTACGGCATTTGCTCCTAAGCTCAGAAATACTTATACCGGGAGTATCATCTATGATAAGCTCGGAATCTCCGATTATCCCGGCACCTTCAACAAGCTTTTCCCAGTCTGCATCCGAAAGACTTCCTGTACGGAGTGCCTGTGCATCTACTTTTGATTCGAGTGAGAACAGACGGTTTACCAGCTGTTCTTTCGACATCTCGAGAGAAAATATTGCGGTGCACATATTTGCATGAAATGCAACATGTTGTGCTATATTAAGGACAAAAGCTGTTTTTCCCATAGAAGGACGCGCTGCAACAAGCACCAGATCCGATGGCTGGAGTCCTGCTGTTCTGTAATCAAGGTCGATAAATCCCGTCGGGATTCCTGTTACCGTTCCCTCCTGCTGTGATGCTTTTTCTATTTTTTCAAGGGCATTCATTACTACTGTCCTGATTGGGACATAGTCTCCCGTCTGTCTCGTAGAAAGAAGCTCAAAAACATCATGCTCCGTCTTATCAAGCACACTCTCAAGCGATTCTTTTCCGGCATAACATTCGTTTTCTATGTCTTCTGTTACACGGATCAGCTTTCTCTTTATGGCATTTTCTTTTACTATGTTTGCATAATATTTTATATTCGCCGATGTCGGCACCGAGGTTACAAGATTCCGGACAAAATCAAGGCTCTGTATCTCCGCCGGAACATCCTTCTCTTTCAGGCGGTTCTGCAGAGTGACAAGATCTACCGGCATTCCCTCTGTGAAAAGCTCCACCATTGTGTCAAAAATTATGCCGTACTGCTTATGATAAAAATCATCCTTTATCAAAAGCTCACTAGCTGTTACTATCGCATCCTTGCTCATGATCATCGATCCCACGACCGACTGCTCTGCCTCAAGACTGTTAGGCATTATCCTCTTTATAAGTGTCTCCTCCAAAGGAAAACCTCCTATCCCTCAACTACTGAAACAGTAAGTTTTGCTGTAACTTTTGGATGAAGCTTTACAGGAACTTCATATGAACCAAGTGCTTTTATTGACTCTGTAAGCTGCATTTTCTTTTTCTCGATGTCAAGTCCACACTGTTCCTTTGCTGCTGCGGATATTTCTTTTGTGGAAACTGAACCGAATGTTTTTCCACCTTCTCCTGAGCGGAGCTTTACAACTACTTTTGAATTCTCTATTGTCTTTTTAAGTTCTAATGCATTCTCATAATTTTCCTGTGCAACCTTGTCGGCATGCTTATTCTGTAATTTTAAATCATTCAGGTTCTTAGGTGTAGCCTCTAAACCAAGCTTTTTAGGTATGATTGCATTTCTTGCATATCCATCATTTACGTTTACGATATCGCCCTTCTTTCCGAGAGCCTTTACATCCTGTAATAAAATTACTTTCATTCTTCTATGTCTCCTTCTTTGAGCATTTCATCAATTGTATCCTGGATCATGTGTTTTGCCTGAACAACTGTACAATCGCTAAGCTGTGCCCCGGCAACATTAAGATGACCTCCGCCTCCTAATTTTTCCATGATCAGCTGCACATTTATCTCATCAATTGATCTGCTGCTTATATATATTTTTCCGTTATATTCTGTAAGTACAAACGATGCTTTGATTCCTATTATGTTTAAAAGTTCGTTTGCAGCCTGTGCGCCGACTATTGTCGGACTTTCTACATTTTCGCTCGGGCAGACTGAAATCGCAAATGCTCCTCTGTATACTTCAGCATGGCGCACAGCTTCGGCTCTCGCCTTATAGCATGCCATATCATTTCGAAGCATCTTTCTTACTCTTGTAACCTCTGCTCCTGATCTCTTTAAGAATGCAGCTGCCTCAAATGTCCTTACACCTGTTTTTGTCATAAAATTATTTGTATCTATGAGTATTCCTGCATAAATACAATCGGCTTCTGTTGCATTTATCTTTATTCCATCGTTAAAATACTGTAAAACCTCTGCAACCATCTCACATGCGCTTGATGCATATGGTTCAATGTACGAGAGTGTAGGGTTTTCTATTATCTCGCTATTTTGTCTGTGATGGTCAAAGACAACTATCTTGTCTGTACGCTTGAGCAGATCCGGACATTCTGTATAGCTCGGCCTGTTTGTATCAACCACCATGACAAGAGTGTCACGGCTGACCATCTCAAGTGCCTCGGCACTGTTTATAAACATATCATCCGGATAGCCTTTTTCTGTGGTAAATGTTTCCAGAAGCGGACGTACCGAACTTGTAGGATCATTTATTACTATCTGTGCCTTTTTGTCGATGCTTTTTGCTGCGCAGTATATACCGACCCCGGCACCGAGCGAATCTACATCCGTTATGCTGTGTCCCATGATAAGGACATTCTCGCATGTTTCTATTATCTCCTGCAGAGCCTGGGCTTTTACCCTTGCCTTTACACGGGTTTTGCTCTCTACCTGCTTAGACTTGCCGCCTATGTAAGATATGTCATCTTTGTTTTTGATCACAACCTGATCTCCACCTCGTCCCAGTGCAAGATCTATGGCATTTCTGGCATATTCGTAGTTCTCGTTATATTTATCGCTCTTAATTCCGATTCCAATGCTGAGTGTAACCGCCATCTCGTTTCCGACCTTTATGGCTTTTACCTCATCAAGCACCTTGAATTTGTCATCTTTCATCTGCTGTAGATATTTATATTTAAATACTACAAAGTACTTATCAGTTTCTATTTTTCTGACAAGTCCATCATATTTCGCAAAATACTGGTTAACACGGCGGTCGATAAGGGCAACAAGTAATGAACGTTTTACATCCTCTATACTGTCTAATGCTTCATCATAGTTATCAATATAGACAAGTGAACATACCTGTTTCTGTTCTTCTATTTCTTTTTTATAGCTGTGTAATTCTGTCTCATCAAACACATATAGTGCAGTGAGGAATTCGTCCGTTCCTTCAGCATCGATTATTTCATTTTCATCAGCTACCGAATCGAAATATATCCTGTTGAGCATAAGCCTTACTACACAATCATCATTTTCGATCCTTAAGTCTGACACATCTTCGCTCTTCGCAAGAAACTCTCTCGTCACTGTCGGAAACAGTGTGGTTATCGATTTATGGTAATTTTTGTTAATGTCCATTTTTTCAGAAAATTTTTCGTTCATCCACAAAATCTTTCCTGAACGCTCCAACAATGCATACGGAATCTCAAACTCATTAAGAAGCTTCTTTTGTACGATCGAATATTTTGTGGCAAAGTTGATAAGCTCACCCGCCACGATATTTTTGCATTTAAAGTATAAACACAATACAAGCGCCAGATAAACTACTGTAAATCCTGTCAGACAGGTTCCAAGCTTTTTGTCATAGGTAAATGCTGTCGCATCTGCGCATACCCAGACTATAGTAAAATACAAAGGCCAGCACATATAATTGCGCAAACGCCCTTTAAATTTGATTTTCTTTTTCTTCATTATGTCTCCTTTATATACACCTACTAGAGAGTATACCACTTTGTGCGTACAAAGAAAACAAAAAGAAAAAAGTTCTCATTTAGTGGTTTATGCCAAATGAGAACTTTTGTTATGTCTGACTTATTGCTGTTTGTCTGATGCAATCTCTGCAATGGATTTTGTAAGACCAGCTATTCCCTGTATTTCTGAAGGAATTATGATCTTTGTAGCTTTTCCGTCCGCAGCCTTTGCAAATGCTTCAAGACTCTTGATCTGGAGTACCGCATTATCAGGATTTGCTTCTTTTAACATGCGAAGACCATCTGCATTAGCCTGCTGGATCTTAAGGATAGCTTCTGCCTGACCTGCTGCCTCCTGAATTGTTGCTTCCTTCTTTGCTTCTGCACGAAGGATAGCAGCCTGTTTCTCTGCCTCTGCATCAAGGATAACAGATTCTTTATTACCTTCTGCAACAAGAATTGTGGATTTCTTTTCTCCCTCTGCACGAAGGATAGCTTCTCGTCTTTCACGCTCGGCTTTCATCTGTTTCTCCATTGCATCCTGGATCGCCTTAGGCGGGATGATGTTTTTAAGTTCTACACGGTTTACCTTGATTCCCCAAGGGTCTGTTGCCACATCAAGTGTCGCTCTCATCTTTGTATTGATTGTTTCACGGCTTGTAAGTGTCTCATCAAGCTCAAGATCACCGATTATATTTCTAAGTGTTGTAGCTGTGAGATTTTCGATAGCCATGATCGGATTTTCAACACCATAAGCGTAAAGCTTTGGATCTGTGATCTGGAAATATACTACCGTGTCAATCTGCATCGTTACGTTATCTTTTGTGATAACCGGCTGTGGCGGGAAATCAACCACCTGTTCTTTTAAAATTACTTTTTTTGCAATCCTGTCGATAAAAGGTACCTTAAAGTGAAGTCCTACTGACCATGTTGTAAGATATCCTCCAAGTCTTTCAATGACCATTGCATGTGCCTGTGGCACGATCTTGATACAATTTATGATTATCACTATTATAATAATCATAAGTATGGCGAGTGCTATAAGTCCCTCCATTTTCTAATCCTCCTTTATTCTTTTTACAATAAGCTTTACTCCGCTTACGTTTATTACCTCTACTAATGTTCCTTTTGGTATTTTCACACCATCATTATCAGTCCGCACTGTCCATTCCTGTCCCATGACGACAGCTTTACCGGTCTGCCTTAAATTATCAATATCCTCCGTCAGTATGGTCTTTTTTCCTATAAGACTATCCACATTTGTCTTTTGTGCTCTGGAGTTTATGTATTTCTTTGCCCATGGCTTTGTCAGACATAGCAGTACAACCGATACTATCAAAAAAACTGCTGCCTGTATAAATACATTTCCACCGAGTGCAGCCACAATAAGTCCTCCTATTGAACCGGCCGCAAACCATATTGATGTAAGGCCTATAGTCAACAGCTCAAGCACGATAAAAAAGATTATCATTGCCAGCCAGAATATGACATATGCTTCCATCCTCAAAACCTCCTTCTTTTTTCATTCTATATTAATTCCTTTGATAGTGCAATGAATTTAAAAAATTATTAAACATTTGGCTGGTTTTATATTATAATGATTACCGGCTTGTATATATTCAGTAAATTTATATTATTTGATTCTAGTGTAATGGCATGTTGCTATTTAGCCAAATGACGCAGAATGAATTTTTCATTCTGCAAGGCGGAAGAATGAGCCGTAGCGGGCTACGGCAATTGATGACAACGCAGCAGATGAAAATTCAGGCAAGTTATTTAGCTAAATATGGACAGGTCATTACACTAGCCATAACATATGACAGAGGTATGAAAATGACTAACGTTCTAACTTTACAAATAACAATGCTGCTCCTCATTTTTATAGGAGCACTCGTTAAAAAACTTAAAATAGTCAGTCCCACAGGACAGAAAAACATAAATGATCTGGTAATTTATCTTATTCTGCCATGTAATATCGTAAAATCATTTATGATCGACTGTGATGGCAATATTTTCAAACAGTTTGGAATGGTTTTTATTATCTCGATAGGCATTCAGATCGTAAGTGTTATACTGGGTAAAATTTTATACAGTAAAAGACAGCTCGGACACCGCATGAGCCTGCAGTATGGACTCATATGCTCAAATGCAGGATTTTTAGGAAACCCCGTAGCCGAGGGAGTGTTTGGTTCTATTGGACTTGCAATGGCATCTATTTTTCTTATCCCGCAGAGGATCATGATGTGGTCATCCGGCATAGCCATTTATACACAGAGCACGGATTGGAAAGCAACTATCAAAAAAGTCGTCACACATCCATGTATCATTGCATGTTTTGCCGGACTTTTGCTTATAATATCGCAGTGGACACCACCTGCAATCATCACAAACACAATCACCACCATAGGAAACTGCAATACTGCCTTTTCTATGATGGTGATAGGAATGATACTCGCCGATGCGGATATCATGTCTTTGTTTAATTTTGAGGTGCTGCGCTACAGTCTGCTGCGTCTTATAATAATGCCTGCTGTGCTTTTTGGTATATGCATACTGCTTGGTGTACCGTCTCTCGTCACCGGTGTATGCGTCATTCTCACGGCAATGCCTGCCGGTGCCACGACAAGCATCCTCGCATCAAAATACGGCTGTGATGAAATATTTGCAACAAAACTTGTTGTTGCATCAACTATTCTGTCCATGGTAACAATACCTGTATGGAATATAATTCTCACTCGTTAAAATGTAAAACACAAATTTACCGGCTCATAATATCGTTTTCTCTACCATACTGATTATGTGTTAGAAATTAAAATCAATCTCTATGCCCTTATCGTTAATGAGATACATTTTTCCTCCCAAACGTAATACATCTATACCAATATTTCACACACAAATTGTTTGGTGTATTTCTGATATTCTCTTTTCTGCCATAATTATATCTTCTTCTGATACTTCTAACATTCGTTTAGCTTCTTCTTTTGTTCCTCCGTTTTCTAAAAATTTTGATATTATATCTATCCTTTCTTCAATTTGACCACTTTTTTTCTGTTCTTCCCATGCTTTACACACATCAACCACCTCATCTTTCTCATTAACCTTTAAATTCATTCCTGCGAATAAATTTATCGCAGCTGCAGTCTCTCTATCTATCTTTTTAAATGCCGGATCCTTTTTCAATACGGATTCCATTTTATTTTTATCCGATGCATTTTGTAATATTTCAAATAACTGCCCAAGTCCGGTTTCAAATTTTGTAAAATCGGTAATTTTTTCCGGTTCCACAAGATTAATCTTATAGTCCGAAACATACGGTAATATATTCTTATCAATATTCCCCATCATTTCATATAAGCTTCTAGGTCCATCCCAGTTATCTGTCCCCATATAAACCGTTATTGTAATAACAGGAACCAGTTTATCTTTCTTTGTAAAACCAGACAAAAATTCTGCTGACGATCCATAATCCTTTTCTTTTTCATGAAACCTTTTTGCGTCATTTATCTGTTGTCCGTAACTTAATGCATCATATATCATCGCCTTAATCGGCATTGCATAATGAACATCTGTCTGATTCTCTATTCCAATCAGAACCAGATACATATCATCCGCATACTTTATAGTTACGTTTTTTAGTATGTCACGCCATTTTTGAAGCACAAGCTGCTTTTTATCTATCCCAAATACAGATAAAACCTGTGTCGTGTCCTTCTCGACTAAACTGTTTGGATTGATAACCTTATTTCCATCAAATAAAACATAATTACACAAGTCGCTAAATCTGGCGTTGTCGGAAATATATTCCTTTGCCTTTGAGTCTTTAACCCCCATTAAGTTCCCCCTTATTCTTTTGTATCGGCAGGAAAATAAAATGATTAAAGACTAACTTCCCCTTAAATTCTATACAAACATTAAATTTTCCTGCTATTTTTCTGGTGATTTAAAGCATTGAAAATTTCTGTTTATTATATAATCATTGAAGTGATCGCCTCTTATGAGTTGACCGTGTATAAAGTTAAGAAATATAATGCTTTGATAGTATATTAGCATCAAGATAAACATATGTCATCATAAATTTTATTTTAAAGTTCATTTCATTGTTTAAAAATGTAACGTTCCTTTTTATATAAAAATACAGGGAACCCCATAAGGAGTTCCCTATATCGTATGCTTTTCGCAAATGCATTATAAAATTACTGTAAAAGAGAAAGTACACCCTGATTTGACTGATTAGCCTGTGCAAGCATAGACTGTCCAGCCTGAGCAAGAATGTTGTTCTTGCTGTAGTTAACCATCTCTTCTGCCATATCTGTATCACGGATACGAGATTCAGCTGTCTCTGTGTTCTCTACTACGTTGTCTAAGTTGTCAATTGTGTGCTCAAGTCTGTTCTGTACAGCACCAAGAGCAGATCTCTGTGAAGATACTTTTGAAATTGCATCAGAAATTGCATCGATAGCATAAGTAGCTGCTACACCAGTATCATCATTTACATTGATTCCCTTCACTCCGAGTGATGAAGAATCCATAGCCTCGATATCTACACTGATCTTATTTGTCATGTCAGCATCTGATCCAACATGTAAACTGAATGAAAGGCTCTTTTGAACAGTAACTTTTCCTTGCTGTATTTTGAATGAACCATCACCATTATTTGTAACAGAAGCTTTAGAATTAGCATCTGTTCCTATACTACTTGCTGTTTCTAATTCTTTTGCCATCTTCTTGTATGCATCGTCTAAAGTTATATCTGTATCTTTATCTGATGCTTTAGGAACTACATAATACTGTGCTGTTCCAATCTTTATACTTGAATCAGCTGTAACCATCTTAGCTAAATCATCAGCTGTAGCTGTTGGATTTGCAGCTTTTAAATCTGTTTTTGTTGAAACAGTATATTCTGTTCCTCCTATTGTAACTTTACTAGCTGCTGCTGCTGCTTTTATTGCAGCTTGCGCATCTTTAAGCGTTGCAATATTTGTAGCGGCTGCTGTATCTCCTACAAGTGTAGTAGTTTTTCCATCTTTTGTTAATTTATCACCCGCTGCAATTGTTACCGTATCTGCTGTTGTAGTTGTATTACTATCCTTAAACCAACCTGCTGTTGTAATAGTCTGACCTGCTGGAGATGTTCCATTTGCAGCTACATATGTATAAGTTTCACCATCTTTTGTAAGTTTATCTCCTGCTGCAGGTGTAGTATATCCGTTAAGATCTGTGTAATCAGTAGTTTTTCCAGAATCTACTATTGTATATTCTGTTCCAGCAATCGATACATTTCCACCTACTGCAAGAGATTTTGCAGTAAATGTTGATGTTCCATCACCATTATCTACAAGAGTTCCCTTTAACCCTGCATCATGGGCATTCAATGTATTTGTTTTTGTTGCACCATCTTTGCTTCCTTTAAGAAGATATGTCTCGTTGAATTTTGTTGTCTCTGCAACACGATCGATCTCTGTTGTGAGCTGTGAAATCTCATCCTGAATAGCACTTCTATCTGTATCAGAGTTTGTTCCGTTAGAAGCCTGAACAGCTAACTCGTTCATTCTCTGAAGCATTGAGTGAACTTCTGTAAGTGCACCCTCAGCTGTCTGTACAGATGATACACCATCCTCTGCATTTGTAGATGCCTGATCCAGTCCACGGATCTGTTTTCTCATCTTCTCAGATATTGTAAGTCCTGCTGCATCATCTGCTGCACGGTTGATTCTGTAACCAGATGAAAGCTTCTCTGTGCTCTTTGACTGTGCGTTTGTTGTGATGTTTAACATTCTGTTGGCATTTGCTGCCTGCATGTTGTGTTGTACTACCATAATATAATCCTCCTTGTCCCACTTCGTGGGTTATTATGTTTTCGCCTCTGGAAATCCTTTTCCCGAGGGTTACCGCCATTTTATGGCTGCTGCTCACAAATAAAATGTGATTCGTAACCGCTTATGGCTTATTTAATTGTGCTTCGCATATGACATATAGCTTTTATGCCATGTGCTTTTATATAACAAACAGCTCCCGGGTGTAATATCTGCTATTACAGGCCACACTATTGTGTGAGCAATAACATTTTAAATATCACGCTGCTTATTAACATGTTATGATTTATCAGCCATTTTCTGCCGCTCATTCCAGATGATTCTCTGGATTTCCTTCTGTGCAGTCTCTGATATCTCTGGTTCCGGATAATACGTTTCTTTCCTTCGATTTGGATCCGGATCATTATTACTTCGCGAAATATTCATGTGCCGTGGAGCATCGATCAGCAATCTGCCATGCTTGCCATTTCCTCCAACGTATACTACACGGATATCATCGCCTATATTTACATACTGTCCTTCTTTAAGTGAAAGCTTTAGCATTTCTACCTCCATGTATCTATTCATTTGAATATGTTTATTTCTGTAGCATATAGTTACATTCATATTTTCATTTGCTACGTTTTGTAACATTTATATCGTCCTAATGCTACAGTTTGTTAACATCCACAGAGTAAAAATGCTACACTTTGTTACTTTTTAACAATAATTTAATCGATACCACCATAAAAACTATCATTGTTTTATACAATATTACCTATTCATTTTACTTATATCTCACTGGGTATCTATTTACTTATCAGACGCAATACTAATTATTGCCTCACTAACTACGTGCTACGTTTGTTAACATTCAGCTGTAGCGCTACAAATATACTCAGAAAAGAGAAGGTGGTATTAATATGATTAAGAATTTACTTCCAGAGAAGCTTAAGGAATTGAGAAAAATGAATAATTATACGCAGGACTATGTTGCTGAAGTCCTTGGGGTTGTCCGGCAAACGTACAGCCACTATGAAACCGGTAAACGGACTCCGGATGCTACCGCACTTTATAAGCTCGCAGGTCTATATAATATTTCACTTGAAGATCTTTTACATCTTACTGTCAATATCGACAGAGATGAAGTCTATGACGCTCCCAAACCAACACAGGCAAGTTCCGAATTAGCTGAATATTTGAAATTTTATAATGATCCTGCAAATAAGAAAAAATATATATTTCATTCTGATCTAGAAAAGAAAATGCTTTTTTATTTTTCAAAGATTTCCGATGATGATAAAAAGGAAATTATAGAATTTACCAAGATCAAGGCACGAAAAAAAGAGGGACGGTGATACAATATCACCGCCCCTTTTTAATCAATGCATTATTTTAAATTATTCTCTGCCACAAAATGTAATTGTATTGCCGGATAATTTCCCTGCACACAGGTAAATGCATATCCACCATTCATAAGTGCTGCCCCTGAATATTTATACCCTGTGCTTCGTTCTACATATATAGTCTTTGGATCTAATCCAATGAATTTCACAAATGGAAATGCTGCATTTGCCTGAAGCAGACGGCTTAACAGGCTGTACGTTCCCAGAATGAAACGATGTCCCAGCTCACCCTGGTTTTGTGCATCTAATCCCGCTGAAAAACTAACGCTATACAGGACATAATCCCAGCAGCGTAATCAAAAAAAGTAACAATTAAACGTAATTATAAAGCGTAATTATAAAAACCCCAGCCGTCTCATGACAGCTGGGGTTAATAAGTTCGATTTACTCCTGTACGTATGGCATAAGAGCTAAGTGACGTGCTCTCTTGATTGCTACTGTAAGGGCTCTCTGATGCTTAGCACAGTTTCCTGTGATACGGCGAGGAAGGATTTTTCCTCTCTCAGAGATGTATCTCTTTAATTTGTTTGTATCTTTGTAATCAATGACATTATCTTTTCCGCAGAATACACAAACTTTTTTTCTTCTGCGCATTGGTCTTCTTTTCATAGAAGATCCATCAGCTGATTTATTGTAAGCCATGCTTGTTACCTCCTTAAATATTTGTCCTTACGGACAACTCTTAGTTAAATGGTAATTCTTCATCTATTCCATCAGGAATATTCATGAAGCCATCACCTGCGGCCTGGCTAGGTGATGGTCTGTCTGCCGGTGTAAATCCACCATCACTGCCTGATGCTGCTGATTTACTCTCTGCAAACTCAACCGATTCTACAACGACGTCAGTAGTGTATACTCTCTGTCCGTCTTTGTTTGTATAACTGCCTGTCTGGATACGGCCTTCTGCTACGAACTTAGTTCCTTTGCGGCCAAATCTCTCCATAAACTCTGCAGTTCTGCCAAAAGCTACGCAGTTAATGAAATCCGCTGTCTGTTCATCGCCCTCTTTTCTAAAACGGCGGTCTACAGCAAGAGAAAATCTTGCAATTGCTGTTGAGCTTTCCCCCTGTGAGTAACGGATTTCTGCGTCTCTTGTCAATCTACCCATTAGTATTACTCTATTCATAATACAATCTCCTATTTTCTTATACTAGGCCTCGTCTTTTCTAACGCATAAGAAACGAAGAACATTGTCCATAATACGAACGTCCTGCTCGAGCTCTGCTGGAACTGTTCCCTCAGCATCGAACTGGATGAAGTAGTAGAAGCCCTCAGTCATGTGCTGAATCTCGTAAGCTAATTTCTTCTTACCAGCCTCCTCAACTTCTGTAACAGTACCGCCGGCACGTGTGATGTACTCTTTTGCCTTCTCGACTACTGCTGTTCTCGCATCATCTTCGATCTTTGCACTAACAACGAGTGCTAATTCATATTTGTTCATGCGAATTTTACCTCCTTTTGGTCTCTGGCTCATAAATCTGATTATGAGCAAGGAATTTAATATACCACGATTTCAAATATTACCATGAAATCGCTTGGATTTCAAGGCTTTTTTAAATTTAGTTATTAAAAAAATTTATTCCACTATATATTGCGGCATATATCAGGCTATTGTTCTTTCTTTGTAAGACCCCGGTCGTTTTTTTCCACAAGCTTCCGCGGAACCATAACCATATGGCCGCATCCCATACATTTGAGCCTAAAATCGGCGCCTACCCTTAATATTTCCCATTCACTGCTGCCACATGGATGAGGTTTTTTTAGCTTTACGATATCACCTACTGCGTACTTATCCATAATATCTCCCTTTATAAACTATATCTGTATCTGTTCAAACACTGTACCAAGTCCCTGCTGTATCAAAAGATCAGCTCTTTTGTCCATTGGTGTTGCCGACTTGTTTATGAGCACAAGCTTGTCTCCATTATAGTAATCTATAAGTCCGGCTGCAGGATATACCGCAAGCGAAGTTCCACCTATTATGAGCACTTCCGCATGACTTATATAATATATTGCATCCTCCAGTGTTTTCTGGTTTAATCCTTCCTCATAGAGCACAACATCCGGTTTTACCGGGCCTCCGCATTTCGGGCATTTCGGAACACCTTCTGAATGAAGTATGTCCTCCGCACTTACGAACTGAAGGCATCTCTCACAATAGTTGCGCAAAACACTTCCATGAAGTTCCATAACGTTTTTGCTTCCCGCCTTCTGATGCAGTCCGTCAATATTTTGTGTTATGACTCCCTTTAATTTGCCGGCTTTTTCAAGTTCAGCCAGCTTTATATGTGTTATGTTAGGTTCAGCATCCAGACAGAGCATTTTATCTCTGTAAAATCTGTAGAATTCTTCCGGGTTTTTGCGATAAAACGAATGACTTAATATGGTTTCCGGCGGAAAATCATATTTCTGGTTGTAAAGTCCGTCAACACTCCTGAAATCCGGTATACCACTCTCTGTAGAAACACCTGCGCCTCCGAAAAATACGATGTTATCTGATTCATTTATCCATTTCAAAAAAGTTTCCATATTTTCGCTATTTGTTTTCTCACTGCACATTTTATGTACCCCTTTCCAACATAACCTTTTATGTATCCACAGCTTTTATAACTGCTGCACAAGCTTTTCCACATCTGCGTTCTCTCCCATGACCATAAGTACGTCATCTTCCTTTATACAATGGTCTGGCGGAGGCAGTATCCTTGAACCACCATCTGCTTTTAATGTTATTATATTAATATTATAATTCTGCCTTACATTATTTTCGCAGATTGTTTTTCCTACCCATTCCTGCGGTGGATTTATCTCATAGATTGAGTAATTATCATCCAGCGCCACATAATCCAATACATGATTTGCGCTGTATTTTTTTGATGCACGCTCCGCTGTATCCCTGTCCGGATAAATCACATCGTCTGCGCCATTTCTCAAAAGAAATTTTGCGTGAACATCACGATTTGCCTTGCTTACAACATATTTTGCACCCATCTCTTTTACCAGGCACGTAATTTCAAGTGAACTCTGGAAATTTGTTCCTATGCAGACAAATACAATGTCAAACTGCGGCACATTGATCCCCTTAAGGATCTTAGGGTCTGAGCAGTCTCCGACCTGTGCTTTTGAAACATCATATATAAGATCCCTTACTTTTTCCTCATTTATATCCATAACCATAACTTCATTGTTGCTTTTGATCAGCTCTGTACAGAGATGGTGTCCAAATTTTCCCATTCCAATAATTAATATCGACTTCACTGTTTTATATCTCCTTAATCGTTCTAAATATCATTTATCTATAATACTATGATACAAAATCTTTGTGTCATAAATATGAGGTATTTAATGAAAAAAAAATTAATTCTTTTTTGCTATGCTTTTTCTTTAATTTTAGTCGGATGTGGTAATAAAGTAAACACATCTTTCGAGGATTTCACAAATAATTTATTTATACAAAACATATCTGAAAATACTATTAATCTTCATTACAGCCTCTGTAATCCCGGACAATATGGGATTTCTGATATGCAGCCATCTCTTGGGGATGTATCAGCCTCCTCCAAAGCTTCGTCTGATTATTTAAAGCAATGCATTTCGCAGCTTGAACAATGTGATCATAATTCTCTTTCTGTTTCACAAAAGCTTGATTATGACGTGATTTACGATTCCATTTCAACAGATCTTAAGCTTTCCGGATACGCCCTTTATGACGATATGCTGTCCCCATCAAACGGCACCCAGTCAGAGCTTCCTGTACTTCTTGCCGAATATGATTTCAGATCACCAAAGGATGTGGACGACTATCTTCTCCTTCTTTCAGATTTCCCACGTTATTTTGACCAGATCATTTCTTTTGAAAAGGAAAAATCCAAAGCAGGGCTTTTTATGTCCGATGATCTGTGCAATGCAGTTATAGAACAATGCGAAGATTTCATATATCATCCATCTGACAACATACTTATAAAAACCTTTAACAAAAAGATATCCGGTTTTGATGGCATGACCTCGTCTGAAAAAGATACCTATAAATCCAAAAATGAAGAAATTGTATACAACTATGTTATTCCCGCTTACAAAAAGATGATCTCTGAGCTTACAAAGCTTCTGGGCACAGGTAAAAATGATCTCGGTCTTTGCTATTTTAAAGACGGAAGTGATTACTACGAAAAACTTGTATACCGGAAAACCGGCTGCGATGATCCAATCGATAAAATATATGAAGCGATCGAAGCCCGCCAACATGATGACCTGGCTGCCTGCGCCATGCTTCTTTCACAAAATCCCGATTTAATATCCGAATGTGACAAAGATCTTTCCATAAAAGATGAAGATGAAATGCTTCTTAAACTTCAGTCTTCAATAAAAGATGATTTTCCATCTATAGATGATACAGATGTAAATCATACTCTGTCATATGTTGATGAATCCCTGCAGGATTCACTTGCTCCGGCTTTTTATCTGACAGCGCCTCTTGATGACTATACCAATAATAAAATCTATATAAACCCTTCCAGTAAATATGACGGGTTAGAGCTGTTTACCACACTTGCACATGAGGGATATCCAGGCCATCTTTATCAGACTGTAAAATCGTATGAGTATGGTCTTTCACCAATACGATCTATTTTAAATTATGGCGGATATACTGAAGGCTGGGCCACATATGTCGAGATGCTTTCTTATGCCTATGCCGGGATTGATCCGGACGCTGCACGATTTCTTAAATGCAACAAGGATTTTTCCTTAAGTCTGTATGCGGCATCCGACATAGGGATACACTATTATGGCTGGGATTTTAATGAATTATGTGATTTCTGGAAAGATTACGGCATCACGGATGTCAACGCCCTAAAGGAGGTACAGCGTCTGATCATTTCTTCTCCCGGCAATTATCTCAAATATTATGTCGGCTATCTTCAGATTGAAAAATTAAAGGATTCCCAGAAAGAAACTCTCGGCGGAGATTATTCTGATATGGAATTCCATAAAGCATTTCTTAAAATAGGTCCTGCACCATTTCATATCATAAAAAAATACATAAACAATCCGGGGATATCATAATCCCCGGATACTGTCATTCGTCTAAAAGCTGTCTGTATATATCCCTTTTACTAACACCTCTGTCCTTTGCGACACGCTTCATTGCTTCTTTTCTGTCTATTCCCTGCGACTCATAGTGTTTCATATGCTCCGAAAGCGGCATCGTCTCCCAGTTTTCCTGCTGCTCCTTTTTTATATCATCCCTGTTTTTCCCACAGATTATAAGTACATACTCACCTCTTGGTTCATGTTCTTTTGAGTATTCGAGCAGTTCCAAAAAGGTTGTCTGCATTTTTTCTTCATGTTTTTTGGTAAGTTCACGGCATACGGTAAGTTCTCTGTCCCCGATTGCATTATACAATTCTGTGACAGTCTTTACCAGATGATGTGGTGCCTCGTAAATTATGATCGTGCGCGTCTCATCTTTAAGCTCCTCTATCACATCAGCACGTTCCTTTTTATCCCTCGGAAGAAATGCCTCAAAAGCAAATCTTCTCGTAGGCCTGCCTGACATCGTAAGTGCTGTGATACACGCAGCGGCTCCCGGAAGAGATGTTACCGGTACCCCTTCCTCATAGCATATGCGCACTATGTCCTCCCCGGGATCTGAAATTCCCGGTGTCCCGGCATCTGTTATAAGAGCAATATTTTTCCCTTCTTTGAGCTTTGCGACAAGCTGATATGCTTTTTCTATTTTATTAAACTCATGATAACTTGTCATGGGCGTTTTTATTTCAAAATGATTGAGCAGCTTTATTGAATTGCGGGTGTCTTCAGCCGCAATAAGGTCTGCCTCTTTTAAAGTACGAAGCACCCTGAATGTGATATCTTCAAGATTTCCAATTGGTGTTGCGCACAGGTATAATGTTCCTGTCATTATTTTCTCCTAAATATAGTAACTGTTTTGATAACTGTAGTCACAGACACTCACTCATCATAACCATATATTCTGTATATTTCGTCCGTATATTCATTCTGCTCTTTATAAACAATAAGCGGTTTTTCTATTGTTATGCGGCTTTTGCCCCCTTTTAATCCTTCTATCAGAACCATATTGGGCTCCTTATCGGCATAGGGATGTACAAGACGCATTCTTTTAGGCTCAATATGATATCTGGTCATTGTTGTAAATATCTCAACAAGGCGGAATGGTCTGTGGACCATGTAAAAACGACCACCGTTTTTTAATATTTTTGCACTTTCCCTTACTATGTCGTCCAGAGTACATTTTACTTCATGGCGGGCTATCGTTTTTGCGTCATCATCATTTTTTATTCCATGCTGTCCGATCATGTATGGGGGATTTACAGTTATTACATCCATGGATTCTCTTCCGAAAATATCAGATGCATTACACACATCTCCCTCTACAATGGTTACCTTATCTTCAAGATCATTGTATGCCACACTGCGTTTTGCCATATCTGCACATTCCGGCTGTATTTCTATTCCGCTGTAATGGTTTCCATTATTTTTTGCTTCCAGAAGTATCGGGATTATTCCGTTTCCGGTGCAAAGATCAATGGCATTTTCTCCCCGTTTTACTTTTGCGTAATCCGATAAGAGCACCGCATCAATTCCAAAACAGAATTTCTGCGGATCCTGGATCAGGAAATATCCGTTTCGATGAAGATCATCCAGACGCTCATTACTGTTTATCATCCTGCTTTTCTCTGTCATAATTCTTTTTGTTGTCTGAGTCTTTTCTATACTCTCTGTTTTTATTTCTATTTTTATTGTATCTGTTGTTCTTATTATATTTGTTATAGTTTTTCTGGCGCTTACGGTTTTCCTCGTTTACATGATTATTTTCTTCGTTGTTTTCGTCATTTCTGCGGCTTTCCTCATGATCACGTCTGAAATCACCTTTGCTGGTATTATTTTTATTTATATCATTCCTGCCTGAGTCGTTTCTGTACCTGTCATTTCTATCGTTCCTGTCATTTCTATCGTTCCTGTCACTTCTATCAGCTCTTTCGTTTCTTTCAGCTCTGTCGTTTCTTTCAGTTCTGTCGCTTCTATCAGCTCTTTCGTTTCTATCAGTTCTTTCGTTTCTTTCGCGCCTTCTGTCACTTCTCTGATTCCTGTTTTCATCTGTTGTTTCAGGAGAATCATTGTCCTCAAGGCCCTTCAGCTCGGCAATTTCTTCTGCTGTAAGCTTAACATCCTTGCGCTGGCGTGGTTTTAATTTAAGCTCATCTACTGTGTACTCACGGAGTTCTTTTTCATCTCCGTTGTCTATTATTACCTTTACAAGCTGGCGGAGCACACTTATAGATTTGACTTCTCCAACAATGCCTTCCGGAGTATTAACTTTCTCTCCTACCGCCGGAAGTCTGCTGTTAAGATATTCGTATGTATCCTGCTCATATTTAAGGCAGCACATAAGCCTTCCACATACACCTGATATCTTCGTAGGGTTGAGTGATAAATTCTGTTCCTTTGCCATCTTTATAGATACAGGTACAAAGTCGGAAAGGTATGAACTGCAGCATAATGCCCGTCCACATATGCCGATTCCTCCCATCATCTTTGTCTCATCCCTCACACCGATCTGGCGAAGCTCTATCCTTGTCCTGAAAACTGCTGCAAGATCTTTCACAAGATCCCTGAAGTCAATTCTTCCATCTGCTGTAAAATAGAAAAGAAGTTTATTATTATCGAATGTATATTCTGCATCGACAAGCTTCATCTCTAATCCGTGTTTTATAATCTTTTCTTTGCATATTGCAAATGCTTCTTTTTCTTTGTCTTTGTTTTTACTGATGATTTTCTCATCCTCATCTGTTGCTATTCTAATGACCGGCTTAAGAGTTGAAACTACTTTATCGTCTTCTACTTCTTTTGGCGGAATGAGGACTGTTCCCATCTCAATGCCTCTTGCTGTTTCTACTATTACATGCATAGCTGTCTCAAGTTCAAAATCAAGCGGGTCAAAATAATATATTTTTCCTGCTGTTCTGAATCTAATTCCGACTATTTTTACCATTCTAATTCTCCTTTATAGTCATGAGCAATAATTCGATGACCAGATCAAAATTAACATTTGCGTTAATTCTGAGTTTAGCCTTATCAAGTGCCTCTATTATTGTCTCTATTCCATGATACGAATGTTTAGATGCCTGCTTTTTAATATCATAAACTTCGTCCTTAAAAATAAGCCCATTAACATCACTTGTTGCTTTCATATATAATACATCTCTGTACCAGACAGTTATAAGGTCAAAGTAATCCTGCACCTGGAGCTTATAGTCCGAAATCTGCTTTATCGCCTCGCCCATTTCATATAAATCTATGTCATCGAGCCTCTTTATAAGTGAAAGTGCTGATTCCTTTAATTCATTAAAATCATCTGACGATGCAAGCTTTATAGCTTTTCCGACAACTCCCTGCGCAAAAGCTGCACACACGTCTGCCTGGTAATCAGGAATTTTCTTTTCCGTCATAAGATATGATTTTATTACATCATTCTTTACCGACTTTAAATTCAAAGTGATACATCTTGATCGTATTGTCTGTAAAAAACTGTCGGCATTGGTCGTAAGCAGCATAATGACTGCATATGCCGGCGGCTCCTCTATAGTCTTAAGTAGTGCATTCTGAGCCTGCTGGTTCATTTTCTCTGCCTCATCGACTATATAAATTTTGTACTGATTGCTGTATGGTTTGATTACGATATCGTTATTGAGCTGCGTCCTTATATCGTCTACGGATATAGTATTTGGTTTATCATGCTTTACATATATTATATCCGGATTATTACGGTCATCCGACTGCCTGCATGATCTACATTCACCGCATCCGTCCGGATCTTGTTTTTCACACAAAAGCGCTCTTGCAAATGCTTCTGCGATCATCATTTTACCTGAAAGATCTGGTCCGTTTAGTATATATGCGTGAGATACCTTTCCCATTTCTATAGCAGTTTTCAGATGCTCTATTATCTGTTCATGTCCGACTATATCTTTAAATCCTGCCATATTTCTCCTCCTTTACGTGAAAATATCCAGTAAAAGACCTTCTATTTCCCCGATTTTACTTAATATAGATATGTGATCTTTTTCATCTGACACAAGCTCACTTGCCAGTTCATCAAGATTTGAATCGATAAGCCTTATTATCCCGTAAACTCTGTGCCGTCCTTTTCTATCTAGGAAATTCTCTCTTGAGAACTTGTGGGAACGGTAAACTACTTCATTTAAGAAATCTTTGATAAGCCCCCGGTATTTTTTCATATCTCTTATATCCATGTGCTGCGCAAGTCTGTTTCCCTGCGCAGTTATATCATTCATCAGTTCATCTACTTTTGCCTGAAGATCAGCATCAGTTATAGCACTTGCAAGTGTAAATTTAAATGAACCATCACCTGATACAACCTTTTGCGCATCCGGTATCTGGGTTACCTGATTTATCTCATTAACCTTTACTGCCATTGCAATTCTCCTGTGATATAGCTTCTTATCTCTTTTAAAGTGTCCTGCATATCTGCATTTATGAAGCTTCGTTTTATTCCTGCATTTTTTAGGTTCTCATCTGAAAAGTCTGATGAATCAGCCAGAAATCTGCGGCACATTTCCTCGTATTTAGGTACTTTCTGCTGTTTTTCCCTGGAAATAGCACGCATCAGCCTCTCGCCATCCTCTACTTCTATATATATCGGAATTACTTTTTCATTGCCAAAGTACCTGCATATTTTTACATATGTCTCCAATGTACCTATTAAAATATAACTATTTTTATCCAGATCTATCTGTCCATCATCTACCGTGAAATATTTCCAGATTCCATATACCGTATTATATTCTCTGAGTTCTATTATTTTATTTTCGCTTTCAAGCCTTTGTACATCTGCTTCTTTGCAAAAAATGTAGTCTTTTCCGTCCTGTTCACCATCCCTTATAGGACGTGTAGTATACGGAACTATATTTTTTAGTTTCAAGCTTTTATCATGCATCAGCTCTTTAAAAATAGAATCCTTGCCTGACGCACTTTTGCCCATTACACAAAAAATTCTGCCCATGTTATAATCCTTCTAAAATATTATGTAACTGTTCATTATCTCACAGCAGCGGAGCATATCGCATTAAAATCAACTGCTTTGAATAGTTACAATATCACAATATATAGTATAAATATCAATCCACGGTATGTCAAACCTGCGTGTAATAAGCAGCTATCGTGTTAATATTTTACTGTTCACACCTGACAGTGCGACCAGCAACGATCACATCCCATTTAAAATGCCTCTATATATAGTGTTCCATCTGTATCACCAACTGTTATTCCATCAACCTCTATCCCCATGCCAAATGCATAAGATATGTCATCAACAAGCTTTTGATTTATGATTTCTCCGGGTACTGCCAGTGGTATTCCGGGTGGATACAGATAAACAAATACGCCGCTTGTTTTTCCTGCTGCTTCGCTCAACCTTGTGAGAGTACATCTTTTCTCATATGCATCACATATTTCCATGTTTTTTGACAAAGTCTGATACATATCTGCTTTTAATTTAACTTCTCCACCGGATGCTGTTTTGGGGGATAAGTTATCCACATCAAAGCCTGTTTTTACACTATTTTTATTCACAGAGATTTTTTTATCTATATCCATAAGCGCATATGATAACCTGTCGAAACCATTTTTTGTATCCATTATGCTGCAAAGAGCCAATGCATAGTTTCCCGATGCCATCTCAAGCTGTATCTGATATTCTCCCAATAATTTTTCCAGCAGCTCCTGACCACTCATCCCTGCATTATCAGTAAATATAAGGATCTTTGATTCATCAAAATCATATGCCTCATCCATTGAAAAATCTTCTTTTTTCACAAGCCTGAGGTTTTTTAGCTTTGTCTTACTGTAAAACTCATCGAGATCATTCCTCAGCTCTTTGAAAGGACGTTCTCCATTTTCTTTTATATAGTGTATGCATCTTTCGATTCCGCTCATCAGCACATAGGATGGTGAGCTTGTCTCATATATTCCAAGAAATTTTTCTATCTTCCTGTGATCTATATAAGTCCCGCATATATTAAGAAGCGCCGTCTGCGTGAATGCCGGGAGTGTTTTGTGCAGGCTTAAGATTACCGCATCTGCTCCAAGTTTTGTTGCATTCTGTGGAAAATCCCCACCAAAACCAAAGTGCGCTCCATGTGCCTCGTCTACTATTAATGGTATTTTCCTTTTATGAACGATTTCACTTATAGTCTCTATGTCTGAAACGACCCCATCATATGTAGGGGAAGTGATAAAAACGGCTTTTATATCAGGATCTTGGTTTAATGCCTTCTCTATTTCATCCGGTCTGATCTGTCCCTGGATCCCAGCCCTTGTTATGTCTGGATAAATGTATACAGGTTTTAACTGGCGCAAATATATACCATGATACACTGCCTTGTGACAGTTTCTGGCTACAAGTATTTTATCTCCTCTGTCTGTGGCTGCAGAAATCGCCGCCAGTATCCCACATGTACTCCCGTTTATCAGAAAATATGAATGATCTGCTTCGTATAGTTCTGTTGCCTCTGTCTGTGCAATTTTAATTATTCCTTCTGCATGATGCAGATTATCAAAGCCTTCTATCTCTGTTATATCTATATCATACGGATTTATCTGATCCATTCTGCGCCTTTTATGTCCAGGCATATGAAATGGGTAAATATTTGATCTTGCATTTTCTATTAATTCTTTTTCCATATTTTATCCAAGAAACCTTCCTAATTCCGGCATCCAGTCATCAAAGAATATCTCATTAGCACACAAGGCATTCCACAATGGCTCAATAAAACCTATTATAAGGCCGAGTGCATCTTCCCATGCTGCATCCACATTCATCTTTTTACAGCTCTTATCCCATCTTTTTCTCATATAAGCATAATCCATATAACCTTTTATCTGTTCCAAACGCCTGTATGAAACAACCTTAGGCTTTTCTAAAGCATGCTCCTTCAATATATCAACAATATGTCTTCCGCTTATTGAACTGTTCTTTAGAATTAAATATACGGATACATAACTCTCCATGCTTCCTATGAGCTCAAGCTTTTCCATTATTTCAAAAATCAGATCTGCAAGAATAGATTCCGGTGAATATGAATACAGTTTAATATTTTTATGCGAATGGTTTAACGCTGTAAATTCTGTTGTGGAATGTACTCCGGCTTTTTCCTCTGACAATACTATTATTTTCACAGAAAAAGGAATTTCCGTATCATTTACCTTTGCTTTTAAGATCCATATGTTTTCTTTCTGATAACCGCTCCATCTTATATCACTTCTGCTATTTACTTCTTTGTTTCCAAGAATTTTATTATCAAGGATTTCCTGTGGACTTCCTGCTTTTTTGCTTGTCCTGCTTTCTACATAATATAGGGTAAGTCTTTCGCACTCTTTGAATTGAGGTTTGGTAAGCCACAAAACCTCCTCCAGATTATTTGCCCTTATTCTCCATAAAAAATCCTCCGATACATACCTCCATAATGCATCAGAATATGACATATTATATTCTTCACAAATCTTCTTAAAATCCACTTTCACTACAACCATACTCCTATGAGACTCTGCACTTTTTTCACGACTTTACGCAGTCTTGCATAATCCATAAGAACCGAGATATCTTTCTCATCATCTGCTATATATGATTGTATAGCAGATTTAAAATCATCATGCTCCATTTTCGACTCATATTTTAGACAGTCGCATATAAGCCTTTCTTTATCGTAGATACCAAACGTATTTCCGTTAAATTCTATCGTTGTGGCGCCCAGACCTAACACTTCCGGTTCCGTATAAAATGGTATTATCTTTGGATAATCCATTTTAAATCTTGCTTTTGATGTATTCTTGTCTACTGCAATAGTCCAGCCGTAAGGCTTTTCCTTAATATACCCATAAGCATATAGCGCACTTTCCATACACAATTTTGCGTCCGGAAATAATGCAGCCACAAGTGCATCCTCAGAAAAGTCATCTATACGGTCTGTATAATATCCATTTTTTATACGGGCAAGTTTGCCGTCTTTTACAAGCTGGTTTATTCTCCTGTAATCAATCCCCTGCTTTGTCAGTACTTCCTTCTTGACTATACCATGGTTTTCTTCCATCTGTTTTTTTATGATATTTTCAACTTCCTGTTCATTCATAAATCTACCCCACATAAATTATCTGACAATTTATCTGTTTTTCTGCATGGTCGTATATCTCTTTACGACATTTTTATCATATATATTTGTCGTTATTTTACTATTTCCATAATTTCCTGTCGTTCTTTGTCTTTTCTTTGAATGACAGTTCATATTTTTTCCTTCGTCTGCGTTTTTTCTTCTGTATCCTGAATCTTTCTTTCTGTTCTTTTTTTACAGAAATATTGTGACGCAGTACATAGAAGTTATCACTTATTTTGCGCCCCACGATCACAGCTGCGATAATAAATGCTATGATAAACAAAACTGCGAATATATAAAATGGTTTTATTTTTATAATATCAGATTTTTCATTTTTTGTTGAATTATTAAAGTAACTCAAATCAACTTTTGCATCTGATTTTACAAGATTTACTTTTCCGACTATATGATCTGCATATGTGTACTCTACGGTCGCCAAAGCCCCTTCATCTGTCTTGTCCATTGCTTCTTTCTTTGCATCGCTGAATTCTGCTGTTATCGGCATTGTAATGTATGCACTTGACATTTCCGCATACATCTTATTACTATTGAGCACCCCCAGATTTTCTTCCTCGCTTTTTGCTACATCTGCTTCGTTCTCTGCAATATTAAGTGCCTTAAAATTGCTAAAACAATAATCAATAAGCTTGTTTGTATCGATCCAGTGGTTAGGCGAATCCGTATTCATTATCACAATACATAGTGTCAGTCCATCTTTCTCTGCAAAAGTGACAAGTGTACTGTTTGCCACCTTTGTAAATCCGGTTTTTCCTCCTGTGCAATATGGATTGACATATTGTGTTGCCTGCCTATACTTGTGCAGCAAGGCATGATGATTATTAAGAGGTGTCTCTGTTGAATGTTTATTAGTAGGCGGTATTGTGTATGTTTTTGTGGATGTGATCTTTTTAAATTCCTCATTCTTGTAAGCAGCACAGCCTATAAGTCCCATATCATAAGCACTCGTATAGTGATTTTCATCCGGAAGTCCGTTCGCATTGTTAAAGTGTGTATCCGTACATCCTAAGTCTGCTGCTGTTTTGTTCATGAGATCTACGAATGTACTGTAATCTCCTCCAAGCTTCTGACCCGTATGTTCTGCCGCTGCATATGCACATTCATTTGCCGATTCTAGCATAACTGCATACAACGTCTGCTCCATCGTCATTTCTTCATAAAGATCTCTTGATATATTTGATGTGTCACCCTCGTTTTTGAAAACGGCATCGGCTGAAAACACCACTTTTTCATCCATATCACAATTTTTGATCGCAAGGTATGTTGTTAGAATCTTTGTTATACTTGCCGGATAATGTTTTTCATGTGGATTTTTTTCATATAATACTGTTCCTGTATTGACCTCCATCACAACAGCACATGGAGATGCTATCTCTGGTCCTTCCGGCCATGCCTGATCCGCATTTACTTTAATTGGTGCCATTATCAAAGATATCGCAATAATTGATGTTGATAATATAGCTGCTCCTATTTTTTTTATAAATCTATCTTGAAATTTCATTTTTTCTCCGTTATTATAAATTGCTATAAATTCTATTGATCGTAACAATAATAAGTTACTGTTCACACCCAACAGTAACAATAATAATTCTCTCTATAAGTATAAATGCTTAAATACTTGTAATCAAGGGAATTATATATTAAAATTTATTGTATATCACACTTAAGGAGAGTTATATGAGACTTAGAAATATACCTGGTGCTGATGAAGTTATTTCAAACAGCCCTTATTGTATACAAAATACAGCTGAACTCAGAGGAAAATGGCATGAATTTCTCGGAAATAAAAATCCTATACATATTGAAATAGGAATGGGCAAAGGACGTTTTCTGATGCAGCTTGCCGAACAGAATCCTGACATAAATTACATAGGAATCGAAAGATATACCAGTGTTCTTCTTCGCGCAGTACAAAAAACAGAAGAAATGCCTCTTTCCAATATTCATTTTCTGTGTATAGATGCTGCAACGCTTCCTGAAATATTTGCAGAGAATGAAATATCCAAAATATACTTAAATTTTTCTGATCCATGGCCAAAAGACAGACATTCTAAAAGGCGCCTTACTTCTTCTACATTTTTAGAAAAATATGATCAGTTTCTTGCTCCGGACGGAAATATAGAATTCAAGACAGACAATCAGGATCTTTTTTCTTTTTCACTGGATGAAATCGAAAATTCTGATATATGGCATTTAGATGCCTATACAAGAGATCTTCATAATGATCCTGTTTTAAATGCCGGAAACATAATGACTGAATATGAACAAAAATTTTCAAGTCAGGGAAATCCAATCTGTAAACTCATCGCTTCAAGATAAAAAGCACACTTTTCTGCATAGGGATAACTATAAAATCTCTATACAGAAAGTGTGCTTTTAGCATACATATCATCTATATTATTCTGACATCACAATTCTTACATCACAGCTACAAATTTATCATCTGCAAAAAGTCTCTCTTCGCCCGATAAAACTATATTTATGTAATTCAGGAGATTCCACATTTCAGAATCCTCTTTATTCAACTTTGCTGCATTTGCGTATGCTTTTTTGGCTTCCCTGAAATAATCAAGTGACTTCTCATGTATTCCCATTTTCTGATAACATGATGCAATATTGCTATATGATATCGCTTTTAGATCACTTGAGTGCATAACCTCTGCTGTTGCAAGACTCTCAAGATAACAATCCAGTGCCTCATTATTTTTATTTTCTAATGTATATACAAGACCGAGCACATTCAACATTTTGACATATTTATCGGTATTATGTGTATTTTTTAAAAATCTGACAGACTTTTTAAGATGCGAAATTGAGTTTTCATGATCATACAGTTTTAAAGCATTTATACCTTTTTTGAATTCTACTTCTGCAAGTTCATTAAAATCCAGCGCCTTTATTTTATTTTTCATACATCCGCCCTCATAACTGTTACTTTTTTCCTAGTTATGAGTATAAACTCTTTTTCGAAAAATATCAATGATAAACATTCTGTTTTATATTAAATATTTCTTAAAACAATAAAAAAGCACCAACCCTATGGCTCATATGTCCATAAAACCGGTACTTTCGAATGCGCCTCCAGGGGCTCGAACCCTGCACACCCTGATTAAGAGTCAGGTGCTCTACCAAATGAGCTAGAAGCGCAAATTTCAATTTATTCTTTCCTTAACGCAAAAATTATTATATAGTATAGTTAACACAAATGCAACACTTTTTTTAATAATTCTTTTATTTTTTTGTATTTTATTAATTTTTTTTGAAAGGAATTTGTAAATATGACAGTCGAAGAAAGATTACTCAAATATGTAAGTTACTGGACTACATCAGATGAAAACAGTACAAACATCCCAAGCAGCAAGCGCGAATTTGCTCTGGCTGAATTACTTGAGGAAGAATTAAATGCCCTTCACTTATCAAATGTAACGCTCACAGACCATTGTTATGTATATGGTCTTCTGCCTGCCACAAAGGGTATGGAATCAAAGAAATCCGTAGGCTTTATATCTCACATAGATACTGCACCAGATTTCAATGGAAAAGATGTTAAACCGCAGATCATCAATAACTATGATGGCGGTGATGTTCTATTAGAGGGAACCGGCGAATACCTCAAGGTATCCGATTTTCCAACTCTTTCTACATTAAAAGGCCGCACACTCATAACAACAGATGGTACTTCCCTTCTCGGCGCAGATGATAAAGCCGGTGTTGCAGAAATTATCACCGCCATTGAAGAAATTATAAAAGAAAATATTCCCCATGGTGATATATGGGTAGGCTTTACACCCGATGAAGAAATTGGTGCCGGTCCTGAATTTTTTGATCTCGACTATTTCAAAGCTGATTTTGCATATACCGTTGATGGTGATTACGAGGGCGAAGTCGCATATGAAAATTTTAATGCTGCGAGCGCTGTATTTGATATAACCGGTGTAAACGTACATCCGGGTGAAGCTAAAGGTATAATGGTTAATGCAGCTCTTGTAGCATGCGAAATAGCAGGAATGCTTCCTGAATCTGAAACACCAGCTGAAACAGAGGGCAGACAGGGATTTTATCATTTAACTGATATGAATGGTGATGTAAGCCATGCTTCTCTTTCTTATATTATACGAGACCATGATGCTGCACTTTTCAATGACAGATTGGATACTTTAAGATCTATCGAAAAAAACATCAATGCAAAATACGGTCCTAAAACAGTGGATCTTACTATAAAACATTCTTATGATAATATGCTTTCTGTTATTAAGGATAATATGTTTATAATTGACATAGCCAAAAAGGCTATAGAGCAAAATGGACTTGAACCAATCTCAAGACCTGTAAGAGGTGGAACTGACGGTGCCAGACTTTCTTTTATGGGGCTGCCATGCCCAAATCTCGGAACCGGCGGTTATGGTTTCCACGGACCTTTCGAACATATTTCTGTGGAGGCAATGCATACAGCCACAAACATAATAAAATCAATTGTACAATTGGTTTAATAGGGCATAATTGATTGACATTTTATGATATTATATTGACTTTTCACTCTATTTATCTATAATAAATTATACGATGTTTTAGTAAATTTTAGTTGAAAGGAAAAGGTGATTTGTATGAAGATAATTTTATCGATTATTCTAATTGGTGCTCTTGGCGCCGGATTTGCTTTTTCACTTCGCAGAAATCAAAACGATATCGGTGGAGGACTTGGTAAAGATTATATGAAAAATCATTGGGGAATTGATGATGATAAATAATTATTTGCGGCTGGTCACATTGTAAGATGTGAACAGCCGCAATAAATTTTTCAATATAGTCAAAAAATGAGCTGCGCACATAACGGCGCAGCTCATTTTATATTACATACTCGCTATCAGAGCAGCTATCTCATCTGGTGTAAGCTGTCTGTTTGGATCGTCCGTAGGAATTGATGGTGCCGGCTCTGGTTCCTTTGGAACTTCAGCCTCTGATACAACCGGCTCATTTGCATCGTCCACCGGTTCTGCCTCTACATCTGCTATTACATCCTCAAACTGTGAATCTGCCTGAGGTTCAACAACTTCCTCTATCTCATCCGCCATCTCCACATGTTCCGGTTCATTTTCCGGTTCTTCTGATAAATCGACCGGTTCTGAATTTTCTATTTCATCTGACATTTCTGCTGGTTCCGGTATATCCTCGATCATTTCAGACATATCATCTAGCGGCTCCTCTGCAGCCTCCTGTTCATCAGAAACATTCTCTATTGTTTCTTCAGTGATGTCAGACATTTCTGCCTGTACTGATCCTGTATCATCTGCAGCTCCAGAAACCTCCTGTTTCTCAGGATCATCAGGAACAGTATTTTCACTTTGTACTGCTACTGGTTCAGACTGCACCGGTATAGTATTCATATTTGACATAGCTTGTGCCGGTATCTCAACATTTGCATTAAATTGAACCGGATTATTTGCTATCGCCTGACTCAGACGGATTTCCATATCTTTTATAGACTCTATCAGTTGCTGCTGCTTTTCTACTATGTCCGTAAGAGCATTATTCATTACATTCTTCTGACCTTCTAAAAGTGTCTCATTATTTGAATCCATCCTGTCTTCAAAATTAGTGATCCTGTCCAGCAGCTGGTCATTTGAATTCATAAGTGCTTCAGCATTTTCCCTGCTTCTGTTTATTACAACCTTTGCTATTCCTTTTTGGGTATTAACGATCTCATCTGTAGGGACTTTTGCAACCGACTGTAAAATATCAAGTTTCGAATCTATTTCCTCAAAATATTTTTTCAATAACAAATATGATGCCTTTTCAGACTTAAAAATTGTATCATATCGTTCTTCATTTCTCTGATCATTTAAAGACTTAAAAGTAAAAATACTACTTACAATAAAATATAAGCATATCAGCAATAACACTGTAAGTATTGCTATACTTAGATACTCCTCTGCAAAATTGATCATCATATACAACTGTGCATTCATTACAATACAAAAAATAATGACTGAAAATATAATTTGTAATTTTGCTCTTGTTTCTTTCTTCTTATTCATCGCGATCTCCCCTCCATGGAACTTTTTCTCGCACTAAACAAATCAAACCGATTGCAATATACATATATTATAACGTTTTAACAGTCGAATGTCGATAATTTTTTAGTAATATTATCCTATATTCTTTTCATGACACAGATATCGATAAACCTGAGTTTTTACATTCAAATGTGCTGCCGCTATTCCAGTACGATTACAGCGGCACCAAACTCTTCTACTTTTCCATCAAATACGTTGTCCGTAAGCAGATCATATTTCTGCGCATACTCATCAAATTCTTTTGTGCTGCTGCCACAATTGAAAATCATGGCGAGTATCTCTTCACCACTTTTTCTGATCAGAACAATCGTATCCTCATCATCATTTGCGATTGTCTCAATCAATTCTCCCTCTACAATGCATGCATGTGTCTTTCGGATCTGCATGAGTTTCTTATACCAATTATACATCTCCTTATCCTGGTATTCTTCATCCCAGTACATGCCTCGTCTGCAGTCCGGATCGTTTGCTCCCGGCATTGCGTACTCATCGCCATAGTAAACCATAGGCATTCCAGGCAGTAACAGCTGAAAAGCTGCTGCGAGATGCTGTTTTTTCTTATTATCGTTGCACAAATGTAAAAATCTTGCTGTATCATGGCTGTCGATCAGGTTCCACATCAGAGGATAGCACTTTTTGTTTAAGCGCCCCTTCAGATATCCCAGATTCTGTACAAACTGGCTGACATTGATCTTTTCGTCTGCAAGCAGATCTATCAGGTTCAGGTAGAATGGATAATTCATGACAGTATCCCACTCATCTCCCTCGAGGAAGTCTCCTGCGTAGTGCCATATCTCACCAATTATTAGCATATCCTTCTTTACTGCCTTGATTGCCTTTCTGAAATTCTTCCAGAAGAAATGACTGATTTCGTCTCCTACATCCAGTCTCCATCCGTCAATATCACATTCCTTAATCCAGTAGCAGGCAACATCCGTGATGTATTTTTCAACCTCAGGATTTTTCAGATTAAGCTTTGGCATTCCACCATAATAGCCAAAGCATTTGAAATTTGGAATCTCTCCCCATTCGCCCTTAGGCGGCAACTCGTCGATAAAATACCAGTCCAGATATTTGGATTTTTCGCCCTTTTCAAGTATATCCTGAAATGCAAAAAATTCTCTTCCTGTATGGTTGTATACTGCATCCAGCACTACCTTCATGCCACGCTCGTGAGATTTTTGTACGAGCTCCTTTAAATCCTCTGTTGTTCCAAATGATGGGTCAACCTGATAATAATCAATAGTATCATACTTATGGCATGAATTCGATTTAAAGATTGGTGTCAGATACACCACATCGATTCCCAGATCTTTAATATAATCCAGATGCTCTATGATTCCTCTGAGATTGCCATGCAGATCATCCATAGGCGTAATCGGTGCCTTATACCACAGCTTTTTGTCCACCGGCTGTGTTGAGGCAAATCGTGACGGAAAGATCTGATACACTACCTTGTTTGCAGCCCACTGTGGCACCTCAAACATCTCTTCCTCCCTGAGGTTCTGCGGACAGTCAAACATTCTGTCCCTGTTTGTAATGCACTCTTTGTCAAACTCATAGTTGCCATAATATACTTTTTCGCCCTGCATGTCTGTAAATTCAAAAAAGTATCTCAGACATATCACATTCATCTGAAGCTGCGCCTCATAATAATCATGAAACTGCGAGGTAGCTACCTTCTTCATAGGAAGCGTCATCCGTGTATCCTTGCGCTCCATAGGTATATACTTGTCCTCATAGTGAAGGATTACCTCCTTCATATCATCCTTTTTTACCTGCACACGTATAACAAACAAATCCTTATCTATCGCATAGCAGAATCTTTTATCCATATCATGAAAAATTGCTGAATATTCCATAAAATGCCCCTTTACTTACGTATTTTGATATTTTGTATTTTAACGCACTTTTTAAGACAATTCTATCATTATATCAATGACATTTTTTCACTATTTCTACTTTATGCGTAATTTTAGCTTAATAGCATTTGTCAAAAATTCTTGCTTTTTTCTTCCGATTGACAAGAAAAAGTCTCACTACTACAATTTACTCAAATACTCCCCATACATCTCCGGTCGCCTGTCCCTGAACAGTCCCCAGCTCTTTCTCTCATTCTCCAGCTCATCCAGATCAAAACTGTGGAGTATGAAGCCCTCCGATACTCTGTCCATCTGCTCAACAACCTCTCCGGTCGCATCTGTGATAAACGAAGAACCATAAAATGTCAGTGCAGAGCTCTGGTTTCCGTTTTCCGCACACGGTACAACCTCCTCTGTGCCTATCCTGTTTGCCGCCACAACCGGCATCAGATTGCAGGCTGCATGCCCGGTCATACACCGTCTCCAGTGCGGCATGCTGTCACATTCCAGTATCGGCTCGCTGCCTATGGCTGTAGGGTAAAAAAGTATCTCCGCACCCTTTAAAGCCATGCCTCTTGCTGTTTCCGGGAACCACTGATCCCAGCATATGCCGACTCCTATGGTTGCATACTTTGTCTTAAACGCTTTAAAGCCTGTATTTCCCGGTGTGAAGTAAAACTTTTCCTGATAATAATGATCATCCGGGATATGTGTCTTTCGGTATATTCCAAGCACCTCTCCGTCGGCATCTATCACCGCCACCGAATTGAAGAGCTGTCTGCCCTCTCCGGCCTCATAAAAGCTCACAGGAATCACCACTCCAAGCTCCTTTGCCAGTGCTTTCATGCTCTGCACTGCATCATTTTCAGAAAGCGGCTTTGCATAGTCATAATAATCGTAGCGCCTCTCCTGACAGAAATACTGTCTCTCAAAAAGCTCCGAAGGAAGTATTATCTGTGCTCCGGCCTCTGCCGCAGCCCTTATAAGCTTTGCTGCTTTTTCAATATTTTCTTTTACATCACGGCTGCAGCTCATCTGGATTGCAGCAATTGTAACCTCTCTCATACTATTCACCTTTCTCATCATGTTGTCTCACAATGGGCTTTTCCAAAGCCTAAAATGTGAGCCGGAATGATTACACCCAATTAAATTTACTGTGGTATCTGCTGTGTGATACAGTGTATATTTCCGCCACCGACAATTATGTCGCGAGCATATATCGGATACACCTTTCTTCCCTCAAAAAGCCTTCCGATTGCTCTAAGCGCAGGCTCATCCATCACATCACCAAACTGTGGAATGAGCACACCGCCGTTTGTGATGTAAAAATTCACATAGCTTGCCGCCAGGCGTTCTCCTGCCTCGCGCTCATCCTCACCCTCCTCAAAGGTGAAGCCCGAAAGCTCATATTCTGTGATACACACCGGCTTCTTTGGAATGTAAACCTTGTGAACCTCAATTTTTCTACCCCTCGCATCAGTTTCATTTTCCAATATTTCAAGGTCCGCTGAGGACATCTGATACTGTGGGTCATCCATGTCATCAGTCCACGCAAGTACCACATGCCCCGGGCTTGTAAATGCACATACGTTGTCGACATGCTCGTTGGTTTCATCATTGTATATTCCATAAGGAATCCAGATAATTTTTTCGGCACCGAGATAATCCTTTAATTTCTGTTCTATTTCCGACTTCGATAATTCCGGATTTCTGCCCTTGCTTAGCAGACAGCTTTCCGTCACTATCACAGTTTTCTCTCCGTCTGTGTGGATGGCTCCACCCTCGAGGACAAACGGATGCGCATCATATATGTCATATCCGGCTTTGTTGCAAAATAAAGCCGCTACTCTGTCATCCTTTGTCCAGTCTGCATACAGTCCGTCCACCTTGCCGCCCCAGGCATTAAAGCACCAGTCGATTCCTCTGACAGCGCCATCCTCATTTTTCACGAAGGTCGGCCCCACATCTCTGGCCCAGGCATCATCTGACTCCATTTGTATATATTTAACCGGGAAATTTTCCTGATAATTTTTCTGTTTCCTGACAGCTTCCACGACAGACCTTGCATTGTCTATCACATCTGCCTCAGCGAGCACATATGCCTGCTCAGACTCTGCTATTGCACATATCACCTCCGCAAAAGCCTCTCTTGCCCGCCTTGCACCGTAAATCCATGAGCCCGGCCGCTTTGGCCAGATAATGATGGTACCATTGTGGCGAGCATACTCTGCCGGCATATAGAAGCCGTCTGCTCTAGGACAGCCTGCATTTAAAATCTTCATATTCGAATCTCCTGATAACCTTACAATCCTTATTCTCATCCATTACGGCAATGTCCGGAAGCGGCATGCCGTTAAAGGTATTATTTTTGACCATCGAGTAGATTGCCATATCACAAAAGCACAGCCTGTCGCCGGTTTTTATCTCTCTGTCAAATGAATAATCCCCTATCACATCACCTGCCAGACAGGTACATGAGGACAGTCTGTATGTATATTTCTTCTCACCCGGCTCACCACTGTCCATAAGCGGCGGACGGTATGGCATCTCAAGCACATCCGGCATATGGCAGGCTGCGGAGGTATCCAGAATGAGTATCTTTATGCCATTGTTTTCAACTATATCAAGCACCGTTGTCTCCAGATAGCCTGCATCAAGCGCAACTGCCTCTCCCGGCTCCAGATAGATTTGCAGGTCATATTTGTCACGCATATGCGTAATGCATTTTTCAAGCCTCTCAATGTCATAGTCTGCTCTCGTGATGTGGTGTCCGCCTCCCATATTGAGCCACTTAAGCCCATACAGCAAATCTCCGAATTTCTCTTCTACCGCTGCAAGGGTCGTTTCGAGCGCATCTGAATCCTGTTCACAGAGCGTGTGAAAATGAAAGCCCTCAATACGTGATAAATCAAGCCCATTTTTAATAGCCTTATCGAGTGCCTCTCTCGTTATCCCAAGCCTTGAGCCCGGCGCACATGGGTCATATATCTCATGCCCCTCCTGTGTGGAGCACTCCGGGTTTATTCTGAGCCCGACACTTATTTTTTTATCAGCCTTTTCTATTTTATCCCTGTGAAGCAGATACTGCGATACGGAATTAAATACAATATGGTCACATATTTCTACCAGCTCATCCATCTCCTGCGGCAAAAAAGCGGGACAGAATACATGGTTTTCCTTTCCCATTTCTTCATGTGCAAGGCGGGCCTCAAAAAGCCCGCTTGCAGTTGTCCCGCTTAGATATCTGCCGATAAGAGGATATTCATAAAATGCGCTGAATGCCTTCTGTGCCAAAAGAATCCTTGCACCTGTCCTTTGCATGACACCATTTAATATCAAAAGATTTTCAGTTAATTTTCCCTCGTCTATCACATAACAGGGAGTTCTTAATTCATTTATCTTCATATCGGCCTCCGGACTAATCCATATGTACTGACTCATCCTCAGTCTTGTAACAATCCACAGGAACCGGATTCTCCACTACCTGCCAAGGCAGTCCAAACTTATTAAGAGCCTCCATATATGGATCCGGATCCATCTCCTCAAGGTTGAACACTCCCGGCTTCTTCCAAAGTCCCTTTACCACCATCATGGCGCCAATCATTGCCGGCACACCTGTGGTATAAGAAATCGCCTGCGACTCAACCTCCTTGTAGCACTCCTGATGGTCACATACATTGTAGATGTAAATTGACTTTTCCTTTCCGTCCTTGACACCTGTAAAAATACATCCGATATTTGTCTTTCCGACTGTACGAGGTCCCAGGGATGCAGGGTCAGGAAGCAGCTCCTTAAGCACCTGTATTGGCACTATTTCCTTTCCATCCACCATAATCGGGTCTGTCCTCAGCATGCCTACATCCTCAAGACACTTCATGTGTGTGAGATAGCTCTGTCCAAAGGTCATGAAGAATCTGATTCTCTTTATTCCCGGAATATTTTTGGCCAGCGACTCAATCTCCTCGTGGTGAAGCAGGTACATATCCTTTTCTCCGACCTGGTCAAAATTGTACTGCGCTCTCCACTCCATAGGCTTTGTCTCTACCCAGTGGCCTTCTGTCCAGTATGAGCCGTTCGCAGAAACCTCACGCAGATTTATCTCCGGATTAAAGTTTGTCGCAAACGGATATCCATGGTCACCGCCATTGCAGTCGAGAATGTCTATAGTATGTATTTCATCAAAATAATGCTTAAGCGCATATGCAGAATAAACAGAGGTCACACCCGGGTCAAATCCGCTTCCAAGAATAGCTGTAAGCCCTGCCTCCTTAAATTTCTCCTGATATGCCCACTGCCATGAATAATCGAAATATGCCGTAAATCCAAGCTCCTTGCAGCGCTTTTCGTAGATTGCTCTCCACTTTGGATCCTCAGTATCCTCACACTCATAGTTGGCAGTATCGATGTAGTCAACACCACACGCAAGACATGCATCCATGATTGTAAGATCCTGATACGGAAGCGCAACATTTAAAACCGCATCCGGCTTGTATGCATTAATCAGCTCTTTTAATTCCTCCACATTGTCGGCATCAACCTTTGCAGTCTCAATTTTTGTGCTTGTCTTTCCCTCAAGCTTTGCCTTTAAATCGTCACATTTTGACTTGGTTCTGCTTGCAATCATAATCTCGGTAAATACCTCGCTGTTCTGGCAGCATTTTCTGATTGCCACCTGCGCAACTCCACCACATCCGATAATAAGTAATCTGCTCATTTTTGTCCCTCCTGATTCGCTTTGGTTATGATATAGTTTTTCTAATTTGTTTTACTTTGTTTCCTCTTCCTCGAGTAAATCCTCCACATATTTCGGAAGCATGAAGGCTCCCCTGTGTAAATGTGTTGTATAATACCAGGTTTTAAGCCCCAGTGCATCCCATCTTTTTGCATCCAGATCATAAAGCGGATGATATTTCTTCGATGCAAACCCAAACAGCCAGTAACCTGACGGACAGGTTGGAATATGTGCCTGATATACCCTGCTTATAGGAAATGATTTATACACCTTTCTGTGCATTTTCCGACACTCAAGCTCGTCCTCATCATAAAAAGGGCTGCCGTGCTGGTAAACCATGATTCCATCATCCTTTAGCGCCTTATAACAGCTTCCGTAAAATTCTTTTGTGAAAAGTCCCTCCGTATGTCCGAGCGGGTCTGTGGAATCGTTGATTATCAGATCATATTCATCATGCTTTCTGCGTAAGAATCGCAGACCGTCATCATAAAACATGGATATTCTCTCATCCTCAAGCCCACATGCTACCTCGGGGAAAAACCGCCTGCATACATCGACAAACATCTTGTCTGTCTCAACCACATCAATATGCTCAACTGACGGATATTTGATGAGCTCCTTTGCCACACCGCCGTCGCCTCCACCTATTATAAGTATCCTTTTTGCATTCGGGTGAACCGCCATCGGCACATGTGTGACCATCTCATCATATATAAACTCATCCGTGTCCGAAAAAACAATTTCGCCATCCAGCGCAACCATTTTTCCAAATTCATATGATTTAAACACATCTATTTTCTGATAATCACTCTGCCCTGAAAAAAGCTGCTCCTGTATCCTTACATCCAGCTTGACATTGACAGTATGATATTGTGAAAACCACATTTGCATAGCTTTTCCTCCTGTTTACTACTCCAATACCTTAAGATATTCAACCGCAGGATCCTCTGTTCCCTGCATGGAACAGCCCTTTTCCTTTGCGTAAACAATATATTGTGCAATCTCTTTTGTGATAAGCTCTCCCGGTGCAAGAATCGGGATTCCCGGTGGATAACACATGACAAACTCACCACTTACAGCGCCTACCGCATCCATAATGCGCACCGATTTCTTCTGCGAATAAAATGCCTCCTGCGGCGATACCGCCACCTTGGGATTTATGTACTCTCCCGACAAAAGTCCGGTCTTGTCCTTGCTGTAAAGGCGCTTGATATCCTCAAGCGCACCTACGAGCCTCTCTATATCCTGTATTCTATCACCGATTGATATATACGCAAGTATATTACAGATATCCCCAAACTCTATCTGGATATCATACTCATCACGCAGCAGATCATACACTTCTATTCCGGCAAGCCCTATATCGAGCGTATAGATGGACAGCTTTGTCACATCATAATCATATATGCTCGTGCCGTTTACGAGGTCACGCCCATACGCATAATAGCCGCCTATGGAATTAATCTCCTGCCTTGCATACTCCGACATCTGTGCCACCTTGGCAAAGGATTCCTCGCCTCTGAGTGCTAAATTTCTTCTTGATATATCAAGGCTTGACAATAGCAGATACGATGCGCTAGTGGTCTGGGTTAAATTGATAATCTGTCTCACATGATCAGCATTCATATCCCTTCCGGTGAGCAGAATCGAGCTCTGTGTCAGGCTTCCTCCTGATTTGTGCATCGATACCGCAGACATGTCTGCCCCGGCTGCCATTCCTGATATCGGCATCCCTTTTCCAAAATAAAGATGTGTCCCATGAGCCTCATCCGTGAGCACCTTGATTCCCTTCGAATGAGCCAGCGCAACTATCGACTTAAGGTCAGAGCAGATTCCATAATAAGTCGGATTGTTTACAAGCACCGCCTTTGCATCCGGATTTTCCTCAATAGCCCTCGCAACCTGGTCAATCTCCATTCCAAGCGAAATACCAAGCTTTGCATTCATCTGAGGATTGACATAAACCGGTATCGCTCCGCAGAGCACGAGTGCATTAAGGGCGCTTTTATGAACATTTCTCGGCAGTATAATCTTGTCTCCTGCCTTGCAGGTGGACAAAATCATGGCCTGCACCGCAGAGGTGGTGCCTCCAACCATAAGAAAGGCATTTGCCGCTCCAAAGGCATCCGCCGCAAGCTCCTCTGCCTCTCTGATTACCGAAACCGGATGGCACAAATTGTCAAGCGGCTTCATTGAATTGACATCAAGCCCTACGCACTTTTCCCCAAGCAGATGCACCAGCTCAGGATTTCCTCTGCCTCTCTTGTGTCCCGGCACGTCAAATGGCACTACTCTTTTCTTCTTAAACTCCTCAAGAGCCTCATAAATTGGCGCTCTTTCCTGTCTATTGATATCCATCTATTTCTCCTGTATTTAAAAAGGATGATGCGGGCAAGCATCATCCTTTAGATTCATCTTAACAACATCAAAATCGTAACATATACCATAGAGTTATGCAAGAATTAACGTTTTATTTTTGCTAATGATAGTTACGCCATTACAAGCTCTTTCTTCATTCCTTTAGATTCATCGACTGAAAGCCTCTCTGTCTCAATATCATTATAAGCGAGGAACTTTGCGAAATCAACTGATTTTTCATTACTTATATAGACACTTTTAGCCTTCCAACTATAAAGGGGAAGCCGGACCTTCATCTGCAACAAACAAAGTGTTCAACTCCTATGATGGAGATGACAACCTGCGTGGATATATCACACTGTAATCTAAACAATAACCTTTTATTACTCCGGCCACGATTTTCTGAGTGCCACATAGGAAATCAGGAAATTGGCAAGCCAGCCAGCCGGTACCGCAAGCCAGACAAATGCAATACCAAAACGCGGCGCACAGATTAAGGCGACTGACAGTCGGATTGCCAAGTTTACCATATTTGCAACGAGAAACGGACGCATGATTCCAAGTCCACGGAGAACTCCATCGGTGGCCATCTTGATACCCATAAAAATGAAAAAGAAGCCAAGCCATCTCATATAATCCCCTGATACCTGATATGCCAGTGCAGTTCCATCTTTACCCAGGAATAAAGATGAAATCTGAGTATGCAGTGTTTCAATGACTATAAAGGCAAGCACTGCAAAACACAGGTCTAACACCAGTGCAGCGTGATAGCCCATTTTGATACGTTCTGTCTTCTTTGCTCCGAGATTCTGGGAAACAAATGGTGAAACCGCATTTCCAATTGATACAAATATCAGTGCAAAAACATTCTCTACCCTCATCGTTGCTGAATATCCTGCAAGTGCCTGTGTACCAAATGGATTTACGACTGCCTGTACGATCATCATACCGATTGACACCGTAGACTGCTGAAGAACTGAAGGCACAGCAATTCTTAGCATTGAATGCAGCTCATGGCTGTCAAACCAGTTAAATTGACTTTTATACCGGCGCATCCTGCTAAAGAAAATCAAAAGTGAAAACACTGCAGAGATTCCCTGAGCAATTAGAGTTGCAAGGGCAGCACCGAACACACCCAGGTCAAGGCCTGCCACCATCCAAAGATCCATAAATATATTTAACACAGAGGAAAATATCAAAAGCCCCAACGGAATCCTTGACTCGCCAATCGATGTAAACATCGTCGAAAGTATGTTGTACATAAACAGAAACGGAAATCCCACAAAATAAACCCTAAGATACAGTACTGCCTCATCGAGTATATCAGCAGGTGTCTGTAATAAGTTCATCATTGAATGTGAAAAGAAAAAGCCAAAGACACCCAGAAGTACGCTTAAAACCAGAAAACTAATCAGTGATGTTGATACTATTGTTTTCATTTTGCCGTAATCCCTGGCGCCGAAATAGCGGCTCACAAGCACACCTGCACCTACACCGGCTCCCAGTGCTATACAGATAAATACATTCGTAAGCGCAGCACAGGCTCCAACTGCCGCAAGTGCAGGGGAGCCTACAAACTGGCCAACGATTATTGAATCAGCCATATTATATACTTGTTGAAAAAAGCTGCCCAGAATCATAGGCATTGCAAAAACTGTCAGCGCCTTTAATGGCGCATCTGTAATTAAATATTCATCTTTTGACATTATTTTATATCTCCCGAAATTTCTGGAATATCCCCACATATCTGAAATGAATGCAAGTTTTGTTTCTTACATAATTGTTTATTTTTATACATATAAGAATCTGCTCTATCAAATAATATCTGTATTGTACTATCCTTATAATCATCTGATATTGCCCATCCACACGCAAAATCAATTGGAAGTTCATTTCCATTGCTATTTAATCTGTCTTTTTCCATATATATTCTTTTTAAAATTTCATGAACTTCCGATTTATCTGTATTATGGATAATTACCATGAATTCATCTCCGCCATATCTTCCAATAAAATCTTTTTCTGGCAGCACACTGCGTAAAAGCGCAGCAAAATTTACTATCAGCTTGTCTCCTGCCGAATGTCCCATTGTATCATTAATAAACTTTAAATTATTTAAGTCGAACACAATGCATGCTGTAGGCTCTTTGATTATTTCTTTATTGTTGAGGATCTCTTTGCATGAGCTTCTGTTCGGCAATCCGGTACGTGAATCTGTATATGCTTTTTGCTCTAGCAGCTTATTTTGTACTGCCATCTTCATTGCCGCCAGAGTCTGTATAACAACCAATATCACAAGACACATCATATCAAGTGCTGATAAAATCTCTATACTGCGTATCTTTATTGCAATCTTTTCTGAATACTTCTCCGCTGCAGAAACAGTATCATCAGCCATGCTAAAATAATTTTCACTCATATTTACAATATCTGTATTTTTATATCCGCCGCTTCTTACAGCTTCAATTTCTTTTTTTATTTCATCCCAGTAATCAATCTGAACCTGCAATTTATTCTGATATTCCTTGTCATGGAGTTTTACCAGATCATAATGTCCATCCTGATATTTTAATCCGCTCAGAATATCATCCAGATATTCAATCAACTCATCATTTTCTGATCCTGCAATCTCTAATTTCACTTCGCGTTGTGTCGCTCCACGTACCAGACCTGCGTAATTTATTACCCGTGCCGTTCCTTGTAACCTGTCAATCTGTATCATCATAATGACGACAAGAACAACCAATACAAATATAAGGACACTTTGTGTTACCCCTATTATATTTCTACTTTTTTTATTTTTATTTAACCTCATTTTTCAGTTTATCCTTATAAGTTTTTTCATCACAAATCCCGATTGAGCTTTCTCTTATTGCTTCTAATAGACATCCCACAGCCAATCGGGTCTGGTATATCTCCAAAGATGTTGTATTCTATACTAATACATCGATATTTGTTAATATATAAAATCTCCGTGTAGGTATATTCAAATTCCGTTTAGAATTAACTTAATTCTATATAATATATATCGTCATAAATCTAAAAGAAATAAGACTGTCCATAAGGTTACATCCGGGAGTGATTGTATATATCAAAAAAAAGCCAGCAATAACTAAGTCCTAAATCCTCATTAACACCTTTTGTGGAAAGCATCATTCCTGTTTTGGAAGCAATGTGTAATTTGGAAAATTCATACTTATAGGAAAATACTGAATGTGGCAATTCTTAGCAATTATCCAATACAAACAAAAAGCCCATTCAGAATAGATTGATTTATCTATTCTGAACGGACTTTGTAATTCCAAAATGTTCCCTGCGGGAATCGAACCCACAACTAGTGCTTAGGAGCTCGAGATACCACTGTAAATACATACAATGATTAGTCAACCTAAGTCAAGGAAATCCTTGGTTTTCCTAACTATTCTGTTACTCCCTGTCAAAATAAGAAAACCTGTTTTCATCTCTGTAAAGCACCTTTCGGTGCTCGTCCGGTGCTCGGAGCACCCGGAGGATATAACCATTCCGTTCCATCGAGTTCACTCAGTTGGCCACCATTACGATTCAGCTTCGTAACAATGATCACTTGGTTTTCTTATTAGATTAACTATATTATAACGTGCTGTAGGTCGGATGTCGATGATTTTTTGACCACATTTTACTCCACCTTACGCACAATATTCCCTCCATAAAAGCAAGTATATATCCCTCTACCTTTATGACAATTTTAACTATCTAAATTAGTATTGATATTTTTATTAAAAAGAACAGTTTTTCGACTTGTTCAGGTCGTATGAGCAAACCATATTAATGAGATTTCGCTTTATGATTAGCTAATGTCTTGCCAGCTTTACTTTTTGCACTTTTACTTGAAGAGTTGCTCGCTAATGTTTTGCCAGCTCTTCCAACTTTTCCACCATGGTGCACTGCCATATACCTAGACCTCCTTTGCAAGATATTCTTGTCAAAGAAACGTTCTTTTGCTATATTTAATTTGCGAGAATAAATATGTCAAAGAACTTTTTCCTTGACGTACTGCCAAGTCTAGTACTTGGCAGTATTCTATGTAATGAGTTTCCTCTATACATCTTTCTGTTGATTCAACAAATATTCCGAAAAAGTATTATCTGGTAGCCTACGCTTTTTATCTAACATCTTACTCCAAATGTTATTTCCATCTGCTTCTGTTATCAATCCTTTTCCCAATGCTTCTACCAAAATTTGCCCAGTATCTATATGCTTCAGATTGTACTTTTTGATATATGTCGCAATATCTTTATAATTATTACTTGCCAAAATTCCATTATATGTTTTAGCTAATGCTATTCCTCCCGCTTCACCGCGTCCGATACTTTTTTGCCCCTTTTCTCCATGCACAAGTTCTGCATACAGTTTATATTCTGCAGTATCTGTATCAATCGTTTTTACATATATATCTTTGTTATTGATCATTATATCAGCGCGTTGCTTTATATGTGGGATACATGGATTTGATAATTCTTGATAGACAGGCTCTGGCAAAACAATTCTCCCACCATAAAGTTCATGTAATATGTTTGTATTATTAATCCACAAAAATGCAGATAAACAATCCGTATCAAAAAATAAGTCATCAGTCATTCAGATTAGTTTCCTCCTCATCAAAATTGTATACTATATCTGCTCTATAGGCATCCATCAAAAGTTCTTCCTTTTTACCTTCCGAAATAAGACCTTTTTCTGCCATCTTTTCAACTTTACGAATATATTCACCTGTTGTGAAATATTGCTTTTTTTCATCTGTCGGAAAATATAATTCTTTACCATATCCCAGTTTAGCCGCCACAGTAGAAACTGTAATAGACTTATATTTATCAGCAACTTCATTATCGAGCAAATTATCATATACTAATCGATGAAGCATTGCCTGATGGCTTACTTGAAAAAACTGTTCTGCATCAATTACCTTTTCAAGATCCCATTTTCCTTTATTATGCTCATATTCTAACAATGCATCATATGGCATCAATAAATAACTGGCAAATTGGTCTGCTTCTTTTTCTGAATCTGGTTTGTTTCCATTCATACTCATATCACAAATGACCCTCTGCATCCCTTCTTCGTACAATACATGATACAATTCATGCGCTAGAGTAAATCTTTGTCTTCCATAAGAGGTTGTCGAATTTATACAAATAACAATATCATCCTTTTCTTTTGTACACATACCACTTATCCGTGATGATAGTGGATATCTCACTATTGTAATTTTTTTATCTTTCCAACCATTAACAATAGCAAAAATATCAATTGGAGAATATCCATCCTCGTTCCACAACCTCCGTGTTCTTAATGCTAATGAATTTAGTTCCTGAGCTGTTCTCATAAATATTAGTCTCCTATCATTTCGTTCATATAGCGAATGTTCATTGCAATTTTGTTGATCACCGCTATACTTTCTAAATCTTCTGTTTGGATTCCATTAGATCTAAACGCAAAATTTAAAGGGATATAGGCATCATCTTCTCCCAATAAATAAGTATCTGAACATCCAAACAAGTTGCATATCTTTTCAATTAATAATACATTTAAACTCCTTGTTCCATTTTCCAATTTTGTAATCATCGTTTGGTCTACATCTAAATATTTTGCTAATTGTTCCTGTGTTATTTTACTTTCCTTTCTAAGTTGTTTTAAACGAATATTTTTTGTGTTGGCCTCCATTTTAGATTCTCCTTTCGATAGAACACACTCAGTGCTCATTTATATTATATACACTTTGTGTCATATTTTCAATATATATATTTATATAAAATATGACAGATTGTGTGTATTTGTTAATCTGCTATAATTTTTATTCAATACCCAAAATACGACTTCCTATGCATTTATATCTTATTATAATATGGTTTTACATTCAATTATCATACGTTCATCGTCTTCGCCAGAGAAGTAAGCAAAGCAGCCATCTCCGGATTGCCAAGTACTTTCATCAGCAGTTCAGGATCTACTCCCTCCGGTATGGTAATCTTATTTTCTTCCCCATTCTTCTCATGTATATCCGGATTAAGATTTTCCTTATTATAAAAGGCATTCTCCATTCTCTCTGCATTCTTCCGCCGGTCCTCATCAATGATGTGTCCATACACTTCCGTTACCATGTCCGCCTGTGCATGTCCGGAATCCCCCTGGACTGCTTTGATATCTCCACCGCTCAGTTTCAGTTTGTATGTGACACTTGTATGGCGCAGACTATGAAAAACCACATCCGGAAGACCTTCTTTATCAATTACTTTCTGCATCTGATCCCGAATATAGCTGCCATTAATCGGCATTCCAAAAGTGGTCGCCATTATCAGGTTGTAATCGGTATACTCACTGCCAAGCGCCTCCTTTACCTCATCCTGTTCCTTCTTTATATCAATAAGGCACTGTGCCACAAATCCCGGTATATAAACTTTGCGCTCACTGGTATCGGTCTTTGGTGTTTTCAGCACCCTGACCGTCTTATTATTCTTCCTTTGGGATGGGAAGATCAGAATGACTTCTTTTGAATCCAGCTCCTCAACAGCTTCCTTTGATACACGCTCCACCTGTTTGTTAATAAAGACATATGCCCTGTTCGCCGAAATAGCTTCTTCGGATATATCCACACAGTCCCATGTCAGCCCAAGTAGCTCTCCTATTCGGACCGTTGCTGCGAATGCCAGATGAAATGCAACTTTTAGCCATTTATTCTCACACGCATCGATTGCCTGCATCAGCATTTCCGCAGTCCAGATTTCACGCTCCTCAGCTTTATACTTCGGCAGTGTCGCATCCGTTGCCGGATTCTTGTCCATCATATCCCACTTTACCGCCTGCCTGAAACAGCTCCTTAATACCTTATGTATCTGATGAACTGTCGCAGCTGTGATCAGCTTGTCCCCATCCGGATTCCTTGAACTCTTTACAGCCGGCATTTTCAGAAGATCCGTATAATACTTCTCCATGAAATGGTTGTTGATCTCAGACAGCTGCACCTCTCCGATCGTTGGAATAATATAGTTATTGATCAGTCCTATATTTCCATCATAGGTAGCGACTCCCCACTCATTATGTCCGTAGATTCTGACATATTCCTTTATAAGTTCTTTTACCTTGGTGCATTTTGGTACAACAAATGTTCCCAGGGACTGCTTATACTCAATCTCCTTTTTTCGCTTTTCAGCTTCTTTTAGCGTGGTATAGCCTTCCGACTTCTGGTGCTCCGTGCCATCTGCATCTTTTACACGGTAGACAACGCTGTATGATTTTTTTCGCTTCCTTATATAAGCCATATTATCCAGCTCCTTCCTGGTATTCTTTCAGCCATTGCAGAAATTCTTTGCGGTTTATTCTCAGAACTTTTCCGGCTCCAACACATGAAAAGCGTTCCATCTGCATCCATTTTGTGATTGTTCCGCTTGTAACTCCTGCAAGAGCCGCTGCCTCTGATCGGGAAATATATTCTTTTGTCTCCATATTCTCCTGATTATTCTGCTTTACAGGCCCCGGTTCCTTCACAGCCTGATATACACTCTGCGCATTCAGAAAATGCTGAAAACTCTTTTTTGAAATCCACTTCTTATCCTCAAACACCTGAATTTCAAAGCAGTCCTTAAATCTGCTTGCCCTGGTGATTACAGACATCTTCTCCTTCGTAATTCCAAGAAGTGCTGCCGCTTCGTGCAATGGAATAAAATCTGCCTGCAGATCCGTGATCGTAGGCATCTTTCCTACTTTCTGATACATGATCTGATTCTCATACCATTTTTCAAATACCTCAATGGGAATTCTCTTTGTAAAATCTACCGTAAAAGTCTCAAGTTTTTCTTCCCGCCATATCTCATACAGATTTGAAGAATGGATTTCCAGAAGATTTGCCGCATCACGAAAAGAATAAGATTTCTTTGTCAGTTCAGCTCCCGGATCTTCGCCATTCACTTTTTTATGTTTTACCTGGTTTGCATACCATTTTTCAAAGCTCTCCAGATCAACACGCATCTGGCCATTGATGATCTCCGTCTTGAAAAAATTCCTGTGTACCAGCCAGTAGCTCTCTGTCTTTTTGACTCCAAGAAGTTTCCGCATCTCCGGAACAGACATTGTTTTCTTCTTTGCCAGCTTTCCGGATGCCATATCTTCTTCCATCTCTTTTCTTATATTATCCGCACCTGTAAGATTATCCATAGCTTTGAATTTCTCCTTTTCCTGTCTTTTTCTCAATATACCATGATTCCTGTTAAATCTTTAGAACGTCAGCGACGTTCACAGACACCTACATGTCATGCTTCTGATCCAGCCATTCGTCAAAACTCTTCTTTGAAATACGGTATTTGTTACCAATCTGGATCCAGCGGAATTCATTTTTCTTCAACAGCTCATATACAGTCGGTCTGCTGATTCCAAGCATTTCCTGTACTTCCTTTACGGTATAGCATCTTTTTTCTGCAATATTCTCTGCTGTCATTCCCATTATGCGATCCCTCCCGGCTGTCCATCCATGAATCTCTTTACCTGCTTTTTCATACGGACTTTTATTTTCTGCATCTGCTGTCTCGCTGATTCATAGGTAATTCCCTGATCCTCTGCAATATCCGAAATTGTCTTTTCTTTCAACAGATACTTGGTAAATGTCTCCTTTTCTGTTCCCAGAATCCCAAGCTGGCTGTTAAACAGGTTATAGTCTTTCCTCATATCCCTGAGAATGTATGCATCCCTGATATATACTTCTGCCTGGTCCACTCCATCCAGTACGTTGCCTGAAAAATCACAGTTGATCAGTGCTTCCCTTGTAATAACATTGTTGATTGCTTTTCTGGCGGTAGGATCACTGGTCATTCCTCCTGTCTGGACTCTTACTCCAAGATCTCCAGCTGACTGCCGGTGGCTGCTTTCCTTTTCACATTCGATCATGTAACGCAGCCCGTCTGTATATCCGTCCACGATGCCAATGAATTTTGTATAGTTTTTGATGATGATATCTATGCGCTTCTCTGATGTAGCTCCTGTATATACTCTGATAAGGTTCTTTTCTGTCATTGCTGTACTCCTTTTATTCCTGCATGTCATGAGCTTTCGTACGTTTACTCTTCTTTACAGATATTATTTTAGATAACCACGGAATAAAAATCGTTCCCCAAACAATAGACAATAGTCTATTCAGAATGTACTTTTATCCAAGAAGTGCCAGTGCCTGAATCTGTTTCAGTGCAACTTCTCTCATCTGGTCATTTTTCAGTCCCAGCAGCGCATCCATTATTCTGGCATCCAGTGCCTCTGCCTTTTTCCCTTCCAGCAGATATGATCCACTGCAATTCAGGGCTTTTGCTATTTCCAGAACAATGCTGCTTTTAATGTCTATATGGTCATTCTCATATGCTGATATCGTAGCTTTCTTAGTGCACAGGATTTCTGCCAGCTGCTCCTGCGACATTCCTACTGCTTTTCTCATTTCCCTGATTCTTGTTCCCATTGTATTTTCTGCATATATATTTCTCATTCTTTTCTCCGTTTCCGGAGCCCAAACGGAAATACAACATGTCTTATGATTGAACAGAAAAAGAGCCTGCAAAACGCATTAAAATAAAACGATCTCTCGTTATATTTCCGTTTTGCAGGCTCCTTATAGTCTTCTGCTATATTCAGCTCGTTTACAAACTCTTGCGCAGTGGGATCATCTTTAAGGATTCTCGGCATTACCGAAATCATGGTTCCGGCTCCTCTGTCCAGTCTGATGGTCCGCCCACTGGCTCATTTTATTCAGTTATCTATTACTCGTGCAGTATTTTCATACTGCTTATATTATTCAAATCTGATTTTTTCTCCGATCCCGGATTGTCTTAAGTTCCCCTGATTTCAGATCCGCAATCGTAACCGTCCGGCATTTTGGACAAATGATATTCAATGATATTACTTCTTTACATGTTGCCAAAAACTTTCCGCAGCCTGAACAATGAATCATTCTGTGTTCATTATCTCGTTTATCATTTCTCATTTCCATCCTAATAGTCGGGTTTTTCACTACTCCCCTATAAATATTACGATTCCCCCGTCTATTCTCCTTTCTCTGTGTTGTACAATATCCTGAGTACATATCTGGCCATTCTCTCAAAAAAAACGCGTTTTTCCTTCCAGGGCATATTAACAACTATTCTTTTGATATTCCTGGTATTTATCGTTATCATTCGACATATTATTACTCCTTCCATTTCATCCATAATAGAATACTATTTTCTTCTATAAATCAGAACCGAGTAATATGTGGAAGGTTTTGAACCTATTAGCGTGATTTTTTCCAAATAAAACCAGACACCTAACACATATCCGTATTTTTTATTATTTGTACCAAGGACAGATTATGGGGATATTTTCCTATATTCTGTACCTTTTCTGTATGTTATTACTACATTGCTCTTTTTTGCTGCCGTAATGCTTCCATATCTGTAGAGTATCTGCTGGCTTTTTCCTGATCATGTTCCTTTCCGCGGCAGTTCTCAAATATCTTCATATAAATTTCATCCACCACCCCTACGATTTCTTTCTTGCATCTCACACATGTAATCTCAACACTGCAATTTTCCGCCACCTTAAACAACTGCTTTCCGCAGGACGGGCAGCTCACATATCTCATCTTAACTCTCTCAGTCATCATCAAAGTCCTCCTGACATTGTACAATTTACGTACCATTCAAGAATAGACTTGATTGTATGAGACATTATAAGCACTTGCAGTTTCTTTATAATTACGATTATGTCCGATACAATACTTTACGGTTTCTTTGCGTTCTTCAATGCTTGTTTTTCTTCTTGCTTCTGCCATATAGACCTCCGGTTTTGGACAATAGTCCCTAAGTTCTCTATTGGCATTATACACTGAAATCCATTTTCGTAGTTGGGTTGTAGAAGAAATATCATATTTTACAATCAGTTCCTCTAGTGAACCATAACCACTTATATATTCTTCCACTACTTGAATTTTAAATTCTTTTGTATAACTTTTGTTATATGACTTTTCCTGAAAAGCAGATACTCCGTGCTTCTCATATTTTTTTAACCACTCACGGATAGTTTTCTTTCTGGTAGTTCCGAGGGCTATACATATTTCTTCTAAACTACGAGTTCCATTGTGATAGTCTTCACATGCTTGTACTCGCTGTTCTATAGAATACTTAGATTTTCTGGACATAAAAATACCCCTTAAATAGATTTTGGTTATTTACCATGTCTACTTAAGAGGTATCATATCAAAATTTACTGTTCTTTTTTATTCTTATCCACACCGAGGACACCCCTCATAGTGGATGATGCTACATGGAAACGGTTGGCGATTGCAATATCTGTCAGCACCGTTTCATCCACCGCTGAACCACAAACCACGAGAATTCTGGAACGCCTTAACATATCTTCCGACATATCCATATAATCCTTGTACTCATCTGCATTACTGGTATCAATTATCTCCG
>OLQH01000071.1_pt1 | contig 118457 bp, 98 predicted proteins | sample 1672671 | NCBI WGS metagenome assembly OLQH01 (sample SAMEA3136712, study PRJEB25190) | human gut metagenome | reverse complement strand
GCGATTTAAAATGGCGAGATGCGTTGCTGGTCGCACATCGTGTGAACAGTAAACAATGCAGCTGCTCATAGATTCTGTGAACAGCTGCACAAAAAGTCTGTATTATGTATGATTTCTTCTATGTTTCCTCTTCCACTTCTCCAAAAGTACTTCATTTGGCTCAATCTGAAGATTCTGCTTCACTTCGTCCATTTCGCTTCTCATCTGTGCATTCACTTCCTGATATTCACTGTGCTTTGTAAGCAAAATGTGAAATTCTTCCAGCGACATATACTTATAAGACGCATACAGATATGGTTTTAGTAATTCCTTATCTTCGCAGATCTGGTAGGCTCTGTCATACATTTTGGCCGCTTCCTGATAAAGGAACAATCGTCCATATGCAGCTCCAAGACATGCATAGATCTTTCCATAGAATTTTTCATCTACACTCTCATCTTTTTCCTGATTCAGGATTTCCTGATAAACGATGATTGCTTCTTCAATCTCACCGCTTTCAAGAAGATTATCGCCTTTATACTTCTTACGCTCTACATCCTTCTGATTTTTCAAATGTTCCAAAACATTCTGGATACGGATCATCTCAGATTCTTTATAGATCTTTGAAGCTTTCAAGATTGTAAGAACAAAGTTCTCGACAGATCCACGCATACGCATCAAATCTCGAAGCTGCTCTGCCAGTTCTTTCATCCCGATCTCTTCTTCCAGCCAGGTGCAAAGCGGTTCATTCATGATCGTATAATCGATCAGATATAAATTATTACACAGATAGTAACACAATTCTTCTATCGTAAAGATCCTGCAATGGATCCTGGAAATCTCATAAGGATGTGCTGCGTGTCTGTCATGACAAAGAATTAAATTTCCCATCATTACCTCCTAAATGTATCACCTTTTCCTCACGGAAATCCGTCGGCAGGAAGAAATCTCCAAATCCGACATCACGTACTGTAATCTTGCAGGTTTTTTCATCCTGAAACATCGTTTCTATCTGAAGTCTTGTAGAGTACTCTGCTCGCTTTGGAAGTCTCTCCAAAGAGATTTTTTCGGTCTTAACCGTTCCCTGAACAAGTGACTCGATATGGAATTCTATGTCATCCCCCTCTTCAAGAATCACTTCCCACTGATTATTTGACTCATACCAGTGTGCACCCCAGGAAACAAGCGGATACCACATTTCCTGACCATCCACACGCATATTGACTGTAATCTGATCTGTCAGCTTAGTCTCCGATAGATAAACCGGATTCTCTATATGCATATACAATTTTCTGTATGCAGTATAGCAAGCTCCTTTGCTGTACAGATTATTTCCGATAAATGCTCTTCTTCCATTGCAAAGCACCCGCAATGACTTCGGATACCAGTTATTTTCGAACCCTTCTCCTGTCAGGAATACAGAAGAAACAATCCTCTTATCAAACACGCTCTGTATAAATTTACAGAACATCGCATCGGCTTCTTTTGCTTTGTCCTCGTTCAAAACCGGATAAACAAGCGCCAGTTCTTTCATATGTGCATTTGCAACTTCATCAACCGTAACAAATGTAGTCTTTCCACCACCAAGTCCCGGCTTCAGTCTGCGCAGCATATATGCTTTGATCTCATTACGGTCACAGCAGAACAATGCTGCATCATACTGCCACAGTTCTTTCGGCTGATAGAAGAGATAATTACAAAAACTCTCTTTATAATCCTGAATAAAGATATGTCTTTTATCAATATTCATGCGAACTGCGATCCTTCGAAGCATCTGTGCCAGTTCTTCTGTAAGAACCGGTACACTGAACACAATTCCATCAATTTTAGGAAATGGCTGTAAAGACATCTGGATAAACTGTGAAAGCAGCCATACTGCATCATATGTCTCATCACCAAATTCAATTTTCTCATTTGCAAGACTTCTCGAAAGCAGACGGGCAACGGTAAATCCTTCTTTCAGTGTTGCAAGACGTTTTGCCTCTTTTCCATATGCCCATGTGTCTCTTAGTTTTCCAATAATCAAAGGAATCTGAAAATTATCTGAATCAACTTCCAGTGTCTGAGGTTCCATCTCTTTATCATTATAAAAACTGATCTGGCATGTCTTTTCATTTATCTCATATCCAATTATACTTCCCTGTCCCATGAAAAGATTTCCTCCTTAATACTGTATGAACATATGTGATGCAACCGCATCTTCCAGTGCATACTGCTTCATCTTCTTCTCTCGTTCTTCCGGATCTTCTTCCAGAATAATGTCATTGAGCCTTCCATATCTGCCCGGTTCACCTTTTTCAACCGTATGCTGGCAGATCTTTTTCTCACTTCTGTAAGAATTTCCGTCAATTGTTTCTTTAAAATAATAGATCAGTCGTTCATGCGAGAACAACACAAACTTCTTCACATACAAATTCTCATACATTGGTGTCAGAAGTTCTGTTGCATAATCAGAATCTCCGTTTCCACCTTTCTGCAACTGATAATACAACATAACACGGCTATCCTTCTGGCCCTTGTATTCTACCAGTGTCTTATCCCATAACTGGAATTCAATCAGCCACTCCTTATCATACTTAAGGAAAAATGGGAAATAAATCTGTTTGCCACAAAGTTCCTGCATAAACTTTTTCAGCGTCTTCTTAAGGCTTGTTTCATACTCTTGATCCGAATAATATTTCAAAACAGCAATCATACAAATATCGATTGTTGCCTCACCCTTCTCTGCTTCCCTGCAGATAATATCAATTATAGATTTCTCTATCTTACGTGCTTCTACAACATATTCTCTGGAGACATATGCCAGATAAGCCTGCTGGAGCCGGAAGTATGCACCTTCATCATAATAAGCTTCAAATACTTTTGTCTCCTGAAATAATTCCTCAGAGAAGAGCATCTGTGTAATGATCCGTTCTGCCAGTTTATGCGTATGGACTTCATACTCTCTGGCAACTTTCCACAATTCCTTCATCTTCTGTGTTGCTCCACAGTAGAAGTTTGCCAAATACGTAAGAATCACTTTATCATACTGTTTTTTCTTAAATAAATCATAACAAACATAGGTCAGGAAATCATCATTCTCATAATTTGTCTCACGAATCATCTTGCTGCACAGTGCCTGGATCTCATCCTCCGGGAAATTTTCCAGACCCTTTTCCTTTACGATTTCCAGTGTCAGCTCATCCTCTTCTTCAAACGCTTTGCTTCGGTTCAGGCTATTTGCATATTTTCTGCAGATATCCATATATCTAAGTTCATAAAACAGACGTTTACTCTCATATGGGATAGAATCTGTATAATGTCTTCCATCTTTTGCTTCCCATACAATGCGATCCGTCTTTGCATACAGAAATACTCTGGCTCCATTCTCTGTATATGCTGCCTTCTGTGTAATTGTTCCATCAGCTGCGATTACATGAATAAATTTCATATTCGGAACCTTTGTTGTAATCCAATATGCGTGACACACATCATAAAGAGCGCAGATTCTGTCCTGACTCATATCTGTCTCTACAAGGAATCGCTTATAAATGATCCGCAGATCTTCATCTATATTTCTCTTCTCCAGCTGATTCCATGTGAATTCTTCCATCTCATCCCTGTAGTGCGCATAAATCTCGCTTGTCTCATCTTCATAAGTAATAAGATTTGCATACAAAAATGCGCATTTCTTATAATCCAGAGAATTTCCATGCATAAAATACAAATATACCGAACGAGGAAGCTGCTTATGAAATTCTTCCGGTCTCGCAGCCGCCATATAATATTCGTAAAGCTGCGCAATCTTCAACTCTGCGTCTACCGCTTTCTCATACCAATGGAAATAGATGTGTTCTGTTCTGCTGCCTTTTATAAGCAATGTACAGATAGAAGTCAATATCATCGCTTCATCATACATCTCATAACACTTCACAAGTACATTATACAGATGTTTATCAAAATTCTTCATCTGACTTGCCAGGTTTGCTGTATATAATGCAAGTTCCTTCGTCATCAGTTTATATTTCACGCCAAAAAGCAGAACCTGTACTTCAAACTGTCCGAGTTTTTTAAGAGATGAGCTCTTCTCTTTAAAACAACGGAATGCCTGAAGATAGAACCATAAGCTGTGAGACTTATACTCCATAAACTGCTTCTCAAGCACATTCAGTCTTTCACTGTAGATTTTATATTCTGAATCAACCTCAATCAGCATACAAAGAATCCGCCAGCTGTCCGGATGCTTCATAAAAGAACGTGAAAGTTCTTCTGCGACCCTTCTCTGCCCAATCGAATCATTACTCAGCTTTGTCGTCAGATAAAGGTAATAGGAACTCAATTCAACATCCTTACCGATTGCAAAACGATTGTAGTTATAAGATTCTAAAAGCCATTTTGCCTCATCCATCCGATTACCCAAAATGCAGATATGTGCCTGGGCAAGAAGGTAAAATTCATTACGTTCATCTACCTCGCGAAGATGTGAAATTTTCTTTATAGAAGCCTCTGTCCAATCTTCCAGTGACATCTTGTCACCTTCATATTTCAGATAATCTTTAAGAATTCCATTAAATTCTTTTTCATTTGCACGATGTTCCTCATCTCTGCAAATATCCTTTTCCACTACGACCTCATAACTCAATGTTTCATATGGAGTTTCCAGAATAATCCTTCCAAAGTTACTTCCTCTGTGAAGCTTATCCATAGAAATACCATATTCCAGACGATAGGCATTACCTATAAATTCGTCTGTCGTCAGATGTCTGTGCTCAACAGAAAGGAAATCGCCTTCTGTTCTTACATCAATCTCCAGATATCCCCAGGTATTTTTCTTCACAGTAAAAGTCTCTTTTCTGTCTTCTACAAGAGAAATAAAAGCACGGCTTTCTTCTTCCAATGTAAGAAAAATCTTTTCTTTCTGCTTGCACCCTACCAGGAATTCTTCAAGGGCGTGCTGATCCAGTTCCCATTTACGCATATTATTATAAAGCGCCTTGATCCTCGTATCTTCATATTTGAGAATCTCAAAGAAATCTCTGGACCGGAATAACTTCACTGCCTCAGCTGCATCACGATATGTAAGCTTCTTAAAATCTTCCAGGCTCTGAACCTTTCCGTATCGAGTCATAACAAATGGTTTCTCAATAATTGCAGTAAATGCAATATCATACTCTCCACCATTACATACAATCGTAAATTTCCCATGTTCAACATGTCCCGGCACAAGTCCTCTTCCATCGTATGTATAATAAATATTTACCGGATTTCCATCAAAACCCTGCTCTACGCACTGTACACGATAGGAAGAAGGATATACAAGTCCACGTATTGTCCCTTCCCCTTCATTCTGCAGAGAAAAGCTTCCCTCATATTTTTCTCCTTCTCCGACACGCATCGTAATGTGAGTCTCAGGAAAAATAATTTCCGGCTGCGGGATGTGAAAATCCCCCTTTGCAAAACGTTTGATCTTATTCTTCAAATCCGTCACCTACTCAAATTTTTAATCATCCATAAGTTTGCTTCTGGCAACTGCCAAAAACGCTACTATAAATTATATCATTAGTATACATGATCTTGCAATGGGTGATTGTATAAAGTTTTACATCCATTTTTTCATTGAAATTCCTCCTTTATTTCTTTTAAAAAAATGGATACATTTTTATCAGTAGCTTCCCATCATTGGATACAAGTAAGTAAAACCGAGACAAATCAAACAGAACGTGCTATAATAAAATTCATCTGAATGTTATTTCTACAAAGGAGGACTTCATTATGAAATTAGTAATTACTATGAGTCGTCGTTTCGGTACCGGAGCCAGCATTATTGCTGAAGAGCTTTCGAAACGACTTGATATTCCGGTCTATGACAAGGCCTATATAGAAGAAAAGCTCTCTGATCACAAATATGAAAGTGAAGCTGAAGCAATCCGGAAACTGGCTGAAAACCCTTGCATTATTCTCGGACGATGCGCCTCAGATATTCTGAAAGACCGGATGAATGTATTAAACATCTATGTGAGTGCTGCCAAAGAGGACCGCATTCAGAGAATCATGAAAAAAGAAAATCTTGATCATGATGCCGCAAAAGAAAAGGTGGAGCATACGGATGAAGAGCGTGCTGCTTATTATTATGAACACACCGGCAAGACCTGGGGAGATGTGAATGATTATCACATGATTCTTGACACTTCCGAGCTTGGTGTTGAAAACTGTGCTGATATCTTAATGCATTATTTTGAAAAACTGGAATACATTTAATTTTTCGTGAAAGCACGGACTTTGGCTCGTTGCTCGTGTAAATATAACAGGGACAAAAACTTGTTGGTCTTCACAAAGTTTTTGTCCCTGTTTTTTTAATTCTGGCTGTCTGAAGTATCTGATGTATCTGACGTTTTAATTGTTACACCCTGTTTTTCAAAACTGATCTTCTTCCATACTTTTTTCTCTTCTTTGATTTTTGTATCCTTTTTCCACTGCTCCAGAAGTGAATCATACTGTTCCTGTTTTCTCTCACTTACAATACTTTCTTTTTTACTGTCTGTTGCCTCTCTGTCCAAAAGACTTGTAAGCTTTGCAATATAAATTCCATTCTCTATCTCTATAATATCTGTAACATCGCCTTCATTTGTCAATGCATCTGCTGCTGCAATCAGATCCTTATCCGGGCTTGTACTTTCAGAATCAAATGTAGCTGTCTGGGCTGTAAGTCCTGCTGCTGATGCAACAGTCTCCATATCTTCTCCACCCTTTAACCGATCATCAAATGCCTGTGCGGTCGTCTTCAAAGCTTCTTTCTCATCATCTGATAATGTCTGGGATTCTCCCGAATCATCTGTTGTTGTATATGAGAATAAGAGATATTGCATACTCTTCTGTGCTGCATCTTCATCTGATACATTCTCATCCACACCAGCTTCCATTGCCGTTTCCATCTTATTCGAAATTGTCATCAGTTCGAGAACTTTAGCCACTTCCTCCTCATCTCCTGATACCACTTTCTTCACATCATCCGAATTATCTTCACCGAATTTTGCTGCTGCATCTTTAATCGCCTGCTGCTCTTCCTCTGTCAGTGCAACATCATAGTCAGATGCATGCTGTGAAACAAGATACATATTCTCCAGATTCTCAAGAATACTCTTCTTTGTCTGCTCCTCATATGTCTGATCGTCTGATACTTCCTTTGCCCACATCTCTTCTGCTGTTGTTCCCATCATACTCGCATAGTAGGTTTCATACTGAGCCTGCTGCAATCTTGCGTAAAAGTTCGCGACTCCAAGTGTAATCTTCTCATCACCGACTGTTGCAACTGTCTCATCTGTATTTATTGTTCCGCATCCTGTCAAAGATGTTGCTGTCAATGTGCCTGCCACTGCAAGCACTGCCAGCCTTTTTGCCAAACGTACCATCTGGTAAATCCTCCTCTTTTTACGTATTTACTTACGCAGCCATACTACCGCTCATTATATCGTGTTTTTTGTTCTATCACAACCCCAAACACAGAATCTCCTCAACTTCCCTGATCTAATCGAAGTTCGCGAATACTCTCTATAATTTCTCTTAGCATCTGCAGAACATTTTCCCCTTTCTCTTTTCCACTTCTCCCTTTCTTTTGATAAAGGAAATACGGGACTGCTTCTGCTTTGAAAATCATATTATTTCCATATTTCTTTAAAAGTGCCGGAATTTTTGCCGGATCCAGATTTGCTTTTTCATATAAGATAAATTTGTAGTCTTTTCCCTTTTGTTCTATCGCTGTAATATATGCAGAATGCGCAAGACTCTTAAGTGCTGCAATATGAAGAAGCTGCTGTACTTTTTTCGGAAGATCTCCAAAACGATCAATCAGTTCTTCTGTCATATCATCCATCTCTTCTTCTGTTTCAATTGTGGCAATTCTCTTATAAATATCCAATTTTTGATACTCGTTTTTAATGTAAGATTCCGGAATAAATGCATCTATATCAAGATCAATCGTTGTAGCGTAGTCTGCTTCTTCTTTTTTACCTTTCAACTGACTGACAGCCTCATTAAGCATCTTGCAGTACAAGTCATATCCAACTGCTGCCATATGACCACTTTGCGACTCTCCTAGAAGATTTCCCGCACCTCGGATCTCAAGATCACGCATTGCGATCTTGAATCCCGATCCAAGATCTGTAAATTCACGAATTGCAGCCAGCCTCTTCTCTGCAACTTCTTTAAGCATCTTATCCCTCTGATACAGCAGAAATGCATATGCCATTCGATTGGATCTCCCAACTCTTCCTCGCAACTGATATAACTGTGACAGTCCAAATCTATCTGCATCTTGTATAATCATCGTATTAGCATTCGCAATGTCCAGTCCTGTTTCAATAATCGTTGTCGATACAAGCACATCAATATCACCATTGATAAAATCATACATAATATCTTCCAACTGATGTTCATTCATCTGTCCATGTGCGTAAGATACCCTTGCATCCGGCACCAGTTTCTGCACACGAAGTGCTAGATCTGCAATATTTTCTACTCTGTTATAAACATAATAAACCTGTCCACCTCTGGCAAGTTCACGCTCAATAGCCTCACGAACCATCTCATCATTGTATTCCATTACATACGTCTGTATTGGCATACGATCCATCGGTGCTTCCTCAAGCACACTCATATCGCGAATTCCGATTAAACTCATATGAAGTGTTCTTGGGATTGGCGTTGCTGTCAGCGTCAACACATCTATATTTTCTCTTAATTTTTTAATTTTTTCCTTATGCGTCACACCAAAACGTTGTTCTTCATCTATGATCAGAAGTCCTAAATCTTTATATCCAACATCCTTTGAAAGCACTCTGTGTGTTCCGATCACGATATCAACCAGACCTTTTTTCAAATCCTCTACTGTTTTTTTCTGCTGCGCCTGCGTCCGAAAACGGCTCATCAAGTCAACACGCACCGGAAAATCTTTAAACCTTTGAATAAATGTATTATAGTGTTGCTGCGCAAGAATCGTTGTAGGTACAAGATAAACAACCTGTTTTCCTTCCTGCACTGCCTTAAAAGCTGCTCTTATCGCAATTTCAGTCTTACCATACCCTACATCTCCGCAGATCAGACGATCCATAATCTTCGTACTTTCCATATCTTTCTTTGTATCTTCAATTGCACGAAGCTGATCCTCTGTCTCTTCAAATGGAAACATCTCCTCAAACTCTCTCTGCCAGACCGTATCCGGTCCATAAACATAACCTTCTGTCTGCTGGCGCGTTGCGTAGAGTTTTACAAGATCTTTTGCGATTAACTGAACCGCTTTTTTTACCTGTCCTTTTGTTTTTTTCCACTGAGGTGTCCCAAGCTTATTCAATTTTGGTGGCTTTGTATCTGCTCCTGCGTATTTCTGGATCAGATCCATCTGTGTTGCCGGTATATAGAGAATTCCTCCGTCCGCATAGGAAATTTTCATATAATCTCGAGTAACAGTATCTACTTCGACTTTCTCAATTCCCTGATAAATTCCAAGTCCGTGATTCTCATGTACCACATAGTCTCCCGGTTTAAGTTCGGCAAATTCCTGGATTTTTTTTCCTTCATAAGTTTTTCTTTTCTTTTTTTTCTTTTTCTTACCAAAAATATCAGATTCCGAGATGACCGTAAACTTTAACATTGGATACTCGTATCCCTCTGAAATATAACCACAGGTTACCATAATCTCTCCCGGATTCACCTGCCGTTCCATCTCTTCACTATAAAAACTGCTCAGGTCATAATCTCTCAGATCTTCTGCAAGACGTTTTGCTCTTGTTCTTGAGCCCGAAACAAGAATCACGCGATACCCTGTTCTTTTCAGTTTCTTCAGATCTCGTGTCAGGAGCTCAAAACTGCTATTATACGGATTGACAGTTTTAACCTGCAGACTGTAGACAGACCTTACTTTAAACATTCCACATTTTGATTCCAACATGGTAAATGCAATTCCATAATACTTGTTCATCTTTCCAATCGTATGATCTGTCTGTTCCACCTGAATCGGAATCTCATCTGCCTCGATACCTGCTTCTTCTCTGCTCTCCAAGCTGTGAAAATACTCTTTTTCCACGATTTCTGCAGATTCTTGAAGACGTACCGGTTCATCCAAAAACAAGATTGTCTCCTTTACCGGAAAATATGCCAAAAAGCTTTCCGTTTCCATCTGCTTCCAGTTCTCAGTTGCCGGATAGATTTCTATTTCCTGTAAATTCTCTGTCGACCTCTGACTTTCCACATCAAAACTTCTAATAGAATCAACTTCGTCTCCCCATAATTCAATTCGAACCGGATTCTCCTCTGTCAGTGGAAATACATCCAGAATCCCACCTCTGACTGCAAATTGTCCCGGACTTTCAACCTGGTTTTCCCTTTCATATCCTAATATCGAAAGGTTTTCCTGTAATTTCTGAAAATCCAACGCCTCTTCTGCATGAATCTTAATCCTGTTCCCGCACAGTTCTTCTTTCGATGGAAGCCCATCCAGAAATGCGTCCATTGTTGTAACTACAGTAATTGCTTCCCGTCCTTTCTTCTCTACAATCGCACGCAATACTTCCATACGTTTCCCTGTCAAAAATGCGCCCTTAATATCTGCATGATAAAACAAAAGATCTCTTGCCGGATAAAACCATACATTTTCCTCCAGTACACGCCATTCTTCATAAGCCTGTTTTGCTTTTTCTTCACTGGAAAAAACGATGACTCTGTACTCAAAGCCATCGCTCAGTGCTTTCGCAAGATGTATCTTCTGTGAATTCACACATCCTGCGATTTGCAGGAAACCCGTTTTCTTTCTTCTCGAACTGACAATCTCCTGATAATCAGCCAGTTCTTTTAATGGTTCTAAAAAAGCCTGCATCTCTACTCGTCCTTCTTTTTACGATTATATTCGTTCATCGCTTCGCTTATCTGGTCACTCACGATCAGTTCCACCGCTTTTACCGCATTATCATAACCTTCGCTCATCAGTTCCTGTTCCGCCTTAGAAAAATGTCCTAAAACATAATCTGCAAGATCATACTTCGGTGGTTTTTCTCCAACTCCTACTTTTATTCTAGGAAAAACCTGTCCGCCAAGATGTGCAATAATATTTTTTATTCCATTATGCCCACCTGCACTGCCTTTTGCACGAATTCTTAATTGTCCTACACCAAGACTGATATCATCATAAATCACGATCAGTTCCTTCTCAGGATCCACTTTATAATAGTCAATCACACTTCGGATACTCTCGCCACTAAGGTTCATATAAGTCTGCGGTTTTACCAAAATCACCTTCTGTCCTGCAATCATACCCTTTCCAATCAAAGCTCGATGCTTCTCCATAGTTACATCTATATTATATCTCTCAGAAAGTCGATCTATAACATCAAATCCGACATTGTGTCTTGTTCCTTCGTATTCTTTCGTCGGATTACCTAATCCTGCTATAATATACATCTTCTTCTTCCTTTCCTAAATGTGTTCTCCATCCTCTTCTTCCCACTGTAAGCAACACGGGCTTGTTGTCATATAACTTCCTCTTGCAAACAGCAATCTTTATTTTACCGCATGTGTGAATATTTGTCATGCATATTTGCTCTGTAAATTCATAAATTGTATAAAAAGGGGGATACTCATGAAATCAAAAACTAAAATCATTGTCCTTCATATGAAAGAGATCATCTATACTATTATTTTTGCTGCTCTTGGCATTCTTTTGATTCTTCTTCTGATTCTTATGTTCCATCCAAAAGAACCGTCTCCTGAATCTGATCCTCAATGTTGCATTGCTGAAACTAACATTTCTTCATAACCACTCAAAAATGCTGCTTGCCGGGTTTATACAGCAAAAAAGCCACAGTCCATCCTTTCTGTGGCTTTTCAATTGCTTTTTCACAATCACTACTATTTTAATTCTGCTTATCCTTCTACGATCAGATAAGTACCATCCGGCAGTGCAAATACTTCAGAAGCCTCTTCTAATTCTTCCTCTGACATCCCGTCTACATCCATGCCATTCTCTTCAAAGTATTCTCTTACTTCATCCAGAGATTCTACAACAACTGCCATACAGTCCTCCAGAAAAGCTTCTGCTGCCTCAAGGGTCTCTGCTACCGGTTCATCAAAAAGCTGCTCCTGCTTCTCCAAAAAAGTCTTCAGACACTCTTCATTGTACTCTCCCATTACTTCTCCTCCTGTTTCTTAACAATCTTTCGTATCTCTTCCGCTGAATCAACAATACATTCAGCTCCGTCCTCTAAAAGAGCTTTTCTTCCACGGAATCCCCAAGACACAAGAATTGTCTGCATCTTTGCCGCATGACCCGTTGCAAGATCCACTTCTGAATCTCCGATGTATGCTGCTTCTTCCGGCAAAACCCCAAATGAACTGACAATCGTCAACGCGGCCGTCGGATCCGGTTTCTTAGGAACTCCATCCTTCTGCCCCTGTATATGGTCAAAAAGTTCTTTTCCAAATACTTCTTCAACCACATGGACAGCCTGTCTGTCTGGCTTGTTTGATAAAACTGCAAGTTTGATACCACTCTCTTTCAACTGCTGCAACATCTGTGGAATTCCTTCGTATGGAGCAACCTTATACATACAATTTGCATCAAATATCCTAGCATACGCTTCCACCGCCTCTTCAAGATGACACAGTTTCGTATCCCCGCCTGCCTTTAATGTCCGTTCAAGCAGAACCTTCGCTCCATCTCCAACGAACTGCCGGCACTGTTCCTTTGTGATCTGTGGCATTCCAATCTCTTTCATCGTCTCATTGACTGAATATTCCAGTGAATCCAATGTGTTTGTCAACGTTCCATCCAGATCAAAAATACAAGCCTTTATCATAGCTGCCTCCATACTTTATCATTGGTTACATTACACCATAACCATATCTGCTCTTTTCTGTTACTTTCTGTAACATTTTCTTCCCATTTATCATAGTATGAAGTCATAAAAATTTCAATACTTTCTCTCTATTTTCCAAGAAGATATTGTCTCATTGTTTTTAAAGCATTTTTCTCTAAACGGCTCACCTGTGCCTGCGAAATTCCAATCTGTTCCGAAACTTCCATCTGCGTCTTTCCTTCAAAAAATCGTAAACGGATCAGCCGTCTCTCTCTTTCATTCAGCCGTTCCATCGCAGCTTCTAAAGACAACTCTTCCACCCAGTTTTCTTCTCTGTTCTTCTTATCACTGACCTGATCCATCACATACAGTGCATCGCCACCATCATTATACACCGGTTCCTGAAGACTCATTGGTGTCTGTACTGCATCCAGTGCATAAACTACTTCTTCTTTTGAAAGTCCAATCTCTTCTGCGATTTCCTGAATGCTAGGTTCTTTCATATTTTTTCGAATATAACCTTCTCTTGTATAAATTACTTTATAAGCTATATCACGCAATGAGCGGCTCACGCGAAGGGAACTGTTATCTCGCAGATACCGGCGGATTTCTCCTATGATCATAGGAACTGCGTAGGTAGAAAACTTCACCTGGCGATCTGGATCAAAGTTATCTACGGCCTTTACAAGCCCCACACATCCAATCTGAAACAAATCATCTGCATTTTCATTACTGCTGTCAAACCGTTTCATCACACTAAGCACCAGCCGAAGATTTCCTTTGATGTATTCTTCCCGCGCCAACTTGTCCCCCTGACGAATCCTGCGAAAAAGCTCCTCCTTCTCCTTTTCCCTGAGAAGTGGGAGCTTTGATGTATTCACTCCACACAGTTCTACCTTATTCACAACCATTGTAAGAAACCTCCTAAGTTTTTTTCTACTTAGAATCATTCTCACTCTTTGAATAAGATATTCCATGAAGTGCTGAATTTTATAAAGTTTTAGTCCTTGACAATCAAATATCCCATTTATCCGACAAATTATTAATCTGCGACTCGAATTTTGCTTTGTCTTTATTCGCAAGACCTTCGTTCTTGTAAATAACATCAAGTAAACGCCTTCCTGCTGCAACAAGACGCTCAAACGCCGCATCTGCTTTACGCTGTGCCGGTTTTTTCGCCTTCACCGGAATCTTTACACCTTCACTTAAGATCTCATTTGTCAAGAGGTCTGCTTCACTACACGGAAACGGTGCATAAGCCTGATATCCAAACTTTTCTTCCACCGTCTTTGCAAACTCTTCTGTTACAGTATCTTCACCATGCACAACAAAGACGCGTTGTGGAGCCTCTTTAAACGCTCCCAGCCATTTTAAGAGCCCATTCATATCCGCATGACCACTAATTCCATGAAGGCTCTCAATTCTTGCCTTAACTTCAATCGGCTCACCGAACAGCTTCACATTCTTTTCGCCCTCGATCAGTCTGCGTCCTAAAGTGCCCATTGCCTGATACCCAACAAAAAGAATCGTACACTCTTCTCTCCACAAATTATGCTTCAGATGGTGACGGATACGACCAGCATCGCACATTCCGGAAGCTGAGATGATCACCTTTGGTTTCTCGATAAAATTGATCATCTTAGAATCATCACTTGTTGTTGCAGTCTTAAGTCCATCAAATATAAGTGGATTAATCCCTGCATTAACAAGTGCAAGTGCATCCTCATCAAAACACTCTCTCATATTTTTTGTAAATATCTTCGTTGCCTCAATTGCAAGCGGACTGTCCAGATATACTTCGAAATTCTGATATTCTTTTAATAATTCCTTTTCTTTGATCTCACGTATAAAATAGAGGAGTTCCTGAGTTCTGCCCACAGCAAAGGAAGGAATAACAACATTTCCCCCTTTATCAAATGTCTCTTTCAGGATTCTTGTAAAATCTCCCAGATAATCCGGTTTTTCCTGCGTATGCAGCCGGTTGCCATACGTAGACTCCATCACAATATAGTCCGCACTCTCTGTATAAGCCGGGTCTTTAATAATCGGCTGATCCAGATTTCCAATATCTCCGGAAAATACAATCTTCTTTGTCACTCCGTCTTCTGTTACCCAGACTTCAATACTTGCTGATCCAAGCAGATGTCCTACATCTGTAAACCGGATCTGGATCCCCTCACAAATTGTAATGCGCTCCCCATACTGACAAGGCACAAGCAATTCAATCGCATTAAGTGCATCCTGCATCTCATAAACCGGTTCATACTCCGGCTTTCCTGCTCTCCTGCCTTTTCGATTCCTCCACTCTGCCTCAAATTCCTGAATATGCGCACTGTCACGAAGCATGATATCACACAAATCCGCTGTCGCATAGGTAGTGAAAATCTGCCCTTTAAACCCATCCTTTGCAAGCTTTGGCAACATTCCGGAATGATCAATATGTGCATGTGTGAGGAATACATAATCCACTTCTGTTGCACTGATCGGAAGTCCCGGATTCTCATACAGATCCGGTCCCTGTTCCATACCGCAGTCAACCAAAACATTCTTTCCTGCTACTTGCAGAAAATGACAGCTTCCCGTAACCTCATGGGCTGCACCTACAAATGTTAATTTCATACATCCTCAACCCTTTCTGTCCTGTATCTTTTCTTTTTAAGCTTCAGATACTTTTTCTTTTATTTTAACACCATACGGGAAATTGTACATCTTTCTTTTTATTAAATTTTTGTAACTGTTATTCATACCGAACCATTTCCATCCGAAGTCTGTGCATAATTTTCTTTTCCAGTCTTGATATATAAGACTGAGAGATTCCAAGTTGATCCGCAACCTCCTTCTGCGTCATTTCTTTTCCCTCCGGATGATCCAGTCCAAACCTCATACGAACGATTAATTTCTCTCTTCCTGACAGTTTATTCAAGGCACGAAACAGAATCTTTCTTTCTGCCTCATCCTCCAGATCCCGATAGATTGTATCTTCTTCTGTCCCAAGAATATCAGATAAAAGCAGTTCATTTCCATCCCAATCTACATTTAAAGGTTCGTCAATGGAAACTTCCATCTTCGTCTTACTGTTTCGTCTCAAATACATCAAAATCTCATTCTCAATACAACGTGAAGCATATGTTGCCAGTTTAATTTTCTTTGATGGATTAAATGTATTGATTGCTTTGATCAGACCGATGGTACCAATAGAAATCAAATCTTCTACACCTACTCCTGTATTATCAAACTTCTTTGCTATATAAACAACCAAACGCAAATTATGTTCAATCAGTATCTTTCTCGCCTTTTCATCTCGATCTGTTCCAAGCCACCTTACCACCTCACGTTCTTTTTCATTTTCCAATGGTGGAGGAAGAACCTCACTGCCTCCTATGTAATGAATCTCCTGTTGGCCACCAAATAAAACCGTCCTGACATTTGGTACAATCCTTAATTTAAATTTCTCCGGCACAGCCACTTTAACCATCATATAAATTCCTCCTGGTTTCTTTCTTACATCTTCTGTTGCGGCACAGTTTTTCATTCACAACATCTGCACCTTACAGTTCAATATCAATTGATAATCTTCCTCTCCACTGATCGGTGATTCGCTCACACCGATCAACGGAGATTCTATCCATTCTTTTTCATTTATTTCCACACACATTTTCCTGATCCGGAAAATTTTCATAATGCCACTACCATGAACACTTCGATATGGAATATACCTGAATTCCATTGCTTCTTTCATTACCTGATGATAAAAATTACAATCCAGTACATGCACCCCTTCACCACTGAGTGGATCTGTCAGGCAGTTTCCCGTATCCCTCAATGCATGAACCTTATAACTATCTGCTTCTGTAAATAAAATCACTTCACAGCACCGTTCCTGCTCTATCTTAAGAACTTTCAAGAACTTCCAAGCCATCAGAATCCCCTGTGAGCTAAGCACCGCAATCCCATAAAACAGACTGATATAATGCAGATAAGGACGAAACATCATCAACGTGCCCCCCAGGAACATTCCAAAAAGGTAAAGCAATCCCATTCCTTTGAGTATCTGGAGCATACATTGTTTCCTATTTTTTAACCAAAGCATACAAAACGGAATCACCAGATAAAAGGCTATGTTTTTCATCCAGGCGGGAACAGATACAACCACCATCAGACATGTCAACACACTTCCAAGGAATGCTCCGGATAAAACCCCTTTAAAACTATATTTTCCACCCGTAATCCGTTCTGTCACGAAAAGTAACAGGCTATCCATCATGAAATTTTCCAGGAAAAAAAGATCTATGTACAACTCATAGTGCATCTTCCACCTTCCTTTTCATTTCGAGTCATCCCCGATATCATATAGAATTATAAAATTTGCTCTTTGGAAATTTTGTCAGATACTGACAGTAAAACAGAAAGAAAATAGAAGAATTTCTGACATCCTTCGACATAAAAGAAAAACGGCCTGATACTTCAGACCGTTTCATCATTTTTCAATTCAATTATTTCTTAAAGAAATCCGGAATCTTAATAGACTGCTCTCTTACTCCACCAGTTGTTGATCTTGGCTGCAGTGTTGGCATTGTTCCACCCTGCGGTCTTACTGTTGATGTCTGAGCTGTTCTTTGTGCTGTATAGTCATAAGATGGTCTTGCATGACTTTCTACACCATTCGGAAGAATAGAACTTGTCTTCTGCTGTCCTTCCAGTCTTGCTTTCAGCTTGGATGCACTTCCGCCTACATTATGTAAGCCTGTAGCAATAACTGTGATTGTACATTCATCAGACTTTGTATCATCATACATAGCACCAAAGATGATACTTGCACTTTCTCCTGCAAGCTCCTGTACATAATCAGCTGCATCAGAAGCATCCATAAGTGTAATGTCTCCAGATACATTAACGATAACATTAGATGCACCTGTGATTGTTGTCTCAAGCAGTGGACTGGCAACAGCCTGCTTAACTGCTTCGAGTGCCTTGTCATCTCCGCGTCCTGCACCGATACCGATATGTGCAATACCTTTATCCTTCATAACTGTCTGGATATCAGCAAAGTCAAGGTTGATCAGAGATGGTACATTGATCAGGTCTGTGATACCCTGAATACCCTGCTGAAGAACCTCGTCAGCCTTTTTCAAAGCTTCCGGCATAGTAGTACGTCTGTCTACAACTTCAAGCAGTTTGTCATTCGGGATAACGATGATTGTATCAACGTTCTCCTTTAATTTATCAATACCATTGATTGCATTCTGCATTCTTGTCTTGGATTCGAAACGGAAAGGCTTTGTGACAACTCCTACTGTCAGAGCGCCCTGCTCTTTCGCAATTCTTGCGATAACCGGAGCAGCACCTGTTCCAGTTCCGCCTCCCATACCGCAGGTAACAAATACCATATCTGCACCTTTTAATGCAGCCTGGATCTCCTCAGCGCTTTCTTCTGCTGCCTTCTCTCCCATCTCAGGCTGTGCACCAGCACCAAGTCCTTTTGTCAGTTTTTCACCGATCTGCATAAGTGTCGGTGCTTTACACAGCTGTAATGCCTGTTTATCTGTATTCACAGCTATGAATTCTACGCCTGCAATCTGTTCGTCGATCATTCGGTTCACGGCATTGTTACCGCCTCCGCCGACTCCGACAACAATAATTCTTGCAGCCGCTTCAGATTCGTTGGTTTTAATTTCTAACAAGAGTAGTTCCTCCTTTGTCGTCTTATTAATTCTTATATACATCCCTTATTTTAATTGAACGATACAATTCAATAAGTATATAATAAAGTCTTTTCCGTAAATAATCAATAGATTTTTTCTTATTTTTGGTTTTTTTCCAACAATTCAGCTTCAAGACTGCGGTGTAAAGTTAATTGATGCTGAATCTGCTTCATAATTCTCAAGATGAAGCACCCCCGCCTGATCCGGATACTGTTCCTTCAGCTTCTCAAGAATCGGTTTGATCTGTGCAATTCTGATCTCATATTCTTTATTCCCAATTAAAACTTCTACTGATCCAAAATATAATACCACACTCTGTTCATTAGCATATACCAGTTTATCCGGTCTAAGTGAATATTTCACCAGATACTTTGAAGCCTCTGCGATCAAAGTGAATGCACTGTCATCTTCCACCGGAATTTTTTTTCCGATCTCTACTTTCGATGCATCGAAAGAAAGTCCTTCCACATAAGGTACTCCTGTAAAAGTTTTCTTGCTTTCAAAAAGTGCTGTCCCCTTCCGGTCAAAATATAAATTTGTATCATTGAAAGAAACATAACCGGATTTTCCTTTCTCTTTCACATGCGCAACAAGCGTCCATGGATTTTCAAATGTCAATTTCATTTCTTCCACAACTGACGGAACTTCTGCATCTGTATAATTATATTTCCAGAATAAATACACCGTATTCACGGAGAGTTTATCTTTCTCGAGCCAGCTGATGATTGAATTCTCCCCGTAATATTCATTTCCCTTCACCTTTATACTGCGTGTCTGAAAGAGTAGAACAAATATTACAAGCAACAGTAATACTACAATAAAGCGGAACATCCCTCTCTTCTTTTTCTTCTTTTTTTTCATTGATCAGATTCCTTCCTCTGTTCATGTTTTCCATACCCGGACTCCATCTGTATGAAATACAGGCAACTCTATTGTACCAAACGTGATATGCTAAGGACAAGCCCCATTTCCAAAAGCAGAAAAACAACTGACGTTCCACCATAACTGATAAACGGAAGTGTAATTCCTGTATTCGGTATAGAATTTGTGACAACAGCAATATTCAATATTACCTGAATCATCATATGTGCCATGGCTCCCACTGCAATCAACGCGCCAAAAAGATCCGGTGCGTGTGTTGCAATCACAAAAAATCTCCAGATTAAAATCAGAAACAGTACAATGATAGCCCCCGCACCAACAAGCCCTAATTCTTCACAGACAATAGAAAAAATCATATCATTCTGTGCTTCCGGCAGGAATCCCAGTTTTTGTACACTGTTTCCCAGCCCCCGGCCAAACAGTCCTCCACTTCCAATTGCATAAAGTCCTTGCAATGTCTGATATCCTTTTTCATACTTCTCCGGATTGCGCCAGATTGCAAGTCGCTCCAGCCGATAGCTTTCCAAGGCGAGAAAAATTCCCAGAAATCCAACTCCTGATACAGCCATCCATATAAACTGTGCATATCTTGGACTTGCAACAAAAATCAATATAACTGCGATTCCGAGGATAATGATTGCTGTACTCAGATTACTTGCTCCTACCAGACCGACAACCGGAAGGATTGAAAGCATCATTCCGGACATTATCCGAAGTTTTGATATTTTTTTCACATTTCGGTTGATCAGCCAGGCCAGAAACAAGATCACTGCTACTTTAGCAAATTCTGAAGGCTGAAAAGAAAACGGACCCAAAGACAACCATCTTTTGGATCCGTTATATTCTTTTCCGAATGCCATGACAGCAATGGATAAACCGATTGCAGCCAGATATCCTGGCACAGCAAGTGGAATCCATCTGTGATAATCAATTCTCGCGATCCATAGCATTCCTGCCATTCCAAGAACTGTAGCCAGTCCCTGCTTTTTCAGATAATAATAAGAATCATGAAACTTCACCCTGCCGTTATATGCACTTGTACTGGTCAGAAGGATCAGACCAACCAGTACGAGAATCAGCACCGTCACAAGCAGTGTATCATCATACGTGTGCTTCTTTGCAGGACGCTTCAATACAGTTCACCCTTTACAGATTATTTACAAGCTCTTTAAACTTATCTCCACGTTCTTCATAATTCTTAAACATTCCCCAACTTGCACATGCAGGAGAAAGGAGTACTGCATCTCCCGGTTTTGCATTCTCTACACATTTTGCAAATGCTTCCTCAAATGTATCCGCCATCTCAATATCTTCAAATCCATGTGCTCTGGCTGTCTCTGCGATCTTGTCACGTGTCGCACCAAGAAGTACTAATTTTTTTACTTTTCCATCAAAAGAATCGATCCATTCATCATAAGCAGAATCCTTATCATAACCTCCACCGATCAGAACTGTCGGACGATTCATCGCCTGAATCCCCTTAATTGCTGCATCTGGGTTTGTTCCCTTGGAATCATTGTAATATACAACTCCATTCTTTTCTGCCACATATTCAATACGATGTTCGACTCCCTGGAACTCTTTCAGCGTTCTACGGATCACATCTACCGGAACCCCATATGCTGCTGCCATTCCGGCTGCTGCCATCGCATTCTCATGATTGTGCGTTCCAAGAATATTCAATTCATCTACATGGCATACCGGTGTCTTCTCTCCGTTCATTGCAAGAACGATCTGACCGTTTTCCAGATAGATTCCTTCTTCTAATATACGCTGACTGCTGAAATATAGAACCTTTGACTTTACATTTTCTCCAAATACCCTTGTTACATCATCTTCGTAATTCAGAACACAAGTATCTTTCTCTGTCTGATTCTTCGCAATATTTTCCTTTGCCTCTATGTATGCTTCCATCGTATGATGGCGATTCAGATGATCCGGAGTAATATTCAGGATCGCGCTGACTCTCGGACGGAATGTCTGAATTGTTTCTAGCTGAAAGCTGCTCATCTCAGCAACAATTACAGAATCTTCTCTTGTCTGGAGTGCAATACTCGTATATGGATTACCGATATTTCCTACCACAAAACTGCTCTGCGCATAGTTTTTCATAATTTCTCCAAGCAGAGAAGTGGTCGTTGTCTTTCCGTTTGTTCCAGTAATTGCTAGAACATCACCTTTTCCAAAGACATACGCAAGCTCAATCTCGCCCCAGATTGGAAGTCCTTTCTCACGCATCTCATTCACGATTGGAAGATCTGTCGGAACACCCGGACTCATTACAACAAGAGAAAGTTTATCAAGAAGTTCTTCTTTCCTTTCTCCCTCAAGTGTTCCAAGGACGATTTCCAGTGACTCACTGTCCCCGCCTTCAATCTTTGCACGGATCGCTTCCGGATTCAGCTTATCGTTACCATCATACAATACGACCTTTGCTTCTTCTTTCAAAAGGAGCTCACACGCTGCCTCTCCACTGATTCCAGAGCCAAACACTAATACATTTTTATCTTTTACAACCATTCTTTTATACCCCCATAAGAGCGATCAGGCAAAGAATTGCCGTCACAATAGAAAATACTGCCACTACCCGTGTCTCTGACCATCCGCAAAGCTCGAAATGATGATGGATCGGTGCCATCTTAAAGAGACGCTTTCCTCCTGTCTTTTTGAAATATGTTACCTGCAGAATAACTGAAATAACTTCTACAAGATAAATAAATCCGACAATAATGATATACAGCGGCATCTGCATCATATACGCTGTTCCTGCAACAAAACCACCCAGTGCAAGAGAACCTGTATCTCCCATGAACACACTGGCCGGATACACATTAAAAAGAAGGAATCCCATCAATGCACCGACAACTGCGCAAGTGATCGGCTCAATCCCACTTTTCGTTCCAATTGCTACAACCGTGAAAAATGTTGCCACCAGAACAGTTACGCTTGATGCAAGACCATCCAGTCCGTCCGTAAAGTTTGTTCCATTAACTGTACCGATTACTGCAAAGAAAAGAACCGGAATCGCAAGCCATCCAAGATTCAATTCATAACCGCCGGAGAATGGAACGATCATTGTAAGCGGAATCTTCGCTACTTTTACGATGTAAAACGCAAAAATTGCTGTTACTACAATCTGGAGTGCCATCTTCTGCATTGGAAAAAGTCCGTCTGAACGTTTCATGACAACTTTAAGATAATCATCCAGAAATCCAATCAGTCCGAATCCTACTGTAAGGAAAAGTACCGGGATGATCTTTGGATAGTCTTTCACATAAAACAGGGACGTAATCACAACAGCTGCCAGAATGATAATACCTCCCATTGTCGGTGTTCCTGCCTTCTTCAAATGAGACTGTACACCCTCCACACGCTCCGTCTGGCCCATCTTTAACCTTCTCAGGAAAGGAATGACCACCGGTCCAAGCACAAGGCTTATAACAAATGCAATCAATACCGGAATCACTACATGACTGTTCATATATACACCTCTTCATTTCTTTTGTTTTACACAGAGAATCCTTCTTATGTACTTTTCTCTCATCAGATTCTCAAAATGCACTTTACAGTATACTCCATTGGTCAGTTTTTTTCAATCCCGAGATACGGAAGCACATTGTCATAGATGCTGCGCAAAACCGGAGCTGCAATCGTTCCTCCGTAATAAATCCCCTGTGGGTTACGGATCACTACAATTCCAAGAACCTGCGGATCTTCCGCCGGTGCAAACCCTATAAATGATGAAATATACTTGTTTGCGCTTCTTGGAAGAGTCTGTGATGTTGCAGTCTTGCCTCCGATTGAATATCCTTCAATGTATCCATTTTTACCAGATCCTTCTTCTACCACACTCTTCAGAAGTATTCTCATCGTCTCCGATGTTTTTTCAGATACAATCCCATTCTTCTTTTTGTATTTCAGCTTTCGTATCTCTGTTCCGTCTTTTTCAAGAACTGCCACTCCAAAATGCGGTGTCACCCGATATCCCCCATTAACCAGCGAACTTACTGTTGTTGCCATTTGAACCGGTGTTACCTGGAACGACTGTCCAAATGAAATCGTTGCCAATTCCACAAGACCAATATCTTCTACGTTATGCATAATTGTTCCCGCTTCACCCGGAAGATCGATATTCGTCAGACTAAGTAATCCAAACTGTTTAAAATAAGCATAAAATTTCTCTGCTCCAAGCCGAAGACCAATATCAATAAATACCGGATTACAGGAATTCTGTATCCCCTGGATAAACGTTTCCTGTCCATGTCCACCAACCTTATGACACCGGATTTTTCTGTCTTCTACAATCCGGTATCCCGGACAGGAAAATGTATCCGACAAAGAAACGACACCTTCTTCAAGACATGCTGATGCTGTAATGATTTTAAACGTTGATCCCGGCTCATATGTATCATTAATACAGGGATTTCGCCACATCTGATTTAACATCTCCTGAGCCTGTTCATCCGTCTGTTCTGTATTTTCATCCACATCAATCAATTCAAAAGGGGTATTCAGATTAAATTCCGGTGTATTTACCATTGCAAATATCTCTCCATCCTGCGGATTCATAAGCAATACAGATACACTATCCGCCTGTTTTTCCTCCTGAACCTTTTTTGCTGCCTGTTCACAGTACTTCTGAATATTATGATCCAGACTGATCTGAAGCGTGTTCCCGGCCACAGGTTCAATCCTGTCTTCTGCTACTTTCTCAAGTTCGACTCCTCTCGCATCCGTCACTGTAAGAATGGTTCCATCGGTTCCTTTTAATACCTCTTCATATTTTACTTCAAGTCCGATGATTCCCTGGTTGTCCCCACCTGTAAATCCAAGAACTCTGGATGCAAATGTATCATAAGGATAATATCTTTTAAAATCCTCATCTACTTTTACTCCTGCAAGATCCAGATTACGGATTCTATCCCCCGTTTCTTTTTCAACATTCGTTTTAATTTTTTCCATTGAAGACACTTTTTCTACTTTTTTCCGGATGTTTTCTTCCTCTTCCCCAAGTTCCTGACAGAGAACTGCAATCACCTGCTCCGGATCTTTTATCTGATTATGGATCACGGAAATTGTGCATACCGTCCTGTTCGTTGCCAGGACAACTCCATTTCTGTCAACAATCTCTCCTCTTGCCGCTTTGATTTTTCTTTCTCGCTCATGAAGATCTTTCGCCAGCTTCTGATAATGTGCAGCATCAAAAATCATCAGATAAACAAGTCTTCCGAAAAGAGCCGAAATCAAAAGAACTGCGCAGAAAAAAACAACCATTGTTTTTTTTCGGTTATATGTTTTATTTTTCACAAAAAATAACTCCGAGAAAGACATTTCTACAATGTATTATGTCTTTCTCGGAGTTATTCCTGTTTGCCTGTCTGCTATAACACTTAATCTATATTGGATGATGTTGCCCAGCTGTCCAAATCCGGCTTATAATTTTCATCAACATATGAGCCGTCTTCATTACTGTAATCATCTGTATAGTCCTGATCATAATCAGAATACTCTGTATCTTCAAAGCTCTGACCGCTCTGCTGTGTCTGACTTTCCCCTGTCTCTTCTATGGTTGTGATACCAAGATACGGAAATGCTTCTGACATGATATTCTTCGCAAGTTCAAGAACCAATGAACTATTATCCTGTGCATCCACATTTGCTTCATCAATTACCACATAGATAACAACTTCCGGATTCTCCTGTGGAGCATATCCGATATAAGAAAGAAGATATTTCCCATCTTTACGTGGAAGTTTCTGCGCCGTACCAGTCTTCGCTCCGATATCATATCCTTCCACCTGGGCTCTCTTACCTGTACCATACTGCATTACCGCCTGTAAATATGTTTTTACTAATTCAGATGTTTCTGTCGAAACCGTCTTACGGAGTAATACGGGATTCTTCGTTTCAATCACATTTCCATTCTCATCCTGAATCTGCTTTACAACATGCGGTTCATAATAATAACCACCGTTGATCAGAGAACTGAACCCTGCTGCCAGCTGAGTCATTGTCACATTGAAGTTTTGTCCGAAAGCATTCGTTGCAAGATCAACCGGTGTCATCGTATCAGTTGTATACAGAAGACTTGCTGTTGATGCTTCTGCCGGAAGGTCAATTCCCGTATATTCTCCAAAGCCAAAAATATGCTGATACCTGATAAAATTATCAATTCCGATTTTTTCAGCCATTTCCATCAATGCAACGTTACAGGAATTGGCAATCGCATCCATTGTGCTTTCTGTTCCATGTCCAGAACGAAGATGACATCCGATATCATTATCTCCCACATGAAGATAACCACCGCAATAATAAGATTCCTCTCCGGTAAGAGTTCCTGTCTCCAATCCGGCTGCAACAGTGAATGGTTTCATCGTAGACCCCGGTTCAAATGCATCACTGACACAGAAATTTCTCCAAATACTACTCAATATGTTCAATTGATCCTTCTCATCTATCGCATTCCATTTTTCTTCGGAATAAATACTGGACAGATCTCTTGGTTTGTTCAAATCAAAATTAGGGTAAGAGGCCTCAGCCAGAATTTCTCCGGTATTCGGATTCATGATCATAACCGCTGTATTCTTGCTACCGGTCACTCCACTTCCTTCTTCTCCGGCATGTTCTTCATTGAACTGTTGAATGTATTTTTCCACAATACTCTGTAAGGTAATATCTATTGTCGTAACAACATTATTCCCATTCTTTGCTGCTTTTACATTCTGTTCGACTGTATCATCTTCATCCAGATAACCATACTCTCTGCCATCTGTCCCCGTCATAACATCATTGTAAGCACTCTCAATTCCAATTGCTCCTATATTTCCGGAATAAGTAAAACCTATCACATCGCTTGCCAGCGTATTATATGGGTATGTTCTGTTATAATCATCCTCCAGCCAGATTCCCTTTACATTTGGATAATTCTCAGTATCATTCTTTATCTCATTATATTTCTGAGCCGTCTCGTAATCGATTCCTTTTTTCAATATAATATATCTGCTATTAGGTTTTTCTTCTATAATCTCTCGTACTGTCTTTTCACTGATTCCGAAACATTTATTCAATACTTTAATCGTAGGATCTATATATTCTTCTTTATCTGTCATTACAACAACATCAAGAATCACATTATAAACCCTTTCACTTGTAGCTATCTTTGTACCGTTTCTATCCAGAATATCTCCACGTTTATATGGAATTGTCTTACTGTCATAAATTTTCTGATTCAGTACAAGCTTTGTATACTTGCTTCCCTTCGTAACATTAATGTATGTAATTCTTCCTACAAGAACAAGAAAAGCCAGTATAACTGCTATAAACAGCAGTACCAGCTTTCTCTGCATTCTTACCGGGAATTTTTTAGTCAGAAATTGAAATCTGTTCTTCCTTCTTTTTCTTCCTGCCATCTTCCATTATTCCTTATTTTTCACATCCTTGGATTGCGCTAAAACGCCATCTTCCGGGATGTTATCATACTGTTTTACATAGTCACTTGTCGGGCTTTGATAATGAATCACTTTGCCCTGAGACTCATAAACCATTCCCATCTCGTTCATTGCCTTTTCACGAACAGTCTCAAGATTAACAGAATCTTCTGCTTCCTGATGTGCAGTATCATTTGATTCCTTCAGATCCGTCAGTTCCCGCTGCAGCGCTGTGATCTGATCTGCACGATTCAAAACATCTGCCTGTAAGCGTAAATACATAACACAAATAAAAACCGCACAGACTGCCGCCACAATTAGAAAAGTCGCATATGCCGGACTGATCCGCTGCGCACGATGCCGGTTTTTAATCACCTGACGGCTTGTTCTTTTTTTCTTCGGCTTACGAACTGTCCCATTTCCAGACGGTAAAGCTTCTGGCTGACGCACGGCACTACCGTACACATAGAAGTGGTTCCAGTCTGCTGCTGGTCTATTCTGCTGTCTGCGACCTGTGTTTCTCGCCATCGCTTTCCTGTCCTTTCTCTGGATTCTTGTTCCTCCGGGCTCTCCCCTTCCCGGAGGAACGTTTCGTTTATACTCTAAATACTCCCTGTGATATCAAATTATGCACGTTCAAAGATTCTAAGCTTTGCACTCTTTGATCTGCTGTTTACCGTCAGCTCCTCTTCTGACGGAAGGATTGGCTTCCTAGTGATCACCTTCCCTTTGGATACATTTCCACATACACAAACCGGAAAATGACTTGGACAAATGCACGGATTCTCATTCTTACGGAAAGAACTCTTCACAATTCTGTCTTCAAGCGAATGAAATGTAATAATGCAAAGTCTTCCTCCTGGATTCAACAGATCGATCATATCATCTAATGTATCCCGTAAAACATCAAGCTCATGATTCAATTCAATTCGAAGAGCCTGAAATGTACGTTTTGACGGATGTCCTGACGTCTTCTGAATCTTCATTGGTATTGCATGACTGATAATCTCATTCAATTGTCCTGTTGTCTCAATCGGACCTTTTGTGCGTTCTGCAACAATATGCTTCGCGATATTTTTAGCAAATCTGTCCTCGCCATAATCACGAATTACACGATAAAGTTCCGATTCACTATAGTCGTTGACAATGTCTCTGGCTGTCATCTTCTGACGCTGATCCATACGCATATCAAGAGGTGCGTCAACCCGATATGAAAATCCCCTCTCAGCTGTATCCAACTGATAAGAAGAAACTCCAAGATCTACTGTAATTCCATCTACTTTGTCAATTCCTATCTCATGAAGCCGCGGTTTCATATCACAATAATTGCTCCGGATTATTGTGACCTTCTCCCCGAAACCTTCCAGGCGTTTTCCTGCTGCTTTAATCGCATCAGCGTCCTGGTCTATACCTATTAATCTCCCCTGCTCGCCAAGCTTTGTACAGACTTCATATGCATGTCCGCCTCCACCTAACGTGGCATCTACATAGATGCCATCCGGTTTTACGTTCAAACCGTCTACTGTCTCATGCAACAGCACTGAAACGTGCTCGAATGCCATAGACTCCTCCTTCTGACTGCCTCACTTGGCGGTCTTTGTTGTCATCAGATGCGAATTCCGATCGCTTCCATACGTTCTGCAATCGCATCCAGATCTTCCTCGCTGATCTGGTTTTTCTCTTCCCAGAGTGCCTTGTCCCAGATCTCAACACGATCCTGGACTCCGACCAGAACTACTTCCTTCTCCAGATGTGCATTCTTTCTAAGTGACGGTGGGACAAGAACTCTCCCCTGCTTGTCGAAACTGCCCTCAGATGCACTCCCAAAAAAGTAGCGTTTAAAGATTCTGGCATCCTTGTTCATTCGTGGTAAGCTTTCGAGTTCGGCTACGAATTTATTCCATTCTTCCTGGGAATAGACAAATAGACAGCCCTCTAATCCGTTACAGATCACGAAGCTGTCACCAAGATCTTCCCTTAACTTTGCCGGGATGATCAGTCTGCCTTTTTCGTCTATGTTATGGTTAAACTCTCCTAATAACATCCGAAACCCTTTCTCTGGAATCTATGGAAATCTTCATGTCCACTAAAGGTATCACTACCGTAATCCCTTCGCTTCCACTCTTTCTCCATATTGCACCACATTCTACCACTTCTCACCACTTAGCTCCATTGTAAACCACGTGTCTCCCTTTTTCAAGTCCTTTTTTTAACTTTTTTGTTTCTTTCCAAACTTCATTCAGGTCTATCTACCGAAATAACGTCATAAAAAATGATCGCTAACCTTCTTATAATTAAAAGTTAACGATCATTGATACACTGTCTAAAACAGCAATAATTATTTTAATGATTAGAAATATATCTATATCTTTTTTGAACATATCTAGTCAATGTGTTTTGTATAACATGTAAGATATATGATGTAATAAATGAAAGAAGAAAAACAATAGGTACAACCAGTACATAATATTCTAGTCTTCCCGGAACAGAAGGAACATATGCATTAAGTTTACTATAGATAATCGTATCAAAAACTGAAGACACTAAATATATTCCTAATGACAACTCTGAAATTTTGGTAAAACATTTATAAAGTATAGTTCGTTCTGTTATTTTAGAAGTATCAAGATTCAAAATACAAATAAACGTAAGTACCGATAGAATCAGCGGCTCAAATCCATACCATTCATAATATGAAGCTCCGAAAAAGACATTATTATAATTACGTCCAAAATTAAAAAAGCCAAATATTGTCAGAAAACCCATAAACAATAAGAGTGATTTTCCAGAAGAAAGTTTTGCTCCATATTCTTTAAGATAACATCCGATGTAATAATATGTAAGTGGCCATAAAAACTGCCAATAATCTGGAATTATCTGCAGAATTCTTGTTGATTCAGTTGGAAAGAATATTGCTTTAATCGGACCATCGATTCCCCATATATTAAGTAAAGAGGGAATGGTAGTCAAGAAAAGCATTGTAGCTACAAGAAGCTGCTTTTGTTTTTTATCTTTTAATCCATTATAAATCAAATTTAAAAACGGAATGATTAAAAACAACCCAATATACATTTCAACATACCATGAATATCCAGCACCAGAAAAATTAAGAATTCTTAAAACAAAAGTCCGTATTCCAATATGTTCTGATGTATAACAACTTAAAAATAGAATGTCAAAAACGCTCGCCAGCAAATATGTTATATATGTTTTCACTAATCCTAAGTAGTAGGTTTTCGACAAGATTTTTTTATTCATAAGATATCCTGTTAATATTGCAAAAAGAGGAACACATATCATAAACGCTGTCCGCATTGTAAACATGACAAACATCCGCTTTCCTTTTATTATTTCCGTATAAAATCCATTATTCAAAAAAAAATGCACAGATAATACAGAAAACACTGCAATACTTCGAATAATATCAAGGTTAATATTTCTTTTTTTCATCATAGGTATCTCCCTAATTTTAATCCGAATAATTATCTGTATCATTCTAATGGTTGTTTTTTGCTTTGTCAATAGAAATAGTTGCAAATACTTGAATAAAACAGAGATATGGCACATGCCATATCTCGCGTTATCAAATGCTATTCATTTTATTCTGCTGAAAGTGTACTCAGATAATTCTTAACAGAGTCATAATTCACTTCTGCAACTGCACGTTCCTGGTTGGAAGAATGCAGATCATATGCTGAATATCCGAACCAGCCAACAATTGCAAGTGCAATTACTCCCGCTACACATCTTTTTACATTGCGCATGATCTTCTCTTTACGCATTGTCTTCTTTCGGTCCGCCTTTTCCTTCTTATAACGATCCACCTTCGCCTGACTCATCTCTTGCCTGCTCCCTTCCTATTAGGTCTTTAGCAATTATTTTACCACAGCACATCTTAAAGTACAACAATAATTCCACCATCATTCGCATACATACTACTAATTCCTGCTGTATCTACAATAAAGGAATCTTTCACCTTTACTTTCTCCAAAATCAATTTTCTGACGACCTCTGCACGTTCCGGACAGTTGCAATGTGCAATTGCAAGAATCTTCTCCTCCGGTTTTACAGCGTCCTTCGCGACATGCTCTGCCATCTTCGCCAAAGCTTTCTTCATTCCTCTGCTCTTATCCAACTGACAGATTGTTCCCTCTGGGGTAGAACCCATAACAGGCTTGATATTCAATGCGCTGACTACCAGAGATTTCAGTCCTGTCAGTCGTCCATTCTTACGAAGTGTATCAAGATTCTCAAGAACAAAATACGTATGCTGTTCTTCAATATAAGCTTCTACCGTTTCAACTACCTGTTCAAAATCCATTCCGGCTTCTTCACATTCCTGAATCTTTCGTCCGATCAACGTCTCTCCGACAGATGCTGAACGAGAGTTAAATACATGAATCTTTTCTTCTCCGCCTTCTTCCTTATAAAGTTTCTCTCCAAGAAGTGCACTGTTATAAGATCCGCTCAATTCCCCTGACAAAGTAACTGCATAGACTCTATCAACATCACACTTGTATAATTCCATATAACGCTCCGGGGATGGACAGGATGACTTCGGACATTCCTCGCTTGCAGCCACTCTTCTTAAAAAATCAGCCTGATCAAATGTCTCGTCATCCGGAATGTGAAAGCCATCCACTTCCATGCTAAGAGAAGCCGTCTTAAAAATTCCACTCTCCTTCATCTGTAGGGTCAGCTCTCCGCAACTATCTACGATCACTCTGTAACTCATAACTTATATCCTCCCATGCTCTATCGCATATTTTTCCATCCTACTTTACGTGGTTTTTAATACTACATATTAATATAACACACTTCAGTCAAGTTGAAAAGAGGGAGAATTTATTTCAACCGGATCTTCGAAGAAATTCCAAGCGCAATTCCCATCTCGGCCAGCAAGATCACAATTGCCGTACCTCCATAGCTTATAAACGGAAGCGTAACTCCGGTAGTAGGCATCAATCCGGTTACAACCGCAATATTTAAAGTAACCTGCAGTGCAATATGTGCAAAAATACCTGTTGCGATCAACGCACCATACAAGTCCGGTGCATTTCTCGCTATGAACAATAATCTATAAAGCATAAAGGCAAACAGACACAAAACGAGAATTGCACCAAACACTCCAAGTTCTTCACAGATAACCGCAAGAATCATATCATTCTGTGCCTCCGGAATCGCATGCAGCTTCTGTGTACTGTTTCCAAGTCCTTTTCCAAAAAAGCCTCCCGAACCGATCGCATACAATCCCTGTAAAAACTGATAGCTGTCTTTATCAGCATTCGCCTCTGGATTCAGCCATGCAATGATTCGGCGCATACGAAAGTTATCGCTTTCTGCAAGTGTATATTTCAAAAAAATAATTCCAATGATTCCCACGATTCCTGCTGCAATTACTCCAGCAACAAATGGTTTTGTCTTCGGATGTACAACAAAAATTAAAATACATGTGATTGCAAACACAATAATTGCTGTACTCAGATTGTCCGTCAATAGAAAAACTCCCAGTGTTGCAACAAGACCATAACCAAGCAGAATCTTAATTCCATCCCATTTTTTCGCCTTTTGCCCCAAGAGGCAGATTTCATATGCTATAAATAGAATCACCGCAATCTTCGTAAACTCTGCCGGCTGCAATGACAAGCCACCAGGAAGCCTGATCCACCTTCTTGCTCCATTTACTGTCTTGCCAAGTGGTGTCTGCACCAATGCCATCAAAAACATTGAAAACCAAAAAAATTCTTTTGCATACGCACCATATAGATGATAGTCAATCTTAGAAACGATAAACATTGCAAGAAATCCGATAATACCGATAATTGCCTGCCTTGTAAAGAAAAACATATCATTATTATAATCATTCTGTGCACTGTAGGCACTACTGCTATAAAGCATTACAAGCCCAAAGCACATCAGAAAAATAATTACAAGAAGTAGATCATAATCATAATAAGGTTTCCCCTTTTCTCTTGTCCTTTTACGTTTTGTACTCGCAGACCTTTCCGCTATTTGCCGTTTCCCTTGTACCGCAGTCTGCTGAGAATACGGAGAACCTGACGTTCTCACAACCTTCTGTCTCTGCTCCATTGAGCTTCGATACTTCCTATAAGCATCACTCTCATAGTTTCTCATACATACTCCCATCTAAAATCTGTATCCATTCTATTTTTTAACATTCCCAATTAATAAACAGCAGATACATTTTTTATTATTGAACACTCATCGCCGGATGAATCGGTTTTCCATGCTCAAAGAATCTGTCATACCATACGAGGAAGATATAAACTGTCCAGATCTTACGGCTGTTATCCGTCTTCTCATTCGTATTCTTTCCGTTCTTATGATCATCAAGCATCTTAAGCAGGAGCTTCGTATCAAAGAACTTCTTTGCTGCATCAGACTCAAACATCTCTTTTACAATATTATAATACTTCTCTTCCTTCAACCATACACGAATCGGAATTGGGAATCCCAGTTTCTTCTTCTCCGCTGTCTTACTTCTGATATGTCGCTCTGCCGCAGCACGCAATGCAACCTTCGTCTTTGGCGCACGTACTTTGTATTTTAACGGAAGTGTCTCGGCAAGTTCAAGTACTTCTCTGTCAAGGAACGGAACTCTGACTTCAAGAGAATTCGCCATTCCCATCTTGTCACCCTTCATCAGAATATCATGCACTAACCACAGATGAAGATCCACATACTGCATCTTTGTCACAGGATCTTTTCCTTTCACACGTGCATACAATGGTTTTGTCACTTTCTGGATTCCCGGCTTACATCCTTTTTTCAAAATACGATTTGCCTCACGCTCTGTAAAAATATTCGTCGCATTTGCGAAATATCTCTCTTCCAGTGTCTTTCCGTGACGCATAAGGAAACCTCTTCCCTTCATACCACGTGGCAGACAGCGTTCTGCAAACGCACCCAGGAAACGGCGTACCGGCATCGGTATTTTATTAAAAGAAGTATGTTCCAAAGGTTCACAATATATGTTATATCCCCCAAACAATTCATCAGAACCTTCTCCTGAAAGAACTACCTTAACCTTCTTGGACGCTTCTGCACTGAGGAAATAAAGTGCGATTGCAGCCGGATCTGCGACCGGCTCATCCATATAATACTGAATATCCGAAAGCTTATCCCAATATTCTTCCGGTGAAATCACCTTAGCGTCATTCTTCATGTTAATGCTTGCTGCAAATTCCTTTGCATCCTGAATCTCACTGTACTTTCCTTCATCAAATCCGACTGTAAAAGTACGATCCACCTGTCCAAGATAAGTCAGATAACTGGAGTCCACACCACTGGAAAGGTAAGAAGCAACCTCTACATCACTGATTTTATGCTTCTCAACGGAATCCTTCATCACACGTTCTACATCATCCACCACTTCTTTGAAAGGCTTCTTACAGTCTCCTGTGAAATGAGGTTCAAAATAACGTGTAATGTTCATTTTTCCATTTTCATATATAAAGTAATGTCCTGGTTGTACACAGAACACCCCTTTAAAAAATGTCTCATTCGTAGGAACAAACTGGAAAGAAAGATAGTTGCCAAGCGCCTCTTCATTGAACACCTTTTCAAACTTCGGATGCTCCATAAATGCTTTGATTTCAGAAGCAAACATCAATGTACCATTCATATTCGCATAATATAGCGGTTTGATTCCGAAAATATCTCTCGCTGCAAACAATCTTTTCTTCTTTGTATCCCAGATTGCAAAAGCATACATTCCGCGAAGACGGTCTACCAGTTTCTCGCCCCACTCTTCGTATCCATGAATCAGTGTCTCTGAATCTGTATTCGATACAAACTCATGACCTGCCGCTTTCAGTTCTTCTCTCAGGTCCTGGTAATTATAAATCTCTCCATTAAATACAAGAACCATGCTGCGATCCTCATTGTACAACGGCTGATCACCAACGGAAGAAAGATCTATGATACTCAGACGGCGAAATCCGAGTGCTGCATCTTCATCCACATACTTTCCCGCACTATCCGGTCCCCTGTGTACGATTGTATTCATCATATTAACAAGTACCTGTTCTCTGTCATCAACTTCTCCGACAAATCCTGCAAATCCACACATATGCCTTCTCCTTTTTTAATTACTGTCAACTGTATATTTGTTACTGTTCACACGTTGTGCGACCAGCAACGCATCTCGCCATTTTAAATCGCCTTTGGCGATGGGGCGAGATGCATTCAAGTCAAAACATGCATCCTCCGTGTCAATCAGCGGAGTGATTGACACGGGAGTGAACAGTAACGTATATTTACACCCGACAATAAATCTCTTTTATTATAGCCTCTTTTACTCAGGGAAAAAAGTCCCTTTCATCAGAAAAACAGAAAAATACTGTGAGTATAACATCACAGTATCCCCATTGATCGTATATTTAATTGTTATGGTTTCCCCATCAACGCGTATATTATATCTGATTTATAGGGAAAAGTAAAGGGGGATTTTTGAGCAGTATTTACATAAAATGTAAATCAGGGATTGCCGTCTGACAATCCCTTTCACAAAATAAACACTTCATCTTCATTCAAATTCTGGGTTGATCGCATAGAAATTCTTACTGTCAAGATGTTCCTGTACAATTCTTAGACTTTCACCAAATCTCTGATAATGCACAATCTCTCTTTCTCTCAGAAAACGGATCGGATCACAGATTTCAGGATCTTTAATCAGCCGCAGGATATTATCATACGTAGTCCGTGCTTTTTGCTCTGCTGCAAGATCTTCATGAAGATCTGTAATCGGATCTCCTTTCGATTGGAAATACGTTGCAGTCCACGGAGCTCCGCTGGCTGCCTGTGGCCATAATGCCAGTGTATGATCAACATAATACGGTGCAAAACCGGAACGTTCAATTTCTTCCGGTGACAAATTCTTTGTCAGCTGATAGATAATTGCACAGATCATCTCCATATGGGCAAGTTCTTCTGTACCAATATCAGTCAGTATTCCTGTTACCTCTTTATATGGCATCGTATATCGCTGTGAAAGATAACGCATAGATGCAGCTAATTCGCCATCCGGCCCACCGAACTGACTTATAATGATCTTCGCCAGTTTCGGATTCGTCTGGGTTATCTTCACAGGATATTGAAGTCTTTTTTCATAATTCCACATAAATCAGCATCCCCCTTCCTGCCACGGCCATGGTTCATTGATCCAATTCCAGCAGTCACTGTTTTCGCTGACTGTATCTACAGTTAAAGGTCCATATACCTCTGCATATTCTTTGAGTGCTTCAATACGTTTCTCTTTATATTTTTGAAAATATTCAAGTGCTTTCTGATTTCCAGGATGTGTATCTAAAAATAATTTAACATCATCTACTGCAAAACTTATCTGATTTATATATTCAAAAAGTTCTCTTCGATTCATTTCATGACAATTGCAACTCATTTACAGCATCCTCCTTTTCCACGAAATGGTTTTTCAAGCTCTTGAAAAATAGTTCCACACTGAAATCCATAACCGAGATCGTGAAGTTTTCTCCACTGCTGCCATGGGACATAAGCCATCGCAACCGGAAACTCTTGCAAAACATCCGTTTTGCTGTAATCACCAACACACTCATCGCAACAGTAATTTTTCGACTTCTGCTCCGGAAGTGGAGGAACAGGAATATTGCAATGAAGCTGTCTTTCATTTTCCTGCCTTGTTTGTGGCCTGTAATTTCCATTCTGACAATAACAGTTCGTATTCCTATTAGAACAATATGGTGCCATAAAATAAATCCTTATATCTTTTTTGTTATTGTATGGAAGATAAGAAAAATTGTGAACAACAGCAAAAGGGATTGCCACGTGACAATCCCTAAGCATAATGCATTCACTTAAAAGTAGTATTTATTTCGCACCTAAAGTAACTTCCACTGTCTTCTCTTCATATTCTCCATTACTCTGTGGAATCTGAATTGTCAGTGACACCTTATCTCCTTTGGCATAATATTGAAGCTGTTCCTGAAGATCATCCATGCTTGATACGGTTGTTCCGTCAATTGCTGTGATAACACTTCCTTTTGCCATTCCGGCTGCCTCTGCTCCACCGCCTTTTGTAATTTCTGATACATAAACGCCTTCCGGCATATTCAGCTGTTTGGAATATTCAGCCGGCACGCTCATTCCTTTGATGCCAATTGCGCCCTGATCTTTTTCTGCAACCTTTGTCTTTGTCGCCTGATTCATCAGATTCTGGATCAGATCGGATACATCACTGATTGGAATTGCATATCCGACACCTTCTACAGAATCACCAACCAGCTTGGATGAGTTAATTCCAATCACTTCGCCACTTGCATTTACAAGTGCTCCACCACTGTTTCCAGGATTAATGGCTGCATCTGTCTGAATCAGTTTGGCATCACTCTCTGTTGTCTCACCGGTCTGCTCGTTTGTTTCAGAAACAGAACGATTCAAAGCACTGATTACACCAGTTGTTACTGACTGTCCATAGCCAAGTGCATTACCGATTGCAATCGCAGGTTCTCCAACCTTTAGCTGTGTGGAATCTCCGAGTGTTGCTACCGAAATTGCTTTCATCGTATCATCTGAAATAGAATCAAGCGGAACAGCCACAACAGCAATATCATACTCTGAGTTTGTTCCTTTGATATTTGCCTCAACACTTGTTCCATCATCAAACGTAACTGTTAATGTATCGCTTCCTGCTACTACATGATTATTTGTAACAACCAGAAGTTCTGAATCATTCTGGGAAATAATGATTCCTGTTCCAGCACTTTCGCTCTGTTGCTGTGACACACCACCAAAGAAATCCTGAACCTGCTGCACACTCATATTTGTAATTGATACGATTGATGGCATTACATTTTCCACAATACTTGAAACATCTGAAGTTACAACACTGGAAGATTTGGATAATGAAGCATTGCTGCTCACAGATTTGGTTGCCGTAGTATTAGTCTTCGTCACACCGGTCAATCCCAGCACTTTACTTCCAACAACATTTGATGCCAGAAATGTACCACTGGAAACAACTCCAAACAATAGTGCAAATCCTGTCACTGCCACTGCTTTGGGAATTTTCTTTTGTGGTTTCTTACCATGCGGTACTTGATGTTTCTGACCACCATTGTCATCATGAAATGGTGTTTCACTCTGTCCGTTTCCATTCATTCCATCCGAATTATAATAATTATATTGATTCTCCATAAAGATTACCTCTTCTCTTGTTTATTCTTTTTCTTTGATGTTTACATAGTAACTCCGCATTGTGATAAATCTGTGTATAATCAATTAATAAAGATTGAAAAGAACGATAGAAAAATAGGATCAGAACTTCCTTCTTAATCCGTTCTAATCCTGTCTATATTTTTCAACTGCCTAATCAGTATCTTTCATCTGTCTCTTAAACTTACAGATCAATGAAATCTACATCATAATCATCTGATTTTCTTTCTTTTTTTGATTTTTTAGCTGATCTTCCTAAATTTCTTGTATTTCCTGTCGGTGCATCATATTCATCGTCATAATCATCATCGTAATCATCATCAAAATCATAATCAGCATACTCATCATCAAAGGCATCGTAATCATCATTAAAATCATCATCATAACCATCGTCATAATCATCATCTTTTACTTTTTTACGTCCAAACGCCTTTCTGTCTGACTTCTTAGCAGCAACCGGCTCGTCATCTTCTTCATCTTCAAAAGGAATATCATACTCGTCATACAAATCATCAAGTTCCTGATTTCTATGCACAAGTTTTACTGCAAACATAATCATAAGAACAAGTAATACAACTACGATGAGTGCTCCTCCAGCCAGAAGAACAATTGGATGCTCTTTTACAAGCGACTCCAGTTTTCCAACAATCCCTTTTGCTTCCTTCTTTGTACTGTCTGTTGTCTGAACATCTACACTCTGATAAGTTCCATCCTGTGAATCATACTGATAGAACCCTTTTTCACCGGTTCTTGTATTCACCGCATACAGGAGATCATAACGATCATTCTCCGGGTTTGCCCAATATGGATATGTCTGATCTGCTACTGTAAGTTCCCCTTCCTGGTATGAATCCGGAAGTTTTGCTCCTCCATTATCTGCTAAAAGAATAATAGATGTTGTATCAGAAATCTTCAATTCTGTATATGGAACGAATGTTGAATCATCTTCATTGTACAGGAAGAACTTTCCTTCTCCGGAAGCATCTACCAAATATCCAAGTGTAACACCAGCCTCATTAGCAACAAACTTGTGCTCTTCTCCATTGAATGTCTTTGTAGTCTCACTGTATCCTACCGGGATTGCAGATGTTGCAAATCCTTCTGAGAAATTGTAATCTGTTCCGTTCACACTTACTGTGATATCTGTGGCTGTACCAGTTGTTGCTGTACTTGCTGTATTGCCGGTTCCTTCAACTTCTGTTGAACCATCATCTGCCTGTTCAATCTTAATTGCGGAAGATCCCTGATCTAATGTCAGCGTCTCATCAGAATACAGATAAGCCTTTGAGCTGTCAACTGTGATCGTTGTGTCTCCCATCTTCAAGGCTTTAAACTTCATTGTAGTACGAAGCTCTGTCGCTGTTCCGTCTCCGCTTCCTGAGTATGTAAGCTTGCCATCACTGTCTGCTGTTACACCCTCTCCGCTTTCAAACTGAAGTGCAGAAGTATCATAACTCATTGTAATATCTGCATCACCAACAGCTGAATCACCGGATCTCACAACAAGATCTACACTTACTTCCTCTCCAACCTTTGTCTGTGGATCAGAGAACATCAGAGAACCATCAGCTGCACTTACGATTGTGCTGAACATTGGCACTGTAAGACACAACGATAATACTGCTGCCGCTAATTTCTTTGCTTTCATATAATTACCCCTTCTTTTGTTGTCTTAAACTTATATACCATCCTATTGTACACTGTTTGAATGGAGTTGTCTACATGGAAGAATACATTTTAAAAACTTTCAAAACTATAAAAAGAAAGATAACAATGCATTAAGCACTGATATCTCTCTTTTTATCCTCTTACTTTTTCCTCTGTTTTTCATTTTCTTCCATAAATTTCTTTGCATCCTTCATAAAACTCAACACAATCAGTACAATAACTGCACCTATTGGGAATGCCGCAATGATACTTACTGACTGCAGATTACTCATCGAGCTTTCTGAGAACACAAGTGCGATTGGAAGGAGAATCAGCAGGATACACCACATCAGCTGAATCAGTCGGTTCGGAGTCTCATCTTCTCCCAGTCTATGATAGCTGTAACAAGATGCTGTCAACGCAATTGAATCAAATGAAGTTGCATAAAATGCAATCATCGTAATCAACACAAGAGCAAGGACAAACGGAGCACAAGGCAGAGAACGTATTACTCCAATGATCATTGTATACAGATCCCCCGTCTTCTCATAAGCAGCGATAAAATCCATCTGTCCACTAATCTGTTTTCCAAGAGAATAATTTCCAAGAACAATAAAGCTTACAATTGTTGATCCAACACCAAATACATATCCTCCAAGGATTGTCTGACGAACCGTTCTTCCTCTTGAAATATTTCCAATAAAGAACGGAGCTGCCACACACCATACCATCCAGTATGCCCAATAGTAGATTGTATAGTTCTGTGGGAATGATGTTGTTCTTTCTGGGTCTGTAAATGTTGAAAGCTCAAAGAAATTTTGAACCACTTTTCCAAGAGATGCAAAACCATTTTCAATAATGAATTTTGTTTCTCCTCCAAAAAGTAATACAAACAATAAAAGTCCAAAGAACAGGTATACACAAGCTTTCGCAAGAAAACTAATTCCTTTGAATCCATGTAACAAAGAATAAGTATAAATAACACATGTGATTAAAATAATTATAATTGTTACAACTGTACGGCTCAGTTCAATATGAAACAGCTCATTAATAATACTTGCCATCAAAGGTGTCGCAATACTAAATGTTGTTGCTGTTCCCGCAATCAGAGCAAATACTGCAAGCAGGTCAATGATTCTTCCCAGCATTCCATCTGTATGTTTTCCTAAAATTGGTCTGCAGGCTTCAGAATATTTCTGTCTTTCACGATTACGTACATGAAGCATAAACCCAAAAGCAACTGCAAGCACAAGATAGAATCCCCACGGAATCAAACTCCAGTGGAAAATCGGGAAAACGCCTGCCCATTCACGAATACTTCCAAGTTCTGCAATGTGTGGGTCTGTCGCATACATGACCCACTCTGAGAAAGAATAAAACAGGATATCTGCAGCAAGTCCTGCTGTAAACATCATGGAGCCCCATGCAAAGAAAGAATATTTTGGTTTTTCAGTCTGAGCTCCTAAAACAATATTTCCATACTTTGATGTTGCTACATAAATAGATAACAGGAATACGCCTAATCCAATCACAAGATAATAAGTTCCAAATGTATCACCAAATACATATCTAATCTGACTAAGCACCTGATTGGATTGCTCCGGCTTAAAGAAGAATAAAATACATAAAACCACAATAAGCCCTAATGGCAATAATGTAATAAGCCAGTCAACCTTCTTTTTCTCTGTCTGTTTTGTCTGTTTCGTTTCCATTTGCTTTCCTTTCCGACTTACCTTGTCTTTAATCCTGATGTATAAGAATACTCATATTTCTTTCCATCACATAAGAACTCAAATCCAATCACATCTCCATTGGATTTTACTGGTTTCATCTGCGTCATTTTTCCTTCCGGACAGTTCAGTTTCTCTGAAATTTCCCGAAGTACTTTGCTGCCCGTACATTCTTTGTACTTTACATCAAATTTCCTTAATTCATCAATACTGTCAAACTCTTCAATAATACCGGCATCATACTTTCTGATATACATTTCCATTTCATCCATATGCGCCATATAAAGATTTTCCCAGTATTCATCCCACAGTTCTTTTTTCTGAAAAGCTTCTTCAAGATACGGCAGCAACTGTGTACTGAATTTTTTATTAAAGAATACATGACCTTTCATCACCCATGCATTCTCGCCACCAATCTGAACCCCTATGATTTTCCCTGTATTATCAGTCTTGATACACCACTCTTCTGTAGCACCATCTGCATATTCAGAAGCATAAAATGCATTTTCACTTTCTTCCATAAATACATTTTCTGTGAAATAATTGTCTGCCGAACAGATCCAGGTATTTTTCAAATATTCTCTCGCAACATACAAAGTAGAAAAATTATTCATTTGTTTGTAATATGGATTTTCAACAAGAATCACATGATATTTTTCTTTCAGATATTCAAACTTTTCTTTCAAATATCCGACTACGATAACAATTTCATCAATTCCTGCTTCTCTCAGCTGTCCGATCTGACGTTCAATCATAATTTCGTCTTTCACATTCAAAAGCGCCTTCGGCGTCTCCAGTGACAATGGTGCAAATCTTGAGGACATTCCGGCAGCCATGATAATAGCATTTCTAGTCATTTTCCATTCTCTCCTTTGCAAGCCTGTAAAATTCTTTTGCATAACGATACTGTTTCAGAGAATACTCACCAAACTCCACTCCGAGGATTCTCTTATATTCGCACCAGTTACTCCATAAGAAACCACAGATTGCTATATAGCAATATATCTTTGTTCTGACTTCTTCCAGACACCCTTCTGTAAAATAAGCATCAATCAAACGATCAATCTGTTCTTTCTCATACAATGCATAAATTGCAAACATCGCAATATCTACATGTGGATCCTGCATTCCTGAATACTCCCAATCAATAAGATATATCCTGTCATCTACAAAGAGAAAATTATCCGGAACTGCATCAATATGAGTTAATGTATACTCTTTTTCCTGCTGATCAACAAAGAATTTCAGTTCATACATTTTTTCCTTTGTCTTCTCATAATCGCGATAAATGGATTTCTCTCCATTTCTGTACTGTTCATATTTTTCAATCTGCTCAAACAAGTCAAAAGAATGATCTACTTTCAGATTCTGCTCATGTACATTTCTCAGATACTTCATGCATGCTTTCACGTCATTTTCATTTTCCGAATCACAATTCCTTGCACCCTCTAAAAATTCTGTAATCTTATACCCTTTTTCTTTCGACATATATCGAACTGGATCACAGATTCCTTTCGGACCAATCACCTGATAAACATCATACTCCTGGCTTCTATTAATCATCTTATCCGTTCCTTCTCCCGGAACTCTCATGATATAACGCTTTTCACCACAACGGAAGCGGAACGAACGGTTAGTCATTCCTTTTTTCAGGGGTTCAATCTCTGTGATTTCTTTCTGTTCACAAGAAAGCGTCTCTGCAATAATATCAAGAAGTTCTGAATTCAGCTGATCTGAATTCTCATCAAGATCTCTCAACTGCTCCAATGTATTAATCTCCAGAACATCTCCTTTTTTTACTTCTTTCGGGAAAAGAATCATTTTCCCTTTCTCCATTGCTGCATCTTCCCAAAATGAATTGTAATATCTGCGATGTTCTTTCATTTCACTGATTTTCTGTTCTAAAGTTCTTGCACTTTCTTTATTGATGTAAGCAATTCCTATCATATGATTACCAGCTTCCGAATCACCAACTGCTTTTAATTCCATCTTTCGATTCATACGAATCGTACTATCCTCATCCGGCATCTCATCAATCATGTACCAGGAATACAGTTCAGTCTCTGAGAAAGGATTTGTTCTGCACCAAAGATCACACGGTACAATATACGCATTTTCCAATCTATCTTTTACCTTTGCCAACGAAAACAGATTGTTCTTTACTGCATATTCCTTATTATAAACCAGCTCTACTCCATACTCATCGATCAGGTATTCATACTGTTCTTTCATAAATCCAACAACGATAGTGATCTTATGGATTCCTTTTTCTTTCAACTGTTTAATCAGTCGTTCTACTAAGGTTTCACCTCTTACTTCAAGCATTCCCTTGGACACTTCTGTATTAATCGGTATCATTCGCATTCCCGCTCCAGCTGCAAGAATCACTGCCTGATTTGGTCTATTCTCTGTAAATAACTCTTTTGCCTGTTCGGTCAATCTATAATCTACATTCAGATAACCGGCTTTCACAAGTTCTGCTAATGAAGTATTCACTTTACCAAGTGAATAACCAGAAGCTTCTGATAACTGTCTCTGATTTACATATGCTTCTTTTTTTATGATGTTCAGTAAATCAAATTCTTGTTTGTTCATGTACTTTCATTTCTCCTTTTTCGTGAACTAAAAGTAATATAACACCTTTTTAATTTAAAAGCAAGACATTTTTTTAATTGCCTTGCTTTGTCATATTGTTTGTTAACTTTCAGTTTTGTATATCTTAATATATTTATCAATTGTTTTTTTTACAACAGTCGCAATTCCAATTGTAATTAAAAGTAATCCTAAGTATTCTTTCGTATTTACATTCCCTTCCTTAATCCACCAAGTTAAAACTGTCATGATTAACCAATGAATATAATAAATTTCCATAGATATTTTACCTAAAAAAACAAATATTTTATTTTCTATCACCTTTTTTATTCCGCTTATATTTTCAGTAATATACAATATAGATGGAATAGCAACAAGATCAATTAACGTAACTAGTTGAAATGCTCCATATGTATCCGCTTGAATTTCTTTATACAAAATCACAAGCACTACTATTCCAATAATAATATATCTTAGATTTTTCTTTTTTATTTTTCCTTCTAAATGACAAAATATAATTCCCATATAAAATCCCATAATACCTCGAACAACATATGAATTTATGAACGGAATATTAATTCTATCCCAGTTATATACCGACATACTCAAAACAATAATACTCACAATTGTTAGATAATAATATTCATTATTTTTTATCTTTCGTGTTATAAGATAAAACAAAAGATAACATAACAAAAGTGGAACTATAAACCATGTCACACCATTTATATCATTCCTCCAAGATCCGTTCCCTTCAAAAATCCCACACTGAAGCAATAGAATATTTGTTACCATATCAAAAAGTGTAACTTGCTTCTTTGATATCATCTCTAAAATAATTTGAATCATTGTAGTCCAAAAAAACATCGGATAAATCTTTGATATTCTCTTTTTCATAAAAGAAAACAGTCCTATTTCATTATTTTGAATTTTCTCCCTATACAATTCAAATATCAAATATCCAGAAGTGAAATAGAAAAACTCCACCATTACATACCCTATATTTTTTATATCAAATAACAAATCATATACTCTACTTCCCGCACAACCTTCTAATCCAAATGTATTTAAATAATGATATAAGCAAATAACACAAGCTCCAAGTCCTCTATAACTATCAAAAAACTCCTTTCTTTTTGCCATATTATCTCCTTTCGAAAATTCACTTTTTAAGAAAGGCTAAATTTCTCTCTTAAAACCTTGTCTTTTTCATTATAAAAAGTTTCTGAATTAAGCCTTAATAGTTCTTTTAGTCCATAAGATATTATATACAAAAAAGATAAAACAAAAGACAAAATCCAAACGAAACAAAATAATAAATAGAAAGATTGTTATATTATTTTTCTTTTCTATTTACTATTCCCTTCCCCCTAAGTACAAGTTCTTTGAACTCATCCGGTTCAACCACATAATTTACACCAACAATAGTAAATACACTTACAGCCCCCATTCCGATTGCATAGAGAAACCATGTGATAAAAGATGCCATGTTTTGAGGAATAACATATATTCCAACAATACAAAGAAGTGCAACGACAAGTACATTTCTAAAAATTCGGAACATAGATTTTTTTGCACATCCTTTTACCAGATGCCGACTTGTATAGAACACAATTTCAAAAGAGCGATATCCATAAGAACATACTGTACCAAGAAGAACTCCTGCCATGCCGAACTTCCATACCAGCCCAAGAGAAACCGTGATATTTATCACTGCTTCTAAAATCGCCTGATATCTCGTTTCTTTATAATGCCCTGCTGCGCAGATAATCGTCAATCCTGGAATCCTTACATTTTGCATAAAAACAATTAATGTAAATAAAATTCCAAGAACCGGACGTATATACTGTACATCTGTGAGGTTAATGGTATATACCCCGACAAAAGGCAGAATCAGGACTCCCATACAGGCTATCACAATAAACATAATTACAAAATACATATACTCATAACTTGAATAGCTCTTCTTTAATGTCTCTTCCTCATTCTTGGCGATCACTTCTCCAAATCCTGCGGTCAGACCATTCGAAAAAGATGTCATCAGCTGATTCACGGCATTAACCACCATCATATAAATTCCATATACACTGACTTCAAGAAGGGACTTTGCTCCCAGACAGATCGTCAGCACTGTCGTATCAGTATTATTTACAATAATACCAACAACCTGATGAAGCAATGCCGCATTTTTTTGCTTTAAAGCGCCCTCATTTGGTTCTGCATGGAAATTTAATGACGGGTATTTTCGTTTCGCATAGATTTTAACCAATACAAGACGAAGCATATACACACCAGTTGCAACTGCCTTTACAAAAAGAACACCTGCACCAATATAAATCAGAAAAATAGAAACAACCATATTAACAATCGTTCCTGCTGCCTGAATCAGTGCAACCACATACCCTTCCTGATTTGCAGTCAATAAAACTCTATATTTACCCAGAAAAAAATAATCCACTAAAGTACTTCCTGCCAAAACAAGTATCATACAACGCACAAGACTGTTCTCAAGCTGTCCTGAAATAAAAAACGGATAGACCCCTACAAGTACCAGTGTTAATGCCAGAAATAACATTCCGGATTTGTTATAAAATTTTCTTGATGCTGAAAGAATTGAATTCACTTCTTCCGTCTGGTTCAACGCAAGAGGTGTATAGAGCGCAACAACTGTTGCCGTTCCTACTCCTGCTTCTGCCAGGCCCAGATATGTTAAAAACTGATTTACCGAAGTGATCATTCCATTCACACTCGATCCATATGCCTCAAGAATAAAACGTGGCAATATCAATCCAGACAAAAGAACAATTACCTGTAAAAGCAGACTTGCCACCATATTTTTTAATGCCTGTTTTCCTCTCATGAGATTTCCTTTCCTCTACTTTTTCTTTTCCTCACTCATGAATACCATCTTCCTGTACAAGCCCGTATTTACGCACAATACAACAGATGAAATCTTTCTCTTTGGCTGAAAATATGGATTTCGCAGGATTGTCAGTATATGCCCGCGAATAAAGCGTTTCAAATCCTGATATCCTTCTAACTTCTTATAATCCTCCTGTAACAGCATCTTATCCAGAACAATAAAGCGAGACCAGATCCAGAGGCACTCTGCCTCCTGTGTTAATGATGGAAATTTTTCTTTCACTACTTCATAATTCTTTGTATATCCATCTATTATGTCAAATACTTTCGGACGGTATGCCTTTCCGGTAATACTGTCTTCCCGATGAAGATAATAATACTTCGGCTTTGTTCCTACTGCCACTTTCTTAATTCGCTGCATAAGGTCTACTGTATAATAAATATCTTCATACAATCTTCCCTTCGGAAAACGAAGATCTTCGATACAGCTTTTCCGGATCAGCTTATTCCATATTTCTCCACGGATCGTATGCCCCCTGAGGATACAGCGAAAAGCCTCTTCTCCTGTGCAGACAAAATCCACCTCTTCCTTTTGTGTCTCGATTCTGTCTTTATACACTTCATATAAGCCACATGTTGCCATATCTGCTCCGCTATCTTTGATACGTGTATACATATATTCAAACATATCATTTTCAATATAGTCATCACTGTCTAAAAAAATGATATATTCTCCTTTTGCATAGGGAATTCCAGCATTTCTGGCATCACTAAGTCCACCATTTTCCTTATGTATCACTTCCACTCGATTGTCCTGTTTTGCATATTCATCACATATTTTTCCACACTGGTCGGGACTCCCATCGTCTACCAGAATCACCTGAATATCAGAAAATGTCTGTCCCAAAATGGAATCCACACACTTTCTTATATATGGTTCAACTTTATAAACCGGTACGATCACACTGATTGTCGGCATGATATCTCCTCCATTTTATTCATAGTATGAAAGCAAAGTCTGTGCAGCGCTTTCAATATCATATCCTGCTTTTGCAAATGCCTGCCTAATTCCTGAATTTTCTTCTTCGCTCCTGTCTTCTCCTTTGTAAGAAAGAATCACACGGCTCCATTCCTTTGGTGAATCCTGGAGTGACAGAAATTTCACTTTATTTACTATCTTCACTTCTGTTGTAATTGTATCTGCCATTACACTTCTGATTCCGGACGCCTGCGCTTCTAATGCAACAATAGGAAGTCCCTCAAAAAGAGATGGGAATACAAAAATGTCCATTCCTTTCCATAATTTTGCAACATCTTTTCTGATCCCTAGAAATCTGATCCTATCTTCTATTCCGTATTCCTCAGCTTTCTTTTGGATCATTTCCTGAAGTTCTCCTTCTCCAACTAACAAAAGTATAGCTTCTTCACAGGCAGATGCAACCTCACGAAAGATTTCTAAGAGAAATTCATGATTCTTCTGTTCTTCAAAACGTCCCACATGTCCGAGCACAAATTTTCCTTCTACTCCTAGTTCATGGCGGATCTCTTCACGTTCTGACAAACTAAAAGCAAATTTTTTCAGATCAAGAGCATTGTGGATAAGATGATAATTGTTACTCTTTCTGATCTTTTTTGAAAAGAGCCATTCTCCAGCCAATTCACTGCATGCAAAATACTTTGTAGCAAACATTGGAATCAACGGTCGGTTAATTCTGTGCAACAAATTTCTCGCCACTCCCGGAGTCGAAGAATTATGTGAGTGTGCGATCACTGTTGGAACCTTTCCATAGCTTGCCACAATCAGCGGTACTATATTCGCTGCTGACAGCATATTTACATGAACTGCATCATATCTTCCGATTCGAAGTATCTTTCTCATTTGTCTGCTGAATTTCAATGGATGTTTTCTTGCATCACACGTATGAAACACTTTTCCTCCAAGTGATTTGATTTCTTCTTCATACGCAAGGTGAGGAAACATACTTATAAAATCAAATCTTACTCCTTGCTTACTCAATTCCCTATAATAGGTCATCACAAAACTTTCAATACCTCCGGGATTAAAGGATAATCCAACTTGTAATACTTTCATTTACTTTCCAATTACTTCCTTTCCATTGTCAGTTCATCTATCAGATTCGTCCACTGTCGATAAATCTCTTCTTTTTCAAATTTTTTTACACCCGATATCGTATGATTTGAAAACGCAATTCTTCGTTCTTCACTATCCATCAACAATTCTATACGATTTGCCATCTTGTCCAAATCATAAGGGGGGATTAAATAGCCATCCTTTCCCTCCTCAACGATTTCTCTTGGCCCTGTTGTCACATCAAAACTCACCATAGGAAGTCCACTTGCCTTTGCCTCAAGCAATACTAACGGCAATCCTTCCCTGTAAGATGGTAATACCAAAAATGCATATTCATTATACAACTTATACACATCTTTTACATTCCCTTTCTGAATCAATTGAGACGTTAAATCGTATTCTACCACCTTTTGGTGTATCTCGTCAAAAGTATCTCCTGTTCCATACAAATGCCACTCCCAATCTGGATGTGAAGGCAACACTTTTCTAGCCACTTCTACAAGAAGATCATATCCTTTTTCCTCACTAAATCTTCCGACTGTAATTATTTTTTTTGATTTTTCTTTGTACGGTTTCTTTATTTTTAAAATTTCTGGTTTTATCCAGTTGTATATACTTCTTATTTTTTTCGGATTCACATGGAATTTTTTTATATAATCCTGACGATTCTGTTCCGTCAATGTCACTGTACAATGCGAAATTAGAGAATCCCAAAAGCGAAAGAATCGGATATCCTTCTTTTCCCATTCATTCATTAACGCTCCATGATCACAAAATACATATTTTGCCTTTGTAAAAAAACGCACCGATGATACTGTCATTGCTGGATAATTTTCCATCAAAAAAACAACATCAATTTTATTATTGTTTATAAACTCTTTAAAAGGGTAAAATGTTCTCTTTATCCGCTCCCGAACTCTGCATTCTTCTTCTAATTCTGCTCTATACGTAATTCTCGGATCTAAATCATATGGAACCTTTCCATCTTTTCCAAAAATTGCATAAATGTATACCTTATATTCTTTACAGAATTCGTTCGCCAGAGTTGTTGTCACCTGCTCAACACCTCCGGTTACTGTCATATCATAATTCACAAAACATATTTTTTTCATTGTAGATTTGTCCCTATCCATTATTTTCTCTTGTTTCTCCATTTAATTCTTTCTAAATACTATTCTTTACATCTTTTTCATTATAACTCTTTGGAAGGATAGAGTAAACTTATTGTCAGTTGGGAATAGTTAGAGATATCCTAAGATTTTTAGAATCGACTTTGTTTTTCTTGTATTTTACAATTCCTTCCAGCTCTTGTCAATTTTTTTATAAGCCTAAACTAAGCCCTGATTGTAGCTGTTTTCTTTGCTGTTATTCCTGGAACATGTGCTGGAAACCTTTCAACAATAAGTGCGGAAAAAGGTACTCATTTTTTACCGTTTACTCAAGATCTAGCTGGATGGTCACTATGTCATGTTTTGAGGCACTTACAAAAAAACCGTCGCATCAATTTTGCAACGGTTTTGTGTCCTCGCTTATTTCATAATGCTATTTATAATAAGAACTTGGCAATTGTTCTGTTTTCACAACTGAACCATTCTTAATATAATATCGACATGCTGCTGCTGACTTAGCACCTGTACTCCATGAGGAAACATTAATATAATCATACCATGTTGGCTGTAATCCCCAGATTTCAGCATACAATGTTTTGCCACTTACATAAGTAACAATTTTTACCGGGAAATTAAAATCATTTCTAAATTTCAAATCTGATGAACCATAATCAACCATTGCATCCTGACCAATCGGTACATATGTAGATGGAACGGAATGATTTCTTCTCTGTACAATTGTCATTCCTGCTCTGATAGCTGCACCATATAAAGTTGTGCTTGCCTGACAAATACCACCGCCATATCCTGTTCCGCCTACTACACCAGCTTCTTTATATCCCTGTGCTTTTCCACACGGACCGGCAACAGCAAAAAATGATAATGTCTGACCTGGCTGCAATACAACCTGATTAAAACTCAGCAGTGCTTTTGTCATATTATAGGTTCCATTTGCATTGTTCGTTGAAACTGTTGAAAATACTGCCATGCGTGTAGAATATACCTTCGCATGTCCTGAAGAATCAATTGCGATTCCATTAATCGTGGTATCATGAGCCATAACGCCCCAGCCGCCTGCCTCATTCTCTTTATAGAAGTAATAGCGATATCCATCAATATCCTGCCAGCCAGTTCTCATCACACCATCATTGGCCAGATAATAGTAATTTCCATTGATATATTTCCAACCTTTGGCCATCTCGCCACTGCTGACAAAATAGTACCAGTAACCATTAATTTGTTTCCAGCTGTTCGAAACCATGATTTTGTTATTTGATGGATCCAGATAATACCAATTTCCGTTTACACTTTTCCAACCCGAAATCTTTTGTCCTGAATTTTCATCGTAATAATAATATCCTTCTCCGGAAACATATCTCCAGCCAGTGTACATCGCACCGCCAGATTTGAAAACATATTCTGTATTTCCTATGATCAGTGTCTGATCATGTGCCATCAATCCCGAGTATTCTTCATTATTCTGATCCAGATAATACCAGTATCCTCCCGTTTTAACCCAGCCAAATCTCTGGTTTCCTCCCGGATATGCATAATACCATCCCTCCGGACGTCTTACCCAGCCGGTCTGCATTACGCCGCCACCTTCAAAGAAGTAATTATATCCATTGATTGTCTTCTTCTCATCAGCTACCATTCTTCCTGAATATTCATCATTTTTATCCAGATAGTAATAATTATTTCCTATTTGTAACCAGCCAAACTGCTGATTTCCTCCTGGATATGCATAATACCATCCCTCCGGACGTCTTACCCAACCAGTCTGCATTACTCCACTTGTATTAAAGAAATAATTATATCCATTGATTGTTTTCTTCTCATCGCATGCCATTCTTCCCGGATGTTCCGGATCATTGCCATCCAGATAATAATACGTTTCTCCAAGCTGCAGCCAACCTGTTTTTAAGTTTCCATCATTGTTATAGTAATACCATCCGTCATCTTCCTTCTTCCAGCCGACCTGTTTTTCCTCCGCTGCAGGTGCTTGCATTTCTGTATCGTACTCTACAGTTAATACATCTTCTGTCACATTTTCCTCTGTACTGTCAGTTTCTGTACTATCTGCTTCTGCATCAGCTGTCTCTGGATTCTTTTCTTCTATCACTGCCGCTTCATTGTCTTCCTGAGTAATATCGTTCTCTTGAGTGACCTGAACCTCTCCATCTGTGTTCACAGCATATACAGCCACATCGGTTTGCATCGATAGCACAACAGCGATTGCAACTCCGGTTTTCCAAAACTTTCTTTTTCTCATATCTTTACCTCCTGTCTCCTTCCTTTGAATGAAACATTCCTTTTCGTTTAAATGGCATTTGAATAAGTCCTACCAGTGTCCCGACTCCATAAGCGATATGAAGCAAAAAGAAAATGATAGGAAGCAATACCTGTCCTATTTGTTTTTTCTCATTTTTTACACTTCCAAATGTCATCAAAATATTTGTTCCCCAATACATCACATTCAACAATACAAAAGGAACTGGTTTCTTCATTCCGCACAATAGCATCGAACCTAAAAGTGCAATCAAAAAACTAAATGGAACGAAATAATAAATAGAAAGACATTCCGGACACACCCCTGTTGTCAATCCAATCCAATACCCATTCCCATATTTTTGTTTCATCATTTGTTTCAATGTTCCACGTACAAACTGATAAGAAATAATTTCCGGATCATAGCATATCTTATATCCGGCTTTTCTAATTCGGTAATGTAACTCATTATCTTCTGTTCTTCCAAGATTTTCATTAAATCCACCGACTTTTTCGAATACTTCTCTTCTATATGCCCCATGAAATACTGATTTCACATATTTTTTTTCTGAGCTTTTCCTTCTAAATGAAGCAATTCCACTTCCAAACATTGAGGATTCTGCCAAAAGCAGAATTTCTTTCCACGCTGTTGGTTGATCCACGGTATTAGGTCTTGGACCGCCCACAACAAATTCACCATCTTCTATATTCTTTATATTTTTTTGCACAAAGTCCTCTGGAATTCTCGCATGAGCGTCAATTCTGATAATTACATCTCCACTAGAAGATGCGATCGCAACATTCCAGCCTGAAGCCTGCTTTTTTTTCGGATTTTCACGAATCAGAACATTTTCAAACTCATTATTTTCCTTTTTAAACAGATTCATTGCTTCACGTGTTTGATCTGTTGACATACTATCAACTAATACAATTTCTATTTTTTTATGTTCATATGTCTGTTTTTTTATATCTGATAAAAGTAGTGGTAATGTTCTTTCTTCATTATAAGCTACTATACATACCGAAACCCGCATACCAAACGCCTCCCCTTTTCATGATATAGTTTGATTATACAATAGTTATTTTCACAGTTCAACTTAATTCCGCAATAGAAAAAGTGCCTCCAACACTAAGAGGCACTTTCACACAATTACATTTTTTTCATATTCTTGATCATTTTTACAATTTCTACTCCATATCCATCATCAGCTGCCCAGCCTTTTCCATACGGATTATTCGGAATACCAAGCCATTCTACATAGATGGAACTTCCTCTTGTCACATATTGGAATCGGGTATCAACACATTTTTGATTTAATTGCTGTGTCGATCCATAGGCTTTCAAGTGCTGAATCTGTGCGCGGACTCCTTCTCTTACATTATGAAATGTCTCTCCGGTAACACCTGCCGTTGTTGAACCTAATCCTGCAAAATTGTATTGTTCGATCTTTACTGAACCGCCAAACTGCAGCCAGCCGGTCTCTTTCATCGACTGGACAAAAGCGACTTCAGCCTTAATGTTTTCTTTTTCAGCTTCTTCATAATAAATCTGACAAAACTGTTCTATCGTAGATGCTCCACCTTTTCCTAATGCATCTTTTGGATATGTTTTTTTGCTCTGCTTAAAATAATTTACCATTTGGTTTACGGTTACTTCCGTTTTACCTTCTATTAAATAGGTACCCTCTGGAACATTTGTATTTTTAGGCGTATGTCCCATACTTGCGTCATATGCTCCACCGCTTCTAAAGTAATACCAGACACCTGCTATTTCCTGCCATCCTGTTCGCATACCGCCCTCGTTCGCGTTTCCAAAATAATACCAGTCAGATCCAATATATTGCCAACCGGTTTTCATTACTCCATCATTGGAATTTCCAAAATAATACCACGTTGATGCAATCTGACACCAACCTGTCTTCATACTTCCATCATCTGCATCACCAAAATAGTACCAATTTGATCCAAACTGTTGCCAGCCAGTCCTCATGACTCCGTCATTGGCAGAACCGAAATAATATTTTTTATCCTTAATCATCCACCAACCCGTTAGCATTGACCCACTGCCTGCTTCACCCAGATAATACCAGTACTTTCCGACCTTTGTCAGACCGCTTCTCATCGCTCCGCCATTAGAATCTCCAAAATAATACCAGTTTGATCCGAGCTGCTGCCAGCCTGTTCGCATACCACCCTGATTGCTGCTTCCAAAATAATACCAATCAGATCCAATATACTGCCAGCCCGTTTTCATAATTCCATCATTAGTGCTGCCAAAATAGTACCAGGTCGTTGCGACTTTACACCAGCCTGTCTTCATAACTCCATCATTGGCATCACCAAAATAGTACCAGCTTGATCCCATATGCTGCCAGCCCGTTCGCATGACTCCATCATTAGCAGAACCGAAATAATACCATGCATTATCTATTTTCTGCCAGCCGGTCTTCATCGCTCCATCCGATGAAGTGCCGAGATAATATGTATAACCATTGATCTTTTGGAAACCGGTTTTCATATAACCGTCTTCTCCAAATCGATACCAGGATCCATCAATCTGGTACCATGTATTTTTCAAATAACCGGATCCTGATTTATATCTCCAGCCTTTGGAATCCTGTTCCCAGTTTGCACCTTTTGTAAGTCCATAATATTTTGCAATTCCAGTTGCATCCGCTACTCCAAGCTTCTTAAGTCCAGCCTCATTATTCAAATAATTATTTACATCTGACTTATTTGTAACGAAAGCATGCTCGACAATGATTCCCGGTATTCCATGTTCTTTTGCAGAAATCTGTACTGTATAATAATCTGAAACAGATCCATCCTGATATCTGTCCCCTACAGTTGTATTTTTACTATAAATGGATCTTTCATTTAATCCGATTCCTACAAGTTCTTTTTCAATTGATTCAGCCATTTTCTTGCCATCCGCTCCAACCTGCGGTTTCCAACTGGAATTCGGATAAATCACTTCTGCTCCATTTGCAGACGTCGAAGTAGCAGAATTCAGGTGAATACTGACATAAATATCGGCACCTGCATTGGCTGCAGCTTCAACCCTTTTACTGATATCATACGACGAAGATCCACCTGGATATGGACAAGCTGCAGTTGTTCTTGTCATATATACAGACACTCCCGAATACTTTTCAAGTTCTGCTTTGCAATACTGTGCAATCTTTAGTGTCAGTACTTCTTCACGGACATCATTTGCAGAAGCGCCGACATGTTTCGAATCATGTCCTGGGTCAAGTGCAACAACAATTTTAGATGAAGCTCTTGCATTCTCCTCGTTGCTCAACACAGCAGGTGTATCTTGTGCTGCCTGCTCAATCGCATCTCCTATACTTTCTTGCTCAACTACATCTCCTGACTCGTCGATACTGTAAGTTGCAATTTCTGCTACATTTGTATCTTCCTCTTTCCCCACAGGTTTCAGTTCTTCAATTCCTTCGTATTCTTCGTCAACGCCAAACTGAGCTTCTATTCCTAATTCCGAGAGCTTATAGGTATGTACTTCACCATGAATTGTCAGATTAAGACTTTCCATCTGATAAATTCCTTTTGCCTGCTCATCATATGCTTTTTCAAACAAGTAAATTTCTTCTGACTTTTTTGTAGCAGTCCAGATTTCTTCTCCAAACGGTCCATTCACATTTGCCGTCATCTCATCAATCTCTTCTGTCCCATCTCCCCATGACACTGCCACATTCTGGGTTTCAGGAGTCTGAAGATATGGTTTTTCTATGTATATATAGTTAAGACGTTGTTCTTCCTCTCCATTTGAAGATGAACTTTCATTTTCACTTTGCTGCTCCACACTTTCAGATTCTTCTATTGTATTTTGTTCTTCGATATTATTTTCAGATTCTTCCCCTGAATTTTCAATCAAAGTATCTTCCTGATTTGTCTGCTGCTTCTCTATCTCTTCACTTACTTCGCTATTCGATGGGTTCTCTGATTCCTCTGCCTTCACTTGTATTGGCAGAGATGTAAATAACAGCGTTACAAGTAAAAATAAGGAAGTATATTTTTTCCATAGGCTCTTCACTTTTTCTATCCTCCGTTCCATTTTGTTATTGTCTCGTCATGTATCCGTCAAGTACAGCATCACTGGTTTCAAAAACCTGGCCATTCTCCGTGATTTTTATTTTATCATAATTATAACTATCCAAAAATGTATTTACAACGCATTTCAGCACTTCGCTTTCTTCTGTCGTACCCATTCTTCTTATATCATCGCCAAATTGCTGGTCAACATCTAAGGAAATACTTTTGTCTTCTTCACTCAATTCACAAGAATTGAACCTCGCATCCTCCTGGATTACATTTTTTTCCTTTAAAGCCTCCCAAATAATCTCTGTTGTCAGATCATCCACTTTCTTTACTTCTGTTTCAGTTTCTCCAGAATCTGGATTGATATAAGAAACACGGATTTCTTTTTGTACTTTTACATTTGAATCTTCAGAACTGACCTCTTTCTGCTCATCTTTTGTTTCTACCTTTTTCTCTTCCTTTTGTTTTACGTTATTATCCTCTTTCTGTCCACATCCGACAACAAAAACAGAAAACAGACAAACAAGTGCAATAATTACTTTTTTCTTTCGCATAGTTTTCTCTCCTTTCACCTCTTGATCTTATCTTTCACCTTATCCAACAATTCATAAAGAATTTGATTGTGCAATGCAATATTTATAACCAAATAACTGACTGCTCCTAACAGAACTTCAAAAAACATCGCAATTATAAGTGGAAATTCAAAACGCATAGCAAAAGCTACCACCAATGCCATCACCGTCGTTGAAACAACCGATATAGCAACTGATTTTAACCGAAAAGAATATTTCACTTTTTTCTTTAAATAGATCAGCTGAATTATATTGGTTGTAAATTCACTCAAAACAGAAGCAATCACTGCACCATTCTGTGCGAACATTGGGATTAAAATTGCATTTGCGATAATATTTACCACGGATGCTAACGCCGATGCAGGCAAAAGGATTCGTTCATTTTTTGAACTATATGCCAACTGATAGCATAATAAATCTCCAAATCCTTTAATAATAATAAGCGGACACATCAGTTTTATTGTCAGACCTGACGGCAGGAATTCTGATCCATATAACAGCAAGACAGCCTGATCTGCTACTAAAAGGAGTCCAATTGTCAACGGACCTACCGCCAGACATAAGATCTGAAACCCTTTATCAAGCAACTTGTAAAAACCATCTTTATCATTTTCATAACAATAACTTAATCTTGGCAAAAGCGTTGCAGTAACAGCAGCGCAGATTGTTAGAACAATGTTCACCGTCTTCTGACTGTAAGAATAAAATCCGATTGCTTCATCTGTTGCTAACACATTCAGCATGGTAACATCTACTTTGTTATAAATGGTTGACATAAAAATAATTCCCGCAATATAAAGAACTGGCTTAATATGCCTTTTTATATTTAGGTTTTCAAAAGAAAATCGAACCATTTTTCTGGCATGAATCACATTAAAAATATAATTTCCTCCCAATGCCAGACTTGTTAATAATGCATATGCTACATAATCTTTCCTACTTCTCACAAAAACAAATAATAACACAAGTGAAAGTAACTTAATCACAATGCTTCTGACTGTTATATAGCCGTATTCTTCTAATCCCTGATAGATCCAATCAATGTTCAGATAATTGAAACAAATCGTTAAACCACAGCAAATATATAATGCCCATTCTCCTTTAAATCCATTATTATAGATTAAAAAAGCAGCATATGCAACGACTGCAACTGTCGTAGAAATCAAATTAAGCGTAATCAACTCTGTAAAGAGTGAATTTTTCCTCTTCTCATCCTCTCTGACTTTTGCAAATTCACGCACCCCGTACGATGGTAGTCCAAGAGCTGCTAATGTCACAAAATACGACGCCAGATTTTGTGCCGCTGCTACTTTTCCTACGCCTGCCGGTAATAGAATTCTCGAAACATATACTGACGTAACAAATGGAAAAAGTATATTAGCTACTGTATAGATTATATTAAATATCGAATTTTTTACTAAAGATTTCTGCATTCTATATCTCCATCACAAAGCATGCGCCATGGTCTATTTCTATTACTTCGTCTTATTTTTTCTGTTCCTTTTCCAAATATACTTTTGTCAGACATGTCATACTATATTCTGCATCAAATCCTGCGTTCCGTACTTTCTCAATATTGTCACTTCGCGTCGAAGTTTTTGAGAGATTTTTGGCTTTTTTGATTGCAGCTACCCATTCTTCTATTCCCGCATTTAAATTGCACCGGATGATTTCATCAGAGATATCAAGTTCTTTTGGCAATGTTTTTGTAAAGATACAAGGGAGACCCGCTACTTGTGCTTCTATTGCCACAATACCAAGTCCTTCAAAAAGTGATGGAAAAAAGAATAAATCCATTCCCTGATATAAATCATTTATATCACTTCGAACACCTAAAAAATTTACACGATCTTCTATCTTCAATGATCTTGCCGTTGCTTTCATTTTATCCTGCAAACTTCCTGTACCAACCAAAAGTAACACTGCTTCTTCATCTTCTTTTGCATATTGTGAGAACACTTTCATGATTAACTCATGATTTTTTTGCGTTTCAAATCTTCCAACATGACCAATCACAAATTTTTCCTTTAGTCCAAGCTCTGTTCTTACCTGATCTCTTATCTTTGAATTGTACTTAAATTTTTCTACATCGATTCCGTTCGATATTACTTGAAAATCATTTGTTGTATACATCCATTTACCCGCATCCTGTGTACATGCAAGTCTTGTAACTGGAAGGTGCGATATAATTGGACGAAATACTTTGTGCAATTCCATGTGATAATCCGCTGATGAATTATGGGAATGAACAACAACTTTTTTGGCTCCGGCTCTTAATGCAGCAATTGCAGAAAGTGTCATATCAAATGCATGATAGTTATGAATATGAATAATATCATATTCATCTGTATATTTCCTGAACGCGTGCTTTACTGCTTTATAATTCTTTATTTGTCCGGCTGCTCCCCCAGCAGCAGACAATGAGAAGTGATAAATCTCTCCTCCTAATTCCTTTATTTCTGCGTCATAATCGCCTTCTTCGTCAACTGTACAAAGAAATCCAAACTGAATTTTTTCACGATCGATTTTTCTATACATATTCATGAGGAAGGTCTCTTGCCCGGCTCTATTCATAATTGAAACATAATGTAATACCTTTATCATTTTTTCTCCATTCTATAACTAACTACTTTCTCATTTACTACTCGTGGTTTTTAAAATAATACATTCGTATACGGAATGATCATGTCCAAATCACAATATTCTCCCAGATAAATTACAAACCGGAAAACATAATATATCACGCATGCACAACTCAACATAGAATATATTATTTTTCCCTTTTTTCCTCTAGACATAAAATAATCTTTCATCTTTCTCATACACATAGGAATCAGGAAAAAATATAACACAGAAAACAAGGAATTCACACGCCCGAAAACCTGAATTCCATAAGAAAGCAATGCATAAAAAAATGCCGCACTGGTAAATGCTACCAACATATTTTTTTCAGTCTTATTTTCCATTAAATAATACGCAAAAAATGCCAAAATACAAATCGGTATATTATATACGAACTGCATTACACCGATATTTGAAAAAGAAACATTCTGAAGATAACTCTGAAATCTTGAGAAAATCGGAATACTCGACAAAATTGATCCACCTGCTGCAATTGCAAAAAAAACCATAACTAAAACTACTATGATCAAGATATTCAGAACATATTTTCTGTAGCGTCTGTTTTCAAGAATATACATCAGACCAAGAGGAAGAAACATCAACAACGAAGAATAATGTATCATACTGGTTAGCAAAATAACCAGACTATATTTCCCATATTCACCTTGTCTGAGGAATTTCACACCAGCGAACAACATCGCCGAGGCCATATAGATTCTCATCAGACTAAGGCTCTGAACATAAAACATCGTTGTAAAAGCAAGCACTCCATATCCAATCAGCACTTCATTGCGTAATTTATACCAGGTTCTATACAATAAAAATAAAGTAACCGTACTAATTGCAATATAAATAACCCTTGGATCATCCCCAAAGATTCTGAAAAACATGTTAAATAAGATAAATCCCGGTTCCTGCCATCCCGACAAAAGATCCGAGATACTTGCATTAGAAAAAATTGATCCATAAGTCTCTCGGTCTGCACCACAATCTGCAAAAGCAGAAATAAACCACAGAACAAAAAAAGACAGCGCAAGCCATATCCATTGAATATATGACTCAATTATTCTTTTTCCTTTCATCACATCATTGGACACTGTATTTTTAAAATCTGATTTATTGAGCAGGCTATATTGTGATAAAAAAGCTGCCACAATTGCAATTACAATCACTGAACAATAGAGTATCACACTTCCTGAGCTAGTTCTGTCTTTCAACAAATGAATAAACTGAGACACCTTATTTCCTCCATCTTCTTTTATTCTCTTTGTATTATTTCTTCAAAATAACTTTCTAACTGTCTTCTCACATATTCAGGTCTAAAACTTTCTATTCTGTTTCTTCCACAGTTTGAATATTTCTCGTATAATTCCTGATTTGTAAGTAACAAGTGTATTTTGTCTGCCATTCCCTTTGCATCTCCAACATCGCAGACGAGTCCATCTTTCGTTCCTTCTAAAATTTCAGGTACACCTGGAAGACTGTTGGTTGCCACAATCGGAATTCCAAAATTCATTGCTTCCAGTAATACCGTTGGCAGTCCCTCCGCTGGACTTGAATGAACTAAAATTTTCGATGCCGCATAATAATTCTGCACATCCATTTGATTTCCTGCAAATATTACAAGATTGTCCATTCCCTCTTCTTTTGCCAGCTGCTCTATCTTCTCTCTTTCCGGCCCATCTCCAAGAAACATGATGTTTCTCTGAATTCCATACTGTTCTTGTAAGATCTTTCCTGCGCGAATCACAGTAGCCTGATCCTTTTCTTTTGTAAATCGTCCTACCATTAACAAAAATTCTCCATACGATTCTTTTAAATGTTTGATCTTACATTCATCTAATTCACGATCTGCTATAAATGTTGGATTGTATATTTTTCTTATATTAATATCAGATAACCATTTATTGCTTGTCATAACACCATCATCGTAAAATGATGACAGCGAAACAAGATTTCCAATTTTTTTATACAACATCAAAAAGCCACTGGACAAAAGAGCATAATCAAGTATGCTTCCGTGTAACCAGCAAATCTTATGTTTTGCCTTTATAAAATCACTTGCCACAAATTTCAAATCATTATAATGGCCTGAGAAAGCAATCGCAAAATCATAGGTCTCTTTTCTGTTTTTCTTTATCAGTTTTGAGAAAGCCAAAACGATATTTGTAGCAATATCAATTGGAATATATACATACTTTCCCCAGCTATAACGCTTCACCAAAGATACATACATCTCCGGGCATACCTTTCTTTGGAAAGAATTGTGACGAATTGTAATACTGTCTTCTATTTCAGACTCCATGGCATTCGCTGATGGAACCAGATTATAAACTGTAACATCATGTCCATCTTCTGATAAAAGTTTCATGTAGTCAATTCCTACACGTTCTATCCCACCAACACCTAAGCCATCAAATACCATAGCAATTTTCATGCTACACCCTCCATCAACTTTATTTATATGGGTAAAGATATTCTGCCAAATGCTCTTCTATATACTTCATATCTTCTGATACACCTGGAATTTTTTCCCATAATTTTGTGTTTTTTATTGATATGTCCGGATTAAATCTTTCTCTGACATATTTATGGCTTTCTTTCTCTAAGCCCAGCCATTCCCTGATTTTCTCTGTAGTCTGTTCATACTTATAAATCAAATCTTCAAACTGTACAAACATCACTTTTGTCTCATCATATTTTTCCGTTTTTCTATGTCTTCTTGTATATTCGTACCATTTACAAAACAGTTCCACACTTTCCGTAGGTGCAATTCTGCCTTTATAAATATATTTTTCCGCAAGATAGACATCCCTCGGATCTCGATCTACCACAAAAACATTGATATTGGAAAAATACCGGAGATATCTTTTCAAATTAGAAGGTGGAACAACCTGATCAATCATCAAATTATCCATCTGCTCTCTATTTGCAGCTTCAAAGAGTTTGTCTGTATATTCCCTTGTATATTCAAGGAATTTTTCTTCTGTCGGATAACTACAATATGTAATCTCCTTGGGAAGTTCATTCAATGACCGTTCTTTTTGATTTCTCCATATGGTCTTCTGGAGTAACTTATTCAAACAGCGCTTCCAAATATAAAATAGAAGGCCGCGATCTGTCACATCCTGATGCCAGTATCCTGTATATTTAAATTCTGTCAGTTTATCAATGTACTCCTGTGTCAGAGACTTCCATTTTCCATCAAAATAGTACTCATATTTTTTAAAGTATGGGTTGCCTAATTGTTTTGCAAATTTCTCATAGCGCTTTAACGCGTAGCCTGAGTTATGTCTATGATGATTTTCTACAATATGGAACTCCAGATCACTTATTCCATCCGGATCATATAGAAATCTAAATTCATAGTCTGACAATGACTTACAATTTTCAAATTCCTCCAAATAGTTTGTAATTGCACTAGAACCTGTTCCATAATAGCTTGCACAACTGATTATCCGCATCTCTCATTACTCCTTATATATTTTTCCCAAGATAAAACTTTAAACAAAAGCATGCTTTTGCTAATAGTAAGATCCCATTTTGCCCTAAAAAAGAAAACAAAGTATAGACAACTTTGTAATTCGAAGAAAAATATCGTAAGTATTCTTTGTGATACCTGTCTTTTTCTACACTCCGCTTTTCCCTGATATACGCAATCTTTTGTCTGTAAGTATACGAACATTCTTTCCTGAATAAATCCATAAAACAGGACATGCACAATCTTACGAAATTGCATCTTATCTGTGCTTCTTTCTCAATGCTGTTACAATCTGTATGATCCAAGATGAATTTCTTTCTTCGTTCATGCATCTTGTACATCTGTTCAAATTTCACCGGATTATACTTTCTGATAATTGACTCTGAATTTTCCAGCATATATTTATAAAAATGATTTTTAGCTGTCGCATATTCTCTACAATGCGCAAGCACATCTAAATTAAAGCAATAATCTTCACCCACAAACATATCTTCTGGCATTCTGATATTATATTTGTTAAGCATCTCTCTTTTATAGGCTTTACTCCATACGGAACCAAAAATTGTTTCGTTGATCAGCCTCATGGAACAACGATCAATTTCTTTCTCATCTTTTAACCACAAATCAGGAAAATTTACTTGATTCTTTTTCGTTAATTTCCCATTTTCTTCAGTGTATTCCGTAAATCCAAAGCAGAAGCAGTCAGGATTATCATATTTAACAAGGAAGTCCTCGATTTGTTGTAACGTATTTTCTTCATGCATGTCATCCGCATCCATAAATAGAACGTACTCCCCGTTTGCCAGCTCAATTCCTTTATTTCTGGCATGCGAAACTCCTTCATTTACAATCGATTCTACCCTGATTCTTGTATTTCTTTCTGCCAACCTTTGAATAATCTCCAAACTTCTATCGGTCGAGCCATCATTAATCAAAATCATTTCATAATCTTTATAATCCTGTTTAACAATACTGTCTATTGCTCTTTCAATATATTTTTCTGCATTATATACTGGAATAATTACACTGAATTTCATTTTCATATCCTTTACATATAGCTTCGATAAATCTGCTCCATTTCCTTCATGACAGAAGGGAGCGAATATCTCTCGACATCCTGCACATTAGCAGAAGCAAATTTCTCCCTCGTATCCTCTTCTGTCATCAGCTTTATCACTGCATTTTTAAATTCATCTTCATTGTCAATTTCATAAATATATCCATTTCGATTATTATGAATTAACTCTCTCTGACCTCGCACATCTGTACAGATAACAGGAAGTCCTGATGCCATCGCCTCCATAATATTCACCGGAAGTCCTTCTCTATAAGATGCCGTCACTAGTACATCCGAGAGTGCAAGCAATTTGTCTACATCCTTCCGATACCCAAGGAACTCTACCCATTCTTCAAGATGTTGCTCTTTTACCTGACTCTTTAATTGCTCCTCAAGTTCACCTTGTCCTACAAGTAACAACTTAATATCAGGATATTTTTCTTTCAGGTGCGCAACAGATTGCATTAAAAACTGCTGATTTTTATTCTTGTTGATTTCAGCAACTACAATCATCAGAAATGCATCCTTCACATATCCGTATTCTGAACGAAGCACTTCTTTTTCCTGTCTAGTATGCTTATGAAAGCGTTCCAATGACACTCCTACCCCATGCACATGAAAAATTTGTTTTGCAGGGAAATGATACTTTCTCACATTATCATAATCTTCTTCGTTGATTGTAAGTAAGGCATCTGTATATTTTGCGCAAAATTTTTCAACCGGATAATATAACATCCAGTTAAGTTTCGGTGCTCCCTTGTAAAAATGTAACCCATGTCCTGTATACATAACAACAGTTCCATTTTTTCTGGCTTTTTTTGCTGCTAAGCGCGTTACTACACCTCCAACTGGTGTATGACAATGAATAATGTCAAATTTTTCTTTTTGAATCAGCTGCTTAAGCATCTTGTATGCTTTTATATTATCACTGCTAAACGGGGAGCGAGCAAATGGAAAAGTATATGCATGATCACAATCCAGAATTTCTTCCTTTCCATCCGATGCATAAGATACTTCCCAGCCTTGCTCTCTAAACCATTTCATAAAGTTCCTGTTAAATTTCGAAAAATTAGCTGTATGAGAAACAAATAATATTTTTTTCATATTTTTAAACCAATACAAATCCTACAAGATTTTTGTCCATTCCCTTAATAATCTCTATCTCTTCATTGATCAATGCGACCTCTGATACTCCCACACGTTCCGCAAGAATAACATTCTTAACATTTTCTCCCTGTGTCAATGCAGACACGTCGGAAATCACTGAATTTGTCAGAATCAGATTTATATTTTTCTTCTTCAAGTAGTCTTTTAAAAGAAGAAGTTTCTTCTCTTCAACTATATTCACTCCACATCCAGTTAACAAAACAGACCTACTGTCCACATTTTCCTGGCTGATTCTTGTAGCAACATATTCTGCCCATTTTTCAGGTCCTAGTGGCGTCTTTGTACAACGTATGCTTTCAATCCAACGATCAATTCTATTTTTTTTCTTTGGCAGAATATTAGAGCCTGCCAGACACTTCACTCCATATTCGTTCTTTAACTCACGCTCATCAGAAAGTGTTTTATTCAACAGATCAAGAACCAATCCTAAAATAATCGCCACTACAATTCCGCCAACGCAGCCTACAACTGCATATTTTACAGCATTACTAATTACAGAAGATTTTGTTGTTTCAACAACTGGAGTCTCCTCTTCCATCTCTGCAAGAACCCTCTGTCTGCTGCTAAGCTCTGATATATATCTCTCGCCGTTTGCGATAATGGTATCCTGTTTTGCAATCAGAATCTCATCTTTTCCTGTAAATTCTGTAGAAGACATTTTCTCGTACTGATATTTTTCAGGATAACGTTGTTCCATATCTGTCACAACGATACTATATAATTGATCTATCGCGTCCTGAAGATCTAAGTCGTCATATTTGTATCCACGAATTTCAACAGACGACTGGTCTACATTCACTAAAACCAGATCTTCCAGATCTCCTACACTAACTCCTGTTTTTTCAGAAACGCTCTCAAAATAAGATCCATTCTCAATATTTTGTTTACAATTAGATGCCGCTGTTGACGCATCTGAATAATAAGGATTTCCCTTCATACTGATATTAAATACAAGTGAATAGTACGTTGCATTATAGGAATCAATATGCATTAACTTACTATTGGAATAATACTCATCCCAGCGAGTCACTCCTTTATTTAACATCTTTATTGATTTTTTTATATTTTTTATTTCTGACTGTGTCGAATGGTTATCGTTTTCTTCTGATGTTTCAGTTCCTATATTCGAAATTCCTGTAACATATTTTATTCCACCTAATGCAATTGTAAATATGACAGCAACGCCAACGATCAATCGCCAGCGTTTCAAAATCCGAACAATAAAATCTTTAAAATCAAAAAATCCTTCCATCTTATTCAATATCTCCATTTAGCTTTAAAATTAACTCTGTTTAAAAATCATCAATTATTTTCTTCTTCAAATCCTTCTGTACTTTCTTTACTAAATACAATTTTGATTGTCATTAAAAGAAGTTTTAAGTCCAGTGCAATTGAATAATTTTCAATGTACATCAAATCAAGTTTTAATTTATCGTAGGCTGTTGTATTATATTTTCCCAATACCTGAGCATAACCTGTTAAACCACCTTTTACCTTCAGTCGATAAGAAAATTCTGGTATATCCTTGGAATATTTTTCAACATGCTCTACACGCTCTGGTCTTGGCCCTACAATACTCATTTCACCTTTCAGAACATTGATCAGCTGTGGAAGTTCATCGATTCTTGTAGCTCTGATAAATCTTCCAACCGGTGTGATACGTGGATCCCTGTCTTTTGCAGGAATTACCATTCCAGGTTTTTCCGCATCCACAATCATACTTCTAAATTTCAGAATCTCAAATACTTTTCCGTTAATTGTACATCTCTTCTGCTTAAAGAATGCCGGCCCATGATCATACGCTTTGATTGCAATCGCTGTAACAAGCATAATCGGTGATGTAATCGTAAGAATCACTAGAGAAATAACGATATCCATCAGTCTTTTTATCACTCTCTGCTCAAAATTCAATCCATAATTTCTACAAAGAAGGAGTGGCGTGTCAAATAAATGGATATCATCTGCACTTCTTACAATAATATCCGAAATTTTAGGTGTGATATATGTTCTTATTGATTTTTCAAAACAGTATTTTAATATCTTATTTCTCATTTCTGTTTTTACATCACAAATAAGAACTGCATCATAGTGCTGCATCATTTCTTTCAGTGTATCTAATCCGACACTAACATCTACCATTTCTTTGATTCGGTATTTATCACTTCTCTTTTTCATTTTTCGTTCAAGAGAACTTGCCATTTTTATCGAGCTTTTCATTTCGCTTCCATAAATCATAAGTGTCTTATGTGGCGGATACATCTTGTGATATATCGTTGATGCAAAAGTAGACCAGACAATAGAAAATATAATCTCTGTCACTGTCAGTCCTAACATTGGAGTAACCGGGAACAGGCTTCGTCCAATCAAACTTATCTGAAAATAAGTAATTAAATTTGTGATCACAATCGACAATACCTGTGAAAAGATCACATCCCCCAGTTTCAAATATCCAAATTTATATCCGCTGTATACCTGTAAAAAGAATGCTATGAGTATAGCATAAATTAAAATTACTAATAAATTACCTTTTCCAAGAAAAGGATATACTACAAGATACAAATAATGTTCATACCACACATAACCATATGCTGCTGTCAATACAGAAACCATGAAAAGTCCTAATAAAAACATTATTATTTTTTTATACTGTTCATATTTTTTCATTTCATTTCACTCCGTTGCTTTTGTATTATCACTAGTTTTCTTACTATTACAGCTCCCAAAAAACTACATATAACTGGAATCCAGAATTGTAAATAAATAATAAACTGCAGCCATCCTAATGCCTCAGCACGTGGAATAAAGAAAATTTTCATTAATGATACCAATACCATCGTAAAGATCAATAAATTCTTCTTCAGCAAGTGAAGTGCATAAATAAGTAAGGCACCTAGCAAAAATGAAAACACAATAACTCCTATATATCCAAAATCCGTGTAAGTTTCAAGGATATATGAACTTCCGCATCCTTCTCCACTTAAATATGCTTCTTTTCCCTTCGCAATATAAGAAAAATTATGTGCAAAACTGTTACTTTCTAAAGCGTTTATCATATTATTACCATCTGGAAGAGGTGATGCACCAAAGAATTTCTGTGCTATGGATCCATGAAAAATATAATCTAGAAAACCGCCGAATGTGTAATTTCGCATTTTTCGTTCTGGCAGATACGGCATTGCACCACATGCTGATGAAAGAACGTTAAACGAAGTTCCCTGATTTACAAAAAAATCTAAAAACAACGCTATAATTCCCTTTGTTGCTATTTCAGCTCCTTTTCTAATATACGTATACGCTGCAAGCAGGCAAATTCCTATTGGGGTTGCAACTGCAATCATTATTTTTTCAATTTTACCGATCCACTTTTCTTCATCCCCCAGCGCATCCCTAATAAAATAATATATAAAAGAAAATACACATGCCAAAACAAGCGGATTTCTAATACCAACTATAAGTGATGGAATGGTTGAGACTATATTTAAGCTCAAAACTCCAAAAGCCCATTTCTTTTTCGGTTTGGTTGCCAAAAAAATGCACATAAAATACTGCATCATTGCAGCTGCAATATGAATGATATACGGAATCTGACTCACAAAATCCACGTAAAATTCCGTATAATCTTTTCCTCTCATAAAGAGGACTTTTTCTCCCCCGGATACCATTTGACAAATCCAAGTTAAACTAAATCCAGCAATAGCTACAAATTGTATATATGGCATATATGTTTTTTCATAGTTAGCTATTTTTTTGCTGCGAACTGCTTCTAGCTTTCTTTTATCAAGATAATATTCTACGCTCACTGCGCCAAAATACATGGCAATAAGGCTCAAATAAAGTACCAGCACGGAAAAATGCTCTGCAAAATCCCAGTATCTTGTCCACCATTCTTCTCCACGAAATGCGCTAATCACTGGATTCCCAATGAGAAAAACAAATTGTGTAATGTTTAGCATCAAAAATAAAATTCTTCTTTTTATATTTTCCATACTAAACCATATGTTACATATCCATATTAACATAATACCGAGCAAAGTAACATTATAATGATACTTTATATATCCGATACTAAATACCGGAATCGAAAGTAATCCTATCAGCCATCTCACTTTTGATATCATCTTTGTAAAATTCATCTCTGTTTTCTCTCCTGTTTATCGTACAACTGCAAACATGGTAGCAATCATCGTTTTCAGATCAGAAAAAATGTTGAATTCTTTTAATGCTTTCAAATTGTATTTCATTTTTTCCGGCAAAACAACCTTCATATATTCTTCATCTGCATTTTCAGCATTTTGAAGTAACTGATCTTCATCCTTATATTTGATACTTGCCAGTGAGGTAATTCCTGCCGGCATAAGTAAAGTAGCTTTCATTTCATCATTATATTGATGAACATACTTCTCCACCTCTGGTCTTGTGCCCACAAAAGACATATCTCCTAAAAGAACATTAAATAACTGAGGTATTTCATCCAGGCGGTACTTTCTTAAAAATTCTCCTGTTTTTGTTATTCGAGAATCTCCCTGAACAGTCACCTTGCTTCCTATCTTATCTGCCCCTGCTACCATGGTACGAAACTTGTAGATATGAAATTTACGACCGTATGTTGTTATTCTGACCTGTTTAAATATTACTGGACCCGAAGAATCCATTTTTATTGCAACACTAATCGCTATCATAATTGGTAGCAGAACAATAATCAAGCTAACAGCCATCACAAAATCGAAAATTCTTTTTATTCTTATTTGTCGTTCTTTCTTCTTTAAGATATTGTAATAATATTTCACCTGTTCATTATTCATAAATACAGGTATTTCATTCCATTTTTTCATTTTTACCTCATTTAGTTCAGACCGGCGCATTCTTTAAACACATCGATTACCACTGCCATATCCTCATCTGTCAATTTTGTATGAAGTGGTAAGGTCATCGTATTTTCATACATTGCAGCTGCATTCGGATAATCTTTGATGTCAAATCCCATATTCTTGTATGCGCTAAGGCATGGCAGCGGTTTATAGTGTACATTTGTTGCAACACCTTGTTCTGCCATCTTCTTTATAATTTCATTCATCTCTTCTCTTGATTTTCCATTTATGCGAATAATATACAAATGACCACTTGATTTATTATCACCTACATAATGTGGAAGAACCTGTATCGGCAGTCCGTCTAAATGTCTGTTATAGAATTCAATAATCTCTCTTCTTCGCTTCAATAAGGATGGATATCTTCTAAACTGAGCCAGTCCAATGGATGCCATGATATCCGTCATATTGCATTTATAATAAGGCGCAACAATATCGTATTCCCAGGCTCCAAGCTGTGTTTTTGATAATGCATCTTTTGATTGTCCATGTAATGACATTAACATCAATTTCTTGTAAATTTTCTGTCCATCCACGTTCTCTTGTTTCTTCCAAGTTAAAGCCCCACCTTCCGCAGTCGTGAGATTTTTAACTGCATGAAAAGAAAAGCTTGTGAAATCAGCAATCTCTCCACATTTCTGTTTGCCCTTTTCTGCTCCAAATGCATGCGCACCATCTGCACATACAATAATCCTGCCATATTTTTTTTGAATTTCATTTTCTGGATGAAACAAGTATTTCTTCTTCTCAACGATTGCATATATTCTACGATAATCACAAATTATACCAGCCAGATCCACAGGAATGATCACTTTCGTTTTCTCAGTTATCGCATTTTCCAATTGAGCATAATCCATCTCATAAGAATCTTTTGCCGTATCTACTAAGACAAGTTTTGCTCCGACATGACATACCACACTTGCCGATGCTGTATACGTATATACAGTTGTAATCACCTCATCTCCTGGTCCTACTCCCAAAATTCTCAGTGCCATCTCCAATGCAGCTGTTGCAGAATTAAGACAGGCTGCATACTCTGTATGACAGTAATTTGCAATTTCTCTTTCAAATGTTTTGGTTTTTGGTCCTGTTGTAATCCAGCCACTTTTCAGTGTATCGACCACCTCTGATATTTCTTCTTCAGAAATATCAGGTGGTGAAAATGGAATGTTATATTTTTTCATTTATCACTCTCTTCTTTCTCAATCATATGATGAATCCGTTTTTTCTTCTTTCCCTAAGTTACAGAATTCCTGAAAAGTTTCACTGCTGTCTTTTCGCTTTCTGTCACGTACTTTGTCTTCCGGACGAATATGATAGGTCGGTACAATGTCAGCTACTAATTCTTTAATTTCATGAGACTCTGAATTTGCTTTTTCTTCCAGCTCTTTTAATTTGCTCAGGAAATGTACTTCATCAAATTCCAGCGGTTTACCAACAAAAATAAGTGCGTTCGCAGTCTTTTTCAAACCTTCCTCTTTTGTCAGTAATTCCTCATATAATTTTTCCCCAGGTCTCAATCCTGTATACTTAATCTCAATATCCTCTCCCAACTTATATCCTGAAAGCCGGATTAGATTCTTAGCCAGATCAGCAATTTTCACTGGTTCTCCCATATCAAGCACGAAGATTTCTCCACCTTTTGCATTTGCCCCTGCTTCCAGAACAAGCGAAACTGCTTCTGGTATCGTCATAAAGTATCTGATAATATCCGGATGAGTTACCGTCACCGGTCCTCCTTCTGCTATCTGTTTCTTAAAAAGTGGGATAACGCTTCCATTACTTCCAAGTACATTTCCAAAACGTACTGCTACATACTCTGTTGCTGAATATCTGCTGAACGTCTGTATAATCATTTCGCAGATTCGTTTTGAAGCACCCATAATATTGGTTGGATTAACCGCTTTATCCGTTGAGATCAATACAAATCTCTTCACCCCATACTTATCCGCTGCACGGGCTGTTTTATAAGTTCCAAAAACATTATTTTTTATTGCTTCGTTCGGACTATCCTCCATAAGAGGAACATGCTTATGCGCAGCTGCATGATAAATAATATCTGGTCTATAACGTTCAATTACACTTTCAATTCGATTTGTATTTCGAACTGATCCAATTAATGTTTCTAATTTTAATGACGGATATTTTTTTATAAGTTCCTGCTGAATGTCATATGTTGTATTCTCATATATATCAAAAATAATTAATAGCTTAGGATTATGCGCAGCAATCTGACGACACAATTCAGATCCGATAGAACCACCTCCACCGGTAATCATTACCACCTGATTATTAACATGATTACATACACTTTCCACATCAATATCGATCGTATCTCTTCCTAATAGATCTTCAATTGATACTTCTCTTAATTTTGATACGCTCACTTCTTCTGTGATCAGCTGATACATCCCAGGTAACACTTTAAGTTTGCATTCGGTTTCGTTACAAATTTTCAGAATATCACGCGTATCTTTTGCGCTAGCAGACGGAATCGCTAATATAATTTCCTGCACATCATACTTTTCTGCCAAACGCTTTATATCATTGCGATTTCCAAGTATTTTTATTCCATGCAAATACTTTCCTTTTTTGGATGGATTATCATCTATAATACCAACCACATTTCGATTCAAATATTTACTGGACTTTATTTCCTGAACAATCACACTTCCCGCTTCGCCAGCCCCAATCACTAACGTGTTAACAATTTTCCCTCGATTTCGTTTCAAACCATGCTTCACTGTAGCCAACATTCTATATGAAAAGCGTGTGATTGTTGTAGTCGTTACCATTAAAAACAGATAAAAAACATAGTAGCTTCTTGGAACCTCCAGCATAAATACTTCCATGCCCAAGCCTTGAAAAGCTGTTGATAACGTACATGCTGCGACAATCATCAATTCTTCATGCACGCCTATAAAGCTCCATACATTATTATATAGATTTAATAAAATAAAAATAATTAATGTAGTCACTATATTAATTATCATGTAGGATTGAATACTGTTAATATATTTATCGTCAATCCAGCTGTAATGACCTTCATGTCTCAGTATCAGCGCAAGATAAGAATTCATTATCATCGTAGCAATATCAACCAACGCTAATATCATCATTCTTGTTTTTGAACTTCTAAAATTTATTATTCTTCTCATTTTTTACAACCTTTTGTCATTAAATGTTACATGTTTTTTACACTTATATTTCATAATAACAAATTTTACATCGTAATACAATACTTGACATCTAAAATTCACTTTTTCATCGATTTCGACTTTTCTTATAATATAAATATTTGAAACTTGTTTTCACCTTTTATTCTACCACTTTTCACATAAAATAAAGGTATAAAAATAAGATTTTTCTTACTTCTATACCTTTGCTTTCTATCATTTATATCACGCCATCTTAAATCCATCCATGCATTTTTACTCTACAACTATCGTAAATTCACTTCCTAATTTATAACTTTCTCCCGAAGTATAGTTCAAACATGCTTGTATATAATAATTTCCTGTTTTATTATCAAAGATAGCTGGATCAACATCTATATAATATCCGCCATCCTCATCCGGACCATTGCATTCAATCCATTGTGTATCACTTTTATCTATCACTGTCCAAACATTAACTCCAATCGACTCCACTTCCTCATTCACACCTTTTAATCTGTTAATATTAACACGAAACGTATGATTATCAGGATCGTAAGCATCTCCTCCAACAGCTGCAGAAGGGATTTTTTCTTCACGTCTCAAAAGTTCCTCAGAAGTTTCATCAATCTGTGCAAACTCATCGATAAATTTTGATTTTTTCTTTAACTCACTCGCTTCTTTCGCATATCCAATACTCTCTGTTAATGTTGGAAGATTCGAAAATAGATTTGTTCCAAGTCCTAACCGATCTCCGTCAATTTGAACGCCCATAGCTGCAAGTGTCGTTGGAAAAAGATCCAAAGTAGAATACTCTCTCTTCTCTGTAGATTGTACTTCAACTGCAGGATTAATCACAGCGGTATATGTTCGACGCGTATAGTCATCAGAAACCGATTCACAAAAATCACTATCCATTGTAAGATGATCTCCAGATATCACAATTGTCGTATTCGAATAAAAATCCTGTTGTTGGATCCAACTGATGAATTCAGCAACCTGCCTACTGGAACAAGCCATAACATCTGCATACTGTTCTCCAAACTCATCCTGACAAAGATCACATACGTAACCATCTTCAAAATGTGTATCAACAGTAAGCAACGTCAGATTAAATGGTTGATCCTGTGTAGAAAGCTCCTGTAATTTATTTTCTGCAAATTGAAATAGTTTTTGATCCTCATACCCCCACCAAACAGAATAATCTGATGGAATCCAGCCTTGTTCTATCGCATAATTATAATCTTCAATATCGTAATTACCGTGATCTGTAAAATATAATTCACGTCCTCCAAATCTCGCATTTGATCCGATCATTAATGTTTGAGAATATCCATTTTCCTCCAGGATGTTTCCTAATGTAGTTAATCCTGGCATAAATTTTTCCTGTGTATCCATATCATTTGCGCCAATTGATGAAACATTTAACGGAAGACCTGATGTTTGTGAAAACATCGCTCCCATCGTCCATGTTGAGCCTGGAAAAACTTCTCCTCCATTTAATTGTGTATCCGTTCCCGAAAAATCTTCATTCTCCTGCGCAATTTGCGTAAGTTCTGGAATGATATCCTGTTCAAACGCACCGCCATTCGCCTGATCCGAATACGTTGTTTCCATTGATTCTAGGAAAATATAAATTAAATTTCTTTTTGTTTCCGGAAACGTCAATGATGTTTCTTCCGGATTTACATAATACTGTTCAATAAAATTCGAATCGTTATTTTGATTTTTTATATAATTTCCTATATCCAATTCCTTCCATGTATAGGATATTCCAACTACCATAATCGCAAGTGAACAAATCATTGCTCCTCTAACGATAATCGAGTATTCTTTCTTTTTACGATACGCAGCAATCATCACCATTGCTGCCAAAAAAATGATTACTGTCGGAACAACACAAGACCGTATATATTCAATAATCATGTCTTCATTTGTTCCTTCAAGTGGAACTTCAAGATGAAAAACAAGTTCCTCCATTGACAGATTTGTCCATGTTTTAAACATCCACGCTATACTAAAACTCAACAAACTAGCCAGCGTGATAAGCAGTACCGAAATAAATGTTTCTACAATTCTTAATATTTTTTTCATTTTTCCTCTTTTGTTATACCATCTAACTCTGTTTCTATTTTTATCCAACAAAACACCGGGAAATTAATCAAGTTAAGATTTCCCGGTATTTATACACACTTTATTTAGATATTCTCAATCATTAATTCAATTGTTCACCTTCCGGCAACACTCCACCCTCTTCTACAATATTTGCCAGATCAATAATATTCTGTACAGAAGCTTCAACCGGCTCCATAATAAAGAGTTCTGTATCACCACTGGAGTAACATGTACCAGTTGTATTCGTACCTTCCGCTGCTACAGACTGAATCGTCCATGCTGGATTATTACTTAACTGATATTTGATCAACGCATTAATCTCTTCCTGAGACATATTGGTCTCTATATCTTTACTCACCTGTTCCATAATAGCATTCGCTTTCAAGAGCATAGTCGGTGACAAACACTTCTTCAACATAGCAGTAATAACTGCCTGCTGGTCTTTTCCTCTCTGATTATCCCCGCCCGGAACATTATGTCTTTCTCTGCAGAAAGCAAGTGCTTCTTCACCATTAAAGTGATTATATCCTTCCTGGACATCCATTACATGTTCAGAATCTTCACTTGTAGTAAACTCATACTCTGAATATACATCAATTCCTCCAAGTGTATCTACAATGTCAATCATAGATGTGAAATTCAATCTCGCATAATAATTAATATCTGTCTCATATAATTCACCCAAGGTTCTCATAGATGCATCTATACCATAGATTCCCGCATGTGTTAACTTATCTCTCTGGCCTCCTGAAACTCCCGGAATAGGAACATAATAATCACGCGGTGTTGTTACAAGTAATATCTGATATGTCTGCGGATTCACAACTGCAATAATATTCACATCGCTTCGACTTGTTTCTGATACATCACCATAAACATCAATACCGCTGATATAAACTGTAAATGGCTTTTCTGTAATGCTGTCATCCGTTGCCATGCTATCTTTATTTCCCAAACTCAATTCTACACGAATATTAAATGTATATAATACCTTTGCTTTGTCACTATAGCCATCAACTGCTTCTTCCATCAGACTTGTATATGCACTGTTATAAATAATAGCATCACAGTCCCCATCCACCAAAGCCTGTGCCTGATCCTGAACGGAATCATACTCTTTCACTTCAATCGTATCAACGCCAACTTGCTTTTCAATATCAGCTACAGCTGTCTGTATATTGTCAGCACCTTTCTCAAACTGTACACCATACGTATAGTCTGCCGCATCTTCTATTGTCTCTGCCGAATCATCTGCTCGCACTGCAACAACCATCTTATCTACTTTATAGTTGCTGCCTGTGATCTTTCCAATCATATTATTAGCCTGAGCGACATAATAACTTCCTGTAAACATCACAACTACCATAAGTAAACTGAACACTTTTCCCAAAGTCCCCCGTTTTCTCCTTGCCACCTGTGAATTCAGTGTCACACACCATAAGAAAAACAATATTGCTGCTGCCAGTATCAGATACTTATCCGGAATCATTCCTAACAAATACAATACCGCCATTAAGGCTATACTGGCAATCGTCTGAAGAATGATACACAAAGTTCCCAGTTTATTACTTCCCGATCTGCGAGAATACTTATTTGTACTTTTTTTTCTGCGTGCAGAATTGCCAGCAGATCCTTTTCGTTTTGCCATCTTACATCCCTTTTCTTAAATTAGAACAATTTTGACGGGTAAACTCCTTTTTCGATCAATCCACGAAGTGCTGCTGTTACAGATTCTTTATCCTCCTTATATGTCACACCAAACCACTGGTCATGTGACTGCAGTACTTTTACTTCCAGTTTTCCATCACTTAACAGATCTCCAATCATTGTCGGAAGCAGATATTCTGCTTTTAGATCTGTACTTTCTGTTTTCTCAAGGAACTCATCAAATCCTGTCTTAAGAATCTCGAAAAATTCAGGTGTAATTCCCCACATATTCATAGATACCGGTGAATCAACGTCAAGGAATACATCTCCATCCTCTTTGTGGATTACAGCTTTTCCGTCTTCTTTTTCGATGTTATGTGTCTCTTCAATGTCTGCAAGCATGCCATGTCCGTCTACTTCGCACACACCTCTGGTCACGCCTCCGTTATCACTCAATGTATTTTTCAATACAAAGCTGACCATACAAATCTGCATTATATCAGCAGATGGGAGGTTTGTCAAATAACTGTATGCCTCTTTAAATGCTTCTTTTCCATAATAATCATCTGCATTGATTACAAGGAATGGAGCATCCACCACATCTTTACAGCAAAGGATTGCCTGACCTGTTCCCCAAGGCTTTGTTCTTCCTGTGAATTTTCCGCTGAATTTTTCCGGAATATCATCAAGCTCTTGAAATGCATATGCTACTTCTACTTCTTTTTCAATACGGTTGCCAATGATCTCTTTGAAATCTTTCTCGAGATCTTTGCGGATAACGAATACAACTTTGTCAAACCCTGCTTCTAATGCATCATAGATGGAGTAGTCCATGATAATCTCTCCATTTGGTCCAATCGGAGCCAGCTGCTTGATTCCGCCTCCAAAACGACTTCCAATGCCTGCCGCCATGATTACTAATGTTGCTTTGCTCATTTCTTTTTCCTCCTAATGTCTCTTCACTGTCACAATATACCGGTTTATAAACACTACTTATTCTCCCAATCCATCTTTCACAAGTTGAACCATGTCTGAAAGTGCTGTTTCTTCGTCTTCTCCTTCACAAATAATTGTAATCTCATCTCCGCTTTTTATGCATGCACCCAGTACACTTAATACACTTTTGGCATTTGCATTCACTTCTTCATTTTTCATCTTCTTGTACACTGTGATCTTGCTCTTGTACTGCATTGCAGTTTTACAAAACAATCCTGCCGGTCTTAAATGAAGTCCTGTCGGATTTTTGATCACTACTTTATCGCTTATCATATTATTCTCCTATTCTATCTCTTTGATAGTTTGAAGTTTTAACTTCAACATCATATAATATGCATTGAAAACTGTCAATGCCGGCCATCTTAATTCTTTTTTAATTTAGACCTGTAATTCACAAAACAATATAAAGTATCACTAATTTGTCTCAGAGTCATTTTCCGGTTGTTCATCTTCTGTGGATTCTTTTTCAGTCAATACAAGCTGCACTGACACTGGTTTTGTCAATGTCACTCCATCCGGAAGATCTACTTCTACTGGTATGTCATAAGTACCTTCCTTCGTGTAATTCTGTAGGTTTACCGATACTGCATTACTGATATCCAGACTATCCAGCGTATCTTTCTCGCCCTGGAATACAAGCGTTACCTCTGCATCTGGCTCATAACTCACCTGAAGATTTTTTGCCAGATAATTCTGTTTGATGGATGCAACCATAAACTCAATTGTACGATTTCCCAACTGTTCGATCATTGCAGTTGCTGTAACCTTTCCTGATGCACCTTCAATCAGTTCTACACCTTCCGGCAGATAATCTGTAATATCAAATGCTTTCTCTATCTTCTCTGTTGCCCCATCAATAGACAATTCAGATGCTGGAATATTGATACTTTCAATCTTGGATAAGGCTTCTTCTTTTCCGCAGACCTGCACGCTCGCCGGTTCGCTCGAACAACCTAGATATTCATATCCATCTGCCGGTGTTCCAGATGCTTCAAATTTCAACGGAACCGTCTTGATCCTCATCACTTTCACATCTACAGTGATTCCATCTTCTCCAAGATTATTACTTAACTGTCCCTGATTGATTACATTTCCCGATGCATCATATAAAACAAGTTCTGCTGTAAGTTCTTCATCTTTTGAAATCCCATCTACATTAATCTTCGCTACGGCTTTATCAATTGATTTTACTGTGGATTCTGCTCCTGTAATCGTTATTTTTTCCGGATTAACTTTCATCTCTCCAATCTGATAACCGTCACGCTGCGTTCCTGTTGTGCTAACAGTCAGTGTAAATACATTCTTACCTGTCGGTTCTGTCTTAATCTGTATGTTTCTCGGAACAGACTCTGCCGACTGATAAAATCCACTATACTTTGGAATTGATACTGAAATTGGTATCAACCCTGTCCTGGAATCCATTTCTTTAATATCCGCAGTAGCCACAATATCATCTGACTTAATCTGTTGAATCACTGAACGTTTTGCATAAACAACTACGTTTACATTCTGATCATCTAAAACCGTATAAACTTCCCCACCCTGTGTAATCACATCATCGTTCGCTATCGTAACTTTGATGTTTGTATAGGTTGATTTCGTAACCGGATTAGCAACATTCGCAACAATCAGCCAAAGAAATGCTGCAAAAACAAATGCAATAATCTTAAGCGGAAGATTCGTTGTCAATTTGTATTTTTTCATGATCTGTGCCATCCTTTCCGTATAGAAAACTTGTTCTTTGTCTCTGTCTTTCTATACTGAATCTGGCTTAACTGACTCCGAAGTTCTTCTGCGTTAATAGCTCGAAGCAATCGTCCTCCGGAAGCCACAGAAACAAGTCCCGTTTCTTCTGAAACAACAATCACAAGAGCATCGCAAACCTCGCTCATTCCCAATGCAGCACGATGCCTTGTTCCCAGATCTTTACTGATTGTCATGTTATCTGAAAGTGGCAGATAGCATGTTGCTGATGTAATTCTGTCCCCTCTGATAATGACCGCGCCGTCATGAAGTGGAGTGTTGTGTTCAAAAATATTGATCAGCACCTGAGAAGACACTTTACAATCAAGCTCTATACCTGTCATTTCATACTCTGTTAACTGAATCACCTGCTCTACCACGATCAGTGCTCCTGTACATACGCTTCCCATGGCATAACAAGCTCTTACAATACTATCCAGTGTTTCATCCGAAAACCTCTGATTTTCTTTATTTTTATCGAACGGATTAATGTTACTAAATAAATTCTTCTCTCCCAGCTTCTCCAATGCCCGTCTAAGTTCTGGCTGAAAAACAACAATTGCTGCAATCGCTAATACATTAATTGACTCTTTTGCCAGATACAGGATCGTATTCATTTGAAAAAGCCATGCCAGAAGAATAAATCCCCCCAGCATAAGCATTCCTCGCAGAAGCATCCAGGCTTTTGTGTTCTTGATCCAGAGCATGATTTCATAGACAATAATCGTCACAATCAGAATCTCTATGATATCTTTTATCTGTATATGTGGAAAATACATTCCATTTGAATAATTTCTTATAAAATTCTGAATCCACTCTATCATCTCAAGTCTCACCACCTTATGTAATCACTCGTTGTTATGCACTCTTGCATCTTTTGCTCTGTCGATCACTCTTTTTTCTCTTCATTCTGATCCAGACCCAGTTCCTTGCTCAGACTTCTTGTTAAAAGAATATCTTCCGTCATGTTTGAATCATTAAAAATTGTTGTTTGTGCAAGATCAGACTCCTTTTTCAGTTGTTCTGACTGATTTTCTTCCTCTTTCTGTTCAACTTCCTTCAAATCAGAAACTTCTGACACAGCAGTATTGTTTTCTGTCTCTGACACATTCGGCATCTCTGCGTCCTGTTCCTGATGTTCTGTAATATGTTTTACCTGCTTCTCAGGCATCTGAACCACTACTTTCGGAACTGCCTTTACATAATAATAGTATTCGTCATCTTCAAACTGAACATTCTCTGTTCTTGAATAATCCACAGAGAAAAAAAACACTTCAAGGAACAATCCTGCTACAACACCAAGAATTCCACTGAAGATCATCATCGTATAAGGCATATGAAGTCCCAAAGAGATATTTCCTGATGCGCCTATGATTATACAAACTGCTGTACCTGTTGCTGATGCTATCTTCCAGGAATGATCGACTGCCCGATTTTTAATTCCGTTCACTACCAGTATTCCGATCACTACTGCAAACAGCATAACCCACATCTCTTGATAGCCTACAAACTGTTTTGTAAAATTGGTTAAAGTGCTGATCATTGTTGTTCCATCTGTACCTTTCAATGCTGTTGCAGAAGCTTTGATCAGGTAAAGCAGATAATAAACAAGGATTCCGCAGGATGCAGGGACAATCCATACTGTAGTACCTAACAGCCCAAATATAACCGGAATCACCAGTGGTATTTTCATGCCGAACGCTACTACCGTCAGCAGAATCAGCCAGCTCTTCTCCGGGGTAAATCGAAAGTAGAAAATATACATTAACAAAAACAGTATCACCGTAACTCCGGCTATTGGCATAGATAATGTATATAAATGAGCCACTATTAACACAGTTGCTGCTGCCGTCATTACTGCCAGAGGGAGAAATGTACAGACTACTGCTAAGCCAACAGTACAAAGAACAGATGATGCCATCTTCATAAATCCAATATTAGAATTGATCAGGTTAAACACCAAAAGTGCAAGCAAAAACTGTGCTCCCTTTCGAACCAAGAGAGAGTGAGAAACATAAATCTGCTTAAATCTTTCTCTAAGAACCAGTAAATTGTTCATTGTTCATTCTTCTCCTTTTTACACATCTTCTCTAAACGGGACAAATTACGATAATAACGTTTTACATTCTGTTTGGCAACTGCATGTTTTCTCTTATAAAAACTATTTGCGCAAACCCCATATATAACTAAAAGAACTATATAGCCTGCAATTGCTGCAATCAAGAGAACGAATAGTTTGAAAATTGTCAGATCAGCAGATAAACTATCACTTGAATAAATGCAGAAACTAACGAACAAAATTGCATAACCTATTGTTACCCAGATCAATGTAATCCACGTCTTAAGACTTGCATAATCTTTTCTGTAATAATCGGCAATTTTAAAATCATCTTTGTGATTCTTCTCATATATCGACATTTTTGTCATTAAACGAATCCTGTCTTTATCTAACATATCCGACATTCACCTTTCCAGATTTCTCTCCTAAGTATACCATATGTTCAGATACCTTGTCCAATGCTTAGAGTCAAAAAGTAGACATTTTCAACACCTGCTTTTTTCAGGATTCCTGCAGCACGTTCTATTGTACTTCCGGTTGTGTAAATATCATCAATCAGTAGAATGTTCTGGCGTGGATTCCACGATTTTGAAACCGCAAATGCCCCCTTCAGATTTCTGTGTCTCTGCTCCCCGTTCATTTCCTTTAAAGGCCGGGTTTTCTTAATCCGATATAAAACATCTTTTTCCATAGGAATTCCCATGCATTCTGATAACTGCTTTGCTAAAAGTTCTGCCTGATTATATCCTCGTTTTCTCATTTTCGATCTATGTAATGGAATTGGAATAATTGCCTGGATCCCCCATCTTCGAATCTGAAATTCAAACTCATCTGCCAGCTCTTTCCCAAAGATTTCCGCATAATATCGCTTGTTGTGATATTTCAACCGATATACTGAATTTGAAACCGGCGGAATGTGAACCCATAGGCTGCGTCCTTGTTCATAATTACTTTTTCTTCTTTCACAATCCCTGCAATACTCTTTCGTTTCATCCTCCAATGGCTTTCCACAATGGATACATTTTATTTCTCCCACCTTAACAACCTGTTTTCTACAGTCATCGCAAATACCTTTTAAGCTGATTCCCTGACAAAACGGGCATCTTTTTGGATACATTTTTTCTAAAATTCTTTGATTCGCTCGTCTAAGCTTGTAAATCTTCCCTGTTCGCTTTTGTTTTCGATCATTTCCTGAAATGTTAGTTCACTCCCTACTATTGTTAAACATTTTTTTGCCCGCGTCACTGCTGTATAAAGCAGATTCCTGTTATATAGTAACTTTGGTCCTGGAAGAAGTGGGATAATGACCGCCGGATACTCGCTTCCCTGAGATTTATGAACCGTAATCGCATAGGCAAGTTCTAACTCATCTGTCATATCGTATCCATATTTTACCTTTCTCCCCTCATCATATTCCACGATAACAGTTTCTGTATATTCATTGATTTCATCAATGACTCCCATATCACCGTTAAAAACTCCAATTCCTTTGTCAACTGTTAATCCAAATCTGGTAGAAACTTCCCACTCTAATTGATAATTATTTTTAATCTGCATTACTTTGTCACCTTCACGGAACAATCTACCATTAATTTCTTTCTCCGTTTTTTGGGAATCTGAAGGATTCAGATATTGCTGTAGAATCACATTCAATCGTTCTACACCCAGCAATCCCTTACGTGTTGGTGTCATTACCTGGATTTCATTTGGGTCAGCCTGCACATATCTGGGTAATTTCTTCTGTATTAAAGTAATAACGACGCTAATGATCGTATTCGCATCCTGGCGTTTTAAGAAGAAGAAATCTCGGCTTTTATTATCAATTGTAACCGGTTCTCCTGCATTGATCTTATGAGCATTTACTACAATATCACTCTCTCCTGCCTGACGAAAAATCTTTGTAAGCGTCACTACGTGAAATTTTTCTGAGCGTATGATATCTTTTAACACACTTCCCGGTCCCACGGACGGAAGCTGATCCACATCTCCCACAAGAATAAGTCTTGTTCCCGGAATAACTGCTGATAAAAGCGCATGCATCAGATTCAGATCAACCATGGACATCTCATCTATAATGATAACATCTGTCTCAAGTGGATTCTCTCTGTTTCTCAAAAATCCACCTACACTGTTCTCTTCCTCAGGATTTCCACTTACTTCAAGTAGTCTGTGAATCGTCTGGGCTTCATATCCTGTAGCCTCTGTCATTCGCTTTGCCGCGCGTCCTGTTGGCGCTGCAAGAAGGATACTCATTCCTTCGCTTTCAAAAAATTGAATCATCGTATTGATCGTTGTCGTCTTACCTGTACCCGGTCCTCCTGTTAATATGAGCAAACCATGTTTAATAGCTTCTATAACAGCTCTGTGCTGCATTGGATCCAATTCTATCTTTTCTTTCTGTTCTACTCTTTTCAGACGTTTCTCCATCATGTCTTCCGGCATCTGACAGTCAATATCAAGATCATTAAGCATTTTCGCAGTATTCAATTCCAAGTAATAATAATGTGCTGGATAAATGCGAATTTCCTCATCCACTTCTTTCATAACTGTTTTCCGCTCTATACACAGATCCAAGATGTACTTCTCAATATCTTCAAGATCAACTCCTAAAAGTGCATTTGCCCTTCGAAGCAATATATTCTGTGGTAAATACACATGCCCCTCACCTACCGCCTGTTGCAATGTATAAAATAAACCACTTCGTATACGATAGTCTGAATCTGTATGTATGCCAATCTTGGATGCAATTTCATCCGCAGTCTTAAATCCGATTCCTTCAATATTATCTGCAAGCTGATACGGATTTTCTTCTAGCACTTTATACACTTTCATTCCGTAATACTGATAAATCTTGGCTGCCAGCTTTGTTGAAATACCGTATTTCTGCAGATAAATCATGGCTTTTCGCATATCTTTCTTTTCTTCAAGCTGAGATGCAATCTCCTGTGCTTTTCTCTCACTGATTCCTTTAATCTCCGCAAGTCTTTCCGGCTCTTCTTCAATAATGCGGAAAGTATCCTCTTTAAACTTTTTCACGATTCGGCCAGCCAGTGCCGCACCCACACCTTTCACTGCTCCGGAGCCAAGATATCGTTCAATAGAAACAATATCCTCCGGCTCTTTTACTTTATAATGAGAAATCTTCAACTGCTTACCGTAAACATTATGATTCACATATTCTCCTTGAATTTCAAGAAGTTCTCCTTCATTAATATAGTTCAGACTTCCCACGCATGTCACTTCACCATCATCATGTTCAATATGGAATACTGTATACCCATTATCAGAATTTCTATATACAATATGACTCACATACCCTGTAACTGTTTCCACACTTTTTCCTCTCTCTTCTTGTATCTTTTCCTATTTATATGCAGAAAAAGGGTGTGTTCCTATTATACACACCCCTTGTAATTGAATCTTCTTCTCTAAGAACCTGACACTTCAAATTCTTTTTTCAGAATTCTTTCTCTTAAAACTCTTTTCTTCCACTCATAAATTCCACAAACTGTCCGGTACCAATTGCAACGACTTTCATCGGATCCTCCGCTGTCATCGTATTAATTCCTGTTCTCTCTTCGATCAATTCTTCCAGTCCGCGAAGAAGTGATCCTCCTCCGGTAAGAACAATTCCACGATCAAGGATATCTGCCGACAACTCCGGTGGAGTCTGCTCAAGTACTCCGATTACAGCTTCTACAATCTGTCCTGTAGATTCTCTCAAAGCTTCTTCTGTCTCAGATGAAGTCACCGTAACTGTCTTCGGAAGCCCCGTTACCAGATTACGCCCTCTGACTTCCATCTTCTCTTCTTCTACAAGTGGATAAGTCGTTCCAATTTTAATCTTGATATCTTCTGCCGTTCTTTCTCCAATCAGAAGATTGTGTTTCTTTCTCATATAGCGTACGATTGCTTCATCGAAATCATCACCCGCTATCTTAATTGATGTATTCACAACTGTTCCACCCAACGAAATAACTGCAATATCTGCTGTACCGCCACCGATATCAACAATCATATTTCCACAAGGCTTTGAAATATCTATCCCTGCTCCTATTGCTGCTGCCACAGGTTCTTCAATCAGATGAACTTCTCTTGCTCCGGCTGCAAATGTAGCCTCTTCCACTGCTTTTTTTTCTACTTCTGTAACACCACTTGGTACACAGATACTGATTCTCGGCTTCTTAAATGTACGTTTTCCCAAAGCTTTCTGAACAAAATACTTAATCATCTTCTCCGTCACGGTATAATCAGAGATTACTCCTTGTCTGAGTGGTCTTACCGCAATAATATTTCCCGGTGTTCTTCCAAGCATCAGACGCGCTTCTTCACCAATTGCCTTGATCACATTCGTATCACGATCAAATGCGACAACTGATGGTTCTTTCAGAACAACCCCTTTTCCTTTCACATATACCAGTACACTGGCTGTCCCCAAATCTATTCCAAGATCTACTGACATCATAATTTCTATATCTCCCTTCTAAAACGCTCTTTTACTGTTCTCAGCAATCTACTGCAAATAAACAACATTGTCGGTTACTGATTTCAGCATTCTCTTTCCTCAATCAAGTGTCTTTTGTCCCTTGAAGGGGTTTATCGTTACTGTTTTTTTCACTCTTACTGTTGTCAATATTATGTAACCAAAACAGTAATGTTTTATCATCCGCATACTTTAGTATAATAGACTTCGCTTAAAATAGAAAGGCATTTTTTGCATATATTTTACGACTTTTTTCGACTTTTTTTCGTCTTTATTTCTCCAATATAGACGCAATATATTTCCCTGTATAAGAATCTGGATTCTTTGCGACCTCTTCCGGAGTACCACTTGCCACAACAGTTCCTCCGCGGTCTCCTCCTTCTGGTCCAATGTCAATAATATAGTCTGCCGTCTTAATCACATCCAGATTATGTTCGATTACAATTACTGTATTTCCATCCCCGGAAAGTCTGCGGAGAATCTCTGTTAATTTATGCACGTCTGCAAAATGAAGTCCTGTCGTAGGTTCATCCAGAATATATACCGTTTTTCCGGTACTGCGTTTGCTAAGTTCTGTCGCAAGTTTAATTCTCTGTGCCTCGCCACCTGAAAGCTCTGTAGAAGGCTGTCCCAAACGAATATACGACAATCCGACATCTCTCAACGTCTCCATCTTTCTTCGAATACTTGGCACGTTTTCGAAGAAATCTACCGCTTCTTCCACTGTCATATTCAATACATCATAAATATTTTTCCCTTTATAGCGTACTTCCAGAGTCTCACGATTGTAACGCTTTCCACCACAGACCTCACATGGAACATAAACATCCGGAAGAAAATGCATCTCGATTTTCAGAATTCCGTCTCCTGCACATGCTTCGCAACGTCCCCCTTTAACATTAAAGCTAAACCGTCCTTTCTTGTATCCACGTGCTTTTGCATCCGGCGTTCCTGCAAACAAATCTCGGATCAAATCAAACACGCCTGTATAAGTGGCAGGATTTGACCGTGGCGTCCTTCCGATTGGTGACTGGTCGATATTAATCACTTTGTCAACCTGCTCTAGCCCTTCTATTCTCTTATGTTTTCCAGGGATTGTTCTTGCCCGGTTCAAGTCTCTTGCAAGTCTTTTATATAAAATCTGATTCACAAGAGAACTTTTCCCCGATCCAGACACTCCCGTTACACAAGTCATAACTCCCAAAGGGAATTTTACATCAATGTTCTTGAGATTATTCTCTTGTGCACCGACTACCTTCAGATAACCTGTCGGCTTCTTTCTTTCTGTCGGAACCGGAATCCTGATTTTTCCACTCAAATACGCTCCTGTGACAGAATTTGGATTTTTCATAATTTCCTGTGCATTTCCCACAGCAACAACCTGACCGCCATGTTCTCCTGCCCCCGGACCGATATCTACTATATAATCCGCTGCCAGCATCGTATCTTCATCATGTTCTACTACAATCAATGAATTTCCAAGATCACGCAAATGTTTCAGCGTCGCAAGAAGTTTATCATTATCTCTTTGATGAAGTCCGATACTCGGCTCATCCAGAATATATGCAACTCCGACCAGACCTGATCCAATCTGTGTTGCAAGTCGAATCCTCTGTGCTTCTCCACCGGAAAGTGTTCCTGTCGCACGCGCAAGCGTCAGATAATCCAGACCGACATCCATCAAAAACCTGATTCTTGCTTTGATCTCTTTCAGAATCTGATTACCAATCAACTGCTGTGTCTCTGTCAATTGAAGTTCATCTAAAAATTTCTGAAGACGTTCTATAGAAAGTGTTGTCACTTCTGAAATATTCTTATCTCCAACTGTTACAGCTAAAGCCCCCGGCTTCAAGCGCTGTCCTTTACAGGCTGAACATGGTGTAATATTCATAAATGTCTCATATTCTGCTTTCATCGCCTGAGAACCTGTCTCACGGTAACGACGTTCTACATTCTTGATCAATCCTTCAAATGCAACCGGATAAATCCCTTCGCCTCTCTGACCTTTATAATAAACCTTCACTTCTTTTCCATCTGTTCCATAAATCAAAATATCATGGATTTCTTTCGGATAATCCTCAAAAGGGGTGTCCAGATCAAAATGATATTCTTTACACAGTGCATCCAGAATTGCACGTGTGAAGCTGCTCTTGTCTGTACAGGACTGCCATCCTAAAACTGCAATCGCACCTTGATTAATAGACAACGATGGATCCGGAATCATCAGTTCTTCTGAAAATTCCATTTTGTATCCAAGTCCAAAACATTCCGGGCAAGCACCAAATGGATTGTTAAAAGAAAAACTGCGTGGTTCAATCTCATCAATACTGATCTCACAGACAGGACAGGAAAAACTCTGACTGAAATTCATTGGCTCTCCATCGATCACATCTACAAGAAGCAGTCCCTCTGCGAGCTCAAGTACATTTTCGACAGAATCTGTCAGTCGTTTTTCAATTCCAGGTTTTACTACAAGACGATCTACAATAATCTCAATATTGTGCTTAATATTCTTATCCAATATAATCTCTTCCGAAAGTTCGTACATATTGCCATCCACACGAACACGAACATATCCACTCTTTTTTGCACGTTCGAAAAGCTTTGCATGTGTTCCTTTTCTTCCACGTACAACAGGTGCCAAAAGCTGTATCTTCGTTCTCTCCGGAAGCGCCATGATCTGATCCACCATCTGATCTACCGACTGTTTTGCAATCTCACGACCACATTTCGGGCAATGCGGAATTCCAACTCTCGCATATAATAATCGAAAATAATCATAAATCTCCGTAACAGTTCCAACTGTGGAACGTGGATTGTGGTTCGTTGATTTCTGATCAATAGAAATTGCAGGTGAAAGCCCTTCGATACTTTCTACATCCGGTTTCTCCATCTGACCAAGAAACTGTCTTGCATAGGAAGACAGTGATTCCATATAACGTCTCTGTCCTTCTGCATAAATTGTATCAAATGCAAGGGAAGATTTTCCAGAACCGCTAAGTCCGGTCAAAACAACCAGTTCATTTCTTGGGATATCTACATCTATATTCTTCAGGTTATTTTCATTCGCGCCTCGTATCTTAATGTACTGTCTGGCGTCCATTTTCTTACCCATTTTGTAATCTCCTATTCCATATCATTGAGCATCTTTTTTAATTCAACAAGCTTATCACGAAGCTCTGCCGCTGCCTCAAAATTCAATTCCGCTGCTGCCTTCTTCATCTGTTTCGTCAGATCCGCGATCAGTTTCTCCAGTTCTTTCTGGCTCATGGACTCCGGATCTTTTTCAAGCCGCATCTCTTCTGCCGCAACCTTTTTAGAGATACTGATCAGATCACGCACTGACTTCTGAATCGTCTTCGGCGTGATTCCATGCTCTTCATTGTATCTCATCTGAATCTCACGACGACGCTGTGTCTCATCGATCGCCAGCTGCATTGATTCTGTAATCTTATCTGCATACATGATTACATGTCCTTCTGCATTACGCGCTGCACGACCGATTGTCTGAATCAGCGAAGTCTCTGAACGAAGGAATCCTTCTTTATCTGCATCAAGGATTGCAACAAGAGTGATTTCCGGAATATCAAGTCCTTCTCTCAAGAGGTTGATCCCAACCAACACATCAAACACATCCAGACGCATATCTCGGATGATCTCCGTACGTTCAAGCGTATCAATATCCGAATGAAGATATTTTACACGGATTCCTACTTCACGCATATAATCTGTCAAATCTTCTGCCATGCGCTTTGTCAGCGTTGTGACAAGGACTTTATTCTTCTTACTGATCTCTTTGTTCACTTCACCGATCAGATCATCAATCTGTCCTTCTACCGGTCGCACTTCAACTTCCGGATCCAGAAGTCCTGTCGGACGGATTACCTGTTCTGCTCGAAGAAGTTCATGATCCTTCTCATATTCTCCCGGTGTTGCAGATACAAACATCACCTGATTGATCTTACTTTCAAACTCATCAAAGTTAAGTGGACGGTTATCCTTCGCAGATGGCAGGCGGAATCCATAATCTACCAATGTCTGCTTTCTCGACTGGTCTCCGTGATACATTCCACCAATCTGCGGGATTGTCTTATGTGACTCATCAATCATCATAATAAAATCATCCGGGAAATAATCGATCAATGTATACGGAGCCTGTCCCGGTCGAAGCCCTGCCAAATGTCTGGAATAATTCTCAATTCCGGAACAAAATCCAGTCTCCTTAAGCATCTCAATATCAAAATTCGTTCGCTCCGCAATACGCTGTGCCTCTAAAAGCTTGTCATTTCTCTTAAACTCTTTGACACGTTCTTCCAGTTCTTCCTCGATATCTGCCACCGCACGCTTGATATTCTCACGGTCAACAACATAATGAGATGCCGGAAAGATTGCTACATGTTTCAGTTCGTCCTTCACTTCTCCTGTCAAAATATCAATCTCTGAGATCCTGTCTATCTCGTCTCCAAAAAATTCCACACGAATCGCTGTGTCACTCTCATATGCCGGAATGATTTCCAAAACATCTCCACGCACACGAAATGTACCACGGTGGAAATCCATATCATTACGATCATACTGGATCTCAATCAGCTTTGCCATTACTTCATCACGATCTTTTATCATACCCGGACGCAAAGAAACTACCATGTTCTGGTAATCTACCGGGTTACCCAGCCCATAGATACAAGATACACTTGCAACAATGATCACATCTCGCCTCTCCATCAGTGACATAGTTGCGGAAAGTCGAAGCTTATCAATCTCGTCATTGATGGACGAATCCTTGGCAATGTATGTGTCTGAAGATGGAACATATGCTTCCGGCTGATAATAGTCGTAGTAGGAGACAAAATATTCCACTGCGTTATTTGGAAAGAACTCTTTGAATTCCCCATACAGCTGCGCAGCCAGCGTCTTATTATGTGCAATAATCAATGTCGGCTTGTTCATCTGTTGAATGACATTCGCCATGGTAAATGTCTTACCAGATCCAGTAACGCCAAGCAACGTCTGACACTGGTTTCCTTCTTTGAAGCCTTCGACCAGCTCTTTAATTGCCTGCGGCTGGTCGCCAGTTGGGTTGTATTGTGATACTAATTCAAAATGATCCATGTAATTTCTCCTGAGCGCTCTAATTTAGCGGTGATATTTTAGAAATAGTAGTTGTTTTCTTAGTATTGTTACTTGTATAGTATATCATTCAGGAGAAAAAAAGTACAGAACTAAATCGAATGTTTGTTCTGTACTTTTACATCTTAGCTCGATTCTACATACCTTTAAAATGTATCTGGATTTAAAGTCAAATTTTTTATTTCGTTGACAGAATAAACTTTTAAGATATATAATATTTTTATTACATTTGTAAGATTTGGAGGAATATCACATGAGCAATCTGCCTCAAATTTCAGAAGCTGAATTTGAAGTTATGAAAATCGTTTGGAAATACGCACCAATCAGCACCAATGAAATTACTGAAAAATTAACACAAATTTCCAGTTGGAGTCCTAAAACAATTCAGACATTGATTAAACGTCTCGTTTCTAAAAAAGCACTAACCTATGAAAAACAAAGCCGGGTTTTTGTCTATACTCCATTGGTCAAAGAAGACGAATATATTCGGCAGGAAAGTAATTCTTTTTTAAAACGATATTATAATGGTAATATCACTTCTATGCTTGCCTCTTACATTGAGGATGATAAATTGTCTGAAGAAGACATTGCCGGCTTACGGAATCTTCTTTCCAATCATTAACCATGGGAGGAGCATATTTTGATATATTTTAGTTTTCGATTTTTACTCTGTAATGCCATCATTTGTATTTTTTTAGGTAGTTTACTGGGATTAAAAAATTTATTGCAAAGGCAATTATCCGCACGTATGCAATATAATCTTTCGATTATATTTCTTGCCATTCTAATTGTTCCCTTTTTACCGATAAACTCTGCCCCATCTTCTATATCGTGGAGACATTTGCTGACAGCCAGTTCAAGTACCAATGGTGACATTCAAACCACTTTTCTTTCTGGTAATGGTTATAATTTGGATAAAATAAATGATTTTGCTGTCTCTGTCAGCACCAAAATACCAACTTTTATTCACACATTACTTGTATTTTTCTGGAGTATCGGTATATTCATAATGTTTTTTCTTCTCTACCGCTCAGTAAAACAAGTAAAAGCCTTACATAGTTCTGCTTTACCTCTTCAAAATGAAGAACTAAACGCTCTTTATATAGAATGTTTAAACGAAGTGAACAGCAAGCATACCATTCCGATTTATAGTACAGCATTTTTAAAATCTCCTGTTTTGGCTGGTTTCCTGCATCCTCGCATTTATCTTCCAATTCACTTGATTTCAGATTTTAACGCTGGAACTATAAGCTCAACTGATATTCGATATATGCTTCTTCATGAACTGCAGCACTACAAGCATAAAGATATTCTAATTGGATATTTGATAAATACAGTAAATGTTTTCTACTGGTTCAATCCCCTAATCTGGTATTTTCTAAAAAGAATACGACAGGAACGGGAACTTGCCTGCGACAGTGCTGTATTACAATTATTGAAAGAAACAGAATACAAGTCATATGGAAATACACTGATTAACTTTGCCGAAACAATAGCTCTGTCTCCATTCCCTCTTACTATGGAAATCAGTGGAAATATAAAACAGTTAAAAGGACGAATTTTAAATATTGCATCATTCCACCAACCTACTTTTAAACAAAAAATTCGTGGATATCTTATATGCATATTCGTCTCTACTATCATCATTGGATGCATTCCCATACTTTCTGTTTATGCTTCTGATCAGAGTGGGTATCATTTTGACACAACCGAAAAGAATATTACTCAGCTAAATCTTTCTTCCGATTTTGGGGACTACACCGGAAGTTTTGTTTTATATGATCAGTCTGCTGATAAATGGAATATTTATAATATGGATCATGCTTCCACACGTGTATCACCGAATTCGACTTATAAAATATATGATGCATTACTTGGCTTGGAATCTGGAATTATTACACCAGAACATTCCACTTTCACATGGAATGGAGAACCATATCCTTTTAATTCATGGGAAGCCGATCAAGATTTAACCTCGGCTATACATAATTCCGTAAACTGGTATTTTCAGGCAATTGATTCACAGGCAGGTTTTGAAGCCGTAAGAACATTTTTACAGACAATAAACTATGGGAATCAGAATACTGGAACAAATCTAAATCTCTATTGGACAGATTTCTCTCTGAAGATATCACCTATAGAACAGGTGGAATTGTTACAGAATTTCTATCAAAATAATTTTCATTTTGACAGTAAAAATATCCAGGCAGTAAAAAAAGCTCTGCTGCTTTCCACTACTTCTTCCGGTTCTCTTTACGGGAAAACAGGAACTGGGCGTGTCAATGGTAAAGATGTCAATGGTTGGTTTATCGGATACATTGAAACAGCGAATAATACTTACTACTTCGCAACAAATATTCAATCCTCTTCTGGTGCAACTGGAAGTCAGGCTACCGAAATAACAGAATCTGTACTTTCTAATCTTGGTATTTGGAAATAAATAAAGAGAACTGATAGCATAATTTCCCGTTATCAGTTCTCTTTATTTCATTCTTCTCTACTGATCAATTCTGCAAATTACCTAACCGGTACTGATACCTCGGTATATTATCAATACCATTATCTAAAATCCTGTTTCCAACATACTGAATCGTTCCATCATCCTGAATTTTCATCGTAAGTTCGTGTGTAATAACAACATCATTACATACAACAGAATCACATACTGCATGAATTGTCAAAACAATGGTTCCATCTTCATTGTTCCTGACTTCTGTTACTTCCGGTAAAGACAAGCCAAAATGTGTTGGTGAATAATTACCACATCCCAATCGTTCCCAGATAAACATATTACTTTGTTCATCGTAGACCGCCCATTCTCTCAATTCTTCTTTTGTAACAGGAAGATATGTCATAATTACATTTTCGAACTCTTCTGCTGGAATTCCCACAACCTCTTTTTCTGCAGTAAATTTTTCTCCATATTTCATTTGATAAAAATATTCATAAAGTCCATTATAATCCAACCCCTGCATATCCTCCGCATTCCAGTTTGAACATAACAGATTGTTTCCCTGATAGCCGAACGTACTCACATATTTTTTTGAATATTCCCGACACTCCTCACTCAAAGGCTTTACCCGGATAATACAACTTCCATCTACAATCTCTGTCACTTCCGGTGGTTCAGGTACGCATAATTCATAACAGAAATTCCCATTTTCAGTATATGCCCATTCTTTTATTTTTGATAGCGATATGTATGTAAGTACAGGCTCTGTATCCTCACTCCAGATCATTTTTGCGGACATCACACTCATTTCTTTTCCATCATAACTATATTCTTTTCTGGTAATTCCACCATCTGTATCTGCTTCATATAAAATTACACTTCCTTTTTCTTCTTGTTCTGCAGATTTTAAAAATTGTTCCATCTTCTGGTAATTATCCATAACAGAATAATGATCGGAACCAATGACCGGATTCCCATTTTGTTTGATAATTTCTTTCATCCGATTCATCATTTGCTCAGCAGTGTTCTGATCTGCTTCTTGTATTCCATTATATTCAGAATAAATGTCTCGGACAATGCCCATAATTTCTTCACAATCGTTCACAACTTCCTTTTTCTTGTCTTCATCGATTGGTAGATTATATCCCTTATCCGGATTTTCCATGGTAGTGTTTTTCTGATTCTTCTCATTTTTTACATCTGTGCTGTTTAACGATATCTTACTTTCACAGGAAGTCAGAATCATTCCTATACAAAGTACTAACAAAATACTTTTTCTTTTCATATTGCCCCCTAATTATTACTGTAATTCTCTTCCCACTCTTCTTCTGTTAACCTTGGCTTATACCACCCTGCATTTGCATTTTGATCTGAACTGATTACCTTATTTGATAAATACTGGAAACTTCCGTCTTCCATAGGTTTTATCATCAATTCACTGGTGATTGCCTGATCTAACATTCTGATTTCCCATACTGCTTCTACCGTAAGTTTTAATGTTCCATCTTGTAATTTTTCATATGAGATAACTTCCGGATATGGCTCATATGGGAATTCACAATCATATAACCCTCGCGGTCTGTATCTAAAAGTTCTATTATCAGAGTTATAAAAAGTTCCTTTTTCAATCTCGCTATTACTAAATGGTAAATAGGTCTTTATAACCTCTTCAAACTCATCTTCTGGAACTTCATATTCTACTCCACCATAATTTGCTTCATATGGAACTTGCTTTCCATATTTCATATAATACATTTTTTCATAAAGATCATAAAAATCAAGTTCCGTATAATTCTGGTTATCCCAATTTGTAATCAACAGATTATTAAGTGCATACCCCAACGGCATAACATATTTTCGATTCAATTCCCGGCATGTTTTATCTAATGGCTGCACTCTGAATCCAGTTTCACCCGGTGCTCCATCAAATCCCGGTGGGTGATATTCCTCCAGAAACAAATATCCTTTTTCTGTATATTTCCACTCATATGATTCATATTCATCATAATAATTAGCCTGTGGACTATTATCTTTCCATTTAACCTGACATAATCGAACATTTATCTTTCCATTCATTGACTCTAAATGATATTGTATAATTTCCCCTTCATCAAATACAACAACAATATCAACTGCTGCCTGTTCTTCTTTCTCCGCTGCTTTGCAAAATTCTTCTACTTTTTCACGATTGACCATATCAATCTGATTATCACAATCTACTGCCGCATATCCTTTCTCTTCCAGACAATTGATAATTTTTCTTTTCGCCTTTAATGTATTTAACTCCGACTTCTCCTTCATATAAACAGACCGAAAAGTTTGCGCTGCTTTTTTTGCTTCTGCATTCATTTCAGATTCTACGGTTTCTTTCTTTTCTTCTTTTTCCGTAATTCGATTTTGTCCGCACCCTGTAAAAACAATAAGAACTATCAATATCATCGCAAATTTCTTACATATGTAATAATTCCCCGTAAAAATTTTTTTATTTTTCAAAATATTCCTCCAATACGGTTGCATCCTTTTTAACAACATAACCACTTCCACCGATTCCTTTCACATTCTCAACCATACTGATAAGAAGAATTGGTTTGTCCACGCTTTTATCTGCCGTAAACACCGAAAACCACCCGATTTCTTTGCCAGAAGTATCTTCTTTCGTTTCCTTCAACTCGGCTGTCCCTGTTTTTCCAGCCAGCAAAATATCGTCACGATGTGCAGCATATCCGGTTCCTTCCGGATCATTTACAACACCTTCCACCCCTTGCATAATTTCTTCTACATTTTCTTTGCTAAACGCATTTTCTATCCATGTTTCACCGGATGCTTCTTCTTTGTATTTCAAATACGGTTTTATCATATTCCCTTCATTTAAAAATGAAGTATAAATACTTGCCAGATGTAATGGATTTACAAGAATCTGCCCTTGCCCATAACCACTATCTGCCAATTGTATTTCTGTTTCTATTTTATCTGTATTGGAATATGTTGATTCCTGCATCGCAATCTCAAACGGCATATTCTGATTAAATCCTATTTCATTTAAAGTATTCATGAAATTCTCACTACCAATTTTAAGAGCTGCCTTTGCAAAATAAATATTATCAGAATAGATAATTGCATTTTTCATAATAACCGGTTCATATTCATGAAGTGTTGTCACTTGATAAGATCCCCAAGACGAATCTTTCTGCCATGCCAAACCTTCATTTCCAAAATCTTCTTTTGGATCTATGCTTCCCGTTTTCAACCCAATTCCTGCCACAACTGGTTTAAATGTTGAGCCAGGACACCATACTTGACGGAAACGATTATATAATGGTTTCTTTTCATCTTCGTTTAATGATGTCCATTTCTCTGATGATAAGCCCCGTATAAATTCATTATTATCATAAGATGGGGTACTTACCAAAGCCAATACTTCTCCCGTATAAGGATTCATTGCGACAGAACACCCCGGATCTTCTTTAAACTGCTCGTATAATGATTTTTGCAAATCGGAATCTATCGTTAATCTTATATCCATACCATCTTCTTTAAAAATACTTGCAAGAACCTCTTTTACTTCCCCATCACTATCCAAAATCTTTATATCACAACCATCTTTTCCTTTTAATTGCTTTTCGTATAACTTTTCCACCCCAGATCTTCCGATTACACTTTCTGCTGAATATCCTTCCCCCGGATGATTTTCCAAATCTTCTGCTGTTACAGACTGTACATAACCAATTAAATGAGCTGCTGCCTCCCCTAACTCATAGGTTCTAACTTCCACATCTGATAGCATAACCCCTGGAATTTCCAAAAGTTTATTCTGACAATCCTGCTCCTCAAGTGTCTTTTCTTCTGGCTGTATTTTCATTAAATCTATTTCTTCTACTTTCGGAATAGTTTCAATTGGTACAAAAGAATCTTCTTTTACCCACTTTGCTGTGAGTTTGTTATTTATTGTTTCTACATCTATCTCTAATAACTCCGCTATTTTTTCAATAGATGCATTCCTGTCTTCCAGCTTTCCCGGTATAATGCCAACTGATGTTGCTACTCCTTTTCCTGCAAGCATTTTACCATCTCGGTCTAATATTTTTCCTCTCTCCGCTTTTGATGTAGTAACACTTATTTTATCATCACTCTCTAAATCTGGAAAAATCAGGCTATCCTGCCATACTAATTTATATCCCTGTTTCGTCTTCTTCAGTTCCGCCATATTGTCAAATTGTATTGTTCCGGCAATTGTATTACATGATGTTTCATACGAAAGCGTAACTGTATCTGCTTTTTTCTCTTTCACAGCTATATGACTGATTTTAATGTCACTGACCTCTATTCCTTCGTATATCTTAGAATTTCGTTGTATGTATTCTTCTTTTGTCAGATAAACTTTTTCATCTGAATCTATCATAGTATACATTACTTCATATTCCTTTTTTTCAATATGGTTCATATATTCCATAAGTGTGTCTTCTGGTGATTCCGTTATCGTCCTTTTTAATAAAACACCTCCTGAAACAGCAATTACTGTTATAGCTACTATCAGCCCAAAGATCTTACAAATGTAAGATTTTTGGATATTTTGCTTTTTTCGTCTTCTTTTCATAGATATTCCTTTCTTCTAATTTTTTTGTTTCTTAAATCTTACGCTTGTAATATTTGAAAGTCAAGTCTATTTTCAGGAATTGTATACTCCAGATTCACCATTAGACTATCACACTTTTTCTGTTGCCTTCTATAGTATTGACGGTTCCACCGCTGACACTCTCTACAATTCCAACGTGGTCAATCGTTCCATTGTCTCCCCAGTCAAAGAAAATAATATCTCCTGCCACCGGGGTATAACTTCCGTCCCGGAACCTGCCCTTACTTTCAAACCATCTGACAACGTCCGAACAACGGGAAAATTTCGGAATGACTCCACCACATCCATTTCCCATTTGATATTTTCAAACTATCGTGTGTTCTGGTAGTGTAGGTGTTGCCAGAAAAGTGAACCAATTCGTATGGTTCATAATTTTTCAAGTACGTGAGCAAATCCATCCGCTTGACCTCCCGCACGACCGATGGTGGTATATATGGCATAATTTTCATCTCCTTCCCTGCCTTGGATTGATATTATTCGGGATAATACCCAGGCATGAAAATAGCCAGATGATTCCTTGAGTTGGAACCATCTGGCTATGTAATATTTTGTTTATAAGAATTTATTCAAATTCAATGTTACGAATTTCAACAAATTCATTGGAATTTTTTGTAAGTTCCATCCACTCAAGTACATTATTATTCCTCTCTCCCTTTTTATAATACTCACTGACAATCACACAAATTTCCCTTCTACAATTCAACTTATGTCGAGCTTCTTTTTCAAAATCTTCAACCCCAATTGTAGTATCCTTCATTAATCTTGGTAAATTTATAAATAACAGCTTAGTTTCCCTTTCTACAATAATGTTATTCACTACAAGCGCATATAATAACCGTAACACTGGCATTACATTACTGATTTCGGTATTAATTATTCTATATATAGCCATTTGATAAACCATATTTGAAAAAGTACCAAATCTTTTCATTTGTTTTATGTCAATTTTTATTCTGCTTGTTTCTAAGTAGAAAATCTGTAATAAATTAATATCTTCTTCAGAATGGAGCCATAGTTTTTCTTCCATATTTGTATATATATCTTCCGAAATATTTAATTTTTCAAGTAATAGTTTCTCTATAAATTCTAGAACATTTGAAGCATTGTAATACTCTTGTAATGTCTTAAAATATTCTTCTATCACCTCTTTTTCTTCTATAGAAATTATTTCTTTCTTCTTTATTTTTAAAAGTAATAATCCTACTGCAATTCTATAACTTTGTTTGCTACGTTCTTCTATTTGAAACGCAGTTTGTTGATCATTCTTCCGATCTATATTGGTTTTAATCAACTTAGTCATTACTGAAAAAATCTTCTTATAATCTATCGCATCTGATTGAACATCTGGAAGTATATCAATTAGCTCTCTATACGATCCGGTATGGCTAGAAAAATATTGTTTATTGCTATCTTGCTCCATTAATTGTAATGTACTTTTCAAAATCAGGTCATCATTTAATTTATACCGTTCTTTATTTAAATGATATAAAATATTTTGATGTTCACAAGTCTGTTTTTTCTCTAAGCATTGATACAAATATTCTTCATCATTCTGCTTCAAATAAATTAATTGTGCTAAAATAATCAACCGTTGCAATGCATCCGCTTTTTCTTGCGCCGTCCCAATCTCCATCAACTGTCGAATTTGAATTATAATATTATTATACAAATCATCATTAATTTTGTATTTTTCTTTTGGCCGTTTTAAATAATTTACTGGATCATAATATGTTCGTCTCTCATTCGTCTTCATTGGAAATCTCAAAATCTTTTCGATACGTTCACCCTGTTCTTTTTCTGTATACGCATTGCATACCCCTTCCAAAATTTTATTTATTCCTTTAAAATTATCACGCACATTACTGCTGCAGAGAATTAACATATAATCTAAAATCTGATCCAATATTTCAATTGAACATTTGTAACATAATCTTGATATAATTTGTGGAAGAATTTTTGCTGAATTATCATATACCGATGTAGACCAATTAGCATTTTCAGGTTTTATATTTTTACTCACTAAATCAAGTGCTTTTATATACTCTTGTATACAATTATCAACCTCCTCTTGTGTCATTCCGGAAAGCTTATTTCTTCCAAATAACATATCTAATTCTTTTTCATTCTGTGCAATCAATATCTGTATTAAACACCACTGTGGATAATATAAATATAATGTTTCTATTACCCTTTGAAAGCCTTTCGTATTCGTTACCATTTGTATTCTAAATGGATGCCCTGTTTGCTCTAAAAATCTCAAATAATCTAAAGCATAATAAATTTTACTATTACATCTACCCATATGAGATGTATAGGTTATACTCAAATCATAATTTGTCTGCACTGATGTCTCAGGTTTTTTGTCTTCCTTTTCATTTAAATGGGAACAATATTCTTCATTTTCTCCCCACCAGTTTACGTCCCCAGTTTGAATACAAGCTTCCATCTCCGCATCTAAATTTACCTGCCAGTCACCTTGCCGCATGAAATTGAGCAATGAAACAATACACTCTTCAATCGAGCACAAATATTCATCTTTGCTATTTTTCACTAGTTGTTGCCGGATTTTAGGAAGAATTTCACCAAGAATTTGTTCTCCTTTAACTTTTTCACCAGCTATTGCATACATACTACTTTTAATTATTGGCCAATACAAATCTCCCTGTGCTAAATCCCATTTATTTAATAAATCTATCAAATTTACATCTTCAAACCGATACATCTTCATCCACCAATCATTTGAATACAGAAATTGTTTTTCCTCGTATTTTAATGTTGATTCCAAAATCTTCGCTCTACATAAATCATATTTTTCCCAATCAGCCAATTCACGATATGCTCTCAGCAATTGTAAATATATATATTGTATTTTATATTCTGTTTTTTCTTCTTTTTCTTTACTGTTCTCCAATATATCCCAAAATTTTTCTGCTGTTTCTAATATAATCGGACGTCCCACAATATTTAAAAATTTTACATACTCATACATATATTCTATCTGCATACTAAATGAAATATCCACAAGTTTTTCTTTTTTTGCGAAAAAGTCCCATTCATCATCCAATTCTTCCAAAACACGATTTACCTTATATTTCATTTTCCATGGTAAAAAAATCCAGCCAGGGTAAGAGTTATTTAAAACTTTTAATTTTTTTGTTTTTTCTTCAAAACTATTTTCTGCTGATATCGCTATTTCACTTAAATCAAACCACTGATCTTTTTTGTCCTTCTCTTCAATCAATTTTCTTAAATTCTCAAAGAAACTCTTAAGTCTTTCCGGAATTTCTTTTTCTGGATATAATTCCTGTAAATCCACCACAATTATATTTTTATCAAATAACAATTTTTGTTTCGCTTCAGATATATGTTCTATAGAAATCATATATATTTTCTGAGAACTGCTTTTTCCCAAATTATCATGAATCCAGCCAATCCAGCTAAGAAAATTGGGATCTTCACAGGAAAACCCTATCATGCAAAACACATTTTCCAACAAAGCCTGTTGAACAGTATTTACCATTGCTGCAAATTTTATTGGATAAGTTCTATAATCTTCTTCTGTAATTATGAATGGCCGTTGAGACGGAAATGATCCATGAAGTTTTAAAATTCTAGGTGCATCATTACTGTTAACCAAATCCTCTTGATTCACCACTACATTATATCTTCTCTTAGAAACTTTATCGGCAGCTCGCTCTAAAAGAGTGTCATAATTTGTTGTAAATACGTCCCTCCATGGCAATTCCATTAATTTTGTATACACTTCTGAAGGGCCATAATCTTCATCTGGAACAGCCTCTTTTAAAATATTTTCCAATTTAGGACGTCCTACTGTAATTTCAACCTCTTGTGCTAATCGAAGTGAACTATTATATTCTTTTCCAGGTCCAGCATTCCCATATACCGTTTCATAAAACATATCAGACAATTCATTCCAGTTTTTAAACCATTTATCTGTTGAAGAAATTTTATCTGCGTTTTTAGAAAATCCAGCTCCAATCATCACGGCCGCATGATTGGCTGACATCGCTTCCGCTATTTCTTTTATGTAATCCACAAGTCTCTACCTCCATTAATTTCAACATGTATATTTATTCCTATACAATTAATTCGCAATCCTTCAATATCTTCTCGATAGCCTCCCATGCAGTCAATGAAGGATTCTCTTTATAATACTGATACCCTTTATATTGATACAACGTATATCCATTGTCTTGATTTCTCTGCATGATTTTTCTTGCCCGATCAACAGCCGCAATTACATTGGACAAGTCCATTTTCTTAAGACATCTCTTGAAATTATTCTCTTCTTTGAATTCGTCCATATTTTGAAATTTTTCTCCAAACGCCCGGTTAATCGGTGTAATATACTGTTTTCGATGTGAAAATGACGCATTACAGTTCGTCATATGAAGAATGATCCATAAATCAAAAGTAAAATTACTATATCCAGATTTATATTTTATCTGTTTTCCTATTTTTTCTGCCTTCTTCATATTGTCCAGAGCTTCTTGAAAGCCTTTGACATGAAGCGGTTCATCACTTTCGTAATCAAAAAAATGATAGATTTCAATCTTTCTGGTAACGGTCAATGATTTCGCATGCTTTAATGGATTTTTTCTTACCGGACAATCAATAGACACCTTGCATGCAGCTTTTTCAGTATTATTTATCGTATCCTGCAGCCATTTTAAGTACCATTGTTCTGTTTCTCCCTCAACACTGAAATAATATTTATTTGTTGGTTTTCTCTTTGCCATCCCTATCCCTCTTTTTCATCACATAAGATTTCTTCAAAGATTGGTGTAAAATCAATATCCTTTATTGCTCCATACTGGCTGATGAAATATTTGCTCATATAATCTTCGTGCTTACGAACACCCTTATCACCTGTTGTGCCAAAATCAGATAATGCGTATAATACACTGTCATGGGTATCATCGTCACGCTCAACAAACTTAATCTCGTCTCTTCTGAAAAGATTTGAATTCAAAAATATCGGATTATGAGTATTAAATATAAGCTGTGCATGATGGATATTTACATCATCATTATGAAATACATTGATAATACTCATCAATGCCATCGGATGAATGGATGCATCAAATTCATCCACCACCAATGTTCCACCCGTTTGCATCGCTTTAATTACAAGCGGAAACATATTGATAAATCGAATCGTTCCATATGACTCAAAAATATCTGCTGCAACCGCCGTAGTCTTTTTGTTTTTCATATTTTTAAATACAGAATATAATTTTGCATCAGGCTCGTCATCGCTCACGACATATCCTACTGCATTTGAATTAATTCCAAATAATTTTGCAGCTTCATCTGTTGTTTTTTCAACATAGATTGCTTTCTTTTTTGGATCTGCAAATCTTTTAATCAGTTGCATCGAATCCGCACGATAAATCACCATAAACTTATTCGTAAACCAATCAACAATCAGCTTTGTGAATTTAGGCGAAAAAATCAACTTAAAACCATTTGTTAAAAATAATTCTTCTTGATTCAAACTGTTTTTCGCAATTTCATTTACACTGTCTGCGTTCTGTTCTGTTATATCCGACAAATAATCTTTAATAACCTTTAAGTTCTCCATTTTCAGATCTTGCGTACGTTCAAATACTCTTTCTCCATTGACCTCCAGCACTTCTGCAAGGATTTTTCTTTGATGTTCCTCCTCAAGAAAGGTTCCAAGATCAACCTCTAATTCATAGTGTATTTTAAATTTATGATCTTCTCCATCTTCCTCATAAAATTCTATTTCAAAACATACCGGTTTTGATTCCATTTCATTATTATTTGGAATCAATTCTAATGCTGCTGTAGCTGGGTTTGGTGATGATTTTTCTTCAGAATTTCTGATATTTCCTCTCAAAACAATTGCCCGCAATACATCCATCGCACCAATAATATTAGTTTTTCCTGCCGCATTCGGTCCATAAATAACCGAAGAACTTAACCCTTTTATCTCTTTTCCTTTTATTTTTGTCTTCATAAGACTATAATCTAATCCCTTTTGTTTTGGCGCAGCTACCATTGAAAAGCTTGCCTCTTCTACAAAAGATTTATAATTTTTTGTTTTAAATTCAAGAAGCATTTTATTACCTCCATTCTGCTTGTTTTTAACAAAATCATATTTATATTATAGTCTTATTGTATGATAGAGTCAATTTTTTATTCTTATTTTGCATTTTTTCTTCAAAATCTTTTTTTGTTAAGTCAAGGAATCTTTATATCATAGATTCCCTGACTCTCCACCGCTTGCCCTATCTCTCCCAATCCATCCTTCCTGTCACATTCAACATCTTTTCTTCTCGGAAGCTGAGCATCTTTCCATTAGTTCCACCGACAATGATATGATCCAGCAATTCTATCCCCAGTAGCTGTCCGCACTTCTGCAGCTTTCTCGTAACAATCATATACTCTTTTGACGGTTTCACATTGCCACTGGGATGATTATGAAGTCCAATGATTGCAGAAGCATTTGCCAGAATACTGCTCTTAAAAACTTCTCTGGGAATTACCAAAGATGCATTGATTGTTCCAACACTGACCAGATTCATATTGATTACCTGTCCATTATTTTTCATATTCAGGATGCAAAATACTTCTCTGTCATATTGCGATAACTCCTTCGCCATCAATTCTACAACAGCCTGTGGACTGTCCAACGTCTGCTCACTATAAAGAGACGGCTCTTTTACCAGACGGATATTCACAACTTCCAATTCATTCTCCATCCTTCTGATCTCCTTTTGGAAATTCTACAACCAGAAGGACATTACTCTCTGAAGATTCCACATATGATTTCAATTGTGATAATGTCATTTCCAAACATTTATGTTGTTCCACCATAATCTGCTCCTTTCGTTTCTTCCCTTGCTTCTGTTTTTCCTGACAAATAGCTTATCACTTTGTTTGTCTTAATGCTTTTCTGTAACTCACTGATAATACACAAATCTGCTACATTCACTCCCGGCAAAGCAAGCATCTCATCCATCGTCATATTGACAATCTCTTTTTCCGTTCCATACCCAGCATCAAATAAACGCTGTAATACTTTTACTGCTTTCTGATTTTTTCCCATTTCATCATCAAAGGGCAGCTTATCGCCGCCCTTTGTTTTACTCCTCCTCTTCTTTCTTTTTTTCAATTCCTAATCTCTTAACCTGTTTCTTTTTATTCCAGATACGAACTCCTGTGATTCCGGCTGCTGATAATACCAGAATGGCTATCCATAAAGCTGCATTTGCTGTATCTCCTGTTTTCGGAGGGTTACTGGTCTTTGTAGTAGTACCCGGTGTCTCTGGGGTTGGTGTTTCCGGTACTTCTTTGATGGTTACAGTCTGACCTTCATCGTTGATGTCCTTATGCTCTGTTACCTTTTTCGGTTCTTCCGGATTTGTCATATCATACAGTTCTTCAAAGGTTACAAGCTGCTTTCCTCCAAGAGTGCTGCCGTCGAAAGTAAACTCAATTTGCACTTCCATGTTTTCCTTGTCCGCGTAAATTCATAATCATTAGTAACTTCTTTGCCATCAACGAGCAGCTTTGCATTTTCTGCCTTAACCATCTGCCAACCAGACAGCTTATAGTTTGTACCAATTTCCAGTCCTTCTAAAGTAACCGTATCCACGATCGTCAGATCTTTTCCGGCTTCGATTTCTTTCTTACCGTTCTTATCCGTTGCTGTGGTATGAATCGAAATCTTTCGCTCTGTAACCAGGACTGTCTGACCTTCATCGTCAATGTCCTTATGCTCTGCAACTTTTTTAGGTTCTTCTGGATTCTTCAGATCATATAATTCTTCAAATGTAACCAGATTCTGTCCGCCAAGTTCTGATGCATCAAACGTATAAGAAACTTCTACTTTCATTTTCTCGCTGTCAGCAACAAAAGTGTAATCACTCTCCACACGCTTTCCATCAATGAGCAGTTCTGCATTTTCCTCTTTCAGCATCTGCCAGCCTTTTAACTGATATTTTCTTCCTTCTTCCAGACCGTCCAGAGTAACCGTATCTACAATCGTTACTTTCTTTCCTGCAACAATTATTTTTTCGCCCGTTTCTTTATCCGTTGCTGTTGTATGAATAGTAATCTCTTTTTCATACTCATCGGTCAGTGTTCCAAGGTCGATGGTTACTTTATTTCTGCTGACAACAACTTCAAATGCTGGAATCAATTTCATACCGTTGTTGGATTCACAAGCTAACTCCTCAATCTCATAAGTGTCATAAAGTAATGCACCTTTGCTGTCGTCCGGCTCAGAAGTTCCGAACCAGATTCCGTCCTCACTGGATTTCCCGGCATTTGTATTTCTCTTATGTGATGCCCAATTGGAAGCAGTTGAAAACTGACCGTTCTTATCTGTCACTACGATATGGCTCTCTCCGGTTGTTTTACTTGTAATCTTAAAAAGAACATTTGCAAGCCTCTTATGTGTACCTGCTCCAATCTTTACTCCTTCTAAATCTCCACGTTTAATCTGGTTGTAAATGGAATGGCTTTCATCTGTTAAATCTACGATTTTTCCATTTTCCGTAATCGAAAATTCAATCGCTTTTGCCACGTCAGTCAGATAACCTTCCGGTGCTTTTGTTTCCTCCAGTTTGTATTTACCATACGGAAGTAAATCTGCCGATGTTGTTGCAATTCCGTCAATCCCTGTCTGAATCGTCTTAACTGTCTCATTCTTCTTGTACAGCTTTCCTTCTACTAGAACTGGATTCTCGTTCAGTGAAATAATTGCAAATGCTGCATCTTTTAATGTGGCACTTCCTTGTGCTTTGGTTTCTTTTGTCTCCAAATCACGTTTCTGAATCTTCACACCACCTCGGATTACCTGATCAGATACGGAATACTGGTTGCTTCCGGAAAGAACTTCAAATTCTCCGTCCTCTGTGATCTGTGTCAGATACATTCCTTTTATCTGTTCTGTACTGTCTCCTGCCTGCATATAAGCTCCGTCCAGTAAATATCCGTCTGGTGCTTTTGTCTCTTCAACAGTCAGTGTTCCAAGTGGTAAAACGTTTTTTTCATTCTGGGTGTAAAATACATCTCCGGATACTTTGTAAGCATCTGCCAGTTTTGTCACATAATGAACAGTTCCATTACTGTCTTTTTCAGCTACCGTCTTTGTAACCCAGGTACGTGTTGCTTTCTCTGGTAAATTGTCTTTTGTATAAAGTCCGTCATAATAATGCCAGGTAAACTCCGCTCCTGCCAGTGCTGCATCACCCTGTGCGGTTGCTTTTCCCGTCTCCATATCAATCTTGAACAGGTCTGCCAATGTCTTTGTCACTTTCGGAACATCGGAAACATTTAATGTAGCTGTTTTTCCGGCTTCAACTTTCAGACTGTGTACTGTCGTATCCAGCTTATATCCCTTCGGTGCAGAAAGTTCTTTGATGTAAACAGTCCCTGCAGTCACTTCAACTTCATTCGTATCGCCATTTTCATTTGTTGTAAGTGTTCCAATCTGATTACTACAATTCTGGTCTAAAAATATGCCAAAGGTTGCTCCAACAATGGAATACATCGCATTTCCATTTGTGACAATCTCATTTGCAGTTGTCTTTTTTACCTTCGCATTTCCGACATTCAGTTCTGCCCAAAACTGTCCAAGATCCTGCCCTTCACCAGTATAGATATATCCGCCACATTTATAGCGACCTTTGTTTGCCTGTACAAATGCTCTCGCTCCTGCATACACTTTATTCTGAATATCCTGTGAAATCTCAGAATATGCAGCTCTGACATTATCGCACTTCCAGCCCAACTGTTCACTGAGTCTCTGCCATACTACACACTGTTCCAGCAGATATCCCTGATTTGCATTCAGGTTACTATGACTGCCTCTATACTGCTTTACATACTCCAGTGACAATGCCACATCTTCGATCTGTGCAGCACTCATGCTAGCACTTGCATCGTGTCTAGTTTTATACCCATTTTTGAATCCGGTGTTAATATCTACACAATAGGCGGTTTCGCCCTCTACTCGCATGTGACCTTCATTGAACATGTGATGAATGGTTCCATCATTCATCACATGTTCAATATATCCGACTCTCTCTGAGGATTCCGTCCAATACTGTGTTTCCGCTGCTTGAACCGATGTGATCGGTAATGCAGTTAAAATCGTGGTCATGGCAAGAATCCCTGTACACACTCGTTTCCATATCTTCTTCATTTTCTACAATTCCTTTCTTTTCAATCAAAAAAGACGTCCGTCTGGAACGCCTGCTGTTGCTTTATGCTGTTTGCTTCCTGCTGTCATGCAGGGTATGGGAATCTCTGACCTGCCGAAAGAGAAGAGGTTCCCGGCTCCTTATTGTCTTTTCGGCTAGTAATCTGCTGGTAAACAAAAGAGGTAGGGTGTGGGGAGGGGAAACAGAAAAAGACTGATTTCTCATTGACCGCCAACGGATAGACTTCTCCCTTGGTGTCAAAATGCCTATCGTTCCCTGCTTTTTTCCCGTTTCCGGTATAATTCCAGTGCTTTGATAATGATTTCTTCCATTTTCTGCTGTGTAGTTCCCGATGGAAAGTATTTTTTCAGTCGGTTCTTCGGGATTTTCCACTGCTCTACCTGATTTGGCTTCTCTTCTGACATAATCGACAGCAAAACATCTTCATTCAACCTGCCCTCTGCTGAAAATTTGCGGATTTTAATTGCCTGTGCATGACTTGGGGTACAAGCCTCCGACTCCATGGTGTCGTACAATATCTCCTGTTCCTCTTTCGGCAAATAAGACAGCTCCACCGCCGGACGCATAGAAATCTTTTTGTCATCAACCAATTCAAGGATTTCCGGGATAAGTTCTGTAAGGCGGATATATCTTTGAATCTGACTTTTACTTTCTCCTACCTGTTCTCCTAGAACTTCTACAGAATATTTTCCTAACTTCTGCCCCAGTGGGGTAGAAGTTAAATCCGTTCTCTGTCCCTGTCTCTTCATAGCATCTAGCTTCATTTTATAAGCAAATGCCTTTTCGGATGGTAAAATTTCTTCTCGCTGAAGATTACTGTCAACCATGACAATGACTGCTTGGTCATCACTAAGATTTCTTACAATACATGGCATCGTCTCTTTTCCTTCCAGTTCACTTGCCATTTTTCTGCGGTGTCCAGAAATCATTTCATACCCGCCCGTTGGTTTCTCCCTGACAAGTGCAGGTACTAGAGCGTGTTTGAAAAATAAAAATTGCACAAACCAAATGTTGCATTTCCCTTTTTCATGATAAAATAAAGAAAAAGGGGTGTTCACTATGTTGAGACGATATGAGTTAACAGATGAAGAATGGAACCGTATTGCACCATTACTCCCTCCTGAAAATACAGGAAAACAGGGACGTCCACGAAAAGATAACCGCATCATTCTTAATGGGATGGTCTGGTTGGCACGCAGTGGTGCACCCTGGCGAGATCTTCCAGAACGTTATGGTTCCTGGCAAACTGTATATAGTCGTTTTCGTAAATGGATTGATGACGGGATTCTGGATAATATTTTCCGCATTCTAAGCCTAGAGGCTGAACTGGAAGAATTATCTATAGACGCTTCCATTGTTCAGGCTCACCAACATAGCGCAGGTGCTAAAAAAGGGGGGCCTCGAATGAAATCGGACACAGCCGTGGAGGAGCCAGTACCAAAATCCATGCAATAGTAGATTCTTATGGCTATCCAGTGTATTTTATGATCAGTGAAGGGCAGCGTAATGATATCAATTATGCAATTCCTTTACTGGATCATATCGAAATAGATGGAAGCAAGGTTCTGGCAGACCGTGGATACGACAGTAATCAATTGATAGATTACATTTACGATCATGGCGGTGAACCAACCATTCCATCCCGCCGAGGAGCTAAATTTGAACGTCGCTGCGATTGGTGGTTTTATAAGGAAAGACATCTGGTCGAAAATTACTTTCTAAAATTGAAAGCATTTTGCCGGATAGCAACACGTTATGACAAATTAGCATTCACTTACCTAGGGTTCTTATGCATCGTCTCAATATTAATTTGGTTAAAATGAACAACTTAAAATGTTTTTCAAACACGCTCTAATACACCATAATCACGAACACTTTCAATTGTTTCCAACATCTTATCGTCCATTTTTACCTTAAACGGATGATTCGGGAAATCTGTAATTTCATAAATAGAAATATTTTTTACATATTCCTGATTCTTCTGCTCTCTTTCTTCTTGTGTCGTAAATAAATCATCTGCTGAGGGAAGATTCATGTTTATTTCTCTGCCTTTCGCCACACTGCATCACCTCCCTGGTAAATTCTTCATATGCCTGCGCTACAGTTCCATCTTTGTCATAAGTATAAATGCTCTTTCCTGCAGCACTACTTTCCGCTGCTGTGGTAGCCACCGGAATCACAGTCTTAAATATACGGATGTGCTGTCCATATGTTGCATTCAAATTATATGCTGTTGCTCTGGCAAGTCTTGTCCGCATGTCTGCTAATGTTAGCAAAGCTCCATCAATTTTCAACTCTGGGTTGAGTTGTCTTTGCACCTTACCGATGGTTTTCATAAGCTGTGTCATCCCCTTTAGTGGCAAATACTGGGCCTGCACTGGAACAATCACGCTGTCTGCCGCAGCCAACGCATTGATGGTCAGCATTCCTAAACTCGGCATACAATCTATCAGGATATAATCATAATCCTTTTTCAAATCCGATAGATATAATTTTAATGTCTGTTCCCTGCTCATCGCATTGACCAGTGAGATTTCCATACCGGATAATTCAATATTTGTGGGAATAATATCTACGTCCTCTTCGTGATGCAAAATTCCTTCATTATATGCAAATGGTTCATCTTGTAAAATCTTCTGCATCTGTGTCGCCAATGTAACCGGAAGATTGTCTGCATCAGTCCAACCTAATGCAGTAGTCAGATCTCCCTGTGGATCAGCATCGACCAGCAATACTTTTTGCCCCTACTTTGCAAGACCGATTCCCAGATTTAAAGTTGTTGTGGTCTTAGCCGTACCTCCCTTCTGATTCGCAAGAGCGATTACTTTACACTTAGTCATATGGCATCCTCCTTGAATAATTTAATAGCCAATCTTTTTTACGGGACTGGCTATGTATAAAAATGGATATGAAAAAACCGACTGATTCTTGGTGAACCAATCGGCTATGTAAAACTTCTAGTTACTTTACGTATTTTGGACTCTTGTATTCGTCAAAATGCATTGATTACCACAAAACTCTGCTTTGTCCCATCCTCGCTCTTTTGCAGTCGTACAAAACCAATCCTGTACCTTTTTCGTTACTTTTTGCATCTTATCATCTGGATTCTCTTTGTTATAAATTCCTAATACCTGATCACTATTGGCTATTGTACTTGGGTTATTTTTTGACTGATCATCCGGATCTGGTAAAACGTATGGTCTAGACATATCACTTTCTCCTTTCTCGTTAATATTTCTATATGCATTATAACATTTTCTTTTCAAAAGACAATAACTCTTTCAATAAATACACCACATCGAAAGTACTATGAATTTTAATTTCTATTTTTTTCATTCATATATTCAACTCTTCTTATGTCTTGAATTCGTATCCTATATTCAATCTTTTCGTCTGCCTTTATGCCTATAAACCATTTGCCTTTTTTCTGTATAGAATTTACATCCAAATTTTGTATTTCATTTTCGTCCCCGGTATAAATTGTCGCATATTTATATCCATACTCTTTCTTTCCATCCAGAAAAAATCTCGCAATTACAAAAAATCCAACTGTACCAATAAGGCATAGCAAATCTATCAACTTACTATTAACTATATATCTCGAAAAAAGAGTACAAGCCAAAAGCGCAGGAAATATATACACAATCAATAATATGTAGTGTTTCCCTGAAAAATACTTTATCGCAATTCTCTCCTCTTTATTTTTCCATTCATTTTGTAATATTACTATACAAACTAATATATCAAATACCAATAAAAATATTTTTGATATTCCATCAAAAGTACTTTTTGAAATAAATTCTTTCAATAATTCCGTATCAATATATCGTATACATACAAAAACAATAGTCGCAATTATAGTAGCTAACAACATTTTTAAAAATAAGAAGAAAAATTTCTCTCTATTTGACGCATTTTTTCTACATTTCCATCCCTTTTTACTATTATATTTAATAAATGATCCTCCAACAGTAAGAATCACTCCTACTCCTCCAATTTGATTTAATATTTTTATTATGGTTAACATCATATTTTTTCTCCTCTAACTTGTTTCAGAAGTCACAAAACCTCTTCATCCACCTGCTTTTCACTTATACTCTCATCACTACCGCTTCCACAACATCTGGATGTTCAACCACCGACTCACTACAAAATACTTTCTGTTTTTCGACCTCCGTCTATTAACTAACAAAGTATTCTACCGCGTTTTCCGGGAAAAACTCTTTAAACTCGCCGTAGAGCTGAGCCGCCAGGGTCTTATTGTGAGCGATAATCAGAGTCGGCTTGTTCAGGGCCTGTATCACATTGGCCATGGTAAAGGTCTTTCCCGATCCCGTAACACCCAGTAAAGTCTGGGCCTGATTGCCTTCTTGGAACCCTTTTACAAGAGCTTCAATCGCTTGTGGCTGGTCACCAGTTGGTTTATATTCGGAGTGTAATATGAATTTATCCATGATTTTCCTCCTCTTTTCACTCATTTGTTATGATTACTATCAGCCACAAATTCGTGTAATTTCAAAATTTATTCGTGTAATTTTCGACCAAAAATCTGGCTGAGCGTCGAATTTTTGCTCTTACACGAATTTAGGTTACAAAACTTGATTTTGCGACTATATAATACTAATCAACACGCCCTGAAACCATTTGGACTATTCATCAGGGCACACCAAGATAGTATACCACAATTAGTGAAAAAAATATAGAGGTCACAGGTACCTCTATATGTCTTACACAAAATTTGTGATTTATATTACCAATTCCAACGCTACAGAATCCATATAATCCATCACTGACAAGTTGAACTCCTCATCCTCTTCTGGAAGAACCTCTACCTGCTTCTGATTCAATGTCTTTTGCTCATCTATATGGCGAGTTCTAAACTCAGTTTTCTTTTTTTGCTTTGGCAAATCACTCCCTTCTGCCGGATTGACAGAAATCATCTTCTTATCCAGAGCATATACCATTGACGTATTCATTATTGTCTTTACCAATTTCGCAACGGATTCCGATATTTTAAATTCCTTATTATACCTCTACTTAGCTTTATCAGTTTCGTATTCCCCAAATGCGGATTGATGTGTTTCACAATCGCATTTCGATAAGCAACGTAAGATGGTTCTGTCATTTCAGGACGCATAATATCTTCCAAACAAAATTCCAGAAAATCCTCCATTGCTACGTTATCATAGACAACGTAGGTATTGGAATATAACTGACCTATAACCTCTGTACGAGCTTGTTCCGCTGTCTTTTTTGATGTAAAACCACCTTTCTGCTGTGTAACATCACTGCCGTCCTGAAAAATAAGTTTTACTCTAAAACCATATTTATTTTTAATAGTGGTAGTACGATTTTAATCTTTCTACTCTAAACATAAGAACACAAGTGTCCTAATGTACCATCATCTCCCCAGTCATACCCAGTGGAATCAAAAATATTAGTATCTATTGTTACATATAATGGATATCTTATCACTGTAACTTCCTCCTTCCGTATTATGCGTATTAAATCTATTAGGAAGTTCTTACAACTCCAAACTATTTTCCTTTAATAAAAAGTCATAGATACTCATCGTAGTAATTCCATTTTCATCCCTTGTAACATTTACAACATCTTTCACAACGATAATCTTTTTAAAAGAATCATTTACATTTACAAGAGAAGCTTTTTCCTGAATACGCTTTTCTTCTGTCGGCATACTGAAAGCGGACTGGATATAATAACGTTTACTGCCAAGATTAGCTACAAAATCAATTTCCAACTGATTCTTGTACTCTTTACCATTTTCATCAGTTCCACGCTTTTCTACAACACCAATATCTACTGTGTATCCCCTGCTTCGTAATTCGTTGTAAATAATATTCTCCATCAGATGTGTTTCTTCAACCTGTCTAAATCCTAATCTCGCATTTCTAAGTCCCACATCTTCAAAATAATATTTCAACGGTGTACCAATGTATTTTCTGCCTTTTACATTATAACGATTGGCTTTATTGATAATAAATGCATCTTCCAAATGTTCAATATACTGTCTGATTGTATTTAGGCTAATTGTTGAATGAATCGCACTTTTAAAGGTAGCTTCAATTTTCGGTGGATTTGTCAACGAACCAATGGCAGAGGCTAAGATATTAACCAAATCTTCTAGCTCCTGCGTTTTTTCAATATGGTATCTTTCAATAATATCCTTCAGATAAGTCTCTTTAAAAAGATTTGTCAGATAGCTAATTTTCTGTTCTTCCGTTTTCATTGTTACAGTAAGCGGAAGACCACCATACACAACATACTCTGCCCATCCACGGTACATATCACCATCGTAGGCTTCCATAAACTCTTTGAACGTTAATGGGTAAATATGAATTTCGTCACCTCTGCCTCTAAACTCCGTAATCACATCCTTAGATAAGAATTTAGAGTTACTTCCTGTCACATATATATCCGCATTTCTGATATGAAGCAGCGAATTTAAAACTTCTTCAAACTCCTGTAACATCTGCACTTCACCAAGCATAATGTAATACTGCTCATCATCTTCTATCAAAGACTCGATGTAATCTAATATTGTATCCGGGTCACGATACTTTTTGTTTTTACGTTGATCCAGTTCAATCGTAATAATATGCGAAGCAGTCACACCATGCTCCAGCAAATAATTTTTGAAAATATTAAATAACAGATAAGACTTTCCACATCTTCTGATACCAGTTACAACTTTTATCATTCCATTGTGCATACGATTAATCAAATCATTCAAGTATTTATCTCTCTTGATATCCATAAGTCACTCTCCTTTATTGCACATTTTATACGATTCCGTAAAAAATATTCAATCAAATAAATTTTCACTTTATCTAGTTAAATTATCGTTGAATATTTTTTACGTTTGCGTCTTGTTTGTTCAATTATATTATACTTCTTTACAATGCAAAACGCAAATCTTATTGAATATTTTGGACAGTTTCGTAAAAAATATTCAATATAAATAGTCCTATATGTAAAAGAGGCAGCTTTCGCCACCTCTCAAACCTTATTTCTTATTCTGCTTTTTCTTTTCGACTATAGCATTTACCTTTTTTACGTAGGCTGTCTCTTTGCTTTATTCATAGTCTTATCCTCCAATCTTATAAACTAACATCTTCACGCCGAGGTGTTTTCTTAGTTCCGGCAAAAGTCTTGGATTCTTCTTTTTCTATTCTCCTGTCCTCGTATCTGGAAGCCTTTTCAAACACCTTATCTGTTACATCGTAATGATACACCTGATCCGTAAGCTTGTCTTGTGTGTCAACCTGCGTTGCATTTATCTCTGTAACCATAGCAAGCAATGATTTATATTCCATATTTCCATCAGGAATCACATAACGAACAGCAGTATCTACCTCTTCCATTGTGTATCCGGCAGCCCCTGCAATCAGAACATTCTTAAAAGTTGCTACACCATTTTCGTCCGTAGTCGCATATTCGCTGACTTCTATACCAGAAGCACTTGTACCATATAAATGAAACTTCATGACAGAATTAAAACCTTAATGCTGTCTTTTTATCTCCTAACGTATCCAGTTCCAACTCATCATAAGCAGTATAAAAAGATTTACAGCCACAAAGCAGATCATATATCTGCAAAATCCCAATCTCCATCCTGACAGGAGCATAAATCTAAGCATGTTGATGGCAGCGTGGTCGAAGATGCAAGATAGCAGGCTGCCGCCGCGATAAAAGATCGTTACCAGCAGAAAGTCGACTGCGATTGCAGAACGCAGTAAATCACGATCCACACAAGTGCAAAAGTCAGTTCATTTTTCTCATATGACTTTTTCATAGTATGTTTCTCCATAATTCTTTTAATGTGTACATCTCTGTCGGAAACTGATGGCGAATGTTTTCCTGTACTGAAAATTCTACATCTATTCCTGCTTGCTTTGTCACAGTATATAGTCGCTTTGCCATGGGCATACAATCTTCATCATCTGATCCACAAAAGATTCGTATTTTTATATTCTTTTCCCTTAGTGTTTGAACCAAATTATGTCCATATTCTTGTAGAACTGGAATCCACGGACTCTGCAAAATCAACATATCGCAAACGGCTGGTGAAAAGCAAACGGAACGCAACAGCATATCACATCCTGCCGAAAATCCTCCACATACAATTTTTTGATAATCTATATTTTGTAGTTTTTCGATTGCATTTGCTACCGGAATATAGGAAACCATATCATAACTCCAACGATATGTTCCGTATCCATCCGGTTCAGCACTTTGTATGGTTTCCATCTGCCACAGCTTATCATCTTCCATGATCGGCATCCAATCCCTACGTGCAATTTCACTGTTTTGTGTATTCCCATGAACAGCCAAAAACAGATTATTAGCACATTTTTGTTTCCATGAAAATAATGACTTTGTTTTAGCAACAGCAGCTGTATACCGGTCATTGGAAATTGATTTTAGTGAAATAAACTCCGAATTATTTTCCAATAGTTCTAGATCATCATCTTCCAATATCTCTGGACGATACCACCATCCCTTATCCATAATTGCGTATTTCAGCCACTCCAATGCTTTTTCAGGCATACCTGCCCCGCCTGCCAGACAGGACAGGAAATACAGTGTTTGCGGTCCATAGTTTTCAGGAGCCTTTTTATAGGCATCCAATAAAAATAAATATGCATTATCATATCCGCTCTCCGCAATGTCTAATGTTTTCTCTAAAATATCATTTTCTTTTTTCAATTCTATTCCCTCTTTTCAAAAAGATGCAGAACGAACTCGATCTAACATCAAGTTCAGCTCTGTGTCTTAGCGTCTGACTGTTTCAAAAGTGTTATATGAAATTGTCGTAAATCAATGAGTGTTTCCTGCTTGCACTTTGGACAGAAAAGAAGATAATTCCGAAGAACAGTATCTCCTCGCAGCCACACACGGGTTTTCCCATGACAATATGGGCATAGCAGCCATTGCCCTTGCTTTTCCATAATCATCACCTACTCATTCGATGGGGCAGAGATGAGCGTAATCTGTCGCGTTTTGCTGCCTTCCACTGCCTCTTTTTTCATGTACTTGACCGCAATCTGATTGATTTCCGTAAGAAAACCTGAAAACTCCTCGTCAGTCAGTAGCAGCGTGCAGTTTGTAAATAGTAACATATCCTTCTTGGGATCAGCCTTTCCACTGGAAAAATACTTCGCAAATGTTGCACAGATACTGAGCAGTGACATTTGTACCGCATTTCCGGTTTCATCTTCTGTCTCCATAGCATCCTTATTTAATTGATAAACGCTTTCAACAGTACCGCGAATTCGATTTTCACCCACAACCATAAGAATTGTACTATCTGTAAGAATCTTTATGTGCCGATACAGGCTTGCACTGGGAACATCGGGCAGCGCTTTTCTGATTTCCTTGACCGTGCCGGTTTTGTGAAGCAAAAAATATTGAAAAATTCTTTGTCGGACAGGGTTCATCACAATTTCAGCCATTTCCATCCTTTTATCTTCACTCCTTAAATTATTCTTCAATTAAATTATATTCTCACTTTTAAGAATGCCAAGATTATTTTCATAATATTTCTAAGATTTCCTTTTCCTTCACAATCGGTTATATATAAGATTTTCTCTTTTATAACTAGAGCGTGTCTGAAAAAGGCTTTTCGTGAGCTGCGAGTCCCAGTTTGTGGGAG